>MWWA01000007.1_pt1 | contig 86131 bp, 74 predicted proteins | sample 1047341 | NCBI WGS metagenome assembly MWWA01 (sample SAMN06349978, study PRJNA376086) | soil metagenome | isolation source: MS5-1 sample Antarctic (ecotone) soil | place: Antarctica | collected 2015-01-13
CAGCTCAGGTCCCCACCAAACAAACATCGGGAATTGCGAATTCAGGAGAATGTTTACAGCGATGCGTAAATTCTGTGGCCAGGTATCAGCACCGCCGATTGGCGTTTGTGACCAGTCAAAATTTCGAATGAGATTACCCATTTCACCGCCACCTTGTAAAAAGGAAATACCTGGATTATTTTTTTTGGGGTTTATATGCACACCAATCGTTTAAAAAATTTTGAAATTACTAAATAAAAATTTGAACGATTTATTTAAATAACCTATAAAAAGAACATTTTTAAACAGCAGATCATTGAATAATTTATTTTGCATTCAACGTCAAATTACAAACCTTGAAAAGTGAATACATTTGATTAGTGAAATATGCAAAATACAAGCCACCTGGTTTAAGCATTGGAGTTTATGATCGTTGCAGATAATATTAGCAAAAGGTTTAACGGGATAAAAGCCGTTGATAAAATTTCTTTTGAAGTAAAAGAAGGTGAAACCCTTGTGTTGCTTGGCACAAGTGGCTGTGGTAAAACAACCACCTTGCGCATGCTCAATCGTTTAATTGAGCCGGATGAAGGCGATGTTTTAATTAATGGGGAAAATATATTGTCTCAATCCATCACTGAATTAAGAAGGAACATGGGTTATGTGTTGCAACACCATGGGTTATTTCCACATTATACAGTCAGCGAAAATATTGGCATTGTACCCCACTTGCTTCATTGGGAGAAAGAAAAAACAATGCAACGTACAATAGTGTTAATGGAAAAATTACAATTACCTGCTGCATTAATAAATGCCTATCCATCTGAATTAAGCGGTGGCCAGGCACAAAGGGTAGGACTTGCAAGAGCATTGGCTGCAAATCCCCGTATTCTTTTGATGGATGAACCTTTTGGTGCATTAGATCCTATTACCAGGGTTGAAATAAGAAAAGAATTAAAACAACTGGATGAATTAAAGAAAAAAACGATCGTGCTGGTTACACATGATGTGCAGGAAGCATTTGAATTGGGAGATATCATTTGCCTTATGAAAAATGGATCCATTGAACAAATTGGTGAACCTGCAGCATTATTATATAAACCTGCGACAGCATTTGTCAGCCAGTTTTTAGAACAGGAGCGTTTACAGTTAATTTTAAAATCTGTGTTGATCAAAAATGTTTGGAATTTATTGGCACCATCACAAGGAGCAATTACAAATCATTTAACCATAAATAATAATTTATGGGAAGCTATGGAACTGATCACCCAAAAAAATGAAGATCTCATTATAAAAAATGAAGAAACAGGCGAAATAAAGAAAATGAATTTTACAGTAATAGAAACCGCATTGAATTCAATGAATCAAAGGAACTAAAAATGGAAGAGCAGCAAAACCTTTGGCAGTTTATGATGCAGCAATCCGGTAAGCTTTGGGAACAAACGCTGACGCATACCGGTCTCACTTTTATTTCATTGTTGATCGCTGTACTGGTTGGTTTACCGCTTGGGATCATCATCGCAAAAAGAAAATCACTGGCATCCGGGGTATTAGGGTTTGCCGGCATTTTGCAAACCATTCCTTCTATCGCTCTGCTGGGTTTCATGATCCCTTTACTGGGCATTGGTCCATTACCCGCCATAGCTGCGCTTTTTTTGTATGCACTTTTACCCATCATCCGCAATACTTATACAGGCATAAAGGAAGTGGATCACGCAGTTGTGGATGCAGCCTTTGGAATGGGCATGACCCATAAACAGGTTTTACTGAAAATTCAATTGCCACTGGCCATGCCCGTTATATTAGCCGGCATTCGTACAGCCACGGTCATTAATGTGGGCGTAGCAACATTGGCCGCATATATTGCCGCTGGTGGTTTGGGCGAATTTATATTTGGCGGCATTGCTTTAAACAATACCAATATGATCCTGGCAGGTGCCATTCCTGCTGCACTACTGGCCATATTATTTGATTTTCTGTTATCCATTGTTCAAAAATTACAGGTTAGGAAAATGCGTAAAGTTGCTTTGGTTTTGCCTGTTGTGCTGTTGATATTCTCCTCTTTTTATATCATTCCTTTTTCCGGCAAAAAAATACTGGCAGGTTTTACCCCGGAATTTATGGGCAGGGAAGATGGATATCTTGGCTTAAAAAAAATTTATGGTTTAAAAATCCCAACAGTGGTGATCAGTGATGCCGTAATGTATAAAGCGGCATACGAAAAAAAACTGGACGTGATCAGTGGTTATAGTACGGATGGCAGGTTGAAGGCATTCGATCTCGTTACCCTGCAGGATGATAAAACCATTTTTCCTCCTTACTATGCAGCGCCGCTTGTAAGACAGGAATCATTAAAAAAGTTTCCTGAATTGGAGCCGGTTTTAAACATGTTGTCGGGTAAGATCAATGACAGCATCATGACGGATTTAAATTACCGGGTAGATTATTTAAAACAACTTCCTGAACAAGTGGCCAGGGAATTTTTGCAGCAAATCAATCTGTACAAAACTCCGCAAAATGGAAATGCAGGTGTTGTTCGCATTGGTTCAAAAATATTTGGCGAGCAATATATTTTAGTCAATATGTATAGTATGCTTATTAAGGGATATACAAACCTGCAGGTAGAAACTAAAACCGGGTTAGGCGGCACCAAAATTTGTTTTGATGCGTTGACCAATAACCAGATAGATTTTTATCCTGAATACACGGGAACGGGATTACTGGTTTTATTGCAACCAACAAAACAAGAATTTCAAAAAGTTATGGGTGATAAAGAAGCCACTTACCAATTTGTGAAAAAGGAATTTAAAAATAAATACAATCTTGCCTGGCTTCAACCCATTGGATTCAACAATGCTTATGCGCTCATGATGAGAAGACAACAAGCAAAAGACCTGGACATTCAAACTATTTCTGATCTGCGGAATTTTTTGAGCAGCGATCAATAAGTTATGGACCTTATGAAAGAAAGGTTGTAATGCACCAGGATTCAACAAAGATCAATGTTCCACACCAGGGCGCCTGGATTGATACACCATCAGGTGAGGATTGGTTTCTGTATTTCCAGGTTAAAGAAGCATATGGTCGTATAGTACATTTGCAACCAATGAATGGATCAATGACTGGCCGGTGATCGGTATAGATAAAGAGGGTAATGGAATTGGTGAACCTGTAGCTTACCCATAAAAATCCAGGGATAAAAACAACTGCCCAGATTTTCACACCTCCCGAATCAGTTGAATTTGATGGATTAAAGCTTGGTCTTCAATGGCAATGGATGGCAAATCCTGAACCCTGGTGGTATTTTTTAAATTCATCTAAAAATCAACTGAGGTTTATATTCAATAATGTTGCCTAAAAATGCCAGAATCTTTGGGGCACAGGAAATATATTGCTTCAGAAATTCCCGGGGCCGGAATTTAAAATGTCTGCTAAACTTAGAAAAGCCGGTTTAGCAGTTATGTCTCTGAACTATGCATGTTTGTATTTACCACATGCGAAAGCTGGGATCCAATTGGTATAGGCAATAGCTGAAAATGCGGATAAAGGGACATCGGATTAAAAAAATAATTGCAAAAAAATGCATTTACTGCCACAACAGGAAAATGGAAAGGTGCCCAGGGCAGGAATTTTTTGTTCAAGAGAGTTGTAGACTAACGATGCCGGTTATGCGGATTTTGACTGGTTTCGGGTTGATGCGTTAAATCCTTAATATTGTGAAATCATTTAAGCCGCTCATCTAAAAAATTTTTTGCATGGCCACGGGTAAAGGAATTGGTAAAATCATCGCCGCGTCATCTGTCGGAACTTTAATTGAATGGTATGACTTTTATATTTTTGGCAGCCTTTCAACCATTATCGCCCAGAAATTTTTTCCTGATATAAATCCAACAGCCGCCCTTCTTTCAACGCTGGCCACTTTTGCGGCCGGATTTATCGTGCGCCCATTTGGTGCATTATTTTTTGGAAGGATCGGTGATATTATCGGGCGCAAATACACTTTTTTACTCACGTTGATGTTAATGGGCGGTTCCACTTTTTTAATCGGGTGTATTCCTTCCTATGACACCATAGGATGGTGGGCGCCATTATTAGTTTTGATTTTGAGATTATTGCAGGGCCTTGCATTGGGAGGAGAATATGGAGGTGCTGCTACATATGTAGCCGAGCATTCACCTGCTCACAGGCGTGGATTCTTCACGTCATGGATTCAAACTACGGCAACGCTGGGATTATTTGTTTCGCTTGGTGTAATACTGATGATACGGCGCATAGTAGGCATTGAAGAATTTACTTATGGGAATGGATGGCGTTATCCTTTTCTTTTATCTATAATCCTGGTGGTGGTTTCTGTCTTCATCCGAATGAAGATGGATGAATCACCATTATTCGCTAAACTGAAAAAAGAGGGCAAAACTTCATCTAATCCATTGAAAGAAAGTTTCGGGAAAAAGGAAAATTTTAAAATGGTTTTGTTAGCCCTATTCGGCGCAACAATGGGGCAGGGCGTTATTTGGTATACCAGCCAGTTTTATGCACAGCATTTTATTCTTACCAAATGCCTGGTGGAATATGAGCAGGCCAATTCGATTATACTTATCGGGCTATTATTGGCAACGCCTTTCTTTATTGTTTTTGGTTCATTGTCTGATAAATGGGGAAGAAAAGGCATTATGATGACCGGGATGCTGTTAGGGGTACTTTTTTACCAGCCCATATTTTCTCAACTTTATAAAATTGCTGATTATTCTACAAAGACGGAGGTAATTCAGCCACCAGGAAATGTTTCACCGGTGCAGGCAGGTAATATTTCGTTTATACATTACAGTGATGGGAGCAGCCTGAAGAATACGATCCTCCCCAACAGCAATTCACCAAAAAGAGAAGTAATTCTTACAGAAAGCGGCAAATGGCAAATGATCGGCCTTGTGGCTGTTATGGTTTTATTTGTTACTATGGTTTATGGTCCTATTGCCGCATTTCTGGTTGAACTTTTTCCAACACGGATCCGCTACACGTCCATGTCATTGCCCTACCATATTGGTAACGGTGTATTTGGAGGATTAGTTCCATTTATTGCAACCCTGATCACCACGTTACCAGGGGCTAATCACTTATCAGGCTTATGGTATCCTATAGGTGTGGCGTCCTTAAGCTTCATTATCGGGATGCTTTATTTATCGAATAGAAAAATGAATACCTCAAACGATTAAACGCTTATCAAATGCAAAAGATTAAACGATTGCTTGGGATTTTCTGGATGTTACTCGGTCCTTTGTTTTTTATTTTGTTAGTGTATAGCGCTTTTCAAAATATTCAACAGGGGGGCCAGGGAGATATCAGTAACCCGGTACCATGGATCATAATCATTACCATTTCGATACCTATTTCAATTGGATTAACCATATTTGGTTGGTATAGCTGGAAAGGTGAATATGATCATATGAATTAAGCATCTTTTCAACTAGCAATAAAGCCACTCTTTTTTAATCAAAGGAAGATCATTTTCTTTTTATGATAAAAGGCCGATAATGACAGTTACCTTGGGATGGCAGTTATGACCGATAAAAAAATGTTCCCATTGCTGGGAAAACCGCGGATACGGGTAATGGCATTGTAAACACTTATACCATGTCGAGGAAGTTGAAGAACAATGATCCCGTTATTTTCCGGTTTTATGCTGCCTGGGATCAAACAGAAAAACAGTTTTCGCAAAAAAAATATTTTGAGAATCTCCTGCAAACGGATGCCATGCATTGGAGTAATAATTAATAAATCAGAGGATCATGAAACTTTCAAGATATACTTTAAAAAATATTTCAACTGATGATGTTGTTGTTCCGGATGAATCAGTTTTTAATTTGCCGGAGAAAGTTTTGCAATTTGGCACCGGTGTATTAATGCGTGGATTGCCTGATTATTTTATTGATAAGGCAAATCGCGAGGGGAAATTTAATGGAAGAATCGTAGTGGTGAAATCAACCTTACAGGGTGATACTTTAGCCTACGATAAACAGGATAGTTTGTATACACATTGTTTAAGAGGAATTACAGATGGCATGCCGGTTGAAGAAAATATAATTAATTCATCCATCAGCCGGGTACTAAATGCTCCCACAGAATGGAAAAGAGTTTTGGAATGTGCACATAACAGTCACCTGCAAGTGATTATTTCAAATACAACGGAGGTGGGTATTCAGTTGGTGAATGATGATATCCGCAGTCATCCACCAACTTCTTTTCCCGGCAAATTGCTGGCTTTTTTGTATGAACGTTTCCAGGCATTTGATGGCAGTGAGCGCAGTGGTATGTTGATTATTCCAACGGAACTGATTGTCGACAACGGAAACAAATTGCAATCCATTGTTCTTGAATTGGCGCACCTGAACAGTTTGCCGGACGATTTTATTGAGTGGCTTGAAAATCATAATCATTTTTGCAACTCTCTGGTTGACCGGATTGTTCCGGGTAAACCCACATCGGAGCTTAAGTCAGAAATTGAATCAACGCTTGGTTTTACAGATGAACTTTTGATCATGTCCGAGGTTTACCGGTTATGGGCCATTGAAGGTGATGAAAAAATAAAAAATATCCTTTCATTCGCCGCTGCGGATGAATCGGTAGTTATAGTACCCGATATTAATATTTACCGCGAATTAAAACTCAGGCTACTGAATGGTACCCATACTTTGAGTTGCGGTCTGGCTTTCCTGGCTGGTTGCGAAACTGTTAATGCTGCTATGGAAGACGAAACCATTTCACATTATATCAGTAGCCTCATGCAATTTGAGCTGGCTCCGGCTATTCCTTATTCGGTGGAGTTGCCGATGGCCATATCATTTGGAGAAAGTGTGTTAGAGCGATTTAGAAATCCATATATTCAGCATAAATGGATTAGCATTACTATGAATTATAGCGCCAAAATGAAATTGCGTTGTGTTCCAATGCTCCTTAATCACTATCTTAAGAGTGACCAGGTACCTGAATTGTTTGCTTTAGGTTTTGCCGCATATATTGCATTTATGAAACCAGTAACCAAAAAAGGAAATGATTTTTATGGTTTATTCCAGCACCATGAATACCCGGTGCAGGACGAAATGGCGGAAGTGTTTTACAAAAGATGGGAAATGTTGGCTGTCCCGGAATTGGTTAAAGAAGTGCTGGCTGATCATGAATACTGGGGTGCGGACCTGCATTTATTACCCGGGTTTCAACAATCTGTTACCGATAAACTAAACCAGGTTCTCCAAAGCGGCATTAAATCCGCTGTGGAAGATCTTTCAAATATTTACCAGGCACATGAATCATAAACTGACCATGATACACCCCGGGGATAATGTATTGGTTGCCCTTACAAATTTAGAAGAAGGGGAAACAGTCCAGTATAACGGTGAGGAATACCTGCTTCCAAACAGGGTGCCCGCCAAGCATAAGTTTGTGATAAATGATCTGCAGGAAGGTGCTGAAATATATATGTACGGGGTGTTGGTTGGAAAAGCACAGCAGCCTTTAAAAAAAGGTACAACTATATCATCAGCCAACGTAAAACATGCTGCCAGTGCATTTTCAATAGGCAACCGGAAAACGGATTGGCTGGCACCTGATATTTCCCGGTTCAGGAATCGCAGTTTTAAAGGTTTTCACCGCCCCGATGGTAAAGTTGGAACCGCTAATTACTGGTTGGTTGTGCCAATGGTTTTTTGTGAAAACCGAAACCTTGACACGCTACGCGAAACTTTGCTTGATGAACTGGGATATGCAAAAACACAGAAATTCAAATCATTTACCAGGCAATTGGTCGATACGTACAAACAAGGCGGTGATTTGCAGTCGGTAACTTTAACTGATGCATCAACACCAAACCATAAAAACCAAACACGTTTATTTCCAAATGTGGATGGGATAAAATTTTTAAATCATACCGGAGGTTGCGGGGGCACACGCCAGGATGCGCAAGCCTTGTGTGGTTTATTAGCAGGATATATAACTCATGCCAATGTAGCTGGAGCAACTGTATTAAGCCTGGGTTGCCAGAACGCCCAGGTAGAAATGTTGCAAAATGAAATTGCGAAACGGGATCCTGATTTTAAAAAGCCTCTGTATATTTTAGAACAACAAAAAATGGGCACTGAATCTAATTTATTATCCACTGCTATTAAACAAACTTTTGAAGGATTGGTTGAAGCCAATAAGATGGGTCGTACACCGGCTCCATTAAGTAAACTCTGTATTGGTTTGGAATGCGGTGGATCGGATGGTTTCAGCGGAATTTCCGCTAATCCGGCAATTGGATATACCTCCGATTTAGTAGCGGCATTGGGAGGCTCGGTTATCCTTGCGGAGTTTCCGGAATTATGCGGCGTTGAACAGAATATCAGCGATCGTTGTAAGACCGTTGAAATAGCAGAACGTTTCAGCCATCTTATGAAAATATACAATGAAAAAGCAATTGCTTCCGGTTCCGGATTTGATATGAATCCTTCTCCCGGAAATATTAAAGATGGTCTTATAACTGATGCCATTAAATCAGCCGGCGCTGCAAAAAAAGGTGGTACATCACCGGTAGTAGCGGTACTCGACTATCCTGAAGCTGTAACGGAACCCGGCTTAAACTTGTTATGCACTCCCGGAAATGATGTAGAAAGCACTACGGCTGAAGTGGGTTCAGGCGCAAATATGGTTTTATTTACCACTGGCCTGGGAACACCTACGGGTAATCCGGTAGCGCCGGTCATAAAAATTTCCAGTAATACGGATATGTATAACCGAATGCAGGATATCATGGATATCAATACAGGATCTGTTATTGAAGGCAAAGAAACCATTGAGCAGGCAGGGGAACGTATTTTGGAATACGTGATCAGCGTTGCAAGCGGAGATATAACGGTGGCCGCTGTACGTAATGAACAAAACGATTTTATTCCCTGGAAACGGGGGGTGTCTTTATAAATATATTTTAATACCGGCTACTGTTTTTCATGGCATCCCGGTTGCGTCGCAATCACTTTGTCTTTATGGCAGTGATCGGCAATATAAATGTGGTTGGCATTATTCACCGTAGCCCTTACATGCCGAAGCAATTGTTGCCGCACAAGGGAGTGACACAACAGGAGCTAAATAGTAGTAATAAAGAAGATTAATGAAAAAATTCCTCGACGAAAATTTCCTTTTACAAAACAAAACGGCACAAACTCTGTATCATGAGTATGCGAAAAAAATGCCGATCATCGATTATCATTGTCATCTGCCACCAGACCAGATAGCCAATGACCACCAGTTTGATAACCTGACACAGGTATGGTTATATGGCGATCATTATAAATGGCGTGCAATGCGGACCAACGGCGTTGATGAAAGCTATTGCACCGGTAATAAACCCGATGCGGAAAAATTTATGAAGTGGGCGGAGACTGTTCCTTACACCTTGCGCAACCCTTTATACCATTGGACTCATTTGGAATTGCAACGATATTTTGATGTGCATGAGATACTGGATAACCATTCGGCGCAAAAGATCTACGAAGAATGTTCGGCTAAATTGCAAACTTCTGAATATTCGGTCCGCAGTATGGTTAGTAAAATGAATGTGAAAGTGATTTGCACAACAGATGATCCGTTGGATTCGCTTGAGCATCACCGTAAGATATCTGAAGACCACTTTGGCGTTAAAGTATTTCCGGCTTTTCGTCCTGATAAAGCCATGAATGCAGACAGTGCCATTTCCTTTAATGAATATGTGGGTAAACTGGAGAAACTTGTGGATAGCGATATCGGTACATATGGAGAATACCTGGATGCATTAAAATCGCGCCATGATTATTTTGCCACGTTGAATTGCACTGTATCAGATCACGGATTGGAGCAGGTTTATGCTGAAGATTATACAGATGCGGAAATAACGGCATCATTCAATACATTACGTGCAGGAAAGGAATTAACAAAGGAAGAGAACCTGAAATTCAAATCCGCGATGTTACACATTTTCGCAATCTGGGATTGGGAAAAAGGCTGGGTTCAGCAATTTCATATAGGCGCATTGCGAAATAATAATTCCAGGATGCTAAAACAATCAGGTCCTGACACAGGATGGGATTCTATAGGTGATTTTTCGCAGGGACCAATGCTTTCCAGGTTCCTGGATCGTCTTGACCGGAATAACCAATTGACAAAAACCATTATTTATAACCTGAATCCGGGGGATAATGAATTGATTGCAACGATGATTGGAAACTTTAATGATGGTACCTTCCCGGGCAAGGTTCAATTTGGATCCGGTTGGTGGTTCCTTGATCAAAAAGATGGCATGGTTAAACAATTAAATGCCTTATCTAATATGGGATTATTAAGCCGGTTTGTAGGTATGCTGACTGATTCCAGAAGTTTTCTGTCTTATCCGCGTCACGAATATTTTCGACGTATCCTTTGCAACTTGTTTGGGACTGAAGTGGAGCATGGTGAAATGCCTGCTGATATTCATTGGATCGGAAAGGTAATTGAAGATATAAGCTTTAACAATGCCCGGCAATATTTTAACTGGAAGGTGTAACCGAAAAATGTTTTCTGTTTAAATATGAATAAAGTATTTTGTTTTGGTGAATTAATGCTCCGGTTTTCTCCGCATTTGGAAGGGAAATGGTTAAAGGATTCTGTAATGCCTGTATATGCAGGAGGCGCAGAACTGAATGTGAGCATAGCGCTTGCCCGGTGGAATCAGCCTGTAATGTATTGCACGGCGCTTCCGGAAAATTATCTTTCACACGAAATACTCAACAGTCTTCAGCAGAAAAATATCGATGTTTCCGCCGTTATATTTTCAGGCACCCGGATCGGTACTTATTATTTGCCCCAGGGAGCAGATCTGAAAAATACCGGCGTCATTTATGACAGGGCGTTTTCATCATTTGCTGAATTGCAGCCGGGTCAAATTGACTGGGATACTGTTTTATCAGAAGTAAAATGGTTTCATTTTTCAGCCATAAATCCGGCATTGGGGAAAAATGCAGCAATAGTTTGCAGAGAAGCACTTGAAGTAGCTGCTAAAAAAAATATAGTTATTTCTGTTGACTTAAATTATCGCCCTAAACTTTGGCAGTATGGGGAAGCGCCTTCAGCTATAATGCCGGAACTTGTACAATATTGTAAAATTGTAATGGGAAATGTGTGGGCTGCTGAAACCATGTTGAATATTCCAGTGAATATCAGGGATAAAACAAATAAATCAGATTGTCTGCAACAGGCTATGGCAACTTCACAGGCCATTTGCCATAAATTTCCACGTTGCTCACAGGTAGCCAATACATTTCGTTTTGATCAGCATAATGGTATTTTATATTATGCCACTTTATTCAACGATAATGAATTATTTGTATCGGGTGAAAAGCAAACCGATCAGGTGATTGACCAGGTAGGTAGCGGAGATTGTTTTATGGCAGGTCTTATTTACGGCAATATGAAAGACCAGGCACCGCAGGAGATTATTGATTTTGCTACAGCAGCAGCTTTTAATAAATTATTTATTAAAGGAGATGTTACAACATCTTCTGTTGATGAAATCAAAAATTTTAAATCATGATGGGATACCAGGAAGTGATAAAACAACTTACCCTACAAAAGATACTTCCGTTATTTTATCACGAAGATGAAAAAACAAGTATTCACATTGTACAGGCTTTATATGAAGCGGGTATACGTTCCATTGAATACACTAACAGGGGTGAATATGCGCTTACTAACTTTAAATCTTTGAAAAAAAGGGTAGCATCAGAATGGCCTGGATTGCAATTGGGAATTGGCACCATTAAAAACATAACCCAGGCAAAGGAATTTATAGATGCAGGGGCCGATTATATTATTTGTCCTACCACGAATGTGGAAGTGGCTACAGAAGTGCGTGCAGCGGGATTAATGTGGATTCCGGGATGCATGACGCCTACTGAAATTTCAAATGCGGAAGAGGCCGGTGCGAAATTGGTTAAAATATTTCCGGGTAATATACTGGGCCCCGGATACATTAATTCGATTAAGGAATTATTCCCTGGATTATTATTTATGCCAACGGGCGGGGTTGAAAATGAAAAAGAAAACCTGGCCGCCTGGTTTAGAGCAGGCGTAATTGCTGTAGGTATGGGAAGTAAATTATTAACGAAGGCGCTTGTAGATAAAAATGATTATGAAGGTATTAAACAACATGTAAAAGGGGCCATGAAACTGGCAGCGGAAACATCAGGTGCATTCATAAAATAATAAACCATTTTAAAATGATCAAAAATATTGAACGACTTTTTATTGCTTCCATCTAAAACCAAACGCATGTCAGAGGAACAGGCTAAACAAAATTTTCCACCCGTCACTAATATTAATGAAAGAGTAGGTAATTACAGGTGGACGATCTGTGCATTGATATTTTTTGCAACCACCATTAATTATTTAGACAGGGCAGTGATCAGTTTGTTGAAAAACGATCTGGAGCAGGAATTTAATTGGAGCGAAACCGATTATTCCAATATTATAATTTCATTTCAACTAGCATATGCATTAGGTATGTTATTGGTGGGTCGGTTTATAGACAAAACGGGAACTAAGATCGGTTATGCGGTATCGTTAATTTTATGGAGCATTGCCGCCATTGGACATGCAGCTGTAAGATCAACTTTTGGTTTTATTGTAGCGCGGGCAGCATTGGGTGTAAGTGAAGCAGGAAATTTTCCGGCCGCAATTAAAACGGTTGCAGAATGGTTCCCTAAAAAAGAAAGAGCATTTGCAACAGGTATTTTCAATTCAGGTACTAATGTGGGTGCAATACTTGCACCATTAACCGTTCCATTTATCGCAACAGAATGGGGTTGGCAATGGGCGTTTATTATTACTGGCGCAATCGGTTTAATCTGGCTGATCTTTTGGTTCTGGCTATATGAAGTGCCGGCAAAACAAAAACGTTTATCAAAGGCGGAGTTCGATTATATACACAGTGATTTGGATGAAAATGAAACTACTCCACTAACTACACCGGATATTACTGCTAACATTGAACCTGAGAAAAAAATTTCCTGGTTTATGTTATTACGTTATAATCAAACCTGGGCTTTTATTTTAGGGAAATTTTTAACCGATCCTGTATGGTGGTTCTACTTGTTTTGGTTACCTGCTTTTTTGCAGGCTGAATACGGCGTAGAAGGAACAGGGATGGCATTACCAGTAGCATTGGTATACACACTGGCAACTTTAGGAAGTGTCGGTGGTGGTTGGTTACCGCTTCATTTTATGCGGAATAACTGGCCTGTATTTAAAGCCAGAAAAACATCCATGCTTATTTATGCTTTTTGTGTGATTCCCGTGGTATTTGCACAATATCTGGGATCATTGAATATGTGGCTGGCTGTATTTATTATTGGATTGGCAGCCGCCGCTCACCAGGCATGGTCCGCCAATATATTTACTACGGTTTCAGATATGTTTCCCAAACGTACAGTTGCCTCAGTAACAGGAATGGGTGGTATGGCCGGTGCATTGGGTGGTATTTTGATCGCTATGTTAGCTGGCAGGATCTTAGATTATTTCAAAGCCATGGATAATATTGAAACAGGTTATTTTGTGATGTTTTTAATTTGCGGTTCGGCATACCTGATAGCCTGGGTATTAATGCATTTCCTGGCCCCTAAATTAAAAAGGATCAATTTTTAAATCCAAATAAGAAAAAAACTATTTAATATACTTACGACTGAATTATTGCGGCATGGTGTTTTTAGTCTTTTTGAAAATATTTGATGCAACAACGTTATATACCACCTGCGTGGAATTATAATCCTTCAACCTGGGGACAAAGACTTCCTCTTGTTTTCATTGCATTGGCAGGCATGTTCATTGCACTTTATATGGGCGCCTACCAGCTTAGAATCATTGATGATGTTTGGGAACCTTTTTTTGGTGATGGAACTAAACGTATTCTAAACTCTTCAATTTCTAAAATTTTACCCATTCCCGATGCTATTCTTGGAGCTTTCGGATATTTTGCTGATGTAGTGACTGGTGTAATAGGTAAAACGTCCCGGTGGAAAACGATGCCATGGATGGTTATTGTTTTTGGACTGGCAGTGGGTCCCTTAGGGTTGGTGAGTATATTATTGGTGATATCTCAACCTGTTTTTATTAATGCCTGGTGCAGTCTTTGTCTCCTCACAGCAGTTATTTCCGTTGTTATGATCAGTCCGGCAATGGATGAAATGCTGGCCAGCCTGCAATACCTGCAACGGGTAAAAAGAAATGGACATTCAGTGTGGAAAGCATTTTGGGGGAATAAGGAAATAGCAAACAAAATTGATTAAATATGTGGGCACAAATTGTAAGCATATTAGTAGGTCTGTTTATTATGATCACTCCAGGCTTGTTTGAATATGACAAGGCACTCTCCAATCAAAATTTCATTACAGGCCCGTTGATAATTACGTTTGCCATTACGGCTATTTGGGAAGTAAACCGGAATGCCCGCTGGTTAAATATCCTGGTAGCAACCTGGCTGATCATCTTTAGTGTGATTTATGGAAATGGACAGGATATTTACCCAAATTTTCTTTCTGCATCCATGGTAATAATCTTAGCCATTATTAAAAGAAAAGGTAAAGGAATGTATGGAGGTGGATGGCGATCACTTTTCCAAAAAAATCCTCCACACATGCAGAAGGCTAACAATGAAGGTTAACCGAAATCATCCTCTTCTGCGAGCAAGCGCTCCTATTAAACCTGCTACCAGCAAACCGCCAATTGTTCTTACAAGGTTCCGGTTGATGGATGCCCATAAAGTAAAACTGCGGTCAACCGCAATGTCATGGAAGTCACCATAAGCTCCCCGATCACCCTGAACAGGTTCCCAAACATTATTTTCCCGGTTCAATCCAATCGGTTCTTCGGTCTGTTGACCATCAAATGCGGTATTTGCAAGCACCCTATCCGCATACCAGGGTGCAATTTTATTTCCAATAATTGCCTGGTAAGTCGGATACCCTACCCATATACTCCTGCGATTATGCTTAGCCGCAAACAGGATTGCTTCCGCGGCTACTTCAGGTTGATAAACTTTTCCCATAGGCCTTGGTTTGTATGGTAGTTTGCTCAATACCCAACCAAACTGCGTAGTATTCAAAGCGGGTAATTGAACCATACTCGTTTTAATCTGGCTGTTTTCATGCATCAATTCGGTGCGCAGTGAATCATAAAATCCTTCAATACCATGCTTGGCCCCGCAATAGGCTGACTGTAATGGAATACCTCGATAAGCAAGCGCTGAACCCACAAAAACGATAGAGCCTCTATTGCGTGGTCTCATTCTTTTTAAAGCGGACATGGTTCCATAAACTGTACCCAGGTATGTAACATCTGTTACCCTTTTAAATTCATCTGCATCAATTTTATGGAAGGGAGAAAAAACACTGTTCATGGCATTATTTACCCAAATATCTATTTCACCCAATTCCTGTTCTGTTCTTGCTGCGGCAGCTTCTACCTGCTTAGCATCGGCTACATCTGTTTGAATGGTTATAGCCTTTCCGCCATATTCCTCCACTTCTTTTTTGGTTGCTTCCAGTTGTTCTGCACTTCTTGCAATCAGGGCAATTTTAGCTCCTTGTTTGGCAAATTCCCATGCCGTTACTCTGCCAACACCCCCGGTAGCACCTGTTATCACAACAACTTTGTCCTGGAAGTCATTTTTATTTTTCATGTAAGTTTTTTTAATTATAAAAAAAGTCTGTGTTATTAAAATTTCTGCATTTTACTTTATCGGTCATTCAAATAATTGACCTGGATTTGGTGAGTGATCTATTCATCATTTTTTTTGATAAATGCGCTGGCTAATGATTTCCATTGAATTTTTGCACCACCACTTACACCAAAAGCACCTACCAAAGTATTGCGGATTTTATCTATAACCGTATCCCCATCCGTATTCGGTTTGGTATTACGATCATATATACCTGCAGTTACTTTATTTTTATTCCGGAACACAGAAAATGTACTGCTTGATTCAGGTGAGAAGAAATGCGAAACATGCTCTGTTTGATTTTCCGGGTTGTCACTGGGTCTAACGGTAAATGCCAGGCTTTCAAAACCAGGTTCTTTTTTTTCCTGGAAATCGATAATTCGGATCCAGTCATAACCTTTACCACTTTTTGAACCAGGCCCCGGAATGTCAATTTTAAAATGATCACCTTTCATTGCTGTGCGATTTACAGGTTTACCTGCTGAATCGCGTAATGAAAAGTCTGCGGTTAATGCGCCGGCTATATGGTGCCAGTTATTCACGTTTAATAAGCGCATTTTGGCGATTTGGAAAAAATTAATGGCGTCCTCCTCTGTTCCCAGGTCAATTGATTTCTCAGTATCAATTGTGATTCCTGTTTCCTGTTTGGGGATCACTTCATTTTTAAAATCCTTTTCCATATAATTCCCTTAGAAGTTTATGATTGTTTACTATTATCTGGATAAAAAATATGCCAACCGGGGTTTTCAGTTAATTGTGGAGCTTGGAATTTTTTGCCAGTATGGTTTTTGCATCAGAAGAAAGTATTTGACAGAATAATTTATACAATATGACATCACAAAGTATTACAAGAGGTATTGGTTTATTTGGAAACGCACTGGGAAAAGGCTTACTGGCAGGTCTTGCTGGTACAGCGGCTATAACCATTTCGCAGGTAATAGAAATGAAAATCACCGGCCGTAAACCCAGCGATGCACCGGCAAAAGCTGCTACAAAAGTGTTGGATGTAAAAGCAATAAATATAGAACACAAGCCCAAATTTTCGCAAGAGGTTCATTGGGCTTATGGAACTTCATGGGGTATTACACGTGGGTTATTATCCTTATCAGGTATAAAAGGGTGGGCCGCAACTGCCATACATTTTGGTGCCGTTATGGGAACGGCTATGGTTATGACTCCGGCATTAAAAGTAGCGCCACCCGTAAAAGAGTGGGGTGTAAAAGGAATTCTTACAGATGCCCTGCATCACGCCGTATATGCCGTGGCTGCAGGATTATTTTTTGATGCTATTAATGAGGATTAATGTTAATGGCAATTATCCCTGACCGTTAGTTCAACTAATTATTTTTTCCATTTGTATGCTTCTCGATCCTTTTACAAGGATATGGCTGTTTTGTATGTTTGCCTGGCCAAACCATTCTTTCGCCTGCATTACATTATCGAATTGCAAAAAGGAATGATTGGTTTTTTCAAATGCCGTGCCTACCAACACCACCTGCTTCCATGGATATTTTTTTATTTCCTGGATCAAAGTTTTGTGTTCCAATTCGGTTTCTTCTCCTAATTCTGCCATACTGCCCAATAACAATATTTTGTTTTTACTGGTGATCCGTGCAAAATGTTCAATGGCCGCTTTCATACTGCTCGGATTGGCATTATAAGCATCCATAATTACCTGGTTGGTTCCAAGTTGCATGAGCTGGGAACGACTGTTTGCCGGCTGATAATTTTCTATGGCAGATACTATTTTTTTATCCGGAACTTTAAAATAATTACTAATCGTAACCGCTGCCAGTACATTCGGCAAATTATAATCACCTGCTAAATGTGTTTGAATGCTACCATTATCCAATCCCTGTGTAATCTTTACCTGCATAAAAGGCAGGGATTGGGTAACATGTCCTTTCACATGCACATCTCCAGTTCCATATTTTATGATGCCACTAATGCCTTTACTCATTTGCTGCAGGTAGTCGTAATCCCACATTATAAATGCATAACCATGCGCAAGTGACCGCAGGTAATCGAACAATTCTCCCTTTGCTTTTTTTACACCTTCCAAACTGCCAAACCCCTCTAAATGAGCCTTTCCGCAATTGGTAATTAACCCGTGGGTTGGTAAGGCAATCTGGCAATATGAAGCTATTTCCCCAGCATGGTTAGCACCCATTTCAATGATAGCCATTTCTGCATCCGCGGGGATTTTCAATAAAGTAAGTGGCACGCCAATATGGTTATTCAGGTTTCCGGCTGTTGCAATGGTTTTATAAGTGGTTGATAAAACAGCATGCACCAATTCTTTTGTAGTTGTTTTTCCATTGCTGCCTGTAATAGCTATAACGGGTATGGACAGTTGCTTTCTATGATGTAGAGCCAGTTGTTGTAATGCCTGTAAAACATCAGGGACAAAAATGGTTTTGCCTTCAATAGAATATTCCTCTTCATCAATAACTGCATAACAGGCCCCGGCATCCAATGCCTGTTTGGCAAAATGGTTACCGTTAAAATGAGGACCTTTTAATGCAAAATAAATGTCTCCATTTTTTAATTGGCGTGTATCTGTTTGTACCGAAGGGTTTTGTTGATAGATCTGGTAAAGAAGGTCAATGTTCATGCAACAAATTTAAGTGATCAAAATTCTAATTTGATTTCACCATCATTTTCAAAATATAATAAGCCTGCGGCTAAAAAATTATTCCACAAAAAAACCCTCCGCATGCGGAGGGTTCTGAAATATGTTTTTAAGAATTATCTTTTTTGTCTGCGTGTTTTAAACCAGTTACCGGTTTTGCGTTTTGGTCCTTCAGGACTACCCATTCTATCCATTGCACAACGGAAACCGATGGTGCTGCTTGCCTGGTCTTCTTCCAGGTAGCGACGGGTTCCCGGACTTAACCAATAAGCCCTGTCATTCCAGCTTCCACCTTTGTATACTCTTGATTTATCACTTACCAATGTAGTTAAACCGTAACCGTAAGATGATTGAGAAACTGAGTCACCATCCAGGTAGTTGATAACATTACCACGCTGGTAATTGCGGCGATCCTTACTTTCTTGATCAGTTACAGCAACCATTTTAACGCGGCCTAAGCTATCGATCTCGGCTTCGCCAACATCGTTTTTATATAACTTCATATATTGGTTACCACGGAAAGGAGATACATCATCTGCGTCTAATAAAGTAAGCGGACGGAACACATCAGATACCCACTCAGAAACGTTTCCAGCCATATTGAAAATACCAAAGCCATTAGCATAAAATGAATTTACCGGGGCTGTATAAATCGCACGGTCATTCAAACCGCCAGCTACTCCAGCATTATCACCGGAACCGCGTTTAAAGTTGGCCAAAAACTGTCCCTGCCAACTACCATGACGAGTATCCCTTAATCCATTATAATTTTGAGCCCATGGATAAACTTGTTTGTTGCTGATTAACTCTTCACCTCTTTTACCTTCTTTGGTACTGGGTCTTGGGTTTTGATTGATATAACCATAAGCCGCATATTCCCACTCAGCCTCAAAAGGTAAACGGTAATCCGGTAATAAAATACCATCTTCCATATTAACCGTTGTACGAGGGGTTCCCATTGGAGAGATCAACTTGTCTTTTTTATCAACTTTACCAGGAGCAGCCTGGTAAAGACCTAAGAGATAAGATTTAGTAGTAAAATTGTTTTCCTGCTGCTGACCTTGAATGCCTTGCTTATTGGCAAATCCTTTATTCATTAAAATGCCTTCGTTTACCCTATCACTTCTCCACAAACAAAAGTCATAAGCTTGTCTCCAGGTAACACCAACCACCGGGTAATCATTAAATCCCGGGTGGCGGAAATAGTATTCAACCATTGGTTCATTATAACTTAGTTCACTGCGCCAAACCAACGTGTCAGGAAGTGCGGCATTTAAAATAAGCTGATTGCCAGGATCGGCTTCAGGATCAAATACTCTTGATAACCAGTGAATATATTCCCGGTAGTGTACGTTAGCTACTTCAGTACGATCGATGTAAAAAGCAGGTACGGTAACACGGCGTGGAATATTATTCCAGTCACCCATTATATCCTCTTCCGTTTGGCCCATGGTAAACGTACCTCCCTGGACAAATACTAATCCAGGTCCTGAGCCTTGTTCTTGTGATTTGGATACCTGGTAGCTACCCATATCCTTATCATTGTAATTCCAACCAGTTACATCGGATTTTTCTGGCTTCTTCTTAAAAAGCCCTTTGCCTTTACAAGAGGCAAATAAGACAACACTTGTTAAAAGAATTGCTAAGTTTTTCAATTTCATAGTCATATGCTTAAAAACTGGGTTTTTGGAATAATTTAAACGTATCTGTAAACCTTATATTGTATGTTGACGTTTGTTTTATTTAAAAACCAGGCCTCGAATATATGATTTTCAAAATATTATTATGGAAGGCATTATTTTGTCGAATATTGAATATAATACCTTAATTATGGGTTGATTATGATGAAATACCTGCTTCTTTTAGGTTGTTTAATCTATTTGTTTCCTGCTCATGCACAAAGGGCCTATGCTCCCAACTCGGTATTGGCAGCGGGTAACTGGTACAAGATTGCTGTAAACCAGGCTGGCGTTTATAAAATGGATATCCCATTTTTGAATACTTTAGGCTTATCAGTCAATGGAATGCCCTCCTCCACAATCAGGCTTTTTGGTAATGGAGGAGGTATGCTTGCTGAATCAAACGCTTCAATTCGGTTTGATGATTTACAGGAAAATGCCATTATGGTTATGGATGGAGGAGATGGCATTATGAATGGGAATGATTATATCCTGTTTTATGCCGAAGGCCCCCATCATTGGCAAAAGGATTCATTAAACCGGCAATTTACCCATCATAAGAATATTTATAGTGACCAGGCTTTCTATTTTGTTAGTACCCAGGGAACCGGAAAAAGAATTTCATCTTCAAATAATACCGGAACTGCCTCCATTAATATTGATAGGTATGATTACCGCTACTTTTATGAACTGGATTCGGTAAATTTTTTAGGTAGTGGGAAAGAATGGTTTGGAGAAGAATTCAGTAATGCTCCCGGTAAAGCTTCTTTTCGGAATTTCCCAGTCCCTGTATCCAACAGGATTACATCACAACCTGTCCGGTTGGTAAGTAACCTGGTTTCCAGATCTACAGGCTCAGCAAGTTCTTTTGACACTAGAATTAACGGACAATCATTTCAACAGGTAAATATCCCCGCCGTTGGAACAGGAATTAATGAGGTATTTGCAAGACAGCAGGTTATTGAAACCCAAAGTTCTGTGGCACAGGATACACTTTCTGTACAGTATCAATATGCACCCGGAAGTTTAAATGCACAGGGTTGGTTGAACTGGTTCCGCATTTTTACCAGGGCAAGCCTTAGCATGCCGGTAAATGGACAATTATTATTTCGCGACTGGGAATCTGTAGGTAATGCAAGGGGAAATTTCAGGATTAACAATGCAGTTGATGGATTAATGGTTTGGGATGTTACCAATTTCCTGGTCCCGGTAAATATGCAGGGGGAAATCCAGGGTAATATTTTTTCATTTAATGAGGAATGCAATCAGTTAAAGGAATATGCAGCATTTTATCCCAACCAGGCTTTAGCCCCGGTTTCGATAGGCCCGGTTCCAAACCAGGATCTGCATGATATTGCGGCAATTGATTATTTATTGATTACACATCCCAGTCTTTTGCCCCAGGCTCAAAGACTGGCCACATTTCACCAGCAAAAAAATAACCTGCGCACAAGGGTGGTCAGTACCGCATTAGTATATAACGAGTTTTCTTCAGGCACTCCTGATCCTGCTGCAATCCGTGATTTTGTAAAAATGTATTTCGATAAATTTTCCACACCGGGAGATAGTTTAAAATATTTATTGCTTTTTGGAGATGCCTCTTTTGATTTCAAAAACAGGCTATTGAATAATACCAACCTGGTGCCATCTTTCCAGAGCTCATCATCATTAGATCCGCTTTCAACTTATGTTTCTGATGACTTTTTTGGATTTTTAGAAGATGATGAAGACATTAATTCAGGATTAAGGGTCAATACGCTGGATGTAGGTATCGGCAGAATTCCAGCTTCCAATGAGGAACAAGCTAAAAACTATGTAGATAAAGTATTAGCTTATTATGACAACAGAAGTCTGGGCCCCTGGCGCAATCAAATGACTTTTATAGCCGACGATGAAGACATGAACCTGCATCTTAATGATGCTGAAATTATAACTAAAACTGCCAGTGAGACCAATGACCTGCTGAATCCGGTTAAAATATACCTGGATTCATACCTGCAGGAGTCATCCCCGGGTGGGAGTGCCTATCCACAGGTAAATGATGCCATCAATAACCAGGTGTATAATGGAACATTGATCTGGAATTATAATGGGCATGGTGGGCCTTTTCGATTAGCAGAAGAAACTATATTGGACCAGCAAAATGTGAACTCCTGGCAAAATCCCAATAATTTACCCCTTTTTATAACCGCAACTTGCGATTTTGCTCCATTTGATAATCCAACAATTGCTTCCCTTGGTGAAGACATTCTGCTAAGACCTGAAACCGGGGGAATTGCCCTGATGACCACAACCCGGATCGTATTTGCATATAGTAACCGCATCATGAATGATAATTATATGAAGTTTGCCCTTCAACCAGATCAGAATAAAAATTACCTGAGCCTGGGTGAAGCTGTCCGCGCAGCTAAGAATTTTACCTATCAAACTTCAGGCGATGTTACCAATAACAGGAAGTTTACTTTGCTGGGGGATCCTGCTTTAACGCTTGCATTTCCAAAATGGAATGTTGAAATAACTGGTATTAATGGATTAAATCCTTCAGTGGTAGTAGATACGTTAAAAGCAACAGATAAAGTAACTATGGATGGCGTTGTGAGTGATCATAGTGGAAACATTATGTCCTCATTCAATGGAACGGTTTATCCAACTGTTTACGATAAGGAACAAACAGTGTATACCCTGGCAAATGATCCAACCAGCCAGGTGGTTGGTTTTAATACCCGGCAAAATATTCTTTACAAAGGAAAGGCTTCGGTCATCAATGGGCGGTTTTCATACAGTTTTAAAATGCCCAAAGACATCAGGTATAATTTCGGTAACGGGCGTATCAGCCTTTATGCAGATAACGGGTCAGAAGATGGCAACGGGTTAGAATCGCGGGTAATTATCGGTGGAATAGGAAATGAGGTAAATAATGACAAGGAAGGTCCGGAAATAAAAGCCTACCTGAATGATGACCGTTTTGTAGATGGGGGACTTGTAAATGCTCAACCTGTTTTGATTCTAAAACTGTCCGATTCATCGGGTATAAACACTGCAGGAACAGGGATAGGACATGATATAATTGCGACACTGGATGAGGATACACGCAGGTATTTTGTTTTGAATGAATTTTATGAAGCAGCTCTGGATAGTTATCAGGAAGGGACTATAAAATTTCAATTACCAGAATTAGAGGCGGGTCCGCACACTTTGAATATCAAAGCCTGGGATGTTATGAATAATTCGAATGAAACAAATATTTCTTTCATTGTGGGTAAGGAGGATGAACTTGAAATAAGTCAGGTACTCAATTATCCAAATCCTTTTTCAACAAAAACGCAATTTTGGTTTACACATAACCAACCTGGTCGCGAATTAAAGGTTACTCTTCAAATATTTACGATCGGGGGACGCTTGATTAAAACGTTGAAATCTACAATAAATACACCCGGAAACCGTTCATTGGAACTGGAATGGGATGCTAGGGATGAATATGGGGATAAAGTGGGCCGCGGAGTTTACTTCTATAAATTAAGAGTTGTTTCCGGTGGACTTCAAAAAGAGGTGATAGAAAAATTGTTCATTTTTTAGTATTCAGTAAAAATCAATACTTTAGCCTCCATTTTTCAAATCCTGGAAATTTCAAAATCAATTTAAAATCGAATACATGAGACTAGCTGCTATCAGAATTGCTACCGGGCTTTTATTTTTATGCGGAGTTGTTACGGAGATCAATGCTCAAAATGCGGAACGTATAAATGTAGTAACCACCGCTGTTCCTTTTTTAAGAATTTCACCAGATGCAAGAGCTGGTGGAATGGGAGATTTGGGTGTAGCTACAACCCCTGATGTTAATTCGGCTTTCTGGAATCTTGCCAAAACACCATTTAATGAAGCAACCGCTGGTATAGGGGTTACTTATACGCCCTGGCTTAAAGACCTGGGATTAAATGATGTTTACCTGGCCTCGTTGACAGGTTATTATAAATTTGATGAATTACAGGCAATTTCTGCATCTGTCAGGTACTTCAGCTTAGGCAACATTCAATTTACAGATAACCTGGGTAACGATCTGAATACTTTTCGTCCAAGGGAATTTGGTATAGATCTCGGTTATTCCCGCCGTTTAACCGACCAACTGGGCATTGGAGTAGGTTTAAAATATATTTATTCTAACCTGGCTGGAGGTTCCGGTGGGGGTTCAACATATAAGGCAGGTAATGCGGTAGCCGGGGATCTTTCCATGTATTATAATGGGACCAATGACCTTGGCAATGGCTGGGCATTTGGGGCTGCTTTAACCAATCTTGGTTCCAAGATAGCTTATACCGATAATGCGGATCAAAAAGATTTTATTCCCGCTAACCTGGGATTAGGTACAACCTATACAAGCGTTTTCAATGAGCAAAACAGGATCACCTTTGGTGTTGACGTTAATAAATTATTAGTTCCCACTCCTCCTGCTGAAGGAGATCAGGCAGGATTAGAGGCCTATCGTAGTAAAGGGGTTATGAGCAGCTGGTTCAGTTCTTTTGGTGATGCGCCAGGGGGCTTTAAAGAAGAAGTAAAAGAATTTCAGGTGTCTGTGGGTGCCGAATATATGTATAATGAACAGTTCGCGCTGAGGGCAGGTTATTTTCACGAGGATAAAACAAAAGGTAATCGCCAGTATTTTACTATGGGTGTTGGCGTAAATTATAATGTATTTGGTTTGAATTTTTCTTACCTGTTACCATCGGGCAGTGGTGTAAATCGCAACCCGCTTTCTAATACCCTTCGTTTTTCTTTGGTTTGGAATCTGGATGACATGGCTGGCGAATAATTAATTTTATGATATGATTAAAAACGTCCTGGTAATTATGCCGGGACGTTTTTGTTTGCGGATATTTGCGCATCAACAATTAAAAAAAATATGAGTTACCGGATAGGTTCTGGAATTGACTTTCACCAACTGGCAACTGGTTATGATCTATGGATAGGAGGTATTAAGATTCCACATCACAAAGGATCGGTTGGTCATAGTGATGCAGATGTATTGTTACATGCCATTTGCGATGCGCTTCTTGGTGCTTTGGCATTAGGTGATATTGGGATTCACTTTCCAAACACATCTTCTGAATTTAAAAATATAGATAGTAAGATATTGTTGAAGAGGACCATGGACCTCATCACCCAAAAAAAATACAAAGTGGTGAATGTTGACAGCACCCTGTGCCTGGAAGAGCCCAGAATAAAACCATATGTAAAACAAATGCAGCAGGTAATAGCAAATATTATCCATGTTAATGAAGAGGATGTTTCAATAAAAGCAACTACTACGGAAAAAATGGGATTTGCCGGGAGAGAGGAAGGATTAATGGCGCAGGCTACCGTGTTATTAAAAAAATTGGATTAAGCTAATAATTTATTTTGTCAATGATCTTTATATCGAACCTTAAACCCAAAACTCAAAACTATTTATAACGACTGACATTATCTTTGCCCGATGATGGAAGTTAAAGTTGTTAATCGTTCACCATGGCCATTGCCGGAATATGCAACAACGGGTTCTTCGGGAATGGACATCAGGGCAAATTTGAAAGATGCTGTCTCTATACAACCCATGCAAAGATTGTTGTTGCCTACGGGTTTGTTTATAGAATTGCCACAAGGCTTTGAAGCACAAATAAGGCCACGCAGTGGAATGGCCATTAAAAAAGGAATTACCTGTTTAAATACCCCCGGAACAATTGATGCAGATTACCGTGGAGAAATTAAGATTATTTTAATCAACCTTTCGGGGGAGGAACAGGTCATAGAACCTGGTGACAGAATAGCACAGATGATTATACAACAGGTGGAAAGAATTACATGGAAGCCGGTTGCAGTACTAAACGAAACATTGCGTAACGATGGCGGCTTTGGCCATACCGGATCACTATAATTTATAAACATGATCAGATTTTTATTTTTCCTGTTTTTTCTTTCATTGTTGATGTCTTGCAGCTCGTCCCGGCAAATACAAACAGGGAATGTTAGTAATGATACTGCACTTATTGCTAAGACAGGAGAAGACAGTATTGCATTTATTAAAAGTGCTTACGACAGTATTCAAAATAATAAAATCGATTTTAATTTCTTTTCTGCGAAAATAAATGTGATTTATAAAGATGCTGAAGACAAAGAATACAACCTGAATACTTTTTTACGCATGAAAAAAGACAGCCTCATATGGGTTTCTGTAAATGCTGTTTTTGGAATAGAAGTTATGCGATTATTAATATCCCGGGATTCTGTCAAGATACTGGACAAACAAAATAAATTGTATACAGCACGTTCCATATCTTTTTTGCATGAGGTATCTGGATTGCCATTGGATTTGAAAACTATGCAGAACTTGTTGATGGGAAATGTAATTTTTTTAGAACCTGAAATTCCCGCATTTAATAAAACCGGTAACGAATTAACACTCCTGAGTATTGGAAATTTTTTTCGGAACCTGGCTATTTTCAATGCATCGGATTATAATATATTGCGGAGTCGGTTGGATTATGTTGATCCGCAAAGCAAACGCTCGGCTGATCTCTTCTATAATAATTATGTAAATAAATCCGGCGTTAAATTCTCGGAAACCAGGAAAATTGTTGTTAATGATGTCAAGAAATTATCGTTGGATATGGACTTTAAGCAATTTGATTTTAATGAAGAATTAACATTTCCTTTTTCGATACCTCAAAATTATGGTGCTAATTGAGTTGTGTAAAATTTTAAGTACAATTATCCGTTAGAAGACTACCGTCTGCCCTGGCAAGAATTTAAAAAATCCAAATATGCTGAAAAAAATTATCCTGCTTATAATGGTTTCAATGGTTACCCTAAGCCTTGCGGCACAGGACAAAACCGTGATGGAAAAGGAAAGGCAGGAATTACAAAAGCAGATCAAACAGATCCAGGGTCAATACAACAAAGTTTCGGGTCAAAAAAAGCAAACGATTGGTCAGTTAACACTGATTCAGCGTAAGATCGGCTTGCAGGATCAATACATACGCAACATCAGCAAAGAAGTTCGGATTCTTGATGACAGTATTTTTTTAAGCAATGTGGAGATTACACGATTGAGAAAACAACTGGATACTTTAAAACAACAATATTCCCGGAGTATAGTATATGCCTATAAGAATAAAAGCACTTATGACTACCTGAATTTTATATTTTCATCGAGTAACTTCAATGATGCATTGAAAAGAATAGCATACCTGAAATCATACCGTAATTACCGGGAAGAACAGGTAGCTGATATTATCGAAACTCAGAAACAAATTGAAATAAGGAAGGAAGAAAATCTTTCCCGCAAACAGCAAAAAAGTGAAACACTCAAAGTCCGTACTGGTGAAATAAAAGAGTTGGCAGAACAAAAAAAGGAAAAGGATGTGGTGGTTAATCAATTGAAATCTCAAGAGAAAGACCTGGGCAAACAATTGGCCGATAAAAAGAAATCTGATGCCAAACTGAAAAATGCAATTGCGGCTATTATACGCCGTGAAATTGATGAAGCCCGTAAAGAAGCAGCCCGGATTGCTGCTGCAAAAAAAGCTGCCGAGGACAAAGCGGCAGCAGATAAACCTTCGGTTGCTACAAATGATGCGGCACCTGTTAAGAAAACAGAAGTCGTTTCTAAAACCGCCAGCGCCAGGCCAGACAGTTATCTTGATCTCAATGCAAAGGACGTTGCATTAAATAAAGGCTTTGAGCAGAATAAGGGCCGTTTGCCATGGCCAGTGGATAATGGCCTGGTAAGTATTCATTATGGAACCTATAAAATTCCAGGGACACAGTTGAGCGGTGATAATGCGGGTTTAACAATTTCTACACCCAGTTCAGGAAGTAATGTAAAATCTGTATTTGAAGGTGAAGTATCAGCAATACATAATTTGGGTGATGGAATGGCGGTGATTATTCGCCATGGTAAATATTTTACTGTATACAGTAATCTTTCTTCGGTAAATGTAAGTAAAGGGGCCATTGTATCTACGGGACAAACGATTGGAAAAGCTGCCCGTGCCGAGGGTGGTAATGGAGGCGAGATTGAATTTATATTGATGAATGAAAGTAAAAATATCAATCCCGAACCATGGTTACGTTAATACATAAACGATTTTTTTAATGCAGCTAAACAGCCGCATATTTTTTGCCAGCAACCTTTTCGTATAAATTTTCATATTCAGGAACTATATGATTGATGTCAAATTTTTTGGCGTGCTCTGAAGCTTTCTTTTTGAATGTTTTCAATACTTCTTCATCTGTCAATATTTCAATGGACTGCTGGCTCATCGTTTCTACATCGCCAATATCAGCCATAAAACCAGTTTGTCCATGGATATTAATCTCTGTTAAACCACCGGCATTTGTCGAAACAACGGGTACGCCAGAGGCCATTGCTTCAAGAGCTGCCAATCCAAAACTTTCATATTCTGAAGTCAGCAGGAAAAGGTCACCGATGGCCAATATATCTTCCATCTGTTCCTGCTTGCCCACAAATTGTATTTTGTCGCAAATATTTAATTTGCGGGATAATTCTTCTGCAGTCTGTCTTTCCGGGCCATCACCTACAAACAACAATTTAGCAGGTATTTGTTTTTGTACTTCATTGAATATTTGCACAACATCCAATACTCTTTTTATTTTTCTAAAGTTGGATGCATGAATAAGAATTCTCTCACCGTTGGGCGCAAGGGCTTTTCTGAATGCATCGATGGGTTTGCGGGTAAATCGTTTAATATCGACAAAATTATATATTACTTCAATTTCTTTTTTTATATTAAAAATCTTATAAGTTTCATCACGCAGGTTGTTGGACACCGCTGTGATAGCATCACTTTCATTGATGGAAAATGCAACAACAGGGGCATACATTTTGTCACGTCCCACTAATGTAATATCTGTGCCGTGGAGCGTGGTGATTACGGGGATGTAAATGCCTTCCGATTCCAGGATTTTCTTAGCCATGAATGCGGCTGATGCATGTGGTATGGCGTAATGAACATGTAAAAGATCCAGTTTATTATTTTTAATGACATCTACCATCGTACTGGCAAGAGCGGTTTCGTATGGAGGATAATCGAATAACGGATACGTTGGAACCTGTACTTCGTGATAAAAAATATTTGGAATAAATCCATTCAAACGTACTGGTTGCTGGTAAGTAATAAAATGGACCTGGTAATCTTTCTGAGCCAAAGCCTTTCCTAATTCAGTAGCCAAAACGCCACTTCCACCAAAGGTTGGGTAACAAACAATCCCTATCCGCATAAAATCATTTTAAGCTTTCGAAGTTAAACACAAAAATAATGCTTAACCATTGTTTATAATATTTGTTTATTGTTGGCAATCAACTTTCAGTTATTTTTAAAAAATTAAGCTTTAGAATCCTTTCATATTTATTGTTAAAAATTATTTGACTATTCAGCTTATTGTAAATCTTATAGACTCATGAAACTATTCCTGTTTTTTTTAACTAGCATTTTCACACTTTCATCTTTCGGACAAAACAAGGATTCGCTGGTCATCAGTAAATTCTCCTATGATATTTTGAACAACGGTAAAGCATATGACAATCTGCGATACCTGTGCAAAGAAGTTGGGCACCGCATCAGTGGTTCTCCGCAGGCACAAAAAGCGGTTGAAGCTTCTGCAAGGATGCTTCGTGAAGCAGGTGCTGACACGGTTTACCTGCAACCCGTAATAGTGCCTTATTGGGTTAGAGGTGATAAAGAACAGGGAACCATTCATTTCGGCAATCAAAAAAGAGATTTAAATGTACTTGCATTAGGAATGAGTGTTGGCACACCTGCATCAGGAATAAATGCTGAAGTGATTGAAGTTAAGAATTTTGATGAGTTGAAAGCATTGGGTGCTGATAAGGTGAAAGGCAAGATCGTTTTCTTTAATTATCCTATGCGGCCGGAATTGATACAAGGCGGATATGGCGACGCGGTTACATACAGGGGAAGCGGACCTGTTGAAGCGGCTAAATTAGGTGCTGTAGGCGTGATGATCCGTTCAGTAACACATGCATTGGATGATAATCCACATACAGGAGCTACACGGTATGATTCCGCCGTTACAAAAATTCCTGCAATGGCTTGCAGTACAAAAGATGCGGAGTGGTTGTCCGCATTACTTAAAAAAGAAAAGCAGGTGAAAATGTTTATGAAGATGAATTGTAAACATATGCCCGATGTGTTGAGTTATAATGTAATTGGTGAGTTGCGTGGAACTGAAAAACCAGGTGAAATTATTACGGTGGGTGGTCACCTGGATAGTTGGGATATTGGCGAAGGAGCTCATGATGATGGATCAGGTTGTATGCAAAGTATCGAAGTGATTCGTGCCATTAAGGCGGCTGGCATTAAGCCTAAACGCACCATCAGGGCTGTCATGTTTATGAATGAAGAGAATGGTTTGCGTGGTGGAAATGCTTATGCTGATTCAGCTATTGCCAAAAAGGAGCATCACATTTTTGCTATTGAAAGTGATGCCGGAGGTTTTGGAGTACAAACTTTAGGCATCAGCGGAACACCTGAACAGGAGCAATACTTACGTCAATGGACACCTCTTTTTCGTCCTTATGGTGTTTATGAAATGCCTGGTGGTGGGGGCGGTGCAGATATTGGTCCTTTGAGAAAGCTGGGAACAGTTTTAAGCGGAGTAAATCCTGGAACGCAGCGTTATTTTGATTTGCACCATGCACCGAATGATGTATTTGAAGCTGTAAACAAAAGGGAATTAGAACTCGGCGCATTAGCAATGACAGCCATTACTTACCTGGTGTCTGAATATGGTTTACCGGAAAAGAAATAATTTCTTTATTGAATTAGTTGAAAATATGGACACAGACCGGTGTCCATTTTTTTATGAGCTATGTAGACCAACTAATTTTTCAATGGCTTGGTGAACACTGGCGAAGGGGAAACTGTTTATAAGTTTTTGCATTTGTTGATTTATTTCTAAGTTGCATAAATTATAAATGCTTCCTTCATGGCCGCCCTTTCCAGCATGATCAGTCACCGGTTTCTCAAACAAATTTTCTTCAACCTGTTGCCCGATGATTTTATAGGCATCTCTGAAAGGGGTGCCTTGCATCACGAGTTCATTTACCGCATCAACTGTAAACAGGTATTTGTATTTTTCATCTGCCAGGATATTTTCCTTTACCTCTATATTTGAGATCATCAATCCTGCCATCTCAATACAATTTTTTAATGTAGAAAAAGCAGGAAACAAATGTTCTTTCAACAATTGCAGATCGCGGTGATAACCTGAGGGTAAATTAGTCGTCATCATCATGATCTCATTGGGTAATGTTTTGATGCGGTTGCAATGAGCACGGATGATCTCGAAAACATCCGGATTTTTTTTATGCGGCATAATGCTGCTGCCAGTAGTTAATTCAGCTGGAAAACTGATAAACCCGAAATTTTGATTCAGGTAAAGGGTTGCATCCATTGAAAAGCGACTAAGCGTATCCGCTACATTGGCCAGGCTTTGTGCGCAAATCCTTTCAGCCTTGCCTCTTCCCATTTGGGCATAAACAACATTGTAATTCAGGTCATCAAAACCCAATAATTCCGTGGTTAATGTACGGTTGATAGGAAACGATGAACCATAACCGGCTGCAGAACCTAATGGATTCTTGTTGATTACATCGTAAGCCGCTTTCAAAGTTATGGTATCATCCACCAAACTTTCGGCATACGCACCAAACCATAACCCAAAAGAGGAGGGCATAGCTAATTGCAAATGCGTATACCCGGGAAGTAAAGTTGATTTGTGTTTTTCACTTTGTTGTTGCAACAAATCAAATAATAAATGAACGGAGTTTACAATCGTTTCCAACTCACTTCTTAAAAATAATTTCAAATCAACCAACACCTGATCATTCCTGCTGCGGGCACTGTGAATTTTTTTTCCGGTATCTCCCAGTTTTTTTGTCAGCATCATTTCCACCTGTGAATGAATATCTTCTACACTTTCATCAATACTAAATTCTGAACCAGGATGTTGTACCTGGTGATAAATTGACCGGAGTTCTGTTATTAATTTTTCCTTTTCCGGTTTTTCTAATAAGCCTACCGTCTCAAGCATGGTTACATGTGCAATGGAACCCAGCACATCGAAAGGAGCCAACTGCAAATCAAACTCACGGTCATTGCCAACCGTAAAGGCTTCTACTTCTTTCAGCGATTGGATTTTTTTTTGCCAGAGTTTCATAACAGCTTTTTTAATAGATCAATATAAAATTCAATTCCATCATTAATTTCCTGAATGTATATGAATTCATCAGCTGTATGGCTACGTGCTGAATCACCGGGACCCACTTTTAATACAGGGAAAGGCATCAGTGCTTTATCAGAAGTAGTAGGTGATCCATAACCTGATTTTCCCAATGATATTCCTGCTTTCACCAACGGATGATCCAAAGAGATTGAAGTTGAACGCATTCTTAAGCTTCGGGGCGTTATTTCACTTTGTACATTTTTTCTGACTACATCCAATACTTCTTCCAGGCTGTATTTTTCATTCACCCTGATATCTGCAATAAAATGGCATTTATCAGGAACCACATTATGAGCTTTATTTTCAGTTTCTATAACGGTGATGCTCATTTGCACCGGGCCTAAGAGGTCAGAAATTTTTTCAAACCGATGATTTTTATACCATTCAATATCTTTAAATGCCTTGTATATAGCATTTTCTCCTTCGTTACGTGCAGCATGCCCAGCTTTACCTATAGAAACATTATCCAATACCATTAAGCCTCTTTCGGCAACTGCCAGTTGTAATAATGTTGGCTCACCAACAATAGCACAATCAATCGGTTTCCCTTTTAATGGTTCATTAAAATATGGGCTGTTCAAAACCATTTCAATGCCTCCACTTCCACTGACTTCTTCTTCTGCTGTGGCAGCCAAGGCAAGGTTGTATTTTAAACCGGGTTGATGATAAAAATATACATAGGCTGCGATTAGGGAAACCAATGCACCGCCGGCATCATTGCTGCCAAGGCCATAGAGTTTCCCTTCATCAATAATTGCCTTAAAAGGATCTTTGGAATATGCGGAATTTGGTTTTACTGTATCGTGGTGTGAATTTAACAAGAGGGTCGGTTTGGCTGCATCAAAATGTTGGTTAAAAGAAATAACATTATTGCCGAGCCGGCTGGTGTATAATCTTTTTTCTGCCAGGTAACGACTGATAATGCCTGCAGTTTGATCTTCCTGTTTAGAAAAGGATGGACTAGTGATTAATTCTTTCAGCAATCCGATCGCTTCTTGTTGGAGTGTTTGCAGATCATTATTCATCTTTCAAAATAGTTGTACCGGCCTTTCCTTCCAAAACTAACGATAGGTTATTGGCAGAGCCGATGGTTATTTTTTGTACACCGCTATTTAGTGCGGCAAAGGCATTATCTAATTTAGGAATCATTCCGGCAAAGATCAAACCCTTAATTTTTAATTGCTGGTAATATGAATAATGAAGATTGGCAATTACAGTTGATTCGTCTTCTGCATCGTGTAAAACACCTGGTTTTTCAAAAATATATACCAACTGAACATTGAAATTTTTTGAAAGACTCCTGGCTATTTCCTGTGCCACGGTATCCGCATTTGTATTAAGAAGTTGTCCCTGACCGTCATGTGTAATCGGAGCAATTACGGGCATTATATTATTACCCAATAACTGCTGGAAAAGTTCAACGTTCACTTCATCTACATCACCTGCAAATCCATAATCCAGGTTGGCATTTTTTCTTTTATGAGCTTTTATGCTATTGCCATCAGCGCCGGTTAATCCCATGGCATTGGATTGATTAGCTTGTAATAGGGCAACAATTTTTTTGTTAATGTAGCCGGCATAAACCATGGTCACTATTTTTAGTGTGTCCTTGTCAGTTATCCTCCGCCCTTCAATCATTTTTTGTTCTATGCCCAATTCTTTTGCCAGTTGTGTGGCCATAACGCCACCACCGTGTACCAGTATTTTATTTCCTTTAACTGCAGCCAGTTCTTTTAAAAAATTTTCTAGCCTGGCTTCATCATCAATGATGTTGCCGCTTATTTTTATAATGATAAGGTCTTCTTTTAAATGCTCCTGGTTCATGCTGCTGAAAATTTGCTATGAAATAGTTTTCAATATTTCGCTTAATACTGTTTGTGCCGCCCAAACGCGGTTACCTGCCTGTTGTGTGATGATGCTATTGGGTCCATCAAGGATTTCATCGCTTAACTCTATATTTCTTCTGACCGGTAAGCAATGCATCACTTTTGCCTGGTTTGTAACTTTCATTTTTTCATTTGTCAACATCCATGAGGGATCAACGGATTTAATTTTTCCATAATCATGATAAGTACTCCAATTCTTCACATAAACAAAATCTGCATTTTCCAGGGCCTCATCCTGGTTATGAGTAATAGTTGCTCCGCTGGTATATTGTTCATCTAATTCGTATTCTTCGGGGTGAGTGATAACAAAATCAGCTTTGCCCCAGGCATTCACCCATTGAGAAAAACTATTGGCAACACATTGTGGAAGTGGTTTTATATGGGGTGCCCAGCTAAGAACGATTTTGGGTTTACTCACTACGTTGTGTAAGCGCAGTTGCTCCTGGACGGTGATGATATCCGTAAAGCTTTGCAAGGGATGCAGGGTGGCACTTTCCAGGCTAATGACAGGTATGCCTGCATAACGGATAACCTGGTTAATATACTGTTCACTGTAATCATCATCCCTGTTCTGTAAAGTTGGAAAAGTGCGGATGGCCAGTATATCAAAGTATTTTCCAAAAATGGGAGCGGCATCTTTTACATGCTCCACGGTACTTCCATTCATGATGGCTCCTTCTTCAAATTCCAATGTCCATCCATCTTGTCCCACATTAAAGACGATCGCTTCCATCCCCAGGTTTTGAGCTGCAATTTGGGTACTTAAACGCGTACGCATACTTGGATTTAAAAAAAGACAGCCAATTCGTTTGCCTTTTCCAAGCGAGTTGCCTGAATATGGGTTGGCTTTGTATTCCAGCGCTATACCTACCAATTGCGCTATGTTTGAAACATCATGAACCGAAACAAAATTTTTCAACTACTTCCTGTTTTATTTGAGCTTGAATAATATTTTATTGAACGGGCTTTAAAGTCATTGAATGGATCTCTTTTTTCAAAGACACTATAAAATGTTCCGCATCTTTTTTAGTTAAAGCAAGGGAAGGTAATAAACGGATCACATTCGGTTTTGCTTCACCGGTAAAAATTTTTTGATTTAAAAGCAGGTTTTTACGAAGTTCTTTATAGTCTGCTGAAACATCAAATCCGATCATTAAACCACGGCCACGCACATTCGAAATTTCACTGATTTTTTTTAACTCAGTTTCCAGGTATTTACCCATTTCGATAGCATTATATAAAAGGTTTTCCGATTCAATCACTTCTAAAACGGAAAGAGCTGCTGCACAGGCAAGATGATTGCCACCGAAAGTTGTACCTAACATAAAATGTTTAGGTTTGATGGATGGTGCAATGAGAATTCCGCCAATAGGAAATCCATTTCCCATTCCCTTGGCCATTGAATATATGTCGGCATTTACATCAGCAAAGTCATGACTGAAAAAATTCCCGGTTCTTCCATAACCACACTGAACACTATCGGCGATATACACCACGCCATATTGATCACAAAGTTTGCGAATGGTCTGTAGAAATTCTGCAGTAGCCAGGTTAATTCCACCAACGCCTTGTATACCTTCTGTAATAACGGCAGCTATTTCTTTGCCTTCCTGGTGAAAATAAGTTTCCAATGATTGCACATCGTTGAATGGAAGAAAATGAACATGTTCAGTTTCATTAACCGGGGCTATAATTGCGGGATTATCGGTTGCAGCCACAGCTAATGATGTGCGGCCATGAAAGGCTTTTTTGAATGCCACAATTTTTTTTCGGCCCGTATGAAAAGAGGCCAGTTTTAATGCATTTTCATTGGCTTCCGCACCTGAATTGCAAAGAAATAATTGGTAATCATCTTTGCCGGATATTTCACCAAGTTTGTTCGTCAATTCTTCCTGGATCGGAATGCGAACAGAGTTTGAATAAAAACCAACCTTATTCAGTTGGTCCGTTAATCGTTTTATATAATGTGGGTGAGAATGACCGATGCTGATTACAGCATGGCCGCCGTACATATCAAGATATTGCGTACCAGAATCATCCCAAACATAAGATCCCCTGGCTCTTTCAATGGCTATATTGTTAATGGGATAAACATCGAAAAGTTTCATTGATTATTTTTTTTGAATAAAAAATGTTGACAGGGTGGATTGCAAGTTTATTTTCTATCAGAAGGCGCTGGCTTTTAAACGTAGTCCTGTAGTTTCATCCAGTCCGCACATAAGGTTCATATTCTGCACTGCCTGCCCTGAAGCCCCTTTCACCAAATTGTCCAGCGCACTATGAACCACCAGTTTGCTGCCGACTTTATCTAATTGAATAACACACTTATTCGTATTTACTACTTGCTTTAAAGAAATAGGTTCTTTGCTTATAGAAACAAAAGGCTCGTCTTTATAATAATCATTGAAGATGACCTGTAATTCTTCCATGCTTAATTCGCAATGCATTTGTGAACTCACAAATATCCCTCGTGTAAAATCACCACGCCAGGGGACAAAATTCAGTCTTTCATTACCTTCCGGATCTCCCGGAAAGTTTTTCTGCAATTGATGAAGTGTCTGGTAGATCTCTTTCAGGTGCTGGTGCTCTAATGTTTTATAGGCCTGAATATTATTGGCGCGCCAGCTAAAATGCGATGTTGCAGAAAGACCCTGGCCGGCGCCGGTAGACCCGGTTATGCCCGTTGTATATATATCTTCAAGCAACCCATCTTTTGCAAGGGGGAGTAAACCTAATTGGATTGTGGTAGCAAAGCAACCCGGATTAGCAATATTTTTTGCTTTCTTAATTTCTTCTTTATTCAATTCAGGAAGTCCGTATACGAATTTTCTTGACAGGTCAGGATGGCCGGGTAATTGAAATTCTGATGTAGATGCCAACCTGAAGTCATGGCTAAGATCAATTATTTTGATACCTGAATGAATTTCATTTGAGTTTAAGAATTTTACCGCTTCACCATGCCCGGCACAAAGAAATAAAACATCAATACCAGGTTTTGTAAGCATTTCCAGATCGCCGGAAAAAAAGATATCTGTTTCGTCAAGCAAATCGGGGTGTATAACGGATACATTTTTCCCTGCATTGCTGCGGCTATGAATATATTGTAGTGATACAAATGGATGGTTGATCAACAGGCGGATCAATTCTCCACCTGTATATCCGGCACCACCAATAATACCTGCCTGAATCATTTTTTCTGTAGCCATGCTAACAAATTTAAGCATCTTTTACCCGGTGGTAAATGGCTGTTTGATTGCCAAAAATTTTACTGAAACCCCTGACATCATCACCGGTAAAACCGGTATTCATTTCACCATATTTTCCAAAGCGACTATCCATCAGGTCGTTTTTAGATTCTATGCCGATAATTAAAAAACGATATGGCATCAGTTGTACAAAAACATCACCAGTAACCTGCTGTTGGGAGCTTTGCAAAAATGCTTCCATATCTCTCATCACCGGGTCCATGATCTGTCCTTCGTGCAACCAGTTTCCATAAAACTGTGCCAGTTGATCTTTCCAGCTAAGTTGCCATTTGGTCAAAACATGTTTCTCCAATGCATGGTGAGCCTTAATAATTACCATTGGTGCAGCGGCTTCGAATCCAACACGGCCTTTAATACCAATGATAGTGTCACCCACATGAATATCCCGGCCAATACCATATGGTGCTGCGAGTTCCTGTAAAAATTGGATTGCATCAACTGGATGTTTAAAATCCTTGTCATTCACTTTGGTGAGCTCACCTTTTTCGAAATGTAATTTTACTTCTTCTTCTCCTGCTTTTGTGACTGGTGTGGGCCATGCAGATTCGGGTAGCATGCCTTTGGATTGCAATGTTTCCTTTCCACCAACACTGGTACCCCATAGTCCTTTATTAATGGAGTACTGTGCTTTTTCAAAATTCATATTAACGCCATGACCTTTGAGATATTCAATTTCAGCCTCACGACTTAATTGCATATCCCGAATAGGTGTGATAATCTCCACACCAGGGATCATAATATGAAAGATCATATCAAAACGAACCTGGTCATTGCCGGCGCCGGTGCTGCCATGAGCAACAGCATCTGCATTTATTTTGCGGGCATGTTCTGCAATATGCATTGCCTGGCTTAATCGCTCTGCGCTTACACTTAAGGGATAGGTGTTGTTTTTCAACACATTTCCAAATACTAAATATTTAATAATAGTGTTGTAATAATTTTCAACGGCATCGATCGTGGTGTGTGTGTTTACGCCAAGTGCGTAAGCATGTGCTTCAATCTGCTTTAATTCTTCCGCACCAAAACCACCGGTATTTACAATGATGCTGTGAACTTCGTATCCTTTGTGTTCTGTAAAATACTTTGCACAATATGATGTATCCAATCCACCACTAAATCCCAGAACAACTTTTTTAGCCATTTATTTAATCATTAAAAATTAAAAAAGTAATGAAGGAAAGATTTTGGTTTGCCTGCACCGCTCTTTTCTTTTTTAAGAAAACCCCGTAAAAATTTTAGTTGCTTTATCCGCATTAACCTTTCCAAGCCTTTTGCTTTTTCTTTAAAAAACTGTTTTGTTTCTTCCGGCTCATAATGGTCTTTTGGATCATATAACATGGCAGTGCACATACAGTTGTTTCTTTCTTTGCTCATTAAAATATCATAATTCACACAGCTTTTACAACCAGCCCAAAAAGCTTCATCTTGCGAAAGTTCAGAATAAGTGACGGGTTCATAACCAAGATCGGAATTGATCTTCATTACGGCCAGGCCGGTGGTTAAACCAAATAATTTAGCTTCCGGATATTTCTGGCGGCTCAATTCAAAAATGCGTTTTTTGATAGATTTGGCTACACCACTTTTGCGAAAAGCAGGAGCAACGATCAATCCTGAATTAGCCACATACTCACCATGACTCCAGGTTTCAATATAACAAAAACCGACCCAATCATTTTGCGGCGTTAAAGCAATTACGGCTTTTCCTTCATCCATTTTTTGGGAAACATATTCGGGTGTACGCCTGGCTATGCCGGTACCACGTGCATTAGCAGAGGCTTCCATTTCGTCAGTAATAACAACTGCGTATTTTTTATCTTCAGGTGTTGCCACCCGAACGATTATTTGTTGATTTTCCACCTTGTAAAAATTGAAATAGATAACGGGGAACCAATCCTGATCTTAATTCCGGGGAATCTTCACTGATAGGGGCCGTGGTCAAAGGCTTGGCCTATCAGATTGCAGGTCGGACCAGGTATTTAAAAAGGTCGAAACCCACACTGTAAACGCCAGTGGTGATGGCTGCATGAAAAGCAACTTGTTTCGTATGTGTAAGAATGTTGTTCACTTAATATTACTCTTAATAAAATGATGCCAAAAGTAATCATTATATCAAAGTATAAGATAAAATTTTTGTTAACGGTAACAGGTGTTAGTTTTACGTATCAATTCTTTCTATGAGAAAATTCATCCTCATTTTGCTTGTATTTATTTTGATAATTGCAGGCGGATATATTGGTTGGAAATATTTTTATGTTTTTGGTGATGGCGTTAAAACCGGCTACCTGAACTACGCTGTCAAGAAAGGCGACCTTTTTAAAACATATGAAGGCAAGTTGATCCAGGAAGGAATCAGGAGCAGAACCGCAGGCAGTATCGAGTCCTATGAATTTGAATTTTCAGTGGTAAATGAAAGAATTTACGATACGTTAAAGTTGCACAGCGGAAAGATCTTCGACCTGCATTATAAAGAATATCATGGCGTGGTTCCCTGGCGGGGAAACACCCGTTATATCGTAGACAGTATTATCTCTATGCGAAACCGGGATGTTTATTAACGTCTGGCATATATTAAAAACATGGCCGGTTTCTTATGAATATCAGGAACCTGCTGACTCCAATCTTTAATCGTTTTTGTTTTAACCCATTCATCAGACCCCGTTAAATTAACGGCAATGCATAACCGTGTATCAGGCTGGCAATTTTGTAATATAGATTCTATCATCTGGTTATTGCGGTATGGCGTTTCAATAAACAGTTGTGTGCAATTGGCCGATTGGGAATCTTTTTCAAGTGCCCGGATAGCGGCAACCCGGTTATTTTTATCTATGGGTAAATATCCCAAAAATTGAAAACACTGCCCATTCATTCCACTGGCCATCAATGCTAATAAAATAGAACTGGGGCCAACCAAAGGTTTCACAATAGCATTATGTTTTTGCGCCTCTGCAACCAGCATTTGCCCGGGATCGGCAATGGCCGGACAACCTGCTTCGCTAATGATACCAATATTTTTACCTTCATTTAAATAACGGATAAAATTTTGTTTTACTATTTCTTCGGCTTTATGAATAACAACCCATTCATAATCATCGATTACCATTTCTTTCCATAATTGTTTAAGATAGCGGCGGGCTGTTCTTTCATTTTCCACAAAAAAAACATGGCAATCTTTTACCGCATCAAGAATATAGACCGGAATAGTTTTCAAACCATCCTCGTGAAGTAAAGAAGGCACGAGGTAAACAGTACTTTTAATGGGCATAATCAAAGCTCTTTAACCTTATATAAACTTAATGTAGCGGCAATGACAGCGTAAGACGGTGCAAGCATCCAACCGGCAACAGGAATTCCATGCATTAAATAAAAAACAATTCCATTGCCTATAGCCAGGCCTTTATGATGACTGATGAATGTTATACTTTGTGAAGGTGAAAGTTTCTGTCTTTCACAACTATAATCCAACATAGAAAACCCTAAATAATAACATTCCACAAATAAAGCAACCAGTGGACTTACCCAACCAATAACAGGTACCAGGCTTAGAATCAATAATGAAATAATATACACCAATTGCCAGACGGTATTACGTAAAGCAAGCCTGATGCCACGCCAGATATCTTTCAAAAATTGCTTCATGTTGAAAGGCATATCCTTGCCTTCCAGGATCATTCCCGTTTTTTCACTTAAGTATGCAAACAGTGGCGAACCGATTATCAGGAATATATATTTGAAGAGCGAAAAATAAAAAAACATCAATACCAGCCATAATATAATTCCTGCAAAGGTAAAAAAGAACCCGATCCATGAATTTTGATATTGCTGTACATAGTTTTGCAACCCGGTAACCTCCGTTAGGTATTCAATAACACCGGTGGCGGATCTCCCAAAAAAATACATGCTGACAACAAACATCACCATATAAATAAAACCTGGAATGAGTATCCATTTCCAGAGTTTATTATTTTTAATGAAATGGTGGGCCTGTGAATATGATTGAAGGGCTATGACAATTTCTTTCAGCAAAACTTAAATTTGGGTAAATATAAACAAGTGTTCTGAATGGGTTAACCGGGAAAGGAAGTTTGCTGAAATGAATGATCGACGGAATATGAAATATAAAATGAAAAAACTCGGAACGGAATTTTATATACGCAACAATGTGCTGGATATATCGAAGGATTTGCTGGGGAAAATTTTAGTCACTCATCTTGGCGGTAAAATAACCAGTGGACGCATTGTAGAATGTGAAGCTTATGCAGGTGAAATCGATAATGCATCACATGCATCTGGTGGCAGGCGAACTCCAAGAACTGAAATCATGTTTGGGCATGGTGGCACGGCTTACATCTACTTGTGTTATGGCATTCATCATATGTTTAATGTGGTGACCAATGAAAAAGGAATACCTCATGCCATTTTAATCAGAGCATTGGAACCACTTGAAGGCATTGATACCATGTTGGATAGAACCGGAAAGGAAAATCCTGATGCTTCACTTACCCGTGGACCGGGAAATGTTGGAAAAGCGATGGGACTGCATAGCATTATGACGGGTTATTCGCTGCAAAGTGATGAAATCTATATTGCGGATGATGGTTTCCGTTATCCTGAAGAAATGATCAAAACATCTCCACGCATCGGTGTTGATTATGCAGGTGATCATGCACGTTGGCCTTTCCGGTTATACATAGCGGGACATGCGAATGTAAGTGGAAAGCCGCGTTGATTGGTTGAAAGGTTGATTGGTTGATTAGTTGATAGGTTGAAACTTCGGCAAACTCAGGATGGGATTGGGAATTAGGGATTAGTGTATTAGGAATTTGAAATGTACGTCCCTGATATTGGTTGACAGATATAAGTCAGAACTTGTTGAGTAGAAAAAAGAACGTTGAAGAGTGCGACGCAACAAAAGCTTTCATAGAATTGTCAAAGCCGGGTTCATAAAAAAATAATACTTAGATGCGGGGTGCGGGCGAAATTTAAAATTTGGGGCAGTACATGATCTTGCGATTGGGATCACCAGCTTTTTTGACATAAATAATGGAGATCTCCGTGCCACCTCTTGACTGGCTGCCTGGCCTGAGGTCAGAAATATTTACATCATAAGTAGCCCCGATTCGCAAACTATTAAATTCAAGTCCAACATATGGAATGATGGCATCTCCCAAACGAAACCAGCTACCTAAATAAACATGAGTGGGATTATCTTCATCTCCATTTAAATTCAATGCATATGCTCCACCAATCATAGTATTGGTGGCTTTTTGCTGCATGCTGTGATTAGCAGCAAAATGGATTGAATTATTTACACCTACAGGTATACGTCCACCACCTTGAAAAGTGACTCTTGATCCCAGGAAATAATCTTTACCCTGGAAACTTTCTTTGGGTTTATTGATATGATACATTGATGCGCCGAGATAAATATTATTGTATCCATCCGTGGTTCCATTGTAAAAGATACCGGCATTCATATCAAAATAAGCAACGTTCACCTGGTTGCCCGAAAAAGTTTCACCTGTAGAACCCGTAAAACCAAATGGTGTTAACTGGTCTTCGAAAGTCAGTTTTAATACATCGAGTCTTTTACTGGAATAAACACCCTGGAAACCCACACCTAACTGGTGATAACCGTTTTCATCTAGTCCTTTATGATAGGCAATTGAAACAGCGGCGTAATTATTTTGCAATGCACCCTGGTTGCCTGATTTATCGGTAAAAGCCATAATACCAACACCGAACTGGTCAGTTTCAGGAATACTGTTTTTTAAGATGCCAAAATCAAGTGAAAGAGTAGAAGTTGTATATGCATTATTGAATGCTGGCCATTGATTACGATAATTACCTGCAACCCTGAAATCACCATCAAATTTGCCAGTCAATGCCGGGTTCAATGTTAGTGGTGATGCAAAAAATTGAGAGAAATTCGGGTCTTGAGCATGTACACAGAAAGCCAAAGTCACAGTAACCAAAAGGGTAGATATTTTTTTCATTCGCGGGATGATGAGCGACTAAATTACAAAAAACCACGAAAGGTAAAAACTTAATTAGTTATTAAATCTGAACCTTTACACCATAGGCTAAATCTCCAGCATCACCCAGGCCGGGAACTATATAACCTTTAGCTGTCAATTCATCATCTATATCTCCGCACCAAATCGTTACACCCGGATCTTCCCTGGTAACATATTCAATTCCAACTGTACAGGCAATTGCTGCAACTATGTGAATTTCACGTGGTTTACCCTCAGCCTTCAGGTAATGAATGGTTTTGACTAAAGATGCGCCAGTGGCCAGCATAGGATCTGAAATGATTAATATCCGGTCTTCCAGTTCAGGACATGAAACATAATCAAGGCTGATTTCGAAACTCCCATCTTTCTGATGCTTGCGGTATGCAGAGATGAAAGCATTATCTGCCTTATCGAAATAGTTCAATAAACCATTGTGCATTGGTATACCTGCTCTTAAAATAGTTGCCAGAACGGGCTGATCCTTTATCATTTTACATGTAGCACTTCCGAGTGGCGTTTCAACCTCTTTTTCAATAAAATCCATTTTTTTACTGATCTCATAGGCAGCAACCTCACCAATACGTTCCAAATTTCTTCTGAAACGCTGGCGATCTTTTTGAAATTCCTTATCCCTGATCTCACTCATCCAATTACTTATAAGGGAATGTTGCTGACTTAGATTAATAAACATACAGGCTTCATATTAGTTAAACAGAATAAAAATTTATATCAGTAACGCAGGCAAAGTTCAAATACGTAATTTGCTTCGCAAATCTAACTTTTAAAATTCAAACCTGTTTCTTGGGTAAACTATAAAATTTATGACTTACAAAGTAATTGGTTTAATGAGTGGAAGTTCACTTGATGGATTGGATATTGTTTTTGCTGAATTGGTTTTTGACGGTAAGAAATGGCAGTACGAGATCTTAGTGGCTGATTGCCTTCCCTATTCTGATGATTGGATCAATAAATTGCAAAATGCCACCCGTTTAAATGCATACGATTATATGTTGTTGCATGCTGATTATGGTCATTACCTGGGCCAGCAGGTAAATCAATTTATTGAAACAAATAACCTGCATTATAAAGTATCACTGATCGCATCCCATGGTCATACAACCTTTCATGATCCCTCCAAAAAAATGACGGCACAACTGGGTGATGGAGCAGCTATTGCGGCCATTACGCAACTTCCCGTTGTATCAGATTTACGGGCTTTGGATGTGGCATTTGGCGGACAGGGTGCACCCATTGTTCCCATTGGTGAAAAATGGTTGCTTGGAGATCATGCGTTTTTCCTGAACCTGGGGGGCATCGCCAATATATCTTTTAATAATGATGCTGAATATCTTGCTTTTGATGTATGCCCGGCTAACCGGGTTTTGAATATGCTCTCGGCTAATGCTGGAAAAATTTTTGATGAAGGAGGGCAGATGGCTGCATCCGGAAATATAAACCAGGCATTGTTCGATCAGCTGAATGAATTAGACTATTACCGTCAGCCTTTTCCCAAATCGCTGGCAAATGATTTTGGAACAAACATCGTTTACCCCATGATCAAAAAAAGCGGGTGTTCCGTACCGGATGCATTACGTACTATGACGGAACATATCGCTTTTCAAATAAAAAAATCGGTTGAAGAATTGATCACCCGTCAGCCAGCACAAAACAAATCGTTATTAGCTACCGGTGGTGGCGCACATAATCAGTTTTTGATAGAAAAATTAAGGGAACATCTAAGTTCAATAAATATTGATGTTGTGATTCCCGATGTACAATTAATTAATTATAAAGAAGCTTTGGTGATGGCTTTTATCGGTGTTTTACGCTGGCGCCAGGAAAACAATATTTTACACACCGTAACAGGTGCCAGCAGGGATAGTATCGGCGGTGCTTTGTGGATTGGTCAGCAGGCGTAGGTGATTCAAAATACGATATTCAAAAATTCAAATTACAAAATTTTCACTTTGGAGTTTAAAGGTTTTAAAAATGGTGCCTGTAGCTTTTTAATGTTTATTTCAGGTGTAGCTGTTTCTGCACAGAAAGCAAACTACAATGATTCTTTGCTTGCATTCCAGCGGCAATATGTTATACTTCATGAAGTGGTAAAGGGGGATGATAAAAAATTCTTCCGGTTTTTTGAGGTGGACGGCAATTACCGCGTTATTGCTTTGCTTGAACGGATAAATGATCTGAAAGGCTTTTATATGAACACCTCATCGGGCATAAGGAAAAAGCATTATAAATATGGCCTGCTGACTTTTAAGATAAAGGATACCATACAGCAATTGCATGTTTACCAGTCTGCCGCATTGATGCAACAGGAAAAATACCGGGACTATTTATTTATCCCTTTTGGGGATGCTACTTCAGGTATTGAAAGTTATGGCGGTGGCCGGTACCTGGAATTTTATATTTCGGATATTAAAGATGGGCGGGTGGTTCTTGATTTTAATAAAGCGTATAATCCGTATTGCATGTATGCGAGTGGTTATAATTGCCCCATTCCGCCCATTGAAAACCTATTGACAATAGCTATTGAAGCAGGCGAAAAAAATTATGCAATGCCGCTTCATTGATCAACCATTTTTCATAATGGTCTTATTTCTCCTTAAATTCCACAGCAATAACATAAAGGTATCCAGGATTTAGGCTGCTAAATAGCCCCATGCAAAAGATACATAACCACCCTCACAGGGCGGTATTGATGCTTGCAGGCGATTTCGATAAATTAAAATAATTACATCAGAAAAAATCAGAAACAGCCCATGCAGTTAGCAAAACAGGGGTGCTGCGAAATGATATTGAAACCATCAATTAAAGTAACCACTGAAAAATCGGCCAGGTAAGGCCGGATGAATTTATCATGAACAATAAACGCGATTAATAATTCAGTATAATAAAGAGCATGATTGTTAAGATGAAAAAGGTCTATATAAAGCCGGTAATTTATCTTTCAATTGCCGAATGTTATTTTAAAAAATGAAATCGTTTCCAGTAACCCATACATGTTTTTATCGCGTTTATTGGTATATTTCAACCTTGATAACAGGCTGTTTTTTTTATTCAGTTCATTTTAATCCATGTAGTTGTAAAATATATTAATAAGGTATGGTCAAATGGAATTTATTACCCGGTTTTTTATTGTTATTCACTGCCTTGATTTCAATTGCCCAGGAAAAGAAAGATGAAAAGAAATGGGATGTAAACAATCCCGGGGGTCCACATAAGGAAGTGTCCTTTACCGTTAGTGAAGGCACCTGGATGAACCTGGATCTTTCACCGGATGGCAAAGAAATTATTTTTGATTTGTTGGGTGATATCTATTCGATGCCTGTAACCGGTGGAAACGCTAAAGTTTTACGCACGGGTTTGGCATATGAAGTGCAACCCCGCTTCAGCCCAAATGGCAAGCAAATATTATTTACCTCCGATGCCGGCGGCGGCGATAATCTCTGGATCATGGACAAGGATGGTGAAAACGCCAAACAGGTTACCAAAGAAACGTTTAGATTATTGAATAATGGTGTTTGGATGCCCGATGGTCAATATGTGGTAGCCAGAAAACATTTTACTTCCGGCCGTTCATTAGGTGCAGGTGAATTATGGTTGTATCATACCAGTGGCGGAAATGGGTTACAACTGACTGTACGTAAAAATGATCAGCAGGATCTGAATGAACCGGTTGTTTCACCTGATGGCAGGTATATTTATTATAGTGAAGACATGTATCCGGGCGGTTTCTTTCAATACAATAAAGATCCCAATAACCAGATTTTTGTTATTAAGCAATATGATACCAAAAAGGGAACTATTGAAACTGTTACCGGTGGACCCGGTGGAGCCGTGCGTCCGCAAATATCTCCCGATGGAAATACAATGTCATTTATCAAAAGAGTTCGAACCAAATCTGTTTTATTTCTGCGCAATTTAAAAACCGGAGAAGAATGGCCGGTCTATGATAATCTTTCCAAAGATCAGCAGGAAGCATGGACTATTTTCGGCAGCTATACCGGTTATGCATGGGCGCCGGATAATCAATCCATTTATATCTGGGCCAATGGTAAGATCATGAAGGTTGATGTAAACAAAGCGAATACCGCTGTTGAAATACCTTTTGTAGCGAATGTAAAACAATCCGTTGCTGATGTGGTTCGGTTTAAGCAGGATATCAACTTCGATAAATTTAAAGTGAATGTTATCAGGCAGGCCATTACATCACCCGATGCCCGCCTGAATGACAAAGTCGGGCAGGGAAAATGGCTGGTATTTAATGCAGTGGGATATTTATGGAAAAAGCAATTGCCTGGTGGTAAACCACAACGGATAACCAACGGAACTGATTTTGAATTTGAACCTGCATTTTCCAAAGATGGTAAAATGATTGTTTATACTACCTGGAATGATAAAGATGCGGGAAGCATTTACACCGTGAATGTTAACGGTAATGCAAAGCCGAAAAAAATATCGGACGCCAAAGGCATTTATCGGGTACCGGCTTTTTCAAATGATGGTAAAATGATCGTGTACCGCAGGGAAGGTGGAAATAATGTTTTAGGCCCGGCGTATACGGCAGAACCCGGCATTTATATTATGCCAGCTAATGGTGGTGAAGAAAAATTGGTTACCAACCTTGGCGATTTCCCTGTTTTTAATACAGCTGGTGATCGTATTTACTACCAGCTTGGTGGTGGTATGAACCGGAGTTATGCAAGCTGTGACCTGGATGGAAATGAAGAACGCACTCATTTAAAAAGTACCTATGGCAGCCAGTTCACTTTATCACCCGATGAAAAGTGGATTTCATTTATCGATTTACACAATGTATATGTTGCACCGTTTCCAGTGATTGGTAAAACAATTGATATCGGCGCATCTACCACAGATTTTCCAGTAAAGAAAGTAAGCCGTGATGCGGGTATCAACCTGCACTGGAGCAGCGATGCCAAAAAATTACATTATACATTAGGTCATGAATATTTTACCATAAACCTGGATGATCGCTTTGAATTTTTGGCAGGAAAACCCGATTCATTGTTTGTGATGCCGGAGAAGGGACTGGATGTTGCTTTGGAATTTGAGACTGATAAACCAACCGGTATCATTGCATTTACTAATGCACGCATCATAACTATGAAAGGGGATGAAGTTATTGAAAATGGAACCATCGTTGTTGAAAATAATTTAATCAAAGCTGTTGGAAAAAGCAGTGAGGTTTCGGTTCCGCGAAATGCAAAAGTCATTGATGCCAATGGCAAAACGATCATGCCCGGGATGATTGATGCACATGCGCATGGTGGTCATTTTCGCACGGGCATCACACCACAAAAACATTGGCCATATTATGCCAATCTTGCATTTGGTGTAACGACTATGCACGATCCATCAGCTAATTCTGAAATGGTATTTGCACAAAGTGAATTGGTAAAAGCTGGTTTGATGGCCGGTCCGAGAGTGTTTTCTACAGGTACCATTTTGTATGGAGCGGAAGGTGACTTTAAAGCCGTGATCAATACTATCGATGATGCAAGAAGTGCGTTGCGCAGAAGTAAATCATTCGGTGCATTTTCCGTTAAAAGTTATAACCAACCCCGCCGCGATCAACGCCAAATGGTAATACAGGCGGCACGTGAATTAAAAATGGAAGTGGTACCCGAAGGAGGTTCATTATTTTATCACAATATGAGTATGGTAGTTGATGGTCATACCACAATAGAGCATAACATTCCGGTCGCCACTTTACATGAAGATGTTCTGCAATTATGGAAAAATGCGGGTACGGCTTATACACCCACACTGATTGTTTCTTATGGCGGTGTGAGTGGTGAATATTACTGGTATCAGCATACGAATGTTTGGGAGAATGAAAGACTATTGAATTTTACACCACGTGGCGTAATTGATACCCGCAGTCGCCATCGCATTATGTTGCCGGAAGAAGAATACCAGGAAGGACATATCCAGGTTTCGGAACAGGCAAAAAAATTGAATGACCTGGGCGTATTGGTTAATATGGGCGCTCATGGTCAAATACAGGGCATTGGTGCACATTGGGAAACCTGGATGATGCAGCAGGGTGGCATGACCAATTTGCAGGCATTGAAAACGGCGACCATCAATCCTGCTATTTCACTCGGATTTGATGATCAGATCGGTACGCTGGAAGCTGGTAAACTCGCAGATTTGATTGTAATGGAAAAAAATCCATTGGAAAATATTCGCCATACAGAAAGTATTCAATACACTATGGTGAATGGCAGATTGTATGATGCGGCAACCATGAATGAAACCGGCAATCATGAAAATAAAAGAGGTGAATTTTATTGGGAGGCTGTTAAGAATGCGGGATCATTTCCCTGGTATAATTTAACGGAAACGGAAACTTGTACTTGCGGACAGCATTGAGTGGTTGATTATAGTTAATTGGTTGAAATTTGTTGGAATTGGGAATTGGTGTATTTGGAATTAGACTTAACTTTTTAACATGTTAATATGCACTTCAGCACTACCCCTATAAATTAAACAAACGCAAACTGATCTCCATCAAACAAACCTTTATCACTGAGTTTTAAGTGAGGGATTACCAGTAATGCCATAAAAGATAGTGTCATGAAGGGAGATGAAAGTGTTGCGCCAGCCGCTTTTGCAGCCTGGTCAATCAATGAATATTGCTCGGCTACCTTATAGCCATCATCCAAACTCATTAACCCTGCAACCGGTAATGGTAATACAATCTCCAGTTGTTCATTCATGCAACTGATGCCTCCCTGGTGTTGAATGATGGCATTCACTGCTTTGCAAATGCTTGCATCATCAACACCCACAGCAACAATGTTATGACTGTCATGGGCAACCGAAGAGGCGATTGCACCTTCCTTTAATCCGAAATTTTTAATAAATGCAGTGGAAACCGGTGCATCAGTATATCGGTTCACCACTACAATCTTTAAAATATCCTTTTCTATATTGCTCACAACCAGTCCATTTTCTACTTTAGGATTTAATAAAAATTTATTGGTGATCAGTTGTCCATCCAGTGCTTCAATGACGGGTATTTTTTCTTCACCTTTAAAAGGTGTAACAAAATCTGATGTTTCTTTTTTGTTGCAGGAAAAATTATTGATGATTGTTGGTTCTATTCTTTCAATCAAGGTTTTTCCATTTTCCGCAACCAATACGCCATCGATATATGTTTGCAAAACATCAAATGTTTCCAGGTTTTCTAATACCAGAAAATCAGCCGGATGTCCGGTTTGCAGAAAACCCACATCCAGTTTATAATGTAATATGGGATTGATGCAGGCCGCTTGCAATACATGAAATACATCTATGCCTTTGGCAACAGCTCTCTGGCATAATTGGTTAATATGTCCTTCCGCCAGGCTGTCGGGATGTTTATCATCACTGCAAAACATGATGCTATTTGTATGATCGTGCAACAGGCGGATCAGAGCTTCAAAATTTTTAGCGGCGCTTCCTTCGCGGATGATGATCTTCATACCGAGGGATAGTTTTTCCAACGCTTCTTCTTTGGTAAAACATTCATGATCGGTGCTGATGCCAGCTGCAATATAGTTCCGTGCATCTATACCCATTAATCCGGGAGCATGTCCGTCAACGGGTTTTGATAACCGGTGTGCCGATGCAATTTTTTTCATCACTTCTTCATCCTTATTCAGTACACCAGGGAAATTCATCATCTCGCTCAGGTATTTTATATCATCTCGTTCTAATAATGATGCAACTTCTTCAGCATTCAACGTTGCACCGGCAGTTTCAAAACCAGTTGCCGGTACACAACTGGGTGCGCCGAAATTAAATTTAAAGGGCACCTTCTTCCCGTTTTCAATCATAAATTCAACCCCTTCCATGCCGCAGACGTTGGCGATTTCGTGCGGATCGCTGACCGTGGCAACGGTGCCATGCACCACGGCAAGCCGGGCGAATTCAGAAGGCACCAGCATGGAACTTTCAATATGAACATGCGCATCAATGAAACCTGGAATAATGTATGGCAGCATGCCAGGATTCGCATTATTTAATGGTTCGATGGCGGTAATCATGCCATTGTCTACAAGTATAGCCGCCGGATAGATTTTTCTATTAACAACATCAACATATTGACCTGTGATCCGCATTGTATTTTTATTCAAAGATATATTTGTATAATGTTTCATGATCATGCGAAACGTGGTTAAAATGGTTTTACATCAGTTTACTGCATGCGGAAATATAAATCAGGCAATAACTGAAGTGCTATTTAACCTCTCATCTTTTATATTCGTATATTAAGTGCCTGAATTATTATCCATCCTATATAACTAAATATTTTCAGCATTTGTACTATTCAACCTGCAATTAATTGTTATGAAAAGACTTTGTTTTCTTTTAGTGCTTTTTCCCGTTTTAACTTTACAAGCTCAGAAAAAATCAACTGATAATAATACCGGCGATGCTACTTCGATATTGCATTCCAGCGTAAAATACAGGCTGGTTGGCCCATGGCGGGGTGGTCGCAGCGCCGCCGTAGCCGGTAGTTACACGGACAAAAACACCTTTTATTTTGGCGCTACAGGTGGCGGTGTCTGGAAAACCGTGGATGGAGGAAGTAATTGGAAAAATATCAGTGACAAATATTTCGGTGGATCAATTGGCGCGGTAGCTGTTGCACCTTCGGATGAAAACATTTTGTATGCGGGCGAAGGAGAAAATACCCTACGCGGCAACGTTAGTGAAGGGTTAAATGGCATGTGGCGCAGTGATGATGGTGGCCGCACCTGGTCCAACATTGGTTTAAAGGAAGGCCGCCATATCATCAGGATCCTGGTGCATCCCCGCAACCCGGACATCATTTGGGCGGCCGCGTTAGGACATTTATTCGGACCCAATAAAGAAAGAGGTGTTTATAAATCAACCGATGGCGGTAAAAACTGGAAAAAAACTTTATACATAAACGATCAAACAGGTGTTTCGGACCTGGTAATGGAACCCGGCAATCCCATGACTATGTATGCCGGTACCTGGAGGGTTTTACGTACACCTTACAGTATGGAAAGCGGTGGCGAGGGAAGTGGATTATGGAAAAGTACGGATGCCGGGGAAAGCTGGGTCAATATTTCCTCCAATAAAGGACTGCCCAAAGGTATATGGGGCATTGTTGGTGTGGCGGTCGCTCCATCCAATCCTGATAAAATTTACACCATTATTGAAAATGCCAAAGGAGGGTTGTATGTGAGTAATAATGGCGGTGAAACATGGGAGTTGGCAAGCAGTGACAATAATATCAGGCAACGGGCCTGGTATTATACCAAAGTATTTGTAGATCCCAAAAATGATAACCTGGTATATGCTCCTAATGTAGGATTTATGCGCAGCCGCGATGGGGGTAAAACTTTCCAGAGTGTAAGAACCCCTCACAGTGATCACCATGACCTTTGGATTGATCCGGAGAACGGAAACAGGATGATTGTGGCCGATGATGGAGGTGCACAGGTTAGTTTTAATGGTGGCGAAACATGGAGCACTTATATGAACCAACCTACTTCACAAATATATCGGGTATCAACCGACAATTCATTTCCATACCGCATCCTGGGCGCCCAGCAGGATAATTCAACTTTCCGGATCAAACACCGCACGTATGGTGGTGCTATTACAGAGCAGGATTGGGAACCTACAGCCGGCGCTGAAAGCGGTTACGTGGTTGCTGATCCACTGAATCCCGATATTGTTTATGGCGGTAATTATGGCGGCTACCTGTCAAGGTTAGATCACCGGACAGGCGAGAACAGGGCCATAACAACCTGGCCCGATAACCCCATGGGGGCAGGTGCGGATGTATTGAAATACCGGTTTCAATGGAATTTCCCCATCTTCTTCTCACCGCATAATCCCAAACGTTTATACACTGCGGGTAATGTTTTGTTTGTATCTGAAAATGAAGGAGCCAGTTGGGATGTCATTTCGCCCGATCTGACCACCAATGACAAAAGTAAACAAGGATCAAGTGGTGGCCCGATAACCAAAGACAATACATCGGTGGAATATTATTCAACCATTTTTACAGCTACTGAATCTCCGCTCGAACAAGATTTGTTATGGACTGGCAGTGATGACGGACTGATTCATGTAAGCCAGAATGGTGGAAAAAACTGGGCGAACGTTACACCCAAAGATGCACCTAAATGGATGATGTGGAACAGTGTGGAATGCGATCCATTTAAAAAAGGGACTGCATATTTCGCCGGCACTCGTTATAAAAGCGATGATTTTGCACCTTATCTCTATAAAACGGAAGATTATGGAAAGTCCTGGAAACTGATTGTGAATGGCATTGATAAAATGCATTTTACCAGAGTATTAAGAGCCGATCAAAAGCGGGCTGATTTGTTATATGCCGGTACGGAATATGGAATGTACATCAGTTATGATGGTGGTAACAACTGGCAATCATTTCAGTTAAACCTGCCGCAGGTGCCCATTACAGATATTACCTTAAAAAATAATGACCTGATCATTGCCACACAGGGCAGGGCGTTATGGATGATCGATGACCTGTCCGTGGTACAGCAAATGAATGCCGGTTTATTAAAGAAGAATCCGCATGTTTTTGATGTGAACAATACCTACCGCATGCGTTCTGTTAGTTCGCGATTTAATGTTGATAATATGCCTAATGCCGGTAAAAACCCTCCCGTTGGCGCCGTCTTTAATTATTATTTAAAAGATGTCACCGATTCTTCAAAACTATCCATAACTATTTTGGATAAGCATAAGGACAAGGTCAGAACTTTTGCAACCGATGCTAAACTGCCCGCTGATAAATTGGACATCAATAACCATATGAACCAGTTTGTATGGAACCTGCAATACCCCGAAGCGGAGCGTATAGATAGTATGATTTTATGGAATGGTGTGCCGGGCTCAATCCTGGCACCGCCTGGTAATTATTTTGCTGAATTTAAATATGCTTATGATTCCGTTACGGTTCCATTCACCGTTTTAGCCGATCCAAATTATAAAATCACACAGTCAGATTATGAAGCACAGTTCGATTTTCTTACGGAAGTCAAAAATAAGTTTAACGAAGTGCAAAAAGCCATAAAGGATATTCGCGATATCCGTTCCCAGATCAATGATTTTATCGAACTTCAGGGGAAAGACGTACCTGTGGGTTTAAAACAAAAAGCGGATAGCATAAATAAGCACCTGACGGTTATTGAAGAAACGCTGTACCAGACAAAAGCGAAAAGCGGGCAGGATGTTTTAAACTATCCTATACGGCTGAATGATAAACTCAGTGGTGTATATGATGCAGCCGCCAGTGGTAACATGGCGCCGCCCCAGCAGGTAAAAGCTGTTTTTAATGAATTAAGCAAACAGGTGAATGACGAATTATCCAAATTAAGAAACATAGTTAATGTAGAAGTACCCGCATTTAATAATATGATAAGACAAAGCACTTTACCTATTATTGGTTTAAAGGATTAGAAATGAAAATAAATATTCAGACAGTTTTTTCCGGTTTGAATATATAAGTTGAGGCTCCAAAATATAATCTCCATATGTCTTATAATCTGAAGGTCTGAAAAGAAATATATGAAATGTGTAATTGTTGATGATAATAAAGTTGCCCGGATGGCCATGGTACAATTGGTCAGCATGGCGGATGACCTGGAGTTGGTGGGTGAATGTGAAACTGCCCTGGAATGCTTTCAACTGGTAAAAAAGGAAAATGTAGACTTATTACTCCTGGATATTGAAATGCCAGGCATGAGTGGCATTGAATTAACCCGCCATCTTGCAGATAAAAAATTTCTGATCATTTTTACCACTGCTAAAATGGAATACGCAGTTGAAGCTTTTGAATTGAATGTGATAGATTACCTCATTAAACCTATCAGTCCGGTAAGGTTCATTAAAAGTATTGTTAAGGCACGCGAGGTATTTGATAGTAACAATGAGGTTATTGATATTGCTGAAAAGGAATTTGTATTTATAAAGGATAGCGGTATTCTTAAGCGTATAAACATTGATGATATTCTATTCCTTGAGGCTATGGGTGATTATGTAAAACTTCACACGAAACAAAAATTTCATGTAATTCATACAACCTTAAAAGCCCTGGAAGAAAAATTGCCATCTTCCAGATTCATGCGGGTACACCGGAGTTATATTTCAGCTATTAATAAGATTGATTTTATTGAAGAAGGAGTCATAAATGCCTCCAATCATTTTATTCCTATAGCCGATGCATACCGTAGTGAATTACAAAAACGGCTTAACCTTCTTTGAAGATTTACCATAGTTTCCATCACTTTAACTTTCATCCTGGTTATTTGGTTACTTATTGAAAAGCCCATGAAAATCAAAAAAGCTCAAATGGCAAGGATTCTATCTTTTAGTATATTACAGAATTCAAAAGCATGTTCAAAAAAATCCTGAAATATTTAACCTTATTTATTTTTTTGGTTAGTGTATTTGTTATTGTGCTATTGCAATTTAATTCAGGTCAAAATATCAATTCCCTCATTCATTCAAACACCCGCCTTTTAAATGAATTAAAGACACAGCGGGAGTTGCAGGTACTTGAAACTGAAATTATAACAGTGGAAAGTAATGTTCGTGGTTCAATCATCACTGAAAGAGCTGATCACCTTAAAAACGTGGAAGAAGAATTTAAAAACATTCGTTCTGGTCTCACGAAACTGGATATTTATCTTGAAGACCCATCTACAGATTCAATTCTGAATTTACTAACCAAGGTGGTGGAAAGAAAGATCAATTATAGTGAAGCTATTATACGGCAATACCAACTTTTTGGTAAAGATTCTGCAGAGGAGTATATAAACCTACACAGGGGAAAAGCAATGACGGATAGTATAATTTTATTAATAGATAAGTTATCTTATACCCGGCAGGCTTTGGTCAAATCGATTTCAGACAATATTGCAGAAAATGGAAACAAAGCCAGATTCAGGGGTATGTTTTTGGCTATTGTAGCAGCCATCTCCAGCATTTTCGCTTTCTTTTATATCATCGCTAACAGCAGGCGCCAACAAAATCTTATCGCAGTTTTAAATGAATCAGAAAGAAAGGAAAAGGAATCCTCCCGAATTAAAGAGCAGTTTTTATCGAATATGAGTCATGAGATAAGAACACCACTCAATGCAATACTCGGTTTTACAAACCTGTTAAATAAAACACCGTTAAACGTAGTTCAGAAAGATTATGTGGCCTATATGCAAAATTCCGGGCAAAATTTACTGGCCATAGTGAATGATATACTTGATCTTTCAAAAATCGAAGCAGGAATGATGCGGATTGAAAATGCAAGCTTTCATTTTCCATCACTGATTGCTTCTATTGAAACAATGTTCCAGGAAAAGGCAACAGCTAAAGGAATCATTTTTGAATCAGTCATTGATAAAAATATTCCTACTCATTTAACCGGAGATTCCTTCCGTCTTACCCAAATACTTAGCAATTTGTTAGGTAATGCTATAAAATTTACTGCAAAAGGAAAAATCGAATTGCTGATTCACATCCATGATAAAAATCAGGAACAGGTGATTCTTACTTTCGAAATAAGAGATACCGGTATTGGAATAGATCAACAAAAACTGGATTTTATTTTTGACCGATTTCAACAGGCGGAGATGGATACCACCCGCAAATTTGGGGGTACAGGTCTTGGCCTGTCCATTGTTAAACAACTGGTACTATTAAAGAATGGTTATGTTGAAGTAAATAGTAAACAAGGGAAGGGAAGCACTTTTAAAGTCTTTTTACCTTTTGGCCTTCTTAATCAAAAGGCAGTTGTAGAACCATTGAAAATTAAAAGCTTTGCAGACAAACAATCAAATGCCCACATATTGGTTGCTGAAGACAATGAAATGAACCAACAACTGGTAAGACACCTTTTAATTACCAGTGATTTTTCATTTGTAATGGTTTCTAATGGTAATGAAGCTTTGAATAAAATCAAAAATGAAAAGTTTGACCTTCTTTTACTGGATATACAGATGCCGGAAAAAGATGGTTATGAAACGGCACGCCTTATCAGGAGCGAACTAAAAAGTGACATTAGAATTATAGCCATGACTGCTTATGCATTGCCAGGCGATAAGGAAAAATGCCTGGCCGCTGGTTTTGATGATTACATTACCAAGCCAATAAGGGAAGTGGAACTTTTTAATGCCATTCACCGGAATCTTGAAGTCAGGAATTGCGATAATAAATTGAAAACCAATTTCAAACTGGTAAATATGAATTACCTGAAGGAGCTTTCCGGTGGCGATCAAATCTTTGAAGAACGATTATTACAACAATTTGAAATCCAGTTGCCCGAAGAACTCATTGCTTTAGAACATGCTATCATACAAAAAAATAGGCAACAGGTACATACTATTGCACATAGCCTTAAATCCACCCTTGGTTATGTTGGATTAACCAATAACCGGATAACTAATTTACTGGCGGCCATTGAAAAAGAATTGGCTGATCCTGGTGGAAAACCTCTGGAATCATTTGCTGAATTCAAGGAAATCTGCAAACAGGCACTTAATGAAATCAGTTAACCTTTTTAATGATGTAATCACCTGCAAAAAGTATGCGTTCACCGATTAATTGAAGAGGTTGCATAATGCGAATGTATTTTTAATATTCGATATCATTGAACGTCTTTTATGGTTAAGAAATCGTCCTGCCTTTCCAGGCGGGACTCATTTTTTTATACATCATCCTTCATAATATCTGGCCGTCGTTCACTGGTTCTTCTCACCGCTTCATCATGTCGCCAGTCTTCCACTTTTTTAGGATCACCACTTAATAAAACATCCGGAACTTTTAAACCGCGCCATTCTGCTGGCCTTGTATAAACTGGCGGAGCCAGTAACTGATCCTGGAAGGAATCCAGCAAGGCCGAAGTTTCATCATTCAATACACCGGGAATTAACCTGCCCACTGTATCAACCAAAATAGCAGCCGCCAATTCACCACCACTTAATACGTAATCACCTACTGAGATTTCAAGAGTTATAAATTTTTGCCTGATGCGTTCATCAATGCCTTTATAATGACCACAGATCAGCAGGAGGTTTTGTTTAAGGGATAATTGGTTAGCCGTTTTTTGATCCAGTGTTTTCCCATCTGGTGTTAAGAAAATAATTTCATCATAAACCCGTTCTTCGTTTAATTTTTCAATGCAAATAGCCAGCGGTTCTGGCATCATGACCATGCCTGCTCCACCGCCAAACTGGTAATCATCAACCTGACCATGTTTATAAGGAGTAAAATCCCGCAGATTATGCAGGTTTATTTCCAGGAGCCCTTTCTCCTTGGCTCTTTTTAGAATAGAATGTGAAAAAGGGCTTTCTAAGAGTTCTGGTAATACAGTGATGATATCTATATGCATGATAACAGTTACAAATTTTGTAAATAAACAAAGATAAGGCGGGGAGATATGTTATGTGATCCATGATTAGTGAAAAGTATAGAGATTTCAACATGCAATAACTTATATCTCTTCATTCGGTCTGGTTAATTCTTCTCTGCGGGTGATGCAATCATGAAAACTATTTCTTATATCATCAATTTTTGATGTGTTCCTCAACGAAATAATTACTTATATGAAAAGTTGCGGTTAAATGCTGTGAGATATTCGTTTTAACTGCAAATATTTACTATTTTGTAACACCCAAAATTAATTCCACCATGCACCCCTACCTGCCCTACCTTGTTGCTGATATTAAAGCTGCACACCGTATTCATAAACATTCCGTAAAATCCTCCCATCAAACTATTGAAAATAATTTTGAAGAAGTTATACATTGGATGGAGAGCGATGAACCGCAGCATACTTTCGGTTATTTCTGTGGGTTAGAATCAGTAAATTTTCCTCCAACGAATCAACTCTCGCTTAAGGATTTAAAAATAGTTTGCGAAGCTTTTCATGAAATGATGTTTTCATGGAACCTTGATATCGATCTTCCTGAACAACTTCCTTTACCCCTTGCCTATAAAATATTGGTAAACTCACTGAATTCAAAAACCAATATTGTTGACAATGGATTTATCAGCATGGATTCCTGTCCCGGATACGCACCCGATTGCATCTTCAAAGAATACTGTCCATGCCTAGATGTATGGCATTTATTTGAAGATGAAGAATCTCCTAATGATTTGCCGGATGATGAATTGCTTTTTTAAAGGGTAAGCCATAATCCTTTTATAATAAGCCAGCCCCGGAGAGCCGGGGCTGGGGGTTGAACTAAACCAACGATACCCCGTTTTACAACGGGACTTTTTTATCCGCTAATTCTTGGCTGATAGATCTTGAATGTACGGCAAGCAACAAACCTGCTATAAGCAACCCAACTACAATGAAAAAGCTAATGAAGAAACCAGTATTCTGTACAGTTAACGGCGTATAAGTTGGTCTTAATTTTCCGGGTTTTTTAATTTTCGTAATAGCTGCAGCTGATAAAGTTTCAGATTTGATGTATTCAACGATGCTTTTTATTTTTTCTTCACTAATGTCTTTATGATCTGGCATTGGAATCTTATTAAACGCTTCATAAACAGCAATGGCATCTTTGTCCCCTTGCTTCACCATAGTTTGCGAAGAATGAATAAAGTTAACGATCCAGTCAATAGATCTTCTTTCATCAACTCCCGCCAAAGCTGGTCCGGTCAGCACTTTGTTTATACTGTGGCAAGCTGCACAACGTGTGGCAAAAATTGATTTACCTTCTTCAATGGGTGTTTCACCCTGAACATTAAATATTCCAAGCAGGGAAATAAATAAAATAGTAATGAATACTTTATTTTTCATTTTTCAGTTTTTTAATATCAATGATTAATTGGTCAACTTCCTTTTCACTTGTACCATCATAATATCCACGTATACGCTTCTTTGTATCTACCAGCACCAGGTTTTCACTATGAATAAAATCTGTGGGTCCGCCATCGCCATCCGTTGCAACAACCATGAAGCTGTTACGGGCAAGTTTATAGATCTCTTTTTTGGAGCCGGTCAGAAAATCCCAGTTTTGCGTAGGCAGGTTAAACTTCTTAATGTATTCAGATAGCGTTTGTGGGTCGTCCCTTTCCGGATCAACCGTAAAAGAATTGATCAACACTTCATTATCATTATACACCTCACTGATTTTTTTTAAGGAGGCTGTCATCTTGGGGCATATAGTTGGACATGTGGTGAAGAAGAAATCTGCTACTACTATTTTGTCTTCCCATTCTTTGGTACTTCTCACTTCGCCATCCTGGTTTATTAAATGATAATCGGCTATGCGATGTTCCCCTTCATCTTTTAATCCCTTTCTTTCACTTCCAATAACGGGCAACATTTCAAATTTGCTTTGATACCAACTGTACACACCATAAGCGCCAAAAGGTGCTGCAAGGATGATAGCGAAATAGATCCATATGTTATTCCATTTGATCATTTCTTTATTTTCAACAAATCCGGAACCGGGTTAGCTGGTGTAAATCTTGGTGCTTTAGGTCCTGGATTGGTTACAGCATCATATAAAGCAGGTGTATACGCAATCACTATAATAATAGCCATTGTTACCAACCAGGGTTTAAACCGGTCAAAGAGCGGAATTCTTTTTTCATCATGATAGGCTTCGCTGTAGGGTAATTCTAAAACCGCTTCCAGCTTACTTTTTCTAAAAATAGTTCCAAAAAATACAACAATGAATAGCATGGCAGCAATGAACATGATAATGCCACCCAATAATGCAAGCATGGTAGTAGGCACCCACTCAGGCGTAAACAATTCATGTTTTGGATTCAGGTAAGTCATCCCCAGGTTCGTTCTCCTGGGTTCACCTATTAATCCACCCCACATTAATCCTGTTGAAAATATCAGTACGCCAATCATCCACAAATACGGAATGATCACATTTACTTTAGGCAGAAAAATTTTCTTACCACTCATCTTTGCATACAGGTATGTACTCATGCCAATGATAGCCAGGAATACAGGCCCTGCTACTGTCATATGAAAGTGGCCTGGTAACCAGGATGTATTATGAATTACATTATTTAAAGAGTAGGAAGCATTTACAATACCAGTGAGTCCGCCAAAAATAAACAGGATCAAACCGGCTATCAGGTATGCAAACATAAAGTTGTTTGTATCCAGGTATGGCAGTTTTTTCATCCAACCAAATAAACCTTTTGAGCCCCGTTTTACACCGGCATATTCCAAAGAAGCTGCAATAGTAAACGCTGTTATAAAACTAGGTATGGTAACACCATAGGTAAGCAAGCCCTGGAAAAATTTAATGTTCTGCCCGATACTTGGATCACTGAACTGGTGGTGAACACCAACAGGAATGGAGAATAATAAGAATAAAAACAATGCTATGCGACCGGCTAAATCTGAGTATAATTTTCCGCCCGCAAGCTTTGGCAACATAACATAAAACATGATGTAGGCAGGCAGCAACCAAAAGTAAACCAAGGCATGACCGAAAAACCAGAATAATGTTCTTGCCAGTGTAACATTAATATCCGCCATTCCCATGGACCATGGTAACAATAAAACCAATACTTCGTATGCAACGGCAAGTGTACATACAAACCAGATAATGAAATTTACGAGTGTGCCTAAAACAGCTAATGGAATTTTGGTAGTTGGATTTTCTCTTCTCCATTCGCGGTACATTCGTGCCCAATCGAATAATGGGATCCAGGAACCCACAATAATCAACGCAGTGCCCAAATAAAAAAATGGGTGCCCTTTAAGCGGCGGGTAAAATGTATAAAGAACTGAGGCTTTCCCCGCTAACATAGCCCATGCTGCCAGACCGGTTCCAATTACCATCAGCCAGAAACTGATCCACATAGCCTTTTTATTAGGTTCTCTCTTCAAAAAGAAAGTCATACATGCATGACCAAATGCAACAGCGAAAAAAGTGGTGAGTACTATTGCGTTTATTACACCGTGAAGTGTAAGACCCTGGAAATATTCTATTTTCAAAAAGCTGGAATCATTTAAAAAACCCGCACGGTAGATGGTTTGCATTAATCCGTGATAAATGCCCAGAATAAGTAGCGTAACAGGAATACCCAGTAGCCAGAAAATAACTTTTTTAAGGGATCTGCTTACTTGCATGTTAATTATTTTATCGTTGGTTATTTAGTTTGTGGTTGGTGTACAATTACTTCGGCCTGCATATTCTCATGTCCCACTCCGCAGTATTCATGGCAGGTTATTTTATATACGCCGGGTTCATCAAAGCGAACAGTTGTTTTATTGATATTTCCATACACCGCCATCATATTCACATTTTTTTCGGTGATGTTGAATCCATGTACCACATCTTTTGAAGAAAGGTAAAAATCTACCTCACTGCCTACAGGTATATATATTTCCGAAGGTTCAAATTGCCACATACTGGCCACAGAAAATACCTGGAAAGTTTTTTCATCTATTTGATTAATCCTCGGTTCAGTATATGCCTTATCAAAAGGAATGCATTCGGGAACATCGCTTTGATATTTATCTTTTGCATATAAAATGGAGAAAATGAACAGGCCAATGACAACGCCCGAAATCATTAATACTTTTTTTTCTGATTTATCAATTACTGACATATAGAAATTTTAGCTGCGTTCAAGCATTAAAAAATAAATTCCAAACCAAATAACAAGGCATAATACAATGAGCAATATGAAAAAGGCCATTGCCCCTTTGGGTATAAACTTTTGGTTTAATGGGACTTTTATGTATTCTGTACTGATTTTATTGGAGGTGACGTGGGAAGAATCTCCCTGGTTTAATGATTCCATTATTGTTGCTTTAATTCAAGGACAAAAGTATTTAACGCAGTATGACTGGCACATGACATATGGTATGACATATAAGTGAGTTTAATCAAAAATTTACCTGATGAAAATCATGGTTAAATTTTAAACCTTTTATGATTTAGTTACTATTTCTTCAAAAGCATCGTTTCCCGATTAATTACATTTTTCTTATTGACAAACATCCTGTGGAAGGGCAATTAAAATCATGTTTTACAGGTAGGCGGAAATTTATTTTTGTGTTATGAGCCAAATTGAACTAAACCCTTTATTAATCAGAAAATACAATCAATCCGTACCCAGATATACAAGTTACCCTACCGTGCCATATTGGGAAAACCATATTGATAAGGACAGGTGGAGAAATATGTTTTTACAGCAATTTCACGATGTGAATCATACACAAGGGATCAGTCTTTATTTGCATCTCCCTTTTTGTGAATCACTTTGTACCTATTGCGGTTGCAATAAAAAAATTACTACTAACCACAAGGTTGAAAATGAGTATTTATCAGTGATTGAAAAAGAGTGGGATCTCTATCGTAAAATGATGAAGCAAACACCGGTTATCAGTGGGCTTCATATTGGCGGGGGAACACCCACTTTTTTTTCTCCTAAAAACCTGGATCGACTCATTAATTATATATTAAAAGGCAGTATCATTCACCCTCGTCATGAATTCAGTATTGAGGGTCATCCAAATAATACGACAGAACAACATTTGAAAGTTTTATACAAACTTAGTTTCAGGCGAATCAGTTATGGTGTGCAGGATAATGATCCTGAAGTGCAAAAGGTGATCAATCGTATTCAACCAATAGAAAATGTACAAAAAGCTACAGAATTAGCCAGGCAAATAGGTTTTACTTCTGTTAATTTTGATCTGATATATGGATTGCCTTTGCAAACCATGCAAAGCATGGAGCGTACAATAAACCAGGTTATTGAATTAAAACCTGACCGGATTGCATATTACAGTTACGCCCATGTACCCTGGGCAAGTAAAGGACAAAGACTTTTTGATGAAACACATTTACCGGATGCTGAATTAAAGAGCAATCTATATTTAAAAGGCCAGGAGATCTTAACTGCCAATGGTTACACTAATATCGGTATGGATCATTTTGCACTTCCTCACGATGAATTATACATTGCATGGAAGAATGGTACAATGCATCGGAATTTTATGGGTTATACATATCGCCAGAGTACATTATTACTGGGTCTTGGCGTTTCCAGCATCAGTGATGCAGGTACTGGTTTCGCTCAAAATGAAAAAGCGCTTCATGATTATTATGCAGCCATCAACAACGGCGATCTTGCTATTACAAAAGGCTATTTTTTAAATGAAGAAGACCAGGCTTTCCGCCAATATATTTTAGATATTATTTGCAATGGAGAAACCAGTTTTAAGCCTGAGCATTTAGCGCTGATAAAAAAATTTAGTTTCCCAATGCTGGAACTAATGAAGCAGGACGGGTTAGTAGAATATGATGAAAAAGGAATCAGCCTGACTCCACAAGGACAATTTTTTCAACGCAATGTATGCAGTGCATTTGATATGTTTTTACATAAAAAAAATGATTCTGGATCGATGCCTCAATTCAGCAAGGCTATCTGATCGCTAAATTTTATTGCGTGTTTATTAACAGTACTTTTTATGACGGGAGATGTGATCTTATTGGAAAAAATAAAGTCAAATGGTCATTTTAACAGTGATCAGCGGCTGTTTTTGTTAGTAAAACAATTGCTGATTATTTCATTCTTTAATTTCTTCCTGGTTGCTTGCCTGGGTTTACTTCTCAGGATCTTTCCATTCATGGATGGGTTCCCTTTATTATTCAAAAATGTGCTGCACGGTCATTCACATTTTGCTTTTGGTGGATGGTTGATGCCGGTGATCCTCGCTTTACTTATCAGGTATTTTCAAGAGTTACGTACATATATCTCGTTTATACATTGGCGTAATATAGCTGTCATCTTTCTTTTTTCCGCTTATGGTATGTTATTTACTTTTCCTTTTACCGGTTATGCATTGTTTAGTGTTATGTTTTCAAGCATTTCTATTTTAGGCGGTTTTTATTTATCTGTAATGTGCTGGAAGGCCATTGCTGCTGCTCCCAAAAAAATCTCCTTGCAGTTTTTAGCCTGGGGTTTGGTTTATTTTGTTATATCATCTATCGGGCCGTTTACCACCGGTCCCTTAATTGTTATGGGTTATAAGGGTGAACCCATTTATTTTAATGCGATCTATTTTTATTTACATTTTCAATACAATGGCTTTTTTGCATTTATTGTTTTGGCACTGTTTTACCGCATACTCGAAAGTAAAAAGTATATCACAGTTGGTAACAGGGTTTTATTTTTATTAAACATTAGCATCCTACCTACTTTTTTTCTTTCTGTTTTATGGATGAAGCCTTTATGGATTATTTATGTTTTGGGAGGAATAGGAGCTAGTTTGCAATTGGTGAGTATTTTATGGTTGATGAAAGATCTTAAAAAGATACAATGGAAATGGAATGGAATTGAGAAATTGTTCTTATTGGCAATGAACGCTTTTGTTTTTAAAATGATTTTACAATTTTTCAGTGCATTTCCTTTGGTTGCTGAAATAGCTTTCACATTCCGCAATTTTATTATCAGTTACCTGCATTTTGTGTTACTTGGTTCCATTAGTTTATTTTTAATAGCAGCGGTTATGCAATCCCAGAACATTTTATTGGCAGGAAGAATAAAAACAGGAGTGAATATTTTCTTCTTCTCTTTCATCACTACTGAATTGATATTGGTTTTACAGGCCACGCTGGCCTGGATGGGTTTTGTTTTGCCAAATTACCAGGAAGGATTAATCGTATTCAGTGTATTTTTTCCTGTTGGTATTTGGATTATTAGGAGTGGAATCAAATCTCAATTATATGGCAGTTTTCACTTTTCCGTAAAATAAAAATGCATGGTTCAAATAGCATGCATTAGCAATTAATCAATTAAATATTTCTCAGAGGTCTTTTTTATTGAAAGATCTTACAGCCAGCATAATTGGAACGATGATCCATATAAACATGATACCTATTGTATAAAACAATCCAATGTTGCTTCCAAAAAATTCCTTGTAGGTGGCACCGGTATATCCCATTAACGCACTTATATCCATTTGCAACATCAGGTAAATTCTGCCCAGGTCTATCGGGTTTAAAGAAGAAAGTAACAAAGTGATTTTTTCCATGGGGTAATCACTGAACGAGAAAAGGATCATCAATACCAGCCCATCATAGATCAAAGCAAAGTAAAACCATAACAATAATGCAATACCAATTCCACGGGATTTATCCTTTGATTTAACGGAAGCTAAAAATGCGATTGATGTAAATGAAAGGGTTAATAATGTGCCAACAATAATGAGTGCGAGGCCAATATTGTCTGGATTGTAGATCAATACTGGTAATCCTACGCCTATTAAAAAGGCAGTCACCAGTGAAGAGGCAATGCCACTGAATTCACTCAGTAAAACTTTTTTACGACTGATAGGTTGTGTCAGCATCAATTCAATAAATTCGTAGGAGTTATACCAATGGATAGTCGAAAAAACAAGGCTGATCAACGGAACAACGATCAGTACAACATTTAATAAACTCAATACAGCTTTGCCGCTGTTTGCTTCCATCTGGAAAAAACTTAATGATATAACCAGCAGGAACAGGGTATAAGCAATCGCCACTTTATTCCTGGCAATATCATATAAAACATATTTGGAGATCTTTAACATGGTATTTCTTTATTTGGCAATTTTAATATAACGCAGATCATGCTTCATGCTATTTTTCATGTGCCATGCAATAGCTTTATTCAATTTCTCTTCGCCAGTTTCCTGGCGCAGATCTGATAATGATTTAAAAAATATCACTTTGCCTTCCTGTATGTACAATACATCCGTTGTCAGTTCTTCCAGGTCACTGAGGATATGAGAAGTAATCAGGATTAATTTTCCTTTTTCTTTTTCATCCAGTATTTTTTCTTTCAATATTTCTGAAGAAAGTGGGTCCAGGCCGGCAGTGGGTTCATCAAGGATCAATACATCAGCATCAAATAAGAATGCCAATGCTGCGCTTACCTTCTGCCTTGTTCCGCCAGAAAGATTTCGCATGGATTTATCAAGAATGGTATCCAGTTTAAATTTGTAATATAATTCTTCATCCAGTTTGCTTTCTGTATCCCGGATATTTTTAATCATCTTGAATAATTGACCAATCTTCATATTATCAGGGTAGCGACCAATTTGGGGCATATATCCAATGCGACTTCTGTAAGCAACCTGTTCATTAATATTAATATCATCAAAAAATATTTGTCCACTGTTTGGTGTAACCAACCCGAGAATACATTTGATAATGGTGGTTTTCCCTGAACCGTTAGGTCCAATCAAAGAAACAGCTTGTCCTTTACTCAATTCAATATTGATATCTTTTAAAGCATGCAATTTTTTAAATTGCTTATTGATGTTGGTTAGTCTGATCATAATTTTAAAGCTTTCATTCTTGGTGATTGATCCGCGAAGTTTTCGGGAATAAGACTGGGAATTGCTTTTTCTGCCTTATCCAATAAAGTGACCATAAAACTTCGCATTAACATTAATGAATTGGGGTTTTGTTCTATGATCATGGAATACAGGCTTACGGGGTGATAGGCAACATCACCAATACCGTCCTTATCCATATCATATCCTTCGTATTTATCCCAATAATTGTCATAAAATTCATTTTGCATCCTGGTGCCATTGGTCGCAATATCAAAAGTGTTATTCATGAAGTTATTATGATGAAAAGTGTTTTCATCGCAATTGGCCTGCACTTTCATAGACCAGCCATTGGCCGTAAAAGTATTTTTGTGAACTTCCATCCGGTTGGTCCCATCCAGGAAGATGCCTACCGTGTTCTGATGAAATATATTGCCAATTACCTGTCCGTCAGAAATGTCTTTCAATAAAATGCCATAAGCGTTGGATCCCCAGTTTTGGTCAAAATGATTTTTTACCATTATAACTTTCTGAGAATACATCACTGCAACACCAGCACCGTTATTGCGAAAGATGTTTCCGATGTAAGCATCATTATTGGAAAACATAAAATGTAATCCATAGCGGATATTATGTGTACTGAAATTATTTTTGATGCTTGAGTGTGTTACAAATTCAAAATAAATTCCATCACGGTGTCCTTCCACATGATTATCCCTGATCACCATATTAGTGCATTGCCATAGGTGAATTCCATTGCCTGTATTCTGTTCGTTTTTCGGATTTCCTTTTATCGTGTTATTGCGGATTATTCCTGTATGGGCATTGGCAATATGAATTCCAAAAAATGAATTGATGATCGTATTATTTTCAATAACGAAATGCGAAGCGTCCACTGCATGTATTGATGCAAAATCATTCATGCTTGAACTGCCTGAATTTTGAAACTGGATGCCACTTATAAAAATTCCTTTTCCGCTAATAGTCAGAATTTCATGTTCATATTCTCCATCTAATATAGGTTCATCAATACCAACGAGGTGAATGGATTTATTGATGATGATGTTTCCTTCTTTATACAAGCCTTTTTTTAATAAAACCGTGTCGCCGGGTTTGGCCATTTTAATACCTTGCTTAAGTGTATTTACCAAGCCATGCTTATCCACAACAATCGTATTTGCAGAAGCAAGAAAGGTTGTGAACATTAAAAATATCAAAAGGTATCCTCTCATTTCAATATATTAAAAAGGGTAGCCCAATTAGTCACTTTGCCATCAATTTCTGCGGCTTTTTTCTCTGCAGCCGCTTTATCGGCAAAGGCAGCAGCATTACTTCCCATTGGGCTTTTTAACTGGCTGCCCACTACAAAATGGGCATCATTCACACTAATAAATTCATGATCACCAGCGTAATTGGTAAATAATGTCTGATGAATTTCATTTAATTCAATACCCCGGCGGTCCATAAATTTTCCAATACACCTGGCATCATCGAATTTATAAACCTTTCCTTTTTTTGAAACGATTTCACCGCCAAACCTGGGATCCATGATAGTCATTTTACATTCTTCACAATTGTCTTTACCATATGCAATGGGTTCAGGTTTAGGTGTGCATCCTGCAAAAAATATACAAGCGAATATGGCAGTGATTACACTGACATTTTTACTACTGGCCATAATTTGTTTTGATTTTTTGTATTTTCTCCATTCAATAAACCAGACTATGAAAGCTAATACAGCGGCTCCGATAACAAACCATGCGCCGAGGTCCGGGTATGAGAAGGCATCGAAGTTAAGTAATTTTTTATGGCCTATAAGCGGGGGTTGATAGGTTAAACCAGGTACCTGGATTGCGGCAGTTGGATCAAGATCATGACCATACTCGTAACCCCAGATATAAAAATCTACCAGTGCTGCAATGCCAAATAATATCAGCAAAATAAGAAATGAGAAAAGTAATTTTCTACTGCCGGTGAGAGCAACTGTAAGTCCATATAAAATAAAAAACCCGATGATGAATGGAAGTATTTTAAATTCCGGAAACATATCAGCATTAATTGTTTTCATGCCGATGTAGTGATTCAATCCATTAATAATCTCAACCTGGCCTGTAATTTTATTAAGCCAGATTTGCATAGATAATCCTTCAGGATATTGGGGAGCTATCAAATATATGGACCAGGTAGGGAGAAAATAAGTTGCGATCATCGCAAGTGCTGCAATGGCTACTAAAATTCTCGAAGTATTGCTCATCTTTTTTTTCATGGCTAATTTCTTAAAAACTACCGGGACACTTTAGGTCCCGGTAGTAAAACAAAACACATAAGACCTACTTTAATTAATTGGTCGGTGGCAGCAATACTGCATCTATAACATGTATTACGCCATTTGATGCAGGTATGGATGTGATTATATTTGCTGCATTATTTACAACGATTTTTCCATCTTTATTACTAATGGATATATTACCTCCATTCACCTGGTTATATGTATAACCGTCAATTAAAAGACCTTCTTTTAGTATTCCCAGGTACACATGGTATTGTAAAATATCCTGAAGCTGTTCCCTGTTCTCATCTTTCATCAGGTTGTCTAAAGTTTCTTTTGGCAGTTTTTCAAATGCAGCATTGGTTGGCGCAAAAACAGTAAATGGACCAGCATTGGTTAAGGCATCAACTAGTTGAGCCTGCTTAATCGCGGCTACCAGGGTAGTATGATCAGCAGAACCAGATGCAACTTTGACCACATCTTTTTGAGATTCATCATCAACAACACCTGATTGTCCTACAGAGCCCCCTGCTGCAGTTGTCGATTCTTCTTTTGTGGTAGTAGTCGTTTCGTTATTGCAGGAAAAAATACTTACTAACATTAATGTGCATGCTAAATTTAAAACATTTTTCATGACTATAGTTTTTGGTTTAACTGCAGAAGTTATATTGCTATAACTTCTGCAGTCATTTTATTAATTGGTTCCTTTGTTATTGGTATCGGTTGTAGCAGCAGTGGATGAAGCTGGTTTCTTACCGGTGTGGAAATAGATAGGAACATTGCTTCCCGCAGGCGACACTCTTATATACCCCTGCATTTCCTGGTGCAGTGCAGAGCAGAAGTCGGTACAATAGAATGGAAAAATACCCACTTTATCTGCTTTCCATTTTAAGGTTTGGGTTTCACCGGGCATGATCAGAATTTGAGCGGTATTGCCGCCTTTTATGGCTAATCCATGTGGTACATCCCAATCTTGCTCCAGGTTGGTTACATGGAAATAAACATCGTCACCAACCTTTACGCCTTCTATATTATCCGGTGTAAGGTGTGAACGGATGGCAGTCATCCATACATGCACCTGGTTTCCTTTTCTTTCAACTTTCGTTTGCCCTTCACCTTTAGAAACATAAGGGTGATTATTATCTTCAATTTTATAGATCTTAACCTGTTTTTTCATTATTTTTTCTGCAGGAATTGATTCTGCATAGTGTGGTTCGCCAGTTGTAGGAAAGTCAAGGATCAATTTCATTTTCTCACCACTGATATCATACAATTGTGCACTGTGTGCTAATTCTGGTCCAGTAGGCAAATAGCGATCCTTGGTGATTTTGTTGTATGCGACTACATATTTACCATAAGGTTTTTTAGTGGGCCCGCCAGGAATTGATAAGTGACCAATTGAATAGTAAGTTGGAACACGATCCAGGATTTTCAGATCTTTTACATTCCATTTTACAATTTCAGAAGACACAAACATAGAGGTATAAGCATTTCCTTTATCGTCAAATTCTGTATGTAAAGGTCCAAGGCCGGGTTTCTTTACTTCACCATATAATACAGCATCATAATTCAAAACAGGTATACCATCATAATGGCCATCAAATTTTTTATCAGCAATAGCTTTCTGCATTTTCGTAAAAGAAAATACGGGAATAATGGCAGCCAGTTTTCCTGAACCAACAATATATTCGCCTGTAGGATCAGTATCGGTTCCATGTGGAGATTTAGGACATGGAATCATGTAAAGCATATCAGGACAATCTGCAGGATCAAGGACTAACACTTCTGTTTTAATAGTTGAAGTAGTCATGTGGGTACTTTCATCCAAAACATTATGCGCATATCTTACTGCCTGTTTTTTCCCTTTTCCAGCTTTTACATATTCCTCTGCTTTTTTCCAGTTAACGGCCATAATGAAATCCTTGTCTTTTGCAGATGCATTTACTTCTAACAGTGTATTTGCTTTTTCTGTATTATAACTGCTGAAGAAAAACCATCCATGGGATATTCCTTTACCTGCACGTGAGAGGTCAAAATTCACACCAGGGGTTTTGATCTGGAATGCGATATCCATATTTCCTGTTGTTTGATCAACAGAAACAAAACTGATAGTTCCCTTAAAATTGTCTTTGTAAGTATCTATTGGAACATCCCCATCTTCATCATCCAAAGGAATACTGAAACGAGTTCCGGCTACAATGTATTCAGTATTTTCAGTAATAAAAGGCGATGAGTGATTACCAGCACTATTTGGTAATTCAAGAATTTCCACAGTTTTAAAAGTAGTCAGATCAACTCTCGCCAATCTTGGAGTATTGTTGCCATTAGCAAATGCCCAACGGCCGTCATGTTCGCCATTGGTAGTTGATAATGCAATATGGTGAAGATCATCCCAGGGTACAAATCCGTGAGATGTTTCCAACATAGGTTTTGATTCTTCACTATAACCGTAACCGTTTTCTCCAAATTGAGAAAATACGGGAACAATTTTTATCAGGCGCCCAGAGGGAAGGCCATAAACACCAATCTGTCCGTTGAAACCACCTGATACGATGTTATAAAATTCATCGTACTTACCCGGAGCAACATACGCTTTTTCTGCATCTCCGCCTGCGGCAGCTTCTGCAGTTCTGGGCTTACAACTTTGCATAGTATACAATATCAAACCAATAGTAGTTGCAGTTAACAATAGTTTTGTTTTTTTAAGTAGCATTTTTTTGAAAATTTAAGAGTTACCTGAAATGGAATTAATATTAATCGGGTTATTTAACACCGTCGTTTTGACGCATAAATTCTAAAATATGGCGGGCTTCATCTTTTGAAACATTCTGATTAGGCATTCTTACAAGACATTGTTCCAATAATTTTTGGGCTTCCGGATCCTTTTCCAGCATTATATCCACGTTAGTGATCATATTCATGATCCATGCAGGTTCTCTTTTTGAAGTAATGCCTCCCCAACCAGGTCCTACTATTCTTTCATCGGTCAATTTGTGGCAACTTTGGCATTTCAGATCATAAGTTTGTTTTCCCGCATTCACCCATGTAGCATTCAGTGGAGTTGTTAACGCTACTTCTGATGGTTTTATCATATCCGGATGTACTTCCTGATCAGCCGTTGTAGTTGTTTCAGTCTTTGATTCCGCAGTTCCGGAGCCTGCATTGTCTGAACATGCAATAAGGAAGGTGAAGCAAAGGATAAAAAGAAAAACAGGGAGAATTGATTTGTACATATGTGGTTTTGTTTAGTGGCAACAAAAGTATCTGGATACTTTTTTTATAGTAATGATATTTATCATCATTCTTATTGATGTTTGTCATACGGTTAAGGAGCATTTATAAACATTCTGATTAGGATACAAAACATGAAAAGTTATTAATGAAAAGAAATTTACATACTGCCAAAAAAATTAGAATCATGTGTGCTAATGATTAAGATCAGGAATTAAGGAAAGTCATTCATTTTAATTTGTTGGTGAATTTCTTAAAAAAAATACCATGAATAAAGATATCGTTGGGGTAGGTGATTCTGATATTGTTACTGATTTAGTAAAAAGGGATTATCGAACTGCAGACATTTTCCAACGTTTTGGTATTGATTTTTGTTGCGGTGGAAAACTACCACTAAATATTGTTTGTAGAAATAAAGCAGTTGATCTCGAAGAGTTAAAAAAGGCATTGAATGAAGTTTCACTAACACATTTCTTATCTTCTACAAATGCATACAATGAATGGTCCATTGATTTTATGCTGGATTTTATTGTAAATGTTCATCATGATTATTTAAGAAAAACATTACCTGTTATCGAAAAATATATTACTGTGTTTGCATCAGGCCATAGCCGTAAATTTCCCTTTCTTGCAGAATTAGAATCTGAATTTTATAAATTGGGTGCAGTAATGCTCCCGAAGTTACAAGAGGAAGAAGATATTATTTTTCCATACATCAGGCAAATTGCCCATGCTTATCAAAACATGGAACCTTATGCCCGCCTGCTTGTTAAAACATTGCGCAAACCGCTTGACACACTGATGTTTCATAACCAGGAATTTACAAGCCATACATTCAGTGAAGTTCGCCGGCTAACTAACAATTACAGCATAACTACAGATTCATGTACAACGCAGCAAGTTTTGTATAAAAAAATCGAGGAACTGGAAATGGATCTTTTCCAGCACATTTTTCTGGAAAATAATATACTCTATCCCAAAACAATTGCAATGGAAAAAGAGTTATTAATGCAATCTGGTTTATAAAATCTTCTGGCTTGCCGTTTATGATTAATTTTGGGAATTATCAGCGGTATTACTGCATGGCGGATAAAATTTATTAATTTCTATAATTACGGCACATCATTAAACCATGTAATGATTATTTTCTTGGTTATTTAAAAATTTCAAATGAGTAGACTCAGTAGCGGACAGGCAAAAGCATACGCTATTATTGTATTTGTGTTAACCTTCATTGTAACATTCATGCTGCCAAGGTATACAGTAACGGCTGGTGGGTTACTATTGGGAATTTTATTGACAACATTTATTGTAAATAAATGGGCCACTTTGATAGCTGGTCTTGTTAGTATATTAATCATTCTTTTTTCTGTCTTCTACTTTGAAAATGAAATAGTCAAATCATATATAATTACACAAACGATTTTCCGGGTGGCCCTTGTAGTGTTTGCCGTTCTTATTGTATTTTATATTAAAAGATTATACAGGGATCTGCAGTTTGATAAAACCCACATGACTTCGCTTTTTGAAAATGCTACCGAAGGAATTTTACTTACAAATAGTGGGGGTGTTATCATTCTGGTTAATCCAGCAGCGGAAAGAATTTTTCAATATAAAGCCAGCGAACTCATTAACAAACCAATCGAAGTATTGATACCCCAACAATATCGACATGGACATGTAAAACTGCGGGAAGGGTTTCATAAACATCCGTCGGACCGGCAAATGGGTTCGGGCAGAGATTTAAATGGTGTTAGAAAAAATGGCGATCAAATCCCGGTGGAAGTAAGTTTAAGTTTTTATCACCACCAGAATGAATTGTTTGTTATAGCATTTATTGTCGACATCACTTTGAGAAAGCAGGCGGAAAGTGAAATGGTTACGCAACAATTGAAACTGGAGAAAGTAACCAATGATCTTCGAAAATTAAATGCACAGCTGGAAATTAAGGTAGAGGAAAGGACTGTCATTTTAAAAGAAGCATTACAACGACTGGAACAGTCCCAACTCGAATTGAATGAAGCATTAGATAAGGAAAAGCAGTTGAATGAAATTAAAAGCCGGTTTGTTTCTATGGCTTCGCATGAATTCAGAACACCTTTAAGCACTGTATTATCATCAGCTTCACTTCTTTCAAAGTATACAACTACTGAAACACAAGCGAAAAGAGACCGGCATATCAGTAAGATAAAAGATTCTGTAAAACATTTGAATGCTATACTGGAAGATTTCCTTTCCCTGGGCATGTTGGATGAAGGCCGTGTGAATCTCTCATTCATCAATTTTAATCTTGCGGATTATATCAATGACTTAACGGAGGAAATTGGAGGGTTATTAAAACATGGCCAGGTAATCGATTATCAACATGAAGGCCTGGAAGAAATTTGCACCGACCCTAAATTATTAAAAAACATTATGATCAACCTTTTAACAAATGCCATTAAATTTTCGGATGAAGGGAAGCCTATCATGCTTAAAACATTTACAGATGGAGGAGAAACAACTATCATCGTAAAAGACAGCGGTATTGGTATTTCACCAGAAGATCAAAAACATTTATTCAGTAGCTTCTTCAGGGGGAAAAATGCATTAAACATTCAGGGAACGGGGTTGGGATTGCATATTGTAAACCGTTATTTGAAACTTCTTGGAGGTCATATACATTTGCATAGCGAATTAAATACAGGCACCTCAATCACCATTCAATTACCAGTAAATAAAGAACATGAAATCAGTCCTCATCATTGAAGATAATAATGACATCCGCGAAAATACTGCTGAAATTTTAGAGTTGGCTGGATATAAAACTTTTACAGCAGAAAATGGGAAGAAAGGTGTAGATATAGCTTCACGTGAAAAACCGGCAGTCATCGTTTGCGATATCATGATGCCGGAATTAGATGGCTATGGAGTATTACACCTGCTTCGCAAAAATGTAGAAACCCAGCATATCCCCTTTATCTTTCTTACAGCTAAAACGGAACGAAGTGATTTTAGAAAAGGTATGGAAATGGGGGCAGACGATTACATTACAAAACCATTTGAGGATATCGAATTATTGAATGCCATCGAGATGAGAATAAAAAAATCGGCTATTCTCGAAAATCAATATGCTTCCTCTCCCCAGGGCATCAACCAGTTTTTGCACGATCTGAAGGATACAGGCGCCATGCAACAATTGTCAGATAAATACGAATTGGAGAATTATAACAAAAAACAGATTCTTTACCAGGAAAATAAGCGTCCCCGCTTCTTATACTATTTGGTAAAAGGGAAAGTAAAAGGATATAAAATTCATGAGGACGGTAAGGAATACATTACCGATATATATAGTAGCGGCGATTTTATCGGATATACCGCGTTGATAGAAGATATGAATTATGATGACAGTACAACCATTATGGAAGAATCAGATATTTTGCAAATTCCACGGGAGGATTTTCAGCAAATGATTTATGGTGATATCAGCATCGCAGCAAAATTTATCCGGATTGTTACGCAAAACGTAAAAGAAAAAGAAGAACGGTTATTAAGCCTTGCTTATAGCAGTCTGCGCAAAAGAGTTGCAAAAGCATTAGTTGATTTACATGCCAAGTTTAATAATGATGGAGAGAATCGTTCATTGGAAATCAGCAGGGAGGATCTTGCACATTATATTGGAACGGCAACGGAATCACTCATCAGAACCCTTAGTGATTTTAAATCAGAAAAACTCATTGAAATAAAAGAAGGCAAAATCCGCATACTGGATCTTAATAAACTTAAGAATCTTTTATATTGATTTGATCTACATCATTATTAAGGTAAGGTTGTGAGGATTTTTTTGCGATACTGAAGGTAATTATCATTTTAAATTCATTTATGTGACTTCATCAAAAAAATCATCCCTGTCTTTCCGCTGCCTGCGGGTAGGCCGACCAACCTTACTCTGGCGTTTACCAGTATAAAAACTGGCTGCCTGGAACTTGATCCTTTCTAATTCTTCTTCGGGAGTAATATCCAGGTAATATTTAATGGCTTCCGAATATTGAACCCGGTTATAAAGCAAACCAGTAACCTTTATAAGCCATTTTTTTGCTTCTGTTTTAACTTCATATTCATCACCTACTGTTACCTGCCTGGATGGTTTTACTGAATCACCATTAAATTTTACTTTACCCGATTCGCAGGCTGCAGTGGCCATTGACCTGGATTTAAACAGCCTGATAGCCCAAAGATATTTATCCAACCGAAGTTTTTCTTTTTCTGTCATTAAATGTTTTTGATCATTTATTCAATTAGCTAAAACAATACCAACCGTTACATAAAATTAAAAAACCTCCTCCGGCAAGGAGAGAGGTCTTTGTAAAAATTACGTGTATAATTATGATTCTGCAAAGTACTTATGGAAATAAGGAATGGTTTCAATTCCCTTATAATAATTCTCCAGGTTATACTTTTCATTGGGTGAATGAAGGTTGTCATTATCTAATCCAAAACCCATAAAAATAATTTTAGTGTTTAACTCTTTTTCCAGCAATGAGCAAATGGGAATACTTCCTCCGCCACGCACTGGAATAGGCGTTTTGCCAAATGTAGTTTCCACTGCTTTGGATGCGGCTTTATAACCTTTACTGTCAATAGGTGTCATATATGGCTCTCCACCGTGATGCAATTCCGCTTCAACGGTTACAGATGCAGGCGCAATGGATTTAAAATAATTTATTAAAATGTCTGTGATCTTTTCCGATGACTGGTTTGGGACCAACCTGGCAGAAATTTTTGCATATGCTTTGGATGGTAAAACCGTTTTAGCGCCTTCACCAGTATACCCACCCCAGATTCCATTAATTTCAAGGGTTGGCCGGATGCCGGTTCTTTCATAAGTAGTGTAGCCTTTTTCGCCCCATAATTTTGTCACCCCCAATTCATCCATATATTCTTTTTCATCAAAAGGAGCGGCATTTAATAGTTCTCTTTCCTTATCAGTTGCAACTGATACATCATCATAAAAACCAGGAATGGTTATGTGATTATTTTCATCATGGCAACTGGCTATCATTTGTGCCAGGATGGTGATCGGGTTAGCTACCGCACCACCATAAGTTCCACTGTGCAAATCGCGGTTTGCACCGGTAACTTCAACTTCTATATAACTAAGACCGCGAACACCAGTATCAAGCGATGGATTTTCCATACTTAACATCGAACTGTCACTGATCAGGATCACATCGGCTTTCAACCTTTCTTTATTGTCTGATACAAATTTGCCAAGGTTTGGCGATCCAATTTCTTCCTCACCTTCGATCAAAAATTTAATATTTGTAGAAAGTGAGTGTGTATTAACCATTGTTTCCAATGCTTTTACATGCATATAAAACTGGCCCTTATCATCAGCAGAACCGCGGGCAAATACTTTTCCATCTTTAATTACAGGATCAAAAGGGCCACTATGCCATAATGCAAGGGGTTCAACGGGTTGTACATCATAATGGCCATAAACCAATACCGTTGGTTTAGATGCATCAATCATTTTTTCGCCATAAACAACAGGATGGCCTGGTGTTGATATTACTTCCGCTTTATCACATCCGGCATCCAACAAACTTTTTTTAACTGCTTCTGCACATTTCAGCATATCCGCCTTATGTTCCGTTTTTGCACTAATGGATGGTATGCGAAGGAGGTCCAGCATTTCTTCTAAAAAACGATCTTTATTTTTATCCCGGTAATCTTTCCAAGCCTGCATGGTTATTGATTTTTTTAATAAATATGATGGGGATAAAGGTAATAAACCATTTAACCTAATAAGTAAGTAATGGAATAAAAATATTTTCTTGCAGATTCTATATCTTTCATTTCTTTTTTATTTTGTTTGATAACGTTGATGGACAACGAAATCATTCATCAATTTCAATAGTAATTGCAGGTTAATTTTTTTTTATTGATAGCATCCAGATATAAAACAGCCTGTTAGCATGCTATAGCCAGGTGATTTTTTGATTAGCTTTTTTTATTGGAAGAAGGTCCGGATGTATTGACCGCTTTGGTGATCATTTGATTTCCATATTTATCCTTAATGGTATCAACGGCTTTGAATAACTGCATTTTTTCCTCGGCTTTTTCAAATAAGCTCATTTGCATAGTAACTGGTATCAATTGACTGAAACGTACACCTAACAAACGAACCGGCCTGCCTTTTTGCAGAAGCTTACTTAACACATCTTTCGCTTTCATGATTAATTGATCATCTAATGCAGTATAATCTATGGTTTCCTGGCGGCTGGTAGTATCGAAGCCGGTATAGCGGATCTTGATAGTCAGGCAGCCACATAATTTATTTTCCATGCGCAGATCATAAGCCGCTTTTTCGGTTAACCATACCAGTTGCTGATGCAGGAAAACGAGGTCCGTGCTATCTTCATTAAACGTGGTTTCCCGCGAAATGGATTTCTGTTCATTGAAATTTTCAACCGGGTTATCATCTCTTCCAAAAGATTTGTTCCATAAAGAAATACCCCATTTGCCGAAATGTTTTTCCATTTCCTGAAAGGGTGTAGCGGCAATATCTGCTATGGTATGTAAACTCATTTTTTTCAATTGCACTTCGGTTTGCTTTCCCACACCGGGTATTTTTTCAACAGCTAAGGGCCATAAAAAATCCTTTTCTTTACCCGCAGGTATTTCAAGCCAGCCGTTTGGTTTGGCTTCATTGGTTGCCATTTTGCTAACCAGTTTGCTGGTTGATAAACCAAATGAAATAGGCAGGCCGGTTTCTTTGGTGATCGTTTCTCTTAATTGCTGTGTGTAGTTGCTAACGCCAAAAAATTTATCCATTCCCGTTAGATCTATGTAAAATTCATCTATGGATGCTTTTTCATACACCGGTACTTTGTCTGCAATGATGTCGGTCACCATCCTTGAATAACGGGTATATTCCCCGCGGGTGCCCTTTACAACGATAGCGTTCGGACAAAGTTTCATGGCTGTTTTCATGGGCATAGCAGAATGAATGCCGAATTTTCTTGCTTCATAACTACATGCGGCCACTACACCACGTTCACTACCGCCAACCAATACTGCCTTTCCTTTTAAAGAGGGATCATTCAATATTTCAACAGAAACAAAGAACGAATCAAGGTCAAAATGTGCTATATGGCGGGGATTTTCGCTCACCGGTCAAAAATAGTACAGTTATTGGTTGGTTGGTTGTATTGTGGAATATGTTGTTAAGTTAAATGGTTGATATGTTGATGTTGTTAGGGTTGATATCGGCAGGTGTTTGTATTCATTTAACTTTTCACTTTTTACTTTCCTTTCTTACTGTTTATATTTGAATGATGGAATGGGAATGGTTTAAAACTGCGTTGGGCCCTTTGAAAGATCTGCTGGCATTTTTGAATGCGGAAGCTAAAACCAATGATGTACACAAAAAACAGGTTATTCGGGAATTACGTAACAACCTGAATATTTTTCACAATGGATTTCTGAACCAGGTTTCCCAGGATGTACTCATAGACCTTTTGCAGAATGAATGTTACAAGGATGCCCTGAAGAATAATTTTAAATTCAGGAAATTAAAACCTGGTAAAATTGAACCCTATCATATTCATGACGAGCGAAACCGACGTTACCAGGGTTGGGATGCAGAAAGGATGATGGATAAAATTGATGAAAAAATTGAGGAACTAAAGAATATAAAAAAAATGCATAGTGGCTCCGTGAGTACCGTAAAAAATAATATCTCACTCATGTTAAGTAATCTTTTTTTTCGCATGAAGCTGCTAGCGGATTTTATTCAATCGAAACATAAATAATGCTTTCGCCTACTGAACAACTTAAACAATTTATACAAGCCATTCAGCCCCTGGATGAGGATGTGTTGGATGCTTTTACAGAGAACTGGCAGCCTTACGAATGCAAGCGTAAAACCGTTTTGACGGCTGCTGGCGAAACAGAGCGATATCTCTATTTTGTATTAGATGGAATACAGCGATCTTTTTATATCGGTGGACATGAAAAGCAAGAGGCTACGCTCATTTTTACCTACCCGTTTTCTTTTTCCGGCGTTGCTGATTCATTTCTTACACGCTTACCTTCATTTTGTTTTTTCGAAACACTTACTGCCAGTAAATTTTTAAGAATGCCTTATGCTTCGCTGGAATTGTTAATGCAACAATACCCCACAATCATGCAAACAATATTAACAGCAACATCATTAACGCTTCACGGTGTTTTGAAACGGCAGGTGGAACTGCAATGTTTTAGTGCAGAAGAAAAGTATAAAACTTTATTTACCCGCAGTCCGCACTTGTTACAAATGATTCCTCATAAATACCTGGCATCTTATCTTGGCATTGATGCTTCAACTTTCAGCAAATTGTTGGGCACCGTAAAAATTACTTCCTGAGTTTAGATTTATAAAATGATGGTTTTTCCCATGATTTTAGGAATAAAGGCATAATAGCTTTGTATTCTAAAACAAATTAAAAACATGAAATGAGCCAAAGAGCGAATTTCATGTGGCACTTAAAAACATTAATATTAACTCATGAAAAAAACAAGAAGTGTTGAATTGCTGGATCAACAGCAAACTTATGTCCGAAAAATAATTGCGACTACCACTTTGGTCAGGCTAGAGGATCCAGCGCTTTTATTGCGCCAACCAGCTCCTGGGAAATGGAGTGTTATACAAACACTGGAGCACCTGAATATTTATGGACGGTATTATTTACCGGCTATTGAAAATGCGATGAAAGAATCTAAAGGGAGCCAGGAATGGTTTTTTCCGGGATGGCTCGGCAACTATTTTACCAATATGATGTTGCCAAAGAATGGGGTTGTAACCAATAAGATGCAGGCGCCAAAAGATCATCGGCCACCTCCAGACCTTGATATAAAACCTGTCATGGATGAATTTTTAAAACAGCAAAACCATGTGCTAGACTTACTGGAGGCTGCGAAGAAAAAAAATATTGGAGCAATTCGGGTGCCTATTTCTATCAGCAAAATTGTAAACTTGAAATTGGGTGATACCTTTCGTTTTTTAATTGCGCATGAACAAAGGCACCTGGTGCAGGTTCACCTGGCATTGCAGGCATGTAAATCGCAGTTTGCAAAGGTGTAAAGATCAGGACAAATAAATATCCAGTAATCCTTCAGGAAGGATAACAAATACCTGTCTTTTTTTGGTATCCACTTTTTGCAATGTCTGCTCATTTAATGGGATCAACACTTCTTTTTCATCGATCTCTATGCGGCAAAGTAATTGGTGTGGTTGTTCAATTAATTCAAGTATAGGACCCAGGTCATTGCCATTATCAATAATACTGAATCCAAGAAAACTTAATGGGGAGGATGCGGAGGCTTGTTTTTTAAAATCTTCTTCGGGTATCCAAACTTCTTTTTGAGTAAGTTTTAATGCCGCTTCGCGGGAATCTATGCCTTCCAGTTGAATGTAAATTTCATCATCTGTTTTTGATTTGGCGGTGGTGATGAACCAGGGAATAAAGGATTGCTTTTGTACTTCAATAAAAATGGCTTTCAAACCTTTCAACGCAGATTTTTTCCCCAATGAATGTTTCAGAATCATTTCACCTTTTATACCAAAAGCTGCAACAAGTTTTCCTATTTTAAAATATTCCATACGATTGTCTTAAAACTGGTTTATCAGGGAACCGGAAGATATAGTGATTGCATTCTCGCAATACTGGGGACAGGCGCAACAAAATTAAACTTGGGAAATGGCGCTGGTGTTAAAAAATAAATACTTTGATTAAAGCATTATCTAAATAAAAAAGGTGGCAACTCATTGCTGCCACCTCGTTATATCGTTTTTATTAAATTAACCTTCACTGCTGTTACGTTCAGGGCGGCGATTTCCAGTCGGGATATTTCTTCTTCCGCGGCGGGCACGCATGGCTTCTTCCTGGCGTTTTTTCATTTGAGCTTCATGTTCGCTAAACCATTTCTGGAATTTTTCCATAGCGGTGGCGTCATCAAACAATCCTAATGTAACTCCACGCAAAAGGTGCTTCAGGTATAACACACCTTTAAACGACAGGATGCGACGAACCGTGTCAGTTGGTTGTGCGCCTTTGCTTAACCAATCAAGCGCCTTTTGGCGATCAAGTTGAATAGTTGCTGGAACTGTTAATGGATTGTAGGTGCCTAACTTTTGGATGAATTTTCCGTCGCGTGGTGCACGGGCATCGGCAATTACGATAAAATAAAAAGGTCTTTTCTTAGACCCATGACGTTGTAGTCTGATCTTTACTGGCATCTTAAATAGAAATTTAAATGCGGTTAAAAAATAATGTTTAATTAAGGACAATCTTTTTTGACTGGCCGGGAGGCAAAATTAATGATTGAACCTTATAATACCAACTCTTTTAAAATATTGAATACGAATTTTTTATGAATGGGTTTTAAAGGCTTTTACCGGTCTGCATACCTGTATATTATTGATCTAAAAAAGGACAAAATCAATCCGTTTTTCCAGAGCTTTATCTTTTTCCCATCAGGCCTCCCAGTTTACCCATTGGCATTTTATTCATGCTTTTCATCATCTCTTTCATTTGCTCAAATTGTTTCATAAAAGCATTCACTTCGCTAATGTCTTTTCCGCTTCCCATAGAGATGCGTTTTCTACGGCTACCATTTATAGAGTCCGGATTTGCCCTTTCATAAGGGGTCATGGAATTGATAATTGCTTCAATGCCTTTAAAAGCATCATCGCTGATATCAATGTCTTTGATAGCTTTGCCCACTCCAGGGATCATTCCCATAAGATCTTTCAGGTTACCCATTTTTTTGATCTGCTCCAGTTGCATTTTAAAATCAGCAAAATCAAACTGGTTTTTCCTGAATTTCTTTTCTAACTGTCGCGCCTGTTCTTCATCAAATTGTTCCTGTGCTTTTTCAACCAGGGAAGTAATATCACCCATACCCAGGATACGTTGCGCCATTCTTTCAGGATAAAATACATCCAGGGTATCCATTTTTTCACCGCTGCTGGTAAATTTAATGGGCTTGTTGACTGTATATTGGATTGAAATAGCAGCACCACCGCGGGTATCACCATCTAATTTTGTTAACACTACACCCGTAAAATCCAGCCTTTCATTAAAAGCCTTGGCTGTATTGACTGCATCCTGGCCGGTCATGCTATCTACAATAAATAATATTTCGTTGGGATTTACGGCATTTTTAATATTAGCGACTTCTGTCATCATCACTTCATCAATGGCTAACCGACCTGCCGTATCTATAATAATGACATTTTTATTCTTAGTTTTTGCTTCTTTTACTGCGTTTTGAACAATAGAAACAGCGTCTTTGCTTTCCAGTTCCAAGTGAACATCCACTCCAATTTGTTCCCCTAAAACACGGAGTTGTTCCATAGCTGCAGGTCTATAAATATCCGCGGCTACCAGCATTGGTGAAAGTCCTTTTTTGGTTTTCAGATAATTTGCCAGTTTGCCACTAAATGTTGTTTTACCACTACCTTGTAAACCTGCAATCAGGATGACCGCAGGATTGCCTTTGGCATTAAAAGGGCTTTCCTGGCCGCCCATGATTTGTGCCAGTTCGTCTTTAACGATCTTGGTCATTAACTGTCCCGGACTAACAGCGTTGATCACTTTTTCACCAATCGCCTTTTCCTTAACCCTGTCTGTAAGGTCTTTGGCAATTTTATAATTAACATCTGCATCCACGAGAGCCCGCCTGATCTCCTTTATAGTTGCTGCAATATTTAATTCGGTAATGCGTCCCTGGCCTTTGACATTCTTAAAGGCGGCCTCTAATTTATCCTGTAATGATTCAAACATTGTCGCTGATTTTATCGCTGATTAAATGAATAATTAGATTTCGCTGATTCCCTAAATCCATTTACATAGTATTATGAATCGCTTGAATTGTAAACTTTTTGAACCAAAATTTAATAATAGATCTATTTCGATTTTAAAAACTTTTAAATAATTTATTACTTGTGCATGAATGCCTGGTCATAATCCTGAAATCAACTTAATCTAATAATCCGTAATAAAAAAAGTGAACTAAAAGTTCACTTAATTGAGTTTGCAAAGATAAAGAGTGGAAGTGTAAAAAATAGAGTCAAGTTTTATTGTATATCTGAATGTTTTGAGGTTAAATATTATCCTAAATAGGTTCTTAAAACGTTCGTTCTGTTGGTTGCTCTTAACTTGGTAATGGCCTTATCTTTTATCTGCCTTACTCTTTCGCGAGTTAAATGGAAATGTTCGCCAATATCTTCAAGGCTCATAGGGTGGTCACATCCTATTCCGAAAAAATAACAGATTACTTCTTTTTGTCTTTCAGTCAGGGCAGTCAGGGAACGTTCAATCTCGATTTTCAGGGAAATATTGTGGTCAAGCTCACAATCGGTTCTATCTACATTCGAATTTTCGAGTACATCCAATAAGGTATTATCTTCTCCTTCAGATAAAGGGGTGTCGATACTTACGTGGCGGGAAGAAATATTGGATGATGCGGTTACTTCATCAATATCCATTTCCAAATAAGTGGCTAATTCTTCCGCTGATGGTTCTCTTTCTAATTCCTGTTCAAGGGTTGAATAGGCTTTCTGAATGCGGTTGGTAAGTCCAACTTTATTTAATGGCAAGCGAACAATCCTTGCCTGTTCGGCCAGGGACTGTAAAATACTTTGACGGATCCACCAAACAGCATAAGAAATAAATTTAAAACCACGTGTTTCATCAAAACGCTGAGCGGCTTTTATCAATCCCAAATTACCTTCATTGATAAGGTCGGGTAG
>MWWA01000008.1_pt1 | contig 84471 bp, 50 predicted proteins | sample 1047341 | NCBI WGS metagenome assembly MWWA01 (sample SAMN06349978, study PRJNA376086) | soil metagenome | isolation source: MS5-1 sample Antarctic (ecotone) soil | place: Antarctica | collected 2015-01-13
TCCATCCCTTTTTGCACTTCGCTGTAAATGCCCAGGGTATATCCTTCATCATTCCAGGTAGTATATTCATGTTCGAGTGCCTGGGCTTCTATTAAGAAATGAGCATGTCCTTCATTAGACCGGAAAACAGCCAGCCGCACCCTCCCCAGTTTCAGGCAATGATTGAGTTCACATAATTCAAGGATATAGGGTGATAAATTTTTTTTTGCCAGCGCCTCCTTTGGCAATTTCATTTGCTCCATTCCATGAAACAGTCTTTGATAATGCAGTTCCTCAAGCACAATGTTGCCATCTGCAACTTTGATTGTTTCAAACAAGCCATCCCCATACGCAAACCCACGATTGGATGCATGTAATACCGGATCATGGGAAGGAAAAAAAAATCCATTTAAGCATACCTGGTTCATACAACAAAATACAGTAAAAAACTTTGAGCACGTTTAATTTACTTCATCTTTTAAAATACCAGAACGGTTGATGAGGTATGCATTGGCCTGCTGGGTACAGGTTAGAACCAGGTCATTAATACAAACATGCGCCGGCAAATTGGCCGTGAAAAAAACAATAGCGGCCACATCTTTTGCTTCAAGTGGTGTAAACCCTTCATACATTTTTTTTGCAGTTGCTTCAGCGCCTTTAAAACGCACCATGGAAAATTCCGTCTCAGCTGCGCCGGGATGAATCGCTGTCACTTTAATATGATGAGGTAAAAGGTCGATGCGCATGCCCCTGGTAATGGCGTCAACTGCTGCTTTTGATGCACAATAAACATTGCCTCTTTCATACACTTCCTTTCCAGCAATGGAACCAATATTAATGATATGACCTTTATTACGGCTGATCATGAATGGAAGCACTGCTTTTGAAACATAAAGCAAACCTTTCACATTGGTATCGATCATCGTATTCCAGTCATCAGTAGAGGCTTCATCAAACAATTCGCGTCCAAGGGCAAGACCGGCATTATTAATTAATACATCTACTTGTTTCCATGATTCTGGCAGGGACTCAACTGCATGCTGAACATCGGTTTCTTTCCTGACATCAAAACAAAGTGTAAAACATGAAATGTTGTAAGATGATTCCAGTTGCTGCTTCAGCTTTTCCAGCCTTTCCGATCTTCTGCCTGTAATGATACAATCGTAATGATTGGAAGCAAATACTTGCGCAAATGCTTCACCAAATCCGGCAGTAGCACCAGTAATGAAAACGATCTTTCTCATGAGGCGAATATAGGGAATGGAGGGGGAATTGGGTTTGGGTGAATGAGCAATGGGGAATGGTCATGGTCAATAGTCAATGGTCAATCACTGTTGTCCGGGGAAATCAAACATCGCTTTTAGTTAAGCTATTTTGCCTCAGGCCGGCAGGCCTCGTACCTGCCCCGCTGCTGAATTCCCCTTGTGACTAAAGCCAGGCAACAAAAAGGCCTCCCGCAGATTACGCAGATTTTCGCTGATTGGTTTTCTGCGTTCATCAGCGCGATCTGCGGGCAACAAGAGGCAGGTACCAGGGTTCCTCGCCAAAATGAAATTCCAGCACATCATCTTATCACATTTAGGTGGTTGTGTGCGCCTTATTGCTCCTGATTTTTCCTAAGAAATCTTTAAACCTAAGGGGAGCAATACAGCGCGAAGAACGCTTGCACAATCAGATCGCATGGAGTTGCACCTGTTTTCATTTTTCGGTGGGCTCCCTTGCGCAATCATCCGAAGGTATCTGGTAAAAACAGACTGTTACGCATTGATTGCGCTTGAATTTTTGCCTGCCTTTTTTTTCAAGAAAAAAGGTGGAAGAGGCATTTAACCATTGGATTAATGTTATAATCCTGCAGAAGTCAATTTCGGTATGGTTATGCCAATTCAGAAAATCTTTCCCCGGACAACAGTTCACCATTGACCATTCACGCTTCCCCATTCACTATTCACTTTACCTATTGCGCTAACGAGATCCGAACCTGCACACCTGCCCTTGTATTTGTAATAGGCGCTGTAGTGGCGATCTTCGGAATCACACGGTTCTGTTCAAAATAAAATTTAAGATTCACCCTGTTGTTCATGACATAATCAATAGAGGGCGCAATGCGTATCACTTTTTGTCCTGCTGTACCAAAGGCCAAATTCTGGTCAAGTTTACTGTTAGAGGTGGCATCATCGCGTAAACTAAAATCAAACCGGAAGGTTACATCATTTTCAAGCGTTTTTCCATCTTTCCCAAGCTTAATATTTCCAAGCAATGGAAAACCTCTTCTCCTCCAGTCAAACCCGAAAGTATATTCGGTAGACCTGTTCTCTGCAAGCTGATAATCTACAAGGCTTAAACTCAACTGCCTGCTTTTCTTGTATTCAAACCTTGCAGACAACTGGTTTACGAAGGTCATGTCTGCTGCGATCAGCGGACTGAATTGTTCACTGATCGTAATATTAGGTACAAGGAAATATGGAATATAATTTCCTGTTTGCGGATCAATAAATTCCGGGTAGCCCAATCTGAATGGATCACTGAACAACAGCGCTGTTGAAAAGCTGTTCATGCTCAGCGTTGAGTTATACCCATGGCGTAGCGTGAAGTTGGTAAATAATTTCTCCATGCCTTTCATCCGGGTCAACCCATTATAGGTAATGTTCCAGTTGGGTTTAGGAATCATCCTGGAAAATGGATTTGAACGAAGGTTTGGATTTGAATTTTTAACCAGCTCGATGGTGCGTGGATCTTTATCAGTATACGCAGCAAGGAAAGCAGGGATCAATACATCCTGTGCATATCTTCCATAACCATCAGCAGTGGTGGCGTAAGGATTTAAAGTTTTAAGCCTATCCTGTAATATCACCCTGTTTGCTTCAAATTTTTTAAAGGTTTCAGAGATTTCATTCGGGTCAAATTTTGTGAACAGGGTCTGGTAAGAGATATAACTGATGCTGAAGCTGCCGTTGGCATAAGGATTCAGTCGGGTTAAACCTGAATTACCTGTGGTATCCTTATACAATTCAGAATATTGCTTATCGAAAGTTCTGTCAAAAGTGATGTCGATATTCAGATCTCTTATCGGCATGATCTGGGCCGTGATATTGATATGCTGGTTGTAACGTTGTTGTATAAGCGCATTAAATAAAGAATCTCTTGAGAGCAAACCTCTTTGTCCAAGCCTGTTGATATCGCTGGTGTCGGGCTGGTAGCCAAAAACGTATTTCCATCCCGGGTTGCCGGTTCCGAGATTCATGCCCAGCACTTTGGTACTGTCGAGATAACCCGGAAGCAAAGTGCCTATGTCCTCATTATACTGTACACCAATTCTTTTTACGGAAGTAAGCATCCTACCAAAAAATTTCCCCAATCCTGAAACCGAAGGAACGTAGTTCGGATCTCTTGGCTGCTTTTTCTTTGAGGTATCGTTTGGCGATGGTTTTGGTGGTTTTGGTGAGCCCGGCGCATCGCTGTTAACAGCACGGAGGAAATTCCACTTGCTGTACAACCTTTCAAAATCAAAATCTGCTGTCACATTTCTGACCTGTCCGTTCACCAGGGTATTCCCCTGTTCTCTTGCCAGCAAAGAAGCGGCAACCCAGTCATAAGTGGCGGTATAGGATGCCCTCACCGTGGTCCAGTCAAGGAAAGGGATCTTGGCGGTGGGAAGATTATAGGCAATCGTGCCTTCCTGGTGATAATGCGTATTTCTTCCGCCTTTCAGGAAATTATTTTTAATAACCTCTTTTTCTTCCGGCGTATCGATTCTTCCAAAAGGTTCATCGATCCTTGCATTGTTTACAGCATTAAAGTCTAGTGTGATCGATCGCGTAAGGTCCCACCTCAATGAATAGTAGCGGTCGAATGTAAAAAACTTATTGAAGTTTTCAGGCAGCTTAAATGATGTACCCACATTCCTGTTTCTTAATATTCCATACTGGCGGAAAACATCTGCACGAACGGAAAGTGCAGAAGGTTTGTAATTGAAATTAAAATCCCTGATCAGTGCCAGCCACGGTGATTTTGATTTTATTATGCCTTTAAAGGGCTCAACAAATTTTGGTTGCGGTGCAAAACTATATCCCACAGCTGCCCTTGTGGTTTTAATATCTTCCAGTTCAATCAAAGGATTACTTCTTTGCTGGTGCGTAAGCGAATAATTCAAATCGAAATTAGATATGTCCCAGATTTTCGCCGGCTTTGTGCTGGTCCTGATTTTTTTTACATTGGTAAAATTGATCGTCTTCAGTGTTACTTCGTCTACTGCATCCCTTCGTATAGAATCTGCCATTTGTTTACTCGAGGCAGCATCGATCTTGTCCTTCAATTTCAAATCAAGATCATAAGGATCAAATTGCGGGGAACTGGTTGTTTTACTGATGGCAGCATATACCGGAAGTGTAATCCCCGTACTCTTTGGCAGCAATCTTCCCAGGTCGAGGTTTGTACTGATATCAAACTGTGAAAAGTCTTCGCGGCTTCTTTCATTCACTCTTTGTTCCAGTGAACCAAATCCAATACTTCTTCTACTTGCAGAAACACTGATTTGTCCCAGATCCGCAAGCCGCAGATCCACGCGACCAAGGGCAGCCCATCCTCCTGATTCATTCAACTTGGATAGCCTTAATTCATTAAACCAGATCTCGGTATTTACCATGTTGGAACTGGCATTTTCCACTCCAAGGAACATACCTCTTACTTCACCAAGGTTTGGATTTCCAAGAATGGCAAAGCTTCTTCCGTTAATCACTTCATTATAATATATTGCCGGACTGCCTGTTGAATTCCTCCGGGTTTTTATTTCTGTAAGAATGGAAAGATCAAAATCAAGATTGTTCTGTTCCGGCCATATCCCTAAAGAATCTTTTGTATACCATGGCGTGATCTTCAATGGTATCCTGACCTCGTAAAAATTGCTCACAAAATCACTTCCTATTCTTACTACGGCAACAAGATCTCCATCATTGATATTTCCACCAACCGGTTTCAGGTCTTCGGCATGTACAAACATGGACAATGTTCCATACTGCCTGAGGTCAAGGTTCATGGTTTTAAAAACGCCACGTGTATCCTTTTGCGTTAGATTGTTCAATTTTAAACTAAGTGATTGTTCATTCAACAATAACTGAACATTGTTATTGCTGATCTGCTGCTGGCGTTCAATACCCGGCGGCTGACGGTAAGGAATTGGATTCCGCTGATCGTTCTCTTCCAGATTTACAGCAAGCACATTCACGCCAACCGGGTCCTGTGCAGGAAGCGGCATATACATTCCGGTATTATTCACTTCATAAGTGAACTTTCTCCACTGGTTGCGTATCAGCTCCAGTTTGGCAAAACGCAAAACAGCGGTATCCTCAAAATTCGTCATGAACATCCTGATAAAACGAATGGATTTAAGATCAGGAATGTTACCAATTTTGTTTTCATAATCATTTACTGGTATACGGAAAAGATACCATTGTTCCACCCTCGTTGTATTGTTTGCCAGCTTCACTGTAACTTCTCTTACATCAGTGATGTATTTGTTATTCTGGACATTCATACCGGGTTTCAGATCTACACGGTATTGAAAATATTCTTCTACTTCATTCAAAGTATTATCTCTGTTCAGTTCTTCCTGGTCGGGCAATAAGGTAAAGGCATTTGTAAATTGATCCGTGTTTGCAGCAACAGGTGAATTGCCATGCGGGTTATTGATATTCTGATAACGCTCCAGGATCCCTGCAGGTTTTGATGGATCAATTTTACTCTGGTCGAAAGCAGGATCGCGGTAACCCATAAAATTATCTCCTGCAGGATCATTTAATGCAGAAAGATATATTGGTGAGTTGGTGCCATATTGAACGGCTAACTGGTTCAGGTAAACCTGGAATTTGACCCGCTCATCATCATCCGTCAAACCATCAAATCCAACATCCTGGAAAGGCCTGTCGGCAGGATCATTGCTGAAAGCATTGGTGATCTGGATGGGATTTCTTGGTACCCTTCCCCAGTTGGTTTCATCTACCGGAATATTCGGTTGTGTTGGTGTGGGAAGTCCATTCTCATACAATCGTTTTCCATCGCGCAAAATATCTTCTGAAATATTTCCGAGTTGAAAATAGAGTTCACCACCTGAGCTGTTTGGCCTGCTGATAAAAGGATTCTGCACCCAGAACTCAATAAATTCAATATTGCTCGTTTCAAAATCTGTCTGGTCAATATTCCTCATGATTCCGGCCCATGATTCTTTAGGGCTGATCAAACGACCATTTGCATCAAGACCCGAGGTGCGGAAATTATAAGGACCTCTTTCTCTCGGGTAATAGGCCATGTCGAAGGTGGTGAGTATGGCCTGGCCAATATCATTTGTTCTTTGTGGAAAGATCTCTGACTGAAATACCTGCCTTGTTTCTGGTTTAGACAATTCATCCGGATCATTTCTAAGCGGATTGTTGTTATTCCTACGCTCCTGCAATACCGGCTCAATATTATACCATGCAAGTTTTGCACGGTTAAAACCACTGGAAAGATCATCCAGCAAAGTAGCTTCCGGGAAGAGTATGTTACCATTGGCATCAGGCGCTTTTTGCGGAACCGAAGCAAGCGCCCAGCTGATGATGGGAAATCTCAGATCAATGGCACTCCTGGTGCCTTCAAAATCATCAATATAAATCACACCTTCGCTTCCTTTTCCAATTTGGGCGGCATGCCCGGGATCCAGGATCGCGGCTTCACCATAAGCAGTAATGGAAGACATTGCTTTCGAAGAAAAGAAAGGCAGTTTATTCAGCCATTTGGTCATTCTTGGAAAATCATCCCGGAAATCAAAGTCCAGCCCATACATGGTATTGCGAATAGGATCTTCACCAAATACCATTTTAGTAAAGAAAGGCCTTTCACCAAGTTTTACCATGGATGCTCCTACAGTGAGGTGACGGTTCACAAGGTAATCCAGTCTTAATCCAAGGTAATTACGTTGCTGTAATCCGAACGTAGCGTTGTTCTCATATTGAACCTGTACCGGCAAACCGGATTGAATGATGGCGGGATTGATGATCCGCATTGTTCCCAGGTCGTAATTGATCTCGTAATCAAAATTTTCTCTAAGTAATTGTCCGCCTGCCGTTACACTCACCGACCCTCTTGGTATATTAAAACCAAGCTGGTAATCTGAATTGGTACTCGATTTGGAACGGCCGATTATTTTAAACCGGTTTAAATTTGCAAAGGTCTGTGCAATGGCTTTAATGGTATCATACAAAGGGTAAAAGACCACATTCGGGCGATCGGCTACCTTTACTGCATATTCAATATCTCTTCCAAAAGGTTCCAGCACGGGAAAAATCACCCTGCTTTGAGAAGAGATAACAGTTGCGCCTTCCAGGTAATCAAACAACCCATCAGGCTGCGGATCATTTTGATTGTTCAACCTGTCGAGATTTACCAGGGTAAGGATGGGTGTTCCCGGTTCCACAGTGGGATGGGTTACATCAATTGGGAGGTATCTTTTATCACCACCACTGGGTTCTTCATAAGTAATGTCCAAACGAAAATCTTCTCTTTCCAGCTGGCCATAACCTACACTGTACACATTCTTCATCATCAGGTCCCAGATAGGCAGGTTGGTTCTTTGAGAAGTGGCTTTTAATAATTTCAGGAAAAGGACTTTTTGATTATTTCCTGTGGGATCAGGCGGCACATCCTGCGAAAATTCACCCACCTGGTGCACCTTTCCATTAAAGGTATATTGATAGGCAATTCCCAAAACTTCATCGGGTTGCAATGGCTGGTTTAATGAAATAAAACCCACCTGCGGGTTGAAGAAATAGTCTGAGGGCTGAAGTTTTCTGGCAAATGTTTTTTCAAAATCCTGCACGGGCTGAAAACCCTGTGCGGTTAGAATGCTTTGTACCTGGGTAGAATTCCTGGTATTGGGATTGGCATTCAAAATCTGGAAAAGATCATTTGCATTATTGCGGGGAAGTGAATCGCCCATGCCAGTAAGTAATGGACTAAAAGGAACCCTTTCACCCATATCCATAAAACCCACAATATCCCTGGTATCTGTGGTGGCACCCGTACGGTTGGTCACCCATACTTCTACCCTTAATATATTCACCTGTGAGCGAATCAAAGGAAGATCACGCATCACTTTATTATAGTTGTTACGGAAATAATGCGCCATGAGGAAGTGACGGTTCTCTTCATATTCATCCGCCCTCATACTGAAAGCCTGCGTGGCAGCACCACCCTGTAGGCCCATGCTTTGCCGCTGCGACCTTTGATTGGCCAGAACCGTGGTAACATATAACCTGCCGAACTGCAATTGTGATTTAATTCCGAAAAGCGATTGCGCACCCGGGATAAGGGTTCCCCTCGAGGAAAAGTTGACATTACCAGCCTGAAAGATCTTCAGGATCTCATCATCTTTACCCATATAATCCAGCTTCAGCTGGTTTTCGAAATCAAAATTTGCCAGCGTATTATAGTTGATGGGAAGCCGGATCTTATCACCAATATTGGCATCCACCTGTAACTGTGCGTTTTGGTTAAAATCAAAATTGCCCATCTTACGGGCTCTTTCAGGAAGTGTGGGGTTTTTAATATTCTGACCCTGGTAGCCTGCGGTGATATCCACATATCCAGTAGGCCTGATCTCCACTTTGTTGTTTCCGGTGATCCTGTTCACCCAGTCTTTGGAAAAACCAAACTTTGGTTTAAAGGTGCGACGGTTAAGATTGGAAAGCAGGTCGGCGCGTTCTCGGAAATAATCCCTTTCATCCTTTTGACCCTGCAGCCTAAGAAATTCTTCCATTGTAAAAGAGGCGGGCGTCCGGTAATACCTGTTCCCGATCTTTTCAACGATATAATATTGTTTGGTGATGGGATCGTATTCAATGTTTCTTTTAATAAAAGAAGTATCCCGGAAATCAAAACTGTTGCGGTTGGGATAATTGTAAGGATCACCCCGGCGATCGGAAAGAGGATATCTTGAAGTATCAGTTCGGTTACCAGATTGAAAAGGCCCGCCCGCCCTGACCTCCATGAATATGGAACACAAGGTGAGGGTTATTACCAGCGCGGATAATCTATAGGTAGAATGGTAAGCCAAGTCGTTTTTCTCTACAATTAGTTACTCAAATAAGGTCTCAAAGGATTTGCAATGCTTTTTTTATCAGCAGTTCCAGGCCTATACCGGGGTCCTGACCAATCACTTTGTGAACAGCTTGATCAGCAGCCTGTCGGTTTATACCCAGGGCAATAAGTGCATTTAACGCATCATTTATTAATGTATTGCCTTTGGAGGATGAAATATTTAGATCAGATTCCAGTGGGTGTTTGGCCAGCTTATCACGGAGTTCAACAACAATTCTTTCTGCCGTTTTCTTACCGATCCCTTTTATGCCTTCCAACTGTTTTACGTTACCCTGGATGATGGCCCTGCTCAATTCGTCGGGCTTCATATAAGATAACATCACCCTTGCCGTATTGGCACCGATACCGGTGATGGCTACAAGCTGAAGGAACATATCCTTTTCGGACAGATCTGAAAAGCCAAAAAGAAGGTGTGCATCCTCCCTTACGATCAGGTGCGTGTACAACATTCCTTTTTCTGCGTCCTGTATATTAGAATAGGTGTTCAAACTGATCTGAACTTCATATCCCAACCCATTCACATCTACATGAACGTAAGATGGGGTCTTTTTTACAAAATCTCCTTTTACAAAAGCAATCATGGTGTGCAATATTAAGGGGGATTTTTTTTGTTTGAAAGGGTAAAAAGCTGGAAAGGGAAATGAAGATTGATGAAGGGTTGTTGAACGGTGGTTGAATGGAAGCCTAACGAAACAGGTAAAGGGAGGCGTTGGGCCATTGAGAACAAAGACAAATTGGTTCACTTCCTTTTAAGTAAGATCCGCATAATATTTCGCCCCATTTAGTTTTGCCTTAATTTTCCGCCCTCAAACATTCTGAATGATACAAAAGATCAATGCCGCAATCACAGCTGTTGGGGGCTATGTACCTGAAACCAAACTTACGAACGCCGACCTGGAGAAAATGGTGGAAACTACAGATGAATGGATCCGCACCAGAACAGGTGTTGAAGAAAGAAGGATTTTGAAAGAACCGGGGAAAGGATCTTCGGATCTTGCTGTTCCGGCGGTTTTACAGATCTGTGAAAAAAGAGGCATCAGTCCGGAAGAAATTGATTGCCTGATCTGCGCTACGGTTACGCCCGACATGGTGTTTCCTGCAACCGCCAATATTATTTGCGATAAAATAGGCGCTAAAAATGCGTGGGGATTTGATTTGGGCGCAGCATGCTCCGGGTTTTTATATGCCCTCACCACTGGTGCCGCCCTAATTGAAAGCAGGCGATATAAAAAAGTAATTGTGGTGGGTGTTGATAAAATGAGCGCCATTATTGATTATACCGACCGGCAAACCTGCATCATTTTTGGTGATGGTGCCGGCGCGGTTTTACTGGAACCCAACCACGATGGATTTGGTGTACTGGATAGCATTTTAAAAAGCGATGGCAGCGGCCGGCAATACCTTCACATGAAAGCAGGTGGTTCGGTAAAGCCGGCATCCGCAGAAACCGTGGCCAATAAAGAACACTTCGTTTACCAGGAAGGGCAGGCGGTTTTTAAATTTGCTGTGAAAGGCATGGCTGATGTTAGTGCAGAATTACTGGAGCGCAATAACCTGACAGGCGATGACATTGCCTGGCTGGTACCCCACCAGGCAAATAAAAGAATCATTGATGCCACGGCAGACCGCATGGGACTCTCACACGATAAAGTGATGGTCAATATCCAGAAGTTTGGAAATACTACGGCTGCTACTCTGCCGCTGTGTCTTTGGGAATGGCGCCAGCAATTGAATAAAGGAGACAATATTGTGCTGGCGGCTTTTGGGGGCGGATTTACCTGGGGTGCCACGCTGCTGAAATGGGCGTATTGAGGGTTGGCGTTTATTTTATTTGACTTTAAAGTAATCTTTAGGGGAAATTTTTATTCTTTGCTTTGTCCAAAACTTTACGCTAATATCTGGGTTGACTTAATAAAGTAGCAAACAAACACTCCTCCTTCACTTGCTTTTTTTAGAAATCCTAGACAACTACACCACTCGTAAAAACAAATTCGATTTTTTTAATGATTGTTAAGACTGGAAGCATATAAAAAAGATGTTGGTAGAAAAAATTCAAAATTGGAAATTTCATGCACTGATTAAGATTTTATTTTGATGGAAATGTAAATCTTATAACTTATACTATGATCCTCCTGGTCCATAGTGCTAAGTGTTAAGCATTAGTTCCAAAAAAAAAACAAAATTCTTTTTATCTATTTAAATGGCGAATCTGATTTACTATTATATTTATTTCTCAAAATTTCAAATCCTTCTTCAAAACCATTTTTCCAAAATTACACGGCATAAGTTGCTATTGACGAATTCTGTTTCCTGAGCGAGTATTTAGATATCAGAACTGTTTCTGATCCATCCTTTTAAAGCCAATTGTCAAAGGGTTGAACTCTTTCCCTTCATCATTTTAATTTATTAATTTTTAACCATGAGGAAACTCTACGCGCTTTTAGCTACGCTATTATTCAGTATTTCGCTTTACGCCCAGGTCAATGTCACTGCTTCAGCTGGTACAACAGGACCTACTCCTTACACTACTCTGAAACTTGCATTTGATGCAATTAATGCAGGAACACACCAGGGGGCCATTACCATTAGCCTTAGTGGCAACACCACTGAAACTGCTTCTGCAGTTTTAAATGCAAGTATTTCTCCGTCGGTCTACTCAAGTGTGTTTATTTCTGCCACCACACCCGTAGTAATTTCAGGCAATATTACTGGTGCAGTGATAAAATTGAACGGGGCAGACAATGTAACCCTTGACGGAAGAATAGGAGGTTCTGGACGAAACATTACTGTTTCCAACACAAGTACATCAACAGCCACTGCTGCCATCTGGCTTGCCAGCGTAATCGCCGGAAATGGTGCAACAAACAATATTATTCGTAACCTGGAAATTTCTGCCGGTGTGGATCAGTCAACATCAGCTACAACTACCTTTGGTATCATCATGTCTGGAACCACTATTAGTATATCCTCAAATGGTACTGATAATGACAACAACCAGTTTGTAGCTAACCAGATCCTGAAAGCGCGCTATGGAATTTTGACAAGAGGCACAACCACTAATCTTAATGAAGGAATTATTGTCAGTGACAATATCATTGGACCAACAGCTTTTGGATCTAACTCCATTGGTAAAGTTGGCATTTTTATGCAGGCTGATGCTGGAGCAATAGTAACCCGGAACTTTGTTCAATTCGTGGGCGGAACAATTGCAACGACTTCTGGTGGAGCAGACCGGATTGGAATTGCCATTGGGCAGGAAAACTGGAGTAACTCCCCGTCAACATTAACTTCAAATACTTATACTGTTACACAAAATATTGTGCATGATATTGTAGATGAAAGAGCATTTTCTGCAATTGGAATATTATTAGGAACCACGGGGGGCGGAAACATTACTGATAATGTTGTGGCAAATAATTTTATATATAATATCCTTGCCAATGGTACTAGTGGAGACCAGGCAGTGGGCATAGGAATTTCAGGTGGAAAGAATGATAAGGTTGTATTTAACTCAATTTATCTTTCAGGTGATCTGGACCCAGGGACTACAACCTCGGCAACCACAAGCGCTTCAGGTATAAGAATCGGAGCGGCTTCCAGCACCTCTTTCCTTGACCTAATCGTGAAGAATAATAATATTTACGTTGACCTCAACAGCAATAATACCATCCAGCATTTTACAATATCTTCTAACAGTTCAACATTTAACTGGGGTACGGGTGGACTTGATCATAATAATTATTATTATCCTACCACAAACCCACAAATGGCTACCGGTGGCATTGGTAACACAATTTCCACTACAACACCGTGGACTGGTTTCCTGACTTTGACAGACTGGAAAACAGCATTTACACCTGCACAGGATGCCAATTCAATTCAGGTTGTTTCACCATTTGTATCAGCTACAGATCTTCACCTGGTAGCAGGATCCAGCACTAAACTAGAGTCGGCAGGTATTGCTATCGCGGGCATTTCTACTGACATAGATAATGATACCAGACCTGGTCCTGCAGGTTCCGTTAACGGAGGGGGCACGGCACCGGATATTGGAGCAGATGAATTTGATGGTGCTCTAGCACTGGCCATTGATTTGGCTGTTTCTGCACTTGTTTCACCTGCATTTAATACCTGTGAGACAAATCCAGCTACCGTTGTGGTTAGAATTAAAAATGAAGGCAGCTCAACCATAGATTTTTCAACGAGCAATGCCACGGTTACTGCTAATGTTACGGGAGCAACAACAGCAACAGTTTCAGCTATATTAAATTCAGGAACCCTCGCTCCTGGAGCAATTCTTGAAGTTCCACTGAGCCCCGGTCTGAATATGTCCACACCAGGAACTTATAATTTTGAATTGTCAACAACCTTATCCGGTGATGGCAATACCGCAAATAATACTCTTAACACCACTTCTTCCATAGTCATCCCGGTAACACTGCCAGAACAAGTAGATTTTACCGGTTATACAGGGTCAAACCTAACTACAGTTTTTCCTAATTGGTATGAAGCTAGAGGGGCGAATACACCTGTAGCGGGAACTTCAAACTGGATAAATTCAAGTTTGGTTACGGGAGCTGGAACAACCGCCAAGATAAACCTGGCCTTTAATTCTGATAGGGAATGGATTGTTGGACCCAAAATTCCTGTTATTGCCACTACTATTTTGAAATTCGACGTGGCTATTACTGATGCAAATTTGGCTGCTGCAGACCCTGATGGTATGACAGGTACAGATGATTCAGTCATTGTGCGTATCTCTACAAATTGTGGCGCTACATGGACTGACCTTTATGTGTTTGACGATGCATCAACAACAGGAGTTATTTCAAACAGCCTGGTAACACAAACAATAAATTTAAGTGCATATGCAGGACAAAATGTGATCCTGGCTTTTTATGCAACTGAAGGCACTGTGGATAATCTCCAGAGTTATGATTTCCATATTGACAATATAAACATTCAAAATCCGACATCCCTTGATGTAGGAGCTATAGGAATGACAACTCCGGTTGTTCCACCTATTTGTTATGGAAGCACAGAAACGGTTACTATAACAATCAAAAACTATGGCACCTCAGTAATAGACTTTGCTGCAAATCCTGTTACAGTGACAACTAATGTTACCGGGGCTGCAACTACATCGCTTACCGGAACAATTAGTGCAGGCACTCTGGCACCAGATGCAACAACTTCAGTAGTAATGTCCACTACACTTGATATGACAGCATCGGGCACATATACCTTTAATGCATATACCAATGTTACCGGGGATGGTGCTGCAGGCAATGATTCCATGACAACAGTCACAAGGTTTAATGCGGCAACGGTGAGCATCCCGGAAACGGTTAATTTTACAGGCTTTACAGGCTCTAATTTAGCCACAGCATTTCCAAACTGGAGAGAAGGAAGTGGATCCTTAATTCCTGCAGGTACAATTTCCACCTGGACTTCTTCCACAGTTTTTGCTGCAGCCGGAACAACAGCCAAGATTCTTTTGAGTTCGACTACAGACAGGGAGTGGATCGTAGGCCCTAAGATCCTTGCGGCTTCCAATACTAATTTAAAATTTAAAGTTGCAATTACTGAGAGTTCTTCATTAGCTGTGGATCCTGATGGAATGACAGGTACAGATGATTCGGTTGTGGTAAGGATATCTACCGATTGCGGAATCACCTGGTCAAACCTCCAGTTATTTACAGATGCAACCACCACAGGTATTGTCTCCAATACTCTGGTGGAATATACTATCCCATTGGGAAGTTACGACGGCCAAACGATCATGATCGCCTTCTATGCGAGTGAAGGTACTATTGACGATGCAGCTTCTTATGATTTTCATCTTGATGACATCAATATCTATAATGCTACGGCGCTGGATGTAGGGGCAACTGTTCTGGCTACTCCATTAGTATCGCCGGCATGTTACAGCAGTACTCAGTCTGTTTCAGTTACTATTAAAAACTACGGTACAGCTACTATAGACTTTGCAATTAACCCAGTAACGGTTACTACAAATATTACCGGTGCAGCAACAACAATGCTTACAGGAGTTATCAGTTCAGGAACACTTGCCCCGGATGCAACAACAAATGTAACCATGTCAACCACCTTTGACATGTCTGCAGCCGGAACCTATACATTCAATGGTTATACAAATTTAACGGGGGACGGAAGCGTAGCAAACGATACCATGGCAACTGCTTCAAGAATCAATGCACCAACGGTAACATTACCTCAGACAGTAGATTTTACAGGATATACAGGATCTAACCTGACTACTTTCTTTCCAAACTGGGTTGAAGGAATCGGAGTTCTTGCACCTTCAGGAACCACCTCAACCTGGACAAGTTCAACCGCCTTTACCGGTGCAGGAACGACAGCAAGAATAAACCTGTCATTTAACTCTGATAAGGAGTGGATCTCCAGTGCTAAATTCGTGGCCTCATCCACAACAACATTAAAGTATAAAGTAGCAATTACTGATGCCTCTTCTGTAAGTGCAGATCCTGTTGCTATGGCGGGTTCTGATGATTCAGTGATTGTCAGGATATCTACTGATTGTGGAGCTACCTGGTCTAACCTGAAAGTGTATGATGATGCCTCAACCACTGGTATTATTTCGAATTCCTTGCAGCAGGAAATCATTTCCCTGGGGTCATATGCAGGTCAGACTTTAATGATTGCTTTTTATGCAAGTGAAGGTTCAGTTGATAACACGCAGAGTTACGACTTTCATATTGATGATATTAACCTGAGTAATCCTCCGCCATTGGATCTTGGAGCTATTGCTCTTGCTACCCCTATGACACCAACTTGTTATAGTAATAATGAAACGGTAACAATTACTATAAAAAATTTAGGTGGCGCAACGGTTGATTTTGCTTCTACACCAGTTACTGTAACTACAAGTGTTACGGGTGCTGCAACGACAACATTAACCGGAACTGTAAATACAGGTACACTGGCTGCCGGAGCCACTCTGGATGTAGGAATGTCGGCTACATTGGATATGACTGCTGTAGGAATTTACACTTTCAATTCATCAACCAATGTAAGTGGAGATGGCGATGCAACCAATGATGCCATGGCAGAGGCAACAAGAACTGTGGTGGCAGTAAATGCAGGTACTATTTCGGCTTTAATTCCATCTGTTTGCGTAAGCGGAACTCCTAAATTAAAGGTTACCGGAAATGCAGGTGGTTCCATACAGTGGCAGGAATCAACTTCTGCATCAGGTCCCTGGACCAATGTGGGAATTGACAGTATAGGATACAGTCCGTCTTCAGCAATAACCACAACAATGTATTACAGGTTAATTGTAAGTTGCGGAGTTAATTCTGCCACTTCCAATGTTGTATCGGTAACTGTGCAAAATCCACAGGTACTTACTACAACTCCTGGAAACAGGTGTGGAACAGGAACTGTTACGCTTGGTGCTACAGCATCTAGTGGAGCCACACTGAACTGGTATGCAAATGCTTCAGGTGGAACAGCACTTGGAACGGGTACATCTTTTATAACGCCTTCAATTAGTACTCCCACTGATTTTTATGTTAGCGCTGCAACGAGTGGCGGATCTGAGACTGCTGGCCGCACCTCGCCCGCAGGAACTACAAGCACCACAGGTAATAGTTATGGTTTGGTCTTCAATGTTGCAAATGAACCAGTAACTATTTATTCAGTAGACATTTACTCGGTAGGTTCAACTTCCGGAACAATGTCAGTAAGTCTTACAGATAACGCAGGCGTTGTAATACAAACGGTAGGACCGTTTACCTATGGTGCCGGTTCAACAACAAATCCTACCATAGTTACTTTGCCTTTAAACCTTACAGTTCCAGTTGGTACTGGATACAGGCTGATTTCAACATCTATGAGTGGAGGATCCCTTATCCGCGAAACATCAGGAAACACTTATCCATATACCTCTCCTAGTGGAAATGTTTCTGTAACCAGTGGATTCATCACTAACCCGGGAAGTTCCACTTATTACTGGTTTTACAACTGGCAGGTAAGTGCAACCTGTGAGTCTGCCCGCTCCGCGGTTACCGCAACAGTAAACCCTGAAACAGCAATTACCACACAACCTGTATCACAATCCATTTGCACAGGTTCTAACGTTAGCTTTACTGTTGCAGCAACAGGAGCAAACCTCAGTTACCAGTGGAGAAAAAATGGAGTTGATATTACTGGAGCTACCAATTCTACATTTACCATTACTGGCGTAGTTGCCGGAGATGCGGCTAATTATGATGTAATCGTTACCGGAACATGCGGACCCCTTACATCATCTGCAGCTACCCTAACAGTTACAAATTCAGGCATCTGGTCGGGAGCTACAAGTACCGATTGGTTTACAGCCTCCAACTGGTGTGGCGGTGTACCAACTTCTACAACAAATGTTGTAATTCCAGCTGGTGCTGCTAATATGCCCTTAATTACAAATGGCACTGCAAGTGCTAATAATATAACAGTTGAGACAGGAGCTACACTTACGATCAACAATTCAGGAGGTAGTGGAAACCTTGATATATATGGCAACCTTACCAATAGCGGAAGCTTTGATGCTACAACAGGTAACATTGTTTTTGTTGGTACCAGCATCCAGACAACAGCAGCATTTACTGCCAATAATGTAACAATCAATAACGCGTCAGGACTGGTACTTGATGGAACTGTTACCGTGAACGGTACATTGATACTTACTAACGGTAATATTACTCTTGGTGCAAACAACCTTAGCCTGGCTGGAACGACCAGTGGATCTCTGGCTTCTCACATTATTGTGAATGGCACAGGAGGTGTTGTTATCAGGAATCTTGCTGCATCGACAACAGTTAATGTTCCTATTGGTATTAACTCAGGAAGTTATAATCCAATAGTGCTCTCTACCAATGCAGGTCATGTAACCGATGATCTGACAGTAAGAGTAGAACAAGGTGTTCATTTCAATGGAACAACAGGTGGCTTTTACACAACTGGTGTAGTTGACAGGAGTTGGTATGTTATTGAAGCAATACCTGGAGGCAGCGACATTAATGTTACCCTGCAGTGGGTTGCAGCAGAAGAGCTGATAAGTTTCGACCGGAACAATTCAAATGTCATGTACTATATGGGCAACTGGAATACAACTACTGGATCGCCGGCAGTCGGATCAAATCCATATACACAAACCAGGAGTAACCTAACAGATCTTACGGCACTGGCAGTAAGAACAGAATTGACTCCAACACCTGTTAAGTTTGTAAACTTTTCGGGTAGAAGAAATGGAAATACAAATATTTTGAATTGGACCACTGCAAATGAAAGCTTTAATAAAGGATTCTTTATTGAGCGTTCATTAAATGGAATTGATTATACTGCAATTGATTTTGTAATCAGCATTGCTCCGGGTGGAAACAGTAATGCAGCATTGCACTACAGTTACACAGATTTGAACATTTCAGGTACTAAACAATTCTACAGGTTAAGGCAGGTAGATCTTGATCAAAAAACCAGGTTAAGTAATATTATTGTTATCAGAGGAGACAAACCAGCAATGACAATTGTTGCAGGCCTCTTCCCTAATCCGGCCATCTCTTATGTGAATGTGATGATAGAAACACCGGTTAAGGATGATGTTACTCTTATCATTACAGATATGAATGGTAAGATTATTCAGAAACATAGGGCAGTTGTAGAAACAGGAAGTAATAACATTATAGTAAATGTCAGTCACCTGGTTTCTGGAACTTACCTATTGAAACTTGAGTGTACTTCAGATTGTGAAACTGCCACAGTAAATAAATTCATGAAGCTATAAGGAAAGTAATGTTTCCTTACAAATCCACCTCTGTAATGGAGGTGGATTTTTTTATTCCGCGATTCTCTGTGCGCTAGCATTGTAGGTTTAAAAAAGGATCCAGGGAGATACAGTGGTAAAATGTTTCACTGAAGGGGATCTTATAAAAGTCAGTAGCTGAAAAATAGAAAAGCAATTCTCAAAAATGAAAATATAATTTAGTATGATGTAATGTTGGTTGTTCGGCTGTCTGGTAAAAAAAGTACTTCCGGGTCAGTTTAGTTTTTGGTTTGGGAATTACAAATTTAAAAAAAGGGAAGTCTTTGACCTTTTTATATTAAAGTATTATCCCGGACACCTGCAACCAGCTAACAGCCAAAAGCTAACAGCTAATATTTATGAATTCCATCAAACCCTTAATCACCCTGGCTCAAAAAGGCCAAATATCTGTCACGAGGCGGTTCATCCAATTTGTGATGATCATTTTCGGAAGTACTTTCCTCAGTTGGATTGCCTCACCAGATCTGGAAACACGCACCAGTTTTATGCTGGCTATTTTAATTGCCGCAGCGCTTTTATGGGTAACCGAAACCATCCCCCTGTTTGCTACATCTTTATTGATTATAGGGGCCCAGATCATATTCCTTGGCAACCCGGGTGACTGGGAAATTTTACGAACCACCGAAACAATACCTATTCCCTACAACGATTTTCTTCAACCCATCGCCGATCCCATTATCATCCTTTTCCTGGGAGGTTTTATCCTGGCTAAACTGGGAGTAATTGTTGAAGTGGACCGGTACATTTCCGGTACTGTATTAAAAATCTTTGGACTTTCCGCTAAAAAAGCCCTGTTGGGTGTTATTGTTTGTACCGCTGTTTTCGGAATGTGGATCAGTAACACTGCCACCACAGCCATGATGATCACTTTAACAGGATCTTTCCTGGCAAATGTTCCAACAGGCAATCCATTCAGAAGAGCGATTACTTTGGCGATTCCCTTTGCGGCTGGCATAGGCGGACTTATGACTCCCATCAGTTCTCCTCCAAATGCAATTGCCGTTGGACTGCTTGCAAGGAATGGTATCCAGATAGGATTTTTACAATGGATGATCATAGTGGCACCTCTGGCCATTTTATTGTTGTACCTGCTTTATCGCCTGCTCTGGCATTTTTATAAACCAGATCAACCGCTTTCGCTTGCACCTGTTGAAATCAAACCCTTTACCAGAAAAGGAAAATTTGTTGTGTTGATCTTCACCATTACTGTGTTGCTTTGGTTAACTGATACGCTCCATGGAATTCCTCCGGCTGTTGTTGCATTGTTTCCCATCATCATTTTTACAGCAACGGGCTTGCTGACTGTAAAAGAATTTAACCGGATTGACTGGAACATCCTGTTTATTATAGCAGGAGGCCTTGCACTGGGGCAAGGCATGCGGCTTACCGGACTTGACCAGGTCATTGCAGGACTGATTCCGGTAAATGCCGCAAGTATTATTCTTATTATGTTTTTAATTGCCCTTGTAATGGGCACTTTTTTATCTAATACAACAACCGCAGTTTTATTGATACCTATGGCCATATCCATGGCCGTAATCTCAGATAATATCCACATTAAATTTTTGGTGGTTGGAATTGCCATTATGTGTGGAAGCAGTATGATTCTGCCTATCAGCACACCCCCTAATGCCATTGCCTATTCAACAGGTGAATTATCAAAAAAGGACTTTCTCAAAACCGGTGGAATCATTGGATGCTGCAGCATCGTGCTTACCTATGGTTATTTCTGGCTGCTGACTTATTTAGAATTATGGTGAGCGGTTGGAAAATAAAGCATGGGTCAAATTTCTAAATTGCAACTTAATCTCTTCATTGCACTGTTCGCCTTCCTGTCCTGCTGACGCGGTGCACTAGATTGAAAATCTTAGCGTCTTTGCGTCTTCGCGGCAAAATACAAAATACCAGTAGTGCCCTGATTTGAATTCAAACTTCATCAACTATTCTTTTCATTCTTCCAGCCATTTAAAACCTGTTTTCTTTACTGGTTGAATTAAGCCAGGCAGCCCCTTTTGCACCTGATTCCTTACATTTGCACCACTTTAAAAAGACATTATGAGTATCCTTGTTAATAAGAATTCAAAAATATTGGTTCAGGGCTTCACCGGAACAGAAGGAACTTTTCACGCTGCGCAAATGATCGAATACGGAACCCAGGTTGTGGGTGGTGTTACGCCAGGAAAGGGCGGAAACTCACACCTTGACAGAAGGATCTTTAATACCGTTGAGGAATGTGTAAAGGAAACGGGAGCAGATGTGTCCATCATATTTGTTCCTCCTGCATTTGCTGCCGATGCAATCATGGAAGCAGCGGATGCCGGCGTTGCGCTGGTTGTGTGCATTACCGAAGGAATTCCGGTTCAGGATATGGTTAATGTCAAAAACTTTTTAAACTCTAAAAAAACCAGGCTTATAGGACCGAATTGTCCTGGCGTAATTACGGCCGATGAATGCAAAGTAGGTATCATGCCTGGTTTCGTATTTAAAAAGGGAAGAATCGGTATTGTTTCAAAATCAGGCACACTCACCTACGAGGCTGCCGACCAGGTAGCAAAAGCAGGACTGGGAATTTCAACAGCCGTGGGAATTGGTGGTGATCCAATCATTGGCACAACAACAAAAGAAGCAGTGGAATTATTTATGAATGATCCTGAAACCGATGCCATTGTAATGATTGGAGAAATTGGCGGAGGCATGGAAGCTGAAGCCGCAAGATGGATCATGGAAACTGGAAATAAAAAACCTGTAGTTGGATTTATTGCCGGACAAACAGCACCTCCCGGACGTAGGATGGGACATGCGGGTGCCATTGTTGGTGGTGACGAAGATACCGCTGCTGCAAAAATGAAGATCATGCAGGAGTGCGGCATTCATGTTGTCAGCAGCCCAGCTGATATAGGAAAAACGATGGCATCAGTTATAAAGAAATAATCACAGATAGCTAGTGTTAAGTTAAGGGTGAATAGTGAATGGTCAATATTTCACCATTGACCATTCACTGATTTCGATAAAACGCTCAATGGTTCTAGCGTTGTTGATGATTACATCTATTTTTCATTATTTCCTTTAGATCGGTGAAGTACACCAGCTTTGCCATTTCCAGTTTGTCATTTTCAAAGCTGAATTGCTGAAGCAATTGTACTACCTGCGCGGTTAAAAAATAATTCCTGGTGATGGCATCTCTGGCCATGATCTTTTTCTGATCCCTAAAATGCTGTTCCCTGATCCTGTTGATCAACCGGTCAAAATCCATTGTGGACATGGGATGTTGATAAGCACCTGTTGATCCATAATCATCATGGTCATTCAAGTCATCATCATACCATCCTCGGCCCTGTAAAGATTTTTCATCTACCATTGCTTTTCCAAAACGATTTACCATAACATCAACATGGTAAGATGGCCTGACAGTTACAGTGGAAGCAAAGATCACATCCTTGTTCCAGTTGTTGTTTCTTCCCTGGTTGTTTCTGCCGGCATTGCGGTTAAAAAGATCCGGATGGCATAATTGCCTGGTCTGAGATCATGAAGTACCAGTGTTTTACTTTTAAACTGGTAGGTTCTTCCATTTACTGAAATAGAAGCATTGCCTGCATTGGCTAAGGTAATGGTAAGAATGCCTTCATTTGCAGCGAATGCAGCAACTGAAATAAAGGTTGCTGTAATTAGGGTAAATAAAGTTTTCATAATGAAATCCTCCTGCTGCTCTGATTGCTTGTTTTTCCTTCTGTTTAGGTCGTAGAATTGTAAACAAAAGTTAAAGCATCATCAATAATAGCTTCCTCTGTATCAAATAGAAATCGATCTTTATGCAATCCCTGTAGATTTTGCATCCTCAGGGGTCGTTCAAAACACTATTATGAAAATCTACCTGAATTATATAATTACTGCAATTTTTCTTTGCTTATCCTTTGCTTCCATCGCCCAAAAAACAAATTATGAAGCGGAATGGAAAAAAATCGAAGCGCTCATTGAAAAAGAAAGAAGACCGCAGACTGCACTGATAGAAGTAAAAAAATTATATGAAAGGGCCCGGGCTGAAAACAACGCCGTTCAGCATGTGAAAAGCCTTGTTTACTTATCAGCGCTTCAAGAGGAAACCAGGGAAGAAAATCATTTAGCATCCATAAAAGATCTTGAAAAAGAATTAATCACGGTAAAAGAACCCGCGCGGTCTATTGTTTATAGTCTGCTTGCAGGTAAGTACTGGTCCTATTTTCAAATAAACCGCTGGAAACTTTACAGCCGTACACAAACAATTGGTTTTGTAAAAGAAGACATTGCCACCTGGTCAACACAAGATTTCCATGAAAAGATCGCAGCACTTTACCTGCAATCCATCCGGAATCAATCCCTCCTGCAACAAACTTCTTTGCAGGCTTATGATCCTATCCTTAGAAAAGGAAATGCCCGCAACTTACGTCCTACCCTTTATGACCTGCTGGCCCACCAAGCGCTTCGCTATTTCGAAAATGACGAAAGAAACATTAAAAAACCCGTCTATGCCTTTGAAATTGAACAACCCCAGGCATTTGCACCGGCAAAAGATTTTATTGCATTTGATTTCAAAACGCGTGACAGCTTATCGCTGCATCATAAAGCATTGCTGATCTACCAGCAACTGATTGCCTTTCATCTAAAAAATAATCGTACAGATGCGCTGGTGGATGTGGACCTGAAAAGAATCCAATTTGTTTACAGCAATTCTACTCACGAGGATAAACAGGACCTATATGAAAAGGCACTAATGGCCATTTCAAATGGAAACAGGGGCCCTTCAGGAAACCAGGCGCGCTACTTACTGGCAGCACATTACAACCAGCTGGCCAGTGGATACGAAGCAGGTAAAGACACTTCAAATAAATATGGAAAATTAAAAGCAAAAGCACTACTGGAAACGACGGTTAAAGACAGCAGTATAAAAAATGAAGGCTGGATAAACAGCTATAATTTACTAAATGAAATAACCAGGAACGACTTCAGTTTTGAATTGGAAAAAGTAAACCTGCCAGGGCAGCCTTTCCGTGTTTTGGTAAGTTATCGCAACCTGTCAAGTATTTCATTCAGGGTGGTAAGGATAACAGCTGCAATGAAAAAACAAATGGAAAGAGGATGGGACGATGCTTTCTGGAATCTCCTGCTGCAGACAAATGCTTTAAGATCATGGGGCCAGGCACTTCCTGACCCAAAAGATCTTCAACAACATAAAGTGGAAGTGAAGGCTGATGCGTTATCGTTAGGGGAATACATTTTAATTGCTTCAACCGAAAATTTCCAGAAAAAGCAAAACCTTATTGGTGCGCAATTCTTTCATGTTTCCAATATTAGTTACATCAATAATGACAATGCCTTTTTTATCCTGAACCGTAACACAGGTGAGCCCATTAAAAATGCAAAAGCAGAAGCATTTGAAAGGATTTATAATTATAATGACAGCCGGTTTTCCCGGACAAGAATCGGAGCTTATTCTGCAAATTCCATGGGACTGATACAGGTTGAGTCAAACAAAACCAGGAACAATGGTTTTTTTCTGGATGTATGGTCCGGAAATGATACGCTTGCCATGCAGGAACATTTTTACCAGTACCACTATTACGACCAGCCAGAAAACAAAGCTCCACATAAGATCTTTTTCTTCACAGACCGTTCCATATACAGACCAGGGCAGCAAATCCATTTTAAAGGCATCACGCTTGCTCCTGAAAAAGAGCATAACAGCATTGCAGTTGATTTTAAAACTACCATCTACCTGCGCGATGCAAACTACCAAATGATAGATTCCATCGCGGTAACAACAAATGAATTTGGATCTTTTTCAGGAATATTTAAACTTCCCCAGCAGGGGTTGACCGGGAGTTTTTTTATTATGGACAAGGGCAACCGGAACCAGGTGGAAATTTCTGTTGAAGAATACAAAAGGCCCAAATTCAATATAGAATTTCTTCCCATTACCCAAACTTATATTGTAAATGATACGGTAAGTATAAGTGGAGTTGCAAAGGCTTATGCTGGTAATACCATAGATGGCGCCAGTGTAAATTATAGGGTAGTCAGGCAACCCCGATTCATATATCCGGGTTGGCACAACAGGTCCTGGCTTCCACAAACAGCACCAATGGAAATCACAAATGGATCTACGGTTACGGATGTGAATGGAAATTTCACCATCCGGTTTGTGGCAGTTCCTGATAAAAAAATCAGCCGGAAACTGGATCCATTATTTGACTATGTTGTTTATGCCGACATCACCGATATCAATGGTGAAACCAGGAGTAATGAAAAAAGAATAACTGCAGCTTATAAGCACCTCGTGTTGTATGTTGACATACCACCGCGCATAATAAAGGATTCACTTTCAAAAATCAAAATCAGAACCGAAAACCTGAATGGTGTTTTCCAGCCTTCATTTATTAAAGCAAGATTTGTTCAACTGATTCCTGAGAAAAGACTGATCAGGCCACGCTACTGGTCAAAACCAGACCAGTTTGTGATGGACAAAGCAACATACATTGCTTTATTTCCACATGATGAATATCATGATGAATCAGATCCTTCCACCTGGCAAAAATCCGCCAATGTTTATTCGCATAATGATAGTTTGAAAACAAACGGATCCTGGAACATGTCCAATAAACAAATTCCTGCAGGGTTTTATGAACTGACCATTCAAACGCAGGATAAAAAAGGGGATACCATTCAACAAGTCCTATATGTTGAAGTTTTTGAGGAAGGCAAGGTTTCTGAAAAACCAACTTACTTCACATTTCATTCTCCCGCTGACAACAAAGAACCGGGTGAAATAGCACAAGCCTTATTTTCTTCATCACTCCAGGTTTTCCTGTTGAGGCATATCGACAAAAACAAAAAACTGTCTGTTCGTTTTTCAGAAAAAGATGTAGACCACCATATCATTAACAATGAAGTAAAAATATTTACCTATCCAATTCAGGAAACAGACAGAGGGGGTTTTGGGGTCAAATATTTCTTCGTAAAACACAACCGTTTTTTCTCAGCTGATGGAAATATTATTGTTCCATGGACCAACAAAGAGCTGGATATCACCTACCACAGTTTTAGAGATAAAACTTTACCTGGAAGTAATGAAACATGGAAGCTTACCATTAAAGGAAAAAAGAATGAATCCATTGCAGCAGAAATGCTGGCCGGAATGTATGATGCTTCCCTGGACCAATTTAAAAATCACCAGTGGCAGCAGCCTGCTATCTGGTATAACTACACTTCACGCTATAACTGGAATACGCATCATAATTTCACTGCTGTAAATTCATTTGAGCAGAGGTTCTCAGAACCCCCTTACCGGTCGGTGAAAAAAGTATATGACCAGTTCATTTTCGATCATGGCAATGAGCAGGTATTTACCGTTGGACTTGGCCTGACCCGAAATTCGGCAGAGTCACGCCAGGATGGAATGATTTCAAAAAGACTGGAGGGAAGAACCATGGGTGTTTCCGCTGCACCACCGGCGGCAGAAATGATGGCACAGGATGCTAAAGCGGAAGAACAAACGCAGGAAACCATTACCAAAGTTCCGGCGCCAGCCGATCCAATCCAGGTAAGGACCAACTTGAATGAAACAGCATTCTTTTTCCCGCATCTCAGAACGGATAATAATGGAAATATTGAATTCAGTTTTACCGTTCCTGAAGCATTAACCAGGTGGAAAATGCTGTCCATGGCACATTCAAAAGATCTTGCTTTTGGAAGTGCGGTAAACGAAATTATTACGCAAAAAGAACTGATGGTGCAACCCAATGCACCAAGATTCCTGAGGCAGGGCGACAGGATCGAATTTTCCACCAAGGTGGTTAACTTATCCGAAAAGGAAATGACCGGCCAGGTACAATTACAATTATTTGATGCATCAACCAACCAGTCTGTAGATGGATATTTCCTCAATACGTTTCCAAACCAATTTTTTACGGTTGCTGCTGGTCAAAGTGAAGACATCCGGTTTCCGGTCCAGGTGCCTTTCCAATTCAACAGTACTTTATCCTGGAGGATCGTTGCGGTCAGTGGAAATTTCAGTGACGGAGAAGAAAACATCCTGCCTGTTCTTTCGAACAGAATGCTGGTTACTGAAACAATGCCACTGCATATCCGGGGTAGCGGAAGCAAAACTTTTTCTTTTGACAAACTGAAGAATGCTTCAGCAAGCAATACGCTGCAACATCATTCGCTTACAGTGGAATATACCGGCAATCCTACCTGGTTTGCAGTTCAGGCATTGCCCTTTCTTGCAGAAAATACAAATGAAAGTTCTGAACAGGTTTGGAGCCGATACTATGCAAATGCACTGGCCTCAGGAATCGCCAATTCCATTCCACGGATCAAAGCCATTTTTGACCAATGGAGCATCCGGGACACTGCTGCGCTGCTGTCAAATCTTCTAAAGAATGAAGAATTGAAATCAATTTTGATACAGGAAACGCCATGGGTTTTGGCAGCACAAAATGAAACGGAACAAAAAAGAAATATTGCCCTCCTTTTCGACATGGTTCGCATGGACACAGAGCTTCAATCCAATCTGCAAAAATTAAAAAACCTTCAAAGTCCGAATGGTGGTTTTGTCTGGTTCAAAGGTGGTCCGGATGACAGGCACATCACCCAGTATATTGTTACTGGAATCGGACGCTTACGCAAACTGAATTATGCAAAAACTGATTTAAACGCCATTAGCACCCCAGCATTAAATTACCTGGATAGAAAAATAAAAGAAGATTACGACAGGCTGCTGAAATCAAAAGGAGATCTTTCAAAACAGCAGATTTCCCCCATCCAGATCCAATACCTCTATATGCGCAGTTTTTTTTCACAGGACATTCCGGCAGCTTCAAAAACAGCGTTCCAGTATTATTTAAAACAGGCCAAACAATTCTGGGTAACTCAAAACAAATATTTACAGGGAATGACCGCGTTAGCTTTGTTTCGCAGTGGCGACAGTCAAACTCCTGCAGCAATTCTCCGATCGCTTAAAGAAACTTCGATCACTGATCCGGAAATGGGTATGTACTGGAAGGACATTCGCTTCGGTTACAGCTGGTCCTGGCAATATGCGCCGATTGAAACACAGGCTTTATTGATAGAAGCCTTTTCAGAGATCAGCAAGGATGTGAAATCAGTAGATGACATGAAAACCTGGCTGATCAAAAATAAGCAAACCACGCACTGGAAAACCTCAAAGGCTACTGCTGATGCATGTTACGCTATGCTGATAAAAGGATCTGACTGGATTGCTGCTGAACCACGTGTATCCATTGCTTTAGGCAATGTTTCCATTACCAATTCCGGCCCTGGAACAGAAGCAGGAACAGGATACTTCAAAACTGCCCTGCCTCCAAAATCCATTGAGCCATCTATGGGAACAGTGAATCTTTCTGTACAATACCCGGTGTCGGGCGAACAAACTACACCGGTTACAGCTCCCTCCTGGGGCGCTGTGTACTGGCAGTATTTTGAAGACCTGAATAAAATAACATTTGCTGAAACACCATTAAAACTAAATAAGAAACTTTTCATTGAAAAGCACTCCGACCGTGGTCCGGTGCTAACTCCGGTTCACGAAGGAATGGAATTGAAAATAGGTGACAAAATAATCGTAAGGATCGAGTTGCGATCAGACCGGGACATGGAATATGTTCACATGAAAGATATGCGGGCTTCTTCCCTTGAACCAGTGAATGTGCTCAGCGGGTATCAATGGCAGGGAGGTCTTGGTTATTATGAAAGCACCAGAGATGCCAGCACCAACTTCTTTTTCCATTACCTGCCCAAAGGCACTTATGTTTTTGAATATACCCTGTTTGTAAGCCATAAGGGTGCCTTCAGCAATGGGATCACCACCATACAATCGATGTATGCACCGGAATTTACGGCGCACAGCGAGGGCGTTAAAATAAATGTGGATTAGTCATTTGTGCTTAGAATATCCGGATCGTGGTTATGAATATCTGAAAGGAATGCGGCATTATCATTTACTTTGCCGCAATGGTTGTGGATTATCTCATCATAGGCCAGGGTATTTCAGGCACCATGCTTTCCTGGTACTTATACCGTGAGGGAAAAACTTTTCTTGTAATTGATCATGAAGCCGTTGACACGCCTTCAAGAGTAGCGGCTGGCATCATTAATCCAGTAACAGGGCGCAGGTATGTGACTACATGGATGATCGAAGAAGTAATGCCCTTTTCTATATCAGCTTATACAACCATTGGAAATTTTTTAGGTCATGATCTTGTTCAAAACAAAAACATCATAGACTTTTTTCCTTCCACGCAAATGCGCGAAGCATTCATTGAAAGAATCGATGAAGACGATCAATACTTAAATGCTTTCCCGGATCAGAATCATTTTAATCAATATTTTAATTATGACTTTGGATGTGGTGAAATAAGTCCCTGTTTTTCTATTGATCTTCAGACACTGCTCTATGAATGGAATAAAAAACTGGTTGAAATGAACAGCTTTCGACAGGCTGAATTCAAACCTGGAGATTTGACTTTTACAGCAGACCAGGTTCAATATGAAGATATCACAGCGCAGAAGATCATTTTTTGTAATGGCACAGGAACGATGGATCTACCGGCTTTTCAATTGCTTCCCTTTGCACCAAACAAAGGAGAAACCTTGCTGATTGAATGTAAAGATCTCAAAAACCAGTTTATTTTTAAACGATCTATGGTAGTAGCACCTACGCCGGAAAAGGATATTTTCTGGGTGGGTTCCAGTTATGCCTGGGAGTTCGACCATGCGCACCCTACCGAACAATTTCTAAAAAACACTAAAACACTGCTTGATCACTGGATAAAGCTTCCATACAAGATCCTTTCACACAAAGCATCTGTGCGGCCTGCAACATTGGAACGCCGGCCTTTTATAGGTTTTCATCCTAATTATCCTGCCCTCGGAATATTAAATGGAATGGGAAGCAAAGGCGCCTCGCTCGCACCTTTCTTTGCCCATCAACTGGTACAGCATATTGTGCACAGCCTGCCCATTACCGATGAAGCCAACGTGAACAGGTTTTCCAGAATTCTTTCCAAATAAAATTAGTTTTGCAGCACCAAAATATATTTATGTCAACTGATAAAGAACCTGAATTTTCCATTCCTGCCCGATTCAGGAAAATGGAAAACATGCATATTGTTTTCTGGCTGATTAAAGATATCAGCTGGTGCATGATCTGGAAATCCCTTGGACTGGCCATGATCATCCCTACACTTTCCATCGCCCTTGTTATTTCATGGCGAACGCGGCATCTTAAATCTGAATTGGCACATAACCTGGCGGTAACCTTCTGGATCATTGCAAACGCCCTGTGGATGATCAGTGAGTTTTTTCATTTTGATACGCTGGTGATCTGGAATATGTTTACCGGCAAACACCTTGCACTCATCCCATTTTTATTTGGCATAGGGGTACTTGGCTTTTATTACCTTGTTCAAAAGCCAGGAGAACGAAAATCAATGCAGGTAGCCACGCTTTAATTACACCTTATGCAACTACAGGAACCGAACCTTACGTATCATGAAGCCATAAAGAAACACCAGGCAACCCTTGCAACTTTACTGAAGCGAAGGAGCAGGATGGGGTGGACAAGACTTATTATATTCCTGCTCACCGTTTTAATTAGTTACCAGGTTTTCATCAACTTCGGACTCTGGGGCATCGCTGCACTTATTTCAGGCATCAGCATTTTATTATTTCTTGTATCTAAAGATGTTAATAATAACCAGCAAATTCAAAACACAAAAAATCTTATAAAGATCAATGAAGAAGAACTAAGATTTATACAACATGATTTTCACCATGCTTTTGATGGATCAGGTTATGTTCCCGCACTTCATGATTATGCACATGACCTGGATCTGTTTGGAACCGCTTCTGTTTATCAATACATCAACCGGTGCTTCAGCGAGCAGGGAAGAACTAAAATGGCTCATGATCTTTCATCCGCACTGCCTGTTGAACGCATCCTGGAAAGACAGGCCGCGGTAAATGAATTAGCGCCTATGGTTGACTGGAGGCAACAATTACAGTCGATCTCCATGCTCAATAACATCACCACAAGCACCGAACAACGTGCAATAAAATGGATTGCTGAAGAACCATCTTCATTTAAATCCAAAAGCTGGATTTTTTTTATACCTATGTATTCTGCAATAACCATTGCTTCCGCAATTGCTGCCATCTTTGGATACATACCCGGGGCCATATTTATTTTCTTGTTTGGCATTTATTTTACCACTTCCATCATCCTCAGCCGCAATACCATCAAACCCTATATACATCTGGGGGGCATTGTCAAAGAGATCCTTACATTTCAAAAAATGGTGGAATGGATCGAAAGCATTTCTTTTCAATCACAACTGATCAACCGGATAAAAAACAATGCTGCCCCGGAAAACGGATCCGCAGCCGTTCAGATCAGGGAGTTAAAATCCATTCTCGACAAATTTGATCTTCGGTTAAGCATTGTAGGCTTATTGTTCTTTAACAGTTTTCTTTTGTGGGATGTCAGGCAAATGCTGGCCTTGAACCGCTGGAGAGAAAGAAATAAAAACCTGCTGGCACATTGGTTTGAACTCGTTGCGGAAATGGAAGTGCTGAATAGCCTTGCTACTTTAAAATTCAACCACCCCGATTGGTGTATTCCACAGATCTTACCAACCCATTTTCATTTGCAGGGAGAGGCCATAGGTCATCCTTTAATTAATAAACAAAGCCGGGTAAGGAATGATTTTAATTTGAATGGTATACCTGAAATTGCATTGATCACCGGTTCAAACATGGCCGGCAAAAGCACTTTCCTCCGGAGCCTTGGTGTTGGATTTTTAATGGCCCAGATGGGGGCCGTGGTCTGCGCAAAAAGTTTTTCCTTCTCGCCGGTAAAGATCATGAGCAGCATGCGCATTGCAGATAACCTGTCGGAAAACACTTCCACTTTTTATGCAGAACTAAAAAAACTAAAAACCATAATTGAAGCAGTGAACAGAAATGAAAAGATATTCATTCTGCTTGATGAGATCCTCCGCGGAACCAATTCACTGGACCGGCATTCCGGTTCTGCGGCCCTTATTTCCCAACTGGTGAAAGAAAATGCAGTGGCCGTAATCGCCACACATGATGTGGAACTGGCAACCTTGAAAAATAAATTTTCTGAAAGCATACATAATTACCATTTTGATGTTCAGGTAGAAGGCGAAGAACTGTACTTTGATTATAAACTTAAAGAAGGCATCTGCAGAAGTCTCAATGCCTCCATCCTAATGAAAAAGATCGGGATCAGGCTGGACGAACAGGATTAGGTTCAACTTTTTATTTCCCTGCTGTTTATCTTTGCGACCTGCCTGGCGTAAGGCAGCATCAACCAATACATATGTTTCGTTCACATACCTGTGGTGAATTAAGATTACACCACGCCAATACAGAAGTAAAGCTTGCCGGCTGGGTTCAAACCATAAGAAAATTTGGTTCCATCAGCTTTGTCGACCTGCGCGACAGGTATGGGATCACGCAATTGTTATTTGGTGAAGCACTTACTACTGAATTGGATGCGAATCCATTAGGAAGGGAATTTGTGCTGCAGGTTTCCGGTACTGTAACGGAGCGATCCAATAAGAACACAAACATTCCTACGGGTGATATTGAGATCAATGTGCAATCTTTCCAGGTGCTGAACAAATCTGCGGTTCCACCTTTTACCATACAGGATGATACGGATGGAGGCGATGATCTCCGTATGAAATACAGGTATCTTGATCTGAGGCGGCATGCTGTGAAGAAAAACCTTGAATTGCGCTATGCAGTGAACAGAGCCACGAGGGACTACCTGCACCAGCAGGATTTCATGGATATCGAAACGCCTTTTCTGATCAAATCAACACCTGAAGGTGCACGTGATTTTGTGGTGCCTTCAAGAATGAACCCCGGAGAATTTTATGCATTGCCACAGTCGCCGCAAACTTTCAAGCAATTGCTAATGGTGAGCGGTTATGACAGGTATTACCAGATCGTAAAATGTTTCAGAGATGAAGACCTGCGCGCAGACAGGCAGCCGGAATTTACTCAGATCGATTGTGAAATGGCTTTTGTTGAACAGGAAGACATATTGAACATGTTTGAAGGCCTTGTAAAATATATTTTCAAGGAGGTTAAAGCCATTGATTATAATGCGCCTGTGGAAAGAATGACATGGGAAAATGCGATGTGGCATTTCGGCAATGACAAACCCGATATCAGATTTGACATGAAGATTGCCAACCTGAAATCAGCATTTATGAAAGCTGGTGCCATTGTGGCTACGGGTGAACTGATAAATGATGCCGGCTTTGGCATTTTTGACAAGGCAGAAACCGTATTGGCCATAGCTGTTCCCGGAGCTGCAGATTATACACGTAAACAAATAGATGAACTCACGGACTGGGTCAGGCGGCCCCAGATCGGTATGCAGGGTATGGTGTACATCAAGGTGAACCAGGATGGAACTTATAAAAGCAGTGTAGATAAATTTTACAGTGAGGAAAAACTCAAAACCATTGCCAATGCGGCATTGGCTGCGAAAGGGGACCTGGTATTGATACTGGCAGGCAAAGAAGAAAGAACCAGGAAAGCCATCAGTGAACTCAGACTTGAACTGGGTCAAAGATTAGGACTCAGAAATCCACAGGAGTTCCGCCTGTTATGGGTAGTGGATTTTCCACTATTTGAATATGATGAAGATGGCAATCGCTGGGTAGCGAGGCATCATCCGTTTACATCACCAAAGCCGGATCAGATCGAAACCATGATCAGCAATGATCCTTCAATTGCCAATGCCAGTGAGTATTTAAAACACCCTTATTCCAATATCAAAGCCAACGCCTATGATATGGTATTGAATGGAAACGAGGTGGGTGGCGGTTCTATCAGGATCTATCAAAGAGCCTTGCAGGAAAAAATGTTTGCGGCACTGGGTATGAGCCCGGAAGAAGCCCGACATAAATTTGGATTTCTTTTAGGTGCATTTGAATACGGCGCGCCACCACATGGAGGAATCGCTTTTGGACTTGACCGCCTTTGTTCCATTCTTGGTGGAACTGAAAGCATCCGCGATTTTATTGCATTTCCAAAAAATAACAGTGGAAGGGATGTGATGCTGGATGCGCCTTCAACCATTGATGAAAAACAGATGGAAGAACTGCATCTGGTAAGTAAACTAAAATAATTATCTGTAATCATCCAGTTCAACTGACATTACAGTCGACTAGCTCATTTTACCAGCTTCTTCACGCTATCCGGCATATTCATTGCCCTTTTGCCTCCCTAATGAAAATGCTTTTATCCCTACTCATTTCCATGTCCATTTTTACATCCTGCCAAAGCGGAGAAAAAGCTCCCGCAAATGACTACCATATCGAAAAAAACCTTACAAATGTTTTATATGGTAAAGACTCCATGCAGAACATGGATATTTATCTTCCTTCAGGGCGCAGCACAGCTACAACACGATCTATTATTCTGATCCACGGCGGCGGGTGGAATGGTGGCCATAAATCTGAATTTAACCCTTATATTGACAGCTTCAGAAAACGACTTCCAGGTTATGCCATATTTAATTTGAGCTACCGGCTGGTGAACAGCGGACATGTTTTTCCTTCACAGGAAGATGATATTAAAGCGGCGGTGGATCACATCAGTTCCAATGCAGCTGCTTTTGGAATCAACAGTGAAAACCTGGTAATGCTGGGAATATCTGCCGGGGGACACCTGGCGCTTTTGCAATCCTACAAGTATAAGGATCCATCGATAAAAGCAGTGGTAAGTTTCTTCGGACCTACTGACCTGGCGTCCATGTACCAGAAACCCTGGCATCCGCTGGTGCCGCTGGCACTTCAGATGGTTACAGGAACCACACCTTCCGACAATCCAGCATTGTACAGGAATTCCAGCCCTTTACATTTTGTGAGTAAGGAAAGTCCGCCCACACTGATCCTGCACGGTACCAAAGACCAGGTAGTGGATATTTCCCAGTCAAGAGCGCTGAAACAGCAATTGACGAAGGAAGGTGTAACAAATGAACTTGTGGAATACAATGGCCTGGGGCATGGATGGAGGGGCACACAAATGACCCACTCATTCAATCACATTCAATCTTTTTTTGAGCAACACATAAAATAAAATGATTAATGGCTTTCAGGCAGCTTTTAATTATTTTCATATCAAATGAAACAGATATTTTGTCTTCTACTGGTAGCCAGTTTATTTTCCTGCAAAAAAGACCCTGCTATAAAACCTGCTGATGCGGTGCCTGCAAAAAAGCTGGAGCAGGTTGCTTATGGTAGCGATCCTGCACAGGTAATGGATATATATTTACCCTCCGGCCGTTCCGTAGATTCAACAAAGCTGATCGTGATGATCCACGGAGGCGCATGGGCAGGTGGTGATAAATCTGATTTTACAGCACATATTTTAAAAATTCAGCAATTATTTCCCGGATATGCCGTTGCCAATATGAATTACAGACTGGCCACTACTTCAGGAAATTATTTTCCTACCCAGGAAAATGATGTAAAAGCTGCATTGAATTTCCTGATGCAGAAAAAGAACGAATACCTTTTTAATGAAAAGATCGTGCTGTTAGGCGCGAGTGCAGGTGCACACCTGGCTACTTTACATGCTTATAAAAATGCGCCACCGGTAAAAGCAGTTGTAGATTTTTTTGGTCCGACGGATTTGGTCGAAGTATATAATACCGCACCTGACCCAATAACAAAGGCGGGGGTTCAACTGCTTTTAGGAGGAACGCCCGCATCTAATCCGCAAAATTATTATAATTCCAGTCCGGTGAATTTTATCACTACTCAATCAGCACCAACCATCATTTTTCATGGAAGCATTGATGATGTAGTGCCCGTATCACAATCAATAGCACTCAGGAATGCGCTTGCAGCACATGGGGTGCCACATCAGCTGGAGATCTACCCGGGAATGGGGCATGACAGTTGGCCAGATGCGGTAATGAATGATGCTTTGAACAAAGCCCGTCTGTTTATTCTTACGCATGTTCAATAACATTTACATTGATTATCTTTCTTAATTTGAATCATGAATGCACAAGCACCCCTGGCCGAACGCATGCGTCCATCTGTATTGGATGATCTTGTTGGCCAGGAGCATTTAACAGGCGCCAACAGCATTTTAAGAAAAGCAATTGATCACCGGAAGATTCCCAGTATGATTCTTTGGGGACCTCCGGGAACGGGGAAAACAACCATTGCCAATATTATTGCTGGAACACTTCAACTTCCCTTTTTTACTTTAAGTGCGATCAGTTCCGGAGTTAAAGATGTAAGAGATGCCATTGCCCAATCTCTTGAATTGAATGGGGCCATTTTATTTATTGATGAAATACACCGGTTCAATAAAGGACAGCAGGATGCATTATTAGGTGCAGTGGAAAAGGGCACCATCACACTCATAGGTGCTACAACGGAAAATCCATCTTTTGAAGTAAACAGTGCCTTGTTAAGCCGTTGCCAGGTTTATGTATTAAAACCGCTGGATGCCAAAGACCTAGTAGTATTGCTGGAGCAGGCCATACAGAAAGATGTGGTTTTGTCGGAACGAAAGATAACACTCAGTGAAACAGAAGCATTATTGAATATATCAGGTGGAGATGCACGAAAATTATTGAACCTCTTTGAAATTGTTGTAAATCATTTTGATGCGGACAAACCTGTTGTCATTAATAATGATACGGTAATGAAGATCGCGCAGAAAAGGATTGCACTGTACGATAAAACAGGAGAGCAACATTATGATATTATTTCTGCCTTTATCAAATCCATGCGTGGCAGCGATCCGAATGGTGCCATCTACTGGCTGGCCCGAATGATCGAAGGTGGTGAAGATGTAAAATTCATCGCGCGTCGAATGGTTATCTTTGCAAGTGAGGATATCGGGAATGCCAACCCTACTGCAATTGTTCTTGCCAATTCCTGTTTTGAAGCGGTAAATAAAATTGGTTATCCTGAATCAAGGATCATACTGGCACAATGTGCTACTTATCTTGCTTCCTCCCATAAAAGCAATGCTTCTTATATGGCAATAGAAGAAGCCATTGCCATTGTAAAAAAACAAGGCGATCTTCCTGTTCCATTGCATATAAGAAATGCGCCCACTTCAATGATGAAAAATATGGGCTATGGAAAAAATTATAAGTACGCCCATAATTATGAAGATAACTTTACTAACGAAGAATTTTTGCCTGATGTCCTCAGCGGTAAAACTTTTTATGAACCGGGGAAAAATCCAAGAGAAGAGGAATTAAGAAAATTCCTCCGCTTAAGATGGAAAGAAAAATATAATTATTAAAACATTGAAAATGTCGTCAAATAAATTCCTTGCGCTGTGTACTCTCCTGGTGATTTGTTCAAATACAAAAGCACAAACCATTATCAACCGCGATCCTTTTATCGAATCAATGGTAAAAGAAGTGAATGCCGACAGCCTGCGCTCTTATATTTCAACAATGGTTGGTTTCGGCACACGGCATACACTGAGTTCCACTACAGATAAAAACAGGGGAATCGGAGCGGCAAGAGAATGGGTAGCGCAGAAGTTCAGGGAATTTGGAAATTCCAGTGGTGGTCGCCTGACTGCTTATGTTGATACGGTAAACTTAAACCCAGATGGAAGAAGAATTGATGTACGCACCAACTTAGGAAATGCAATGGCCATTTTAAAAGGAACGGATCCCAATGACAAAAGGATCTATATGATCAGCGGGCATCTCGACAGCCGTGTATCGGATATATTGAACCGCACTGCTGAATCCCCAGGCGCAAATGATGATGGAAGTGGTGTTGCAGCTGTTATTGAATGTGCACGGATCATGAGCAAAAGATCATTTCCTGCAACAGTTATTTTTGTTGCTTTCAGCGGCGAAGAACAAGGCCTCCTGGGTGCCGGCTTCCTTGCAGAAAAAGCGAAACGGGAAAACTGGAACATTGATGCATTGCTGAATAATGATATCATGGGAAGCAATAACAGTCATGATACCAAGATCATTGACAATACTAAACTCCGTGTATTCAGCGAAGCATTTTCGGTGAATGATACAGGAAGGGTTGCCTTAAACATCAGGGCTATGGGATTGGAAAACGATGGTAAGCCGCGGCAGCTGGCGCGCTATGTTAAAGAACTGGGAGAAAGATATGTGGATCATATTGAGATCATGATGATCTACAGGAATGACCGTTTTTTAAGAGGAGGAGACCATACCCCATTCGTTGAAAGAAAATATGCGGCTGTCCGTTTAACCGAAATGAATGAAAATTTCAATCACCAGCACCAGGACCTGCGAACTGAAAACGGCATTGTATATGGCGACCTTATCGAATTCATGGATTTTGAATATTTAAGAAAAAATACAGCAGTGAACCTGGCAGTGCTGGCCAATCTTGCAAAGGCACCACCTGCACCGGAAGAAGTAAAAGTGGATGTAAGGAATCTTACCAATTCAACCGCTTTATCATGGAAAAAACCTTCAGCCGGAAATGCAAAAGGATATTTTATCCTGATGCGTGAAACTTCATCACCTGTATGGCAAAAAAAGTTTTATACTGAGCAACTGACATTGACCTTACCTTATTCCAAGGATAATTATTTTTTTGCTGTTCAATCCGTGAGCGCGGCAGGCAATGAAAGTTTACCGGTAATTCCAACCGTAGCCCGATAATAATCATGAACTGGAAACTGAAAAAATTTGATGACCTGCAACCCCATGAGTTGTATGCCATACTCAGGTTACGTAACGAAGTTTTTGTTGTAGAGCAGCAATGCATTTTCCAGGATGCCGATGAAAAGGACCAGGGTTGTTACCATTTAATGGGATTTATAGATGAAAGCCTTGCCGCATATACAAGGCTTGTTCCACCAGGATGGATCTACCCTGAAGCTTCCATTGGAAGGGTGGTTACCTCGCCAGCCTTCAGAGGAGGCGGGTCAGGGAAATTGCTGATGCAAAGATCAATAGAAACCTGCATTGACCTATTCGGACAGGTGGATATAAAGATCGGTGCACAACTCTACCTGAAAAAGTTTTATGAATCTTTTGGATTTATCCAGTCTAGTGCTATTTACTTAGAAGATAATATAGAACATATTTACATGCTTAGAAGCGCTTCGTAATTATACGAATCCATTCCGCGCACATTTGCGCAATTTTTTACGATGGCTTGTGTCCTATTTTTTTCGGCTCTACTTTAGCTCCGTTAATCCAATCCTAATTAAAACCAAAACCGATTCTATGAGAACATTTGTACCAGGCGTACGTACATTAGTACTCATTTCCGCTCTTGCGCTTACGTTTCAAAGTAAATCTCAATCCATTACAACCGGTAATGGTAAAGTAGAACTAGGCATAGGCATAGGACCACTTTTCTTTCTGGGTGATCTTGGAGGCAATGCAGGTGTAGGGAAACGATTTATTAAAGACATCAATTTCCCAGTTACCAATTTTGTTAAAGGAGTTTATGTAAACATTTATCCGGCTGAATGGCTTGGGTTTCGTTTAGCCATAAACCAGGGAACACTTGAAGGCTACGACAGTCTGATCAAAGACAATGGTGGTGCTGAAAATTACAGGAGAGACCGTAACCTGAATTTCCGTTCCCCGTTACTTGAAGCTTATGCTGCACTTGAATTTTATCCAACCGTTTTCTTTGAAAGATACGATGGACTACAGGGCAAGCTACGCCCTTATGGTGTAGTGGGTATTGGTGCATTCAAATTTAATCCACAAGGTAAGTTCTATCATCCCGATGGCCGTGCAGAATGGGTTGATCTGAAGCCCTTGTCGACAGAAGGACAGGGAATGGCAGAATATCCAGACAGGAAACCTTACAGCCTTATTTCATTGGAAATTCCACTCGGCGCGGGTTTTAAATATTATTTCCAGGAGAATTTTTATGTAGGACTTGAAGTGATGCACCGTAAATCATTTACCGACTATGTGGATGATGTAAGTACTACTTATATTGATAACAACCTTTTCTCACAATACCTTACACCTTCACAGGCTGCAATGGCTAACCAATTGTATTTCCGTGAAAACTTTAAACCAGGTGGATCAGCATCACGTGTGCCAACAACAGGTGAGCAAAGAGGAAATCCAAAACAAAATGATTCTTATTTCTCTACCATTATTCGTTGTGGCTGGAGATTAAATGACTGGAATTCACCAAATGGAAGAGCAGCAAGACAAATGCGCTGCCCTGCATATTATTGATTTAAATTATTACCAATAAGCGGTGGGAACATAATAAATCTGTTACCCTATGGTTGAATAAACCTAATCCGTTCCCTATTGTACGCTTTTACATTAAACAATTTATTTAATGTTCACTGCCGCTCTTATTGGTAACCTCTGATTTTGTGTTTGAAATACTTTAGTTTTTGCAAAAAAGATCCTGACAGGGGATAAAAAAGTGACGTTTACATTCAGACTTACTTCATCGCTCCTGCCCTTTTATCATTCATTTCAAACAGTCACAATTGAATTGCATTCATTAGCAGCAGGCTAACAATAAAGATCTAAACATTCATTTCAGGAACATCACCATCAACAATTAGTTTTCCTGCAGTTTTAGATTTTATTTCTTCAACACTTACGCCCGGTGCACGTTCCACCAATCTGAATCCTTGAGGTGTAATATCCAGTACAGCGAGTTCGGTAACAATTTTCTTTACACATCCAATTCCGGTTAAAGGAAGGCTGCATTTTGGCAGTAGCTTTGATTCGCCTTTTGGATTGGTATGCATCATGGCTACAATAATATTGCGTGCGCTTGCTACAAGATCCATTGCGCCACCCATGCCTTTTACCATTTTGCCCGGGATTTTCCAGTTGGCAATATCGCCCGTTTCACTTACTTCCATCGCACCCAGCACTGTAAGGTCAATTTTTCCGGCCCTGATCATTCCAAAACTTTCAGCACTGTCGAAAAAAGCACCACCAGGTAAAATGGTTACTGTTTCTTTCCCTGCATTGATCAGATCTGCATCCATCTCCGCTTCTACAGGGTAAGGACCCATGCCCAGCATTCCATTCTCACTCTGCAGCAGTATGAACATCCCTTTCGGAATATAATTGGCTACAAGCGTTGGAATACCAATTCCAAGATTCACATACATTCCGTCGCGTAATTCCTGTGCGATCCTTTTTGCTATTCCGTATTTATCGAGTGCCATGTGGATGAGGGTTTAGGGTTTAGGCTTTTAGGTGTTTAGGTGTTTAGTTGTTTAGTTGTTTAGTTGTTTAGTTGTTTAGTTGTTTAGACGCACGGTTTTTCGTTCAATCCTTTTTTCATACTGACTGCCCTGGAAGATGCGGTGTACGTAAACACTGGCAACATGAATATGATCCGGATCGAGGTCGCCGGGTTCAACCAGTTCTTCTACTTCAGCAATGGTGATCAAACCTGCCTTTGCCATTGAGGTTGAAAAATTCCGGGTGGTTTTTCTGAAAACAAGATTACCATACCGATCTCCTTTCCAGGCTTTCACAATAGCATAATCAGCATACAAGGCCTCTTCCATCAGGTATTGTTTTCCATTAAAGCTGCGGTGTTCCTTTCCCTCTCCTATTTCTGTTCCATAACCTGCAGGAGTAAAAAAAGCGGGAATGCCCATTCCTGCCATTTGTATGCGCGTAGCCAGTGTGCCTTGTGGTATGAGATCAACTTCAAGCTCGCCGCTTAAAAGTTGTCTTTCAAATTCGGCATTCTCACCCACGTAAGAACTCATCATCTTTTTTATCTGCTTTGTCCTAAGTAAAAATCCAAGTCCAAAATCATCAACCCCTGCATTATTGGAAATACACGTAAGGTTTTTTACCCCTTTTTGAACAAGCGCTTTTATACTTTCTTCGGGAATGCCGCATAATCCGAATCCGCCAAGCATAATGGTTGCTCCATCCCTGATATCATGGATCGCTTCTCCTGCGTTCTGATAAACTTTATTCATAATCAGCAATTAGCTGTCAAAAATAGGAATAGCAGTACAACTCAATCTGAATTTTTGGCTTCAACCAGCTTTTCAGAGCGTTGGTGGAGGGTTTCAAAAATGGGTTTCAGCAGATCAGGCCTTGACTGGTAGAACTTAAAGCTTTTCTGGAAGTATCGCTTTTCTATTTCATGGACCTCGAAAACCTTGTCGTATAAAGCAGAGTGGCGATGAAAAGCTGCTATAGTTGAATCTTTCAGAAACTGGTGTTGTGCCAGTTCCTCTGCCCTCAGCATATCCCAGAGGACGGCTTCCATTTTTGATGGATTCATTACACCGCGCGGTACGCCGGAATTACCGGAACAAGAAAAGATCAATATAAACGTAAGAAATATAAATACGGCTTTCATCGAAGCTCTTTATATGCATTTACATTGGTGATATCTAACCTGGAAAGTATGTCTCTGGCCTGCACCTTCATATTCTGATCTGCTTTACTGAAGATCCTTACCAGTTCGGTACTTTTTCCCTGGAAGAATACCTGCATGATCATGCTGTTTGGGTTTTCAATATTGATGGTGTTGAGATAATTTAATGCATTCAGTATCCCTGAACGCCCGCCTTTTTCATTTTCAAAAAACTGGTCAAGCCCGCTCCTGTAATAAGAGTATATGGCATCGTGCACCAGGGTGAACCTGCTATCTACAAGTCCTTCCACCAGCTTATAACGGTTACGCACACCATCAAATGCTTTCCAGCCCGAAAGCTGTCCTGACTCAGGTGCATTGTTCACTATGTATTGTGCCTTTTGAAAATAAGGATCACCGCCACGTGGCGAAAATGAATCATAATCAAGCCCGATGATAATATTGATGTAGTAAGCCAGTAAAGCGGGAAGGTTGGCAGCAAGGGGATCATTTCCCTGAACACGATTCTCATTAAATTCTACCGGCTGAAATTCAACATATTTAAATGTAACATCTGCATCCTGGTAATTGATCAGCGGTGATTCATAGGTCGTATTATACACAGGCCTTGCTGCCTGTATGGTTAATGTTCCTTTGAACACATTGGAACCGAGATCCTGGTCTATGGTGAGTAAAAAATTGCATTTAATCTTTTCCTGTGGTTGAAAATTATCACTACTCCATTTCCTGTTGTTGATAAAGTTGTTAACAGTGGACTGCAAGGTTTGAAATATTTTTTTGTCCACCTGGGAACTTACCCTGTTGGCCATAACGGTAAACCTCGCCTGCAGTTCCTGCCCCTGCACAACCTGTGAAAGGAAAATAGCTAAGATGAATGCGATTTTTTTCATTTTAATAATTCAGTTATAGAATCAACAATGTCCTTCGCCACAAGTGATTTTGATTTAAGTTCAAACGCCTTTTCCTTTCCTCCTTTATAATATAAGGTCACTTTATTGGTATCCACACCAAAACCGGCTCCGGCATCCCCAAGGGAATTCATGACGACCAGGTCGGCATTTTTTTCTTCCAGCTTTTTTAGTGCGTTTGCTTTTTCATTATTTGTTTCGAGTGCAAATCCAACGAGCAACTGCCCTGGTTTTTTTACATTTCCCAGCTGTGCCAGGATATCTTTTGTCTTTTCCAGGTTGATACTTAATAACCCTTCTTCCTTTTTGATCTTCTGTTCTGCCACTACAGACGGTGAAAAATCCGCAACAGCTGCAGCCATAACAGCAATATCATAGTTTGCGGCTGCTTCCATGCAGGCATTGTACATTTCCGCTGCCGTAATTACTTTCTTTATTTTGATTCCCGGATGAAACCCATTAATAGAAACTGGTCCGCTAACCAGGGTAACATCAGCGCCGCGCTCCCGGAAGACATCTGCCAAAGCATAGCCCATTTTACCCGAGGAATGGTTGCCGATAAAACGGACAGGGTCTATCGCTTCGTATGTAGGACCCGCTGTTATTAAAACTTTTTTACCATTCAGGCTACTTTTTTTTTCAAAATACAATTCAAGCGCCCCTATCATCTCTTCCGGCTCCAACATGCGCCCCTCACCTGTTAACCCACTGGCCAGTTCGCCGAAACCAACCGGCAGAACAGCACAACCTTGCTCACGAATAATCTCCAGGTTGTTTTTCGTTGCGGGATGATCCCACATATCTTCATCCATGGCAGGCGCCACCATAACCGGGCAGGTTGCTGAAAGATAAGTAGCCAGCAATAAATTGTCGCACAGACCTGCTGCCATTTTACCAAGTGTGTTACAACTCAGGGGAGCCACCAGCATCAGGTCTGCCCACCTGCCCAGCATGACATGATTGGCCCATGTGGCTTCATCAAAAAGGTTGGAAAGAACAGGGGATCTTGAAAGGGTGGAAAGGGTAAGCGGACTTACAAAATCAGTGGCAGCAGGTGTCATTAATACTTTCACTTCAGCACCAGACTGGATCAGTCTTCTGACAAGGAAAGGCGTTTTGTAAGCGGCAATGCTCCCGGTTACACCCAGTAATATTTTTTTTCCTTCAAGCATGTGATCACTAATGTAAAGGTCTCCTGGTCAATAAAGAAGCAAAATCACTAAAATCCCTGGTTGCTGTAAAAACAAAAGCGAGACATGGGCCTCGCTTCAAAAATTTTAAAACCTGTTATTGAAAAAGATCATCTTCATTTTTACGATAGTAGATCTTTCCTTCATAAAATTCCTGTGTGGCAAGCAATGCAGGGTTAGGCATTTTTTCATAAGCCCTGGAAATTTCGATCTGCTCCTTATTCTCATGAATTTCTTCAAGTGAATCAGTGTGACTTGCAAACTCTTCCAGTTTATTATGCAATTCTTCCTTAACAGATATATTGATCTGGTTGGCCCTTCTGCCAACTATTGAAATAGACTCGTACAAATTGCCGGTCTTCATTTTCAGTTCATTTACATCGCGCGTTTCAATATTGTTTGATGTACTTGTACTAAGCTGACGTCTTAACAGACTCATTTGTATGTAATTTTAAGAGGTTTTGAGATTGGGTTAAAAAATCCTGCACTTCTTTTGAGTACGGGCTTCCGGGAAACCTGTCTAAAAATTCGTTGCATTCTTCGATCACTTTTTCAAATCTTTCCGCTTTACGGTCTTCAATGCTTAATTCAGCGAATCGAAAATAAGATTTAATAGCCATTATCTTATAACTATCTGCCTTTTCTGAATCCGGGAAAGAATTCAGCAAGGTATTGAATGCCACCGCTGCTGCCCTGAACTGGCTGATATCATAATATAACTGGGCGGAAATAAATTCTTTGGTTTCCAGCTTCTTACGGGAGATCTCGATGATCTCCAGGGCCTCTTTGTTGCGTGGAGAACCGGGATGGGTATTGATAAAGGTTTGCATATAACCCATGGCCTTTATGGTATTGGTCTGATCCAGTTCAGGTTTGGGTGATTGCTTAAAATAAGTGTATCCACGCATAAAATCCACTTCCTCTGCCTTTGAACTGTTGGGATAGATCTCCAGGAAGGTTTTAAAAAGATTTTCTGCATTCAGGTAATCCCGCTGATGGTAAGCGGTGTAGGCATACTTATAATAAATATCCTCAAATTCAGGTCCGCCACGATAAAAAGGCATGATGTCCTCGTAAACCTGCTGGGCATAGGTATATTTCTTATTAGCGAAATATTGTTCAGCCATCCGCAGTTTATAGGCGGGGTCCTTGCTTTTCATGACTTTATTAAAGCCACCGCAACTCACCAGGAAAAGAGACAGAAGTAAAATGCCGGAAAATTTCATTAAGGCTTGCAAGTTAATCAGTTTGAGCAAATATTCTTGAAAAAACGGAAAAGCAGTGAAAGGCGCCGTTAATTATTAGCTAATAGTGAATTAGTAGGTGTTTCTGTGTGACGAGTAAACAACTATTCAACAGGCGAGGAAGGAGGGTTGAGGTGGGAAGAATATTAGTTGAACGGTGGTTGAACAGTGGTTGAATGATTGTTGAACGGGTAGTTTAAAAAACAAAAAGCGCTCCCGGGGGAGCGCTTTTCTATTATTAAAAACGGTTGATTATCTGCGAGGAATACCTCTCTGGCCTTGCTCATCAGCTGCTGCAGAACGCAGGTCAACTGTATTGCAATCACCACCTTCCTGGCCATAGTTCCAGAAGAAACGGTCAGCGCTAATGCCTTCTCTCTCAACAAGATAGTTGATGATCGCATTCACCCTGTCGTAGCTTCTTTGTTGCTGTGGCTTGCTGGAAGCGCAATATCCTGTAACTACTACATTACACTCTGGGTTCTGACGCATACGGGCAGCTACTGAAGCCAGCAGACCTCTTGCATCGTTGGTCAGGGTAATGGTATTTCCAGTGTAGGTTACACTTGGTAACGCACCCAATGCATTGGCACAATCATCAGTTGGACGCGATAAACCACACTCCGGACCAGGGCAAGGAGCTTTACCAACACCATCCGCATCAACTGGCTGCCATGCAGTAGGCGTGATTTTCTCTTTGTCGCGGCAATCAGGAACGCCATCACCATCAGTATCCAGGCTTACACCATGGGTATCAACCGGACAACCTGCAGGCGTTTGTTCCTGGTCGAACTGGTCAGTTACACCATCGCCATCCGTATCAGGAAGCACTGGCTGAGGTAACTGCATCAAACGTGGCTTGCGGATCTCCTGATAGGCATAATCCAATGGATTCAGCCACCACAAAGGCTGTACTGAACTTGAACCAATATTGATATTCAATCCAAGTGAAAGGAAGTTATAGGTATCATAGTCCCTGGTAAGGTCACCTTGCTCAGCCCATCTTTGTCCATCATAAAGATCATCTTTAGTAATGGTAAGACGATTTTCGAGCGCCAGGTTCAGGCGATTGCTCAATTTAAAAGCAACACCACCACCAATATGTCCTACGGGACGGAAAGAATTACCGAACAATTTTGGACGGGTTGGTCCATGGTCTTCTGCACGGGTTTCATAACTGTCGTCCATTTCATCTTTAAGGGCATCGCGGATGTCTTTCCTGTTTGCCCATGTTTTTTCAATTGCATTGGCATTGGCAAAACTGTACCGGGCAGTGCCATTCAATGCATTAACTCTTGAATTATAGATGGAAGCGCCTAAGCCCAAAAAGCCATAAACGTTCATTCCGATCCTTGATTTGTGGAACCGGATGTTGTTAAGAGAAAAGATACCTTCAAGAGAAAGATCCTGGATGTTGGTTTTGTAGTTATAATATACCTGAGTATTATAACCTAACAATTCCCATGGATTGGCGCCCTGGTCGTTATACCCGGATGAAGGTCTCCAGTTCAAACCTTTTGCAACACCATACATGTACTGTAAACGAAGAGAGAACAAATAACCTAGAGCCTTTCTAACATGAATACCACCTGCTGGTGAAAAGAAACGACCATCAACATCACCATTAACAGTCAGCGAACCAAACTTCAAACCGATCTCCCACATGTTCCGTGGTTTTGCCGGGTAGTTGTAAGTCGCATTCATGAACTCAGTGTGCTGAGGCATTCTTCTAGCAGGAATAACGGATGAGTCTGAAACATCATAACCAGAAGCAGATCCGGCCGTGGTGGTGGTCTGTGCAAAGACAGACGATGCCAACAGGCAGACGATTCCGGTCAGGAAAGAGTACTTTTTGCTTGCCATAACTATTGATTAAATTTTAAAAACAATGTCCTAATCGTTGGCAAAAATATATATTGGAGTACAATTACCAAACTTTTAAATTTTATTTACAATAATAGTTTTGAAATCTACTATGTTTTTGCCTGCTCCACGTGTGCAATTCTTATACCATATCAGCATTAAAATAGAAAAGCAGGTTGTAACTTTCCGCACATTTTACGAATGCAGTTACCCGTTAATTTGATAGACAATGAGTTGAAGATCTTTGAAGTAAAGTTCAGGGAGGCGGCAAAAAGCAATGTGGGCATGCTCGATCGCATCATGCGCTACATCGTAAAACGAAAAGGAAAACAACTCCGCCCAATGTTTGTTTTTCTTTCCGCTAAACTTTGCGGCGAGGTAAATGAATCCACTTATAGGGCCGCTTCCCTGGTCGAACTGCTTCATACTGCAACACTTGTACACGATGATGTTGTTGATGACTCCCTTGAACGTAGAGGTTTTTTCTCAGTTTATGCCTTATGGAAAAATAAAGTATCCGTACTTGTTGGTGATTATTTACTCGCCAAAGGACTGCTGCTCTCTCTGGATAACAATGATTTCCGCATTCTGCAGATCCTTTCAGATGCGGTAAGAAAGATGAGCGAAGGTGAATTGATGCAAATGGAAAAATCCAGGTCGCTCAATATTGAAGAAGCTGTTTATTTCGAGATCATTAAAAACAAAACCGCTTCTTTGCTCGCTTCAGCCTGTGGTGCCGGCGCCTGGTCAACCTCTGGAAATGAAGACCTTTCAAAAAAAATGATGGAGTTTGGAGAAAAAGTAGGCATTGCTTTCCAGATCAAGGATGATCTGTTTGATTATGCATCAAAGGATGTTGGAAAACCCACAGGTAATGATATCAAGGAAAAGAAATTGACGCTTCCCCTGATTTATACCCTCAATCATGTGGACCAAAAAACGAGGAAAGAGATCATTTATATCATTAAAAATGAAAATAAAAACAAAGACCGGGTGAAATACATCATTGATATAGTAGAAAAAACCGGTGGAATTGCGTACACCATTAACAAAATGAACCAGTATAAAAATGAAGCTTTGCAATTGCTCCAGGATTTTCCTGATACGCCCATCAGGAAAGGATTTGAAGACCTGGTAAATTTTGTAACCGACCGCAAATACTGAACATGAGTGGGACCAAACGCTGGAATTTAATACCTGAAATCAAAGAAAAAACGGCCGCCCTTTTCCGGGACCTCAAAATCCATCCGGCCATTTGCAATATACTGGCACAACGTGGAATCAATAATTATGAAGAAGCCAGACTTTTCTTCCGGCCACAACTGAACAGCCTGCATGATCCTTTTTTGATGAAGGACATGGACAAGGCAGTAAATAGAATCCTCCAGGCATTTTCAGGAAATGAGAAGATCCTGGTTTTTGGTGATTATGATGTAGATGGTACCACCTCCGTGGCCTGCATGTACCAGTTTCTGAAAAAACACCACCCCCAAACCGAATTTTATATTCCGCACCGGTACAGGGAAGGTTATGGCGTTAGTAAAGCGGGAATTGATCATGCCATACAAAATGGTCAAACCCTTGTCGTGGCGCTGGACTGCGGAATAAAATCTACCGAACTTATTGGTTATGCCAAATCGGAAGGTATTGACTTCATCGTGTGCGATCATCACCTGCCTGACGAAGTGCTTCCCCCCGCGGCGGCGATCCTTAATCCCAAACAAAAAGATTGTAATTACCCATTTAAAGACCTTTGTGGCTGCGGTGTTGGCTTTAAACTGATCTCAGCTCTTTGCCAGAAAATGCAGTTGCCTCCCGAAGTGGCTTACGATTACCTTGACCTCGTGGCTACAGCCATTGCTGCCGACATTGTGCCTATGATAGGCGAGAACCGCTTACTCACCTATTTCGGACTCATAAAAGCAAATACCCAACCCAACCTGGGCATCAAGGCATTAAGTGATCTCAGCAAATTTCAGGGCGCGCTTCATGTCAACAACCTGGTTTTCCTTATCGCTCCCCGGGTAAATGCAGCAGGAAGAATGGATGAAGGGAAAAAAGCGGTTGAAATGTTTACGGCCCCCACTTATGATGAAGCTGTAAAAAAAGCAGAACTGCTCCACACCGATAATACCAACCGGAGAGAAGCAGACAGCAGTATCACCGAAGAAGCGCTGGCACTTATTGAAGGTGATGATGTGATGGTAAAAAGAAAGAGTACCGTTTTGTTCCAGCCCCATTGGCATAAAGGTGTGGTGGGCATTGTAGCTTCCCGACTGATCGATTATTATTATCGACCCACAATTGTACTGACCCAGAGTGGCGACTATGTTGCCGGATCTGCACGCAGCGTTATCGGGTTCAATGTGTATGAAGCTATTCACCAATGCAGGGACCTTTTGCTTGGCTATGGAGGACACTTTTACGCTGCAGGCATGACCATGGAAACAGATAAAGTAGAAGCGTTTTGTAAAAAATTTGAAGAAGTGGTGCACTCCAGCATTCTTCCAGAAATGCTCATCCCTCAAATTTTGATCGATGCGGAGATCCGGTTTGCAGATATTAAACGGTCCTTTTATGAAATTATCTGCCAGATGGAACCTTTTGGCCCGGAGAACATGTGTCCAACCTTTATTTCAAAAAAAGTGTACAACACCGGAAGAAGCAAAACTGTAAAAGACCTGCACTTAAAATTCGACCTGCAACAGGATGGCGTCAGGATCTGCGGAATCGGTTTTAATATGGCAGACAAACTTTCTCTGCTTGAAAACCAAAATCCTGTAGATATTGTTTACAAAATTGAAGAGAATGAATGGAATGGACAGAAATCACTTCAGTTAAAAGTGCTGGATGTAAAACCTTCCGAATAAAATAAACACCATGCGCAGGCTGATCTTATTAATCCTGTTTTTTCAATCTGCCGTACAGGCATACACGCAAAACCAGAACAACACCCTTGATGTAGTATCATGGAACATTGCCTGGTTCGGCCATACCGTGCAGTACCCTCCGGATGATAACCTGCAGGAAGAAAATGTAAAAAAGGTTTTGCGGCACCTGGATGCAGACCTGTATGGACTTACAGAAATCGTAGATACCAATCGCCTAAGAAGGGTTACTGATTCGCTGGGTGCACATTTTGATTTCATCATTGCACCTTTTTGCAGCGGTAATACAACCGGCACAGGGAATACATGGCTTACCTGTCAGAAACTTGCATTCATTTATAACAAAAACATTTTCACCAATATCAGGTCAAGAGGAATGATGCGCAACAGCGCAACTGCCTATTACAATTATGCATCAGGAAGATTTCCTTATTTAATGTCGGCCGATGTAACCATCAATGGGGTTACCAAAGCCATGAATTTTATCCTGATACACGGAAAGGCTGGCAGCACGGTTTCAGATTATGAAAGAAGAAGGGATGGAGCAAAAGAACTAAAAGATACGCTCGATGCGCAATTCGCCAATACAACCAATATTATTATCGGTGATTATAATGATGCGCTTGACCGTACCATCTGCACATCTTGTCCTACTACCCTGTCTTCCTTTGATCCTATTATAAAAGATTCCACTGACGGTGACCATTATGTTTCCATTACGCTGCCACTAGCGGTTGCAGGACAAACATCAATGACCAATTACCCTAACCTGGTTGACAACCATGTGATCTCTAATGAAGCCACTGCCGCTTATATTCCCAACTCTGCGGCGGTAAGAACAGAAGTAGCTTCTTTAGTGGTACAATACGGCGCCACCACTTCCGATCATTACCCGGTTATTTCGAGGTATGTGATCAACAATATTATTACTTCGCTGCCGACTGGCATCAATGTATTGAATGAGGTTTCAGTATTTCCCAATCCTGTTCGGGACATGGTTCATGTTTTACCAGGGAAAAATTTACATGAGGTAACCATTCAGATCACCGACATACAGGGAAGAATTATTTTCAGTAGTTATTATAAAAGACTGTCAGCATCCCAGGTCCTTGTTATTCCCGCCAACAAAATACAAAAGGGTATTTTACTATTGAACATTTACACCAGGGAAGGAAAAAAAGTATTGAAATTGGTGAAAGCCTGATTTTTTAATTTGGAATTTTCTTTTTGTATCAAATAAAGAATAGTCAATGGTCAATCATTGTTGTCCGGGGAAAGATTTTTGATTTCGATTGTGCAAGTGTTCTCCGCGCTTTATTGCTCCACCTTAGGTATAAACACTTCTTAGACAAAATAAGGAGCAATCATGCGCACACAACCACCCAAATGTTATCAGATAATGTGCCTGGAATTTCATTATGTAAGGAACCTGGATCTATTAGACACCAGTAGCTGCCTCTTGTTGCCTATTTGTTGCCCGCAGATATCGCGGATGAACGCAGAAGACCCATCAGCGAAAATCTGCGTAATCTGCGGGAGGCCTTTTTGTTGGAATTCAGCAGCGGGGCAGGTACGAGGCCCGCCGGCCTGAGGCAAAATAGCTTAACTAAAAGCGATGTTTGATTTTTACCGGACAGCCGTGATTGACTATTTACCATTGACCCTTTCACTATTGACCATTGACCTATTGACCATTGACCAATTCACTATTGACTCATTGACTATTGACCCAATGACCAATTCCCCCTTAACTTAACACTAATGGTTAATAAAAAAAGGCTGCCTTTATATGACAGCCTCTTTTTACTTTATTTATCGACCTACAAAATAACGATGGTTTTTGTAGAGATCATCTCCGTATCATTATTCAACCTTACCCGATAGATTCCAGGAGCCAGCGTAAATGGCAATCTGAGGTTTTCATTGATGAATCCACCCTGCACATTCATATCCTTTCTGTACACTTCCTGGCCTGCACTGTTAAAGATCCTTAATCCGTGATATCCTTGCTTCAATCCATTCATGCTAAAATAAATTACGGAACCACGGTCTGCCGGAACAGGATAAATGGTGAACGCATCAGGGATGGCCATAACCACCAGCTGAACTTCATCACCAAAAGCAATTGCACCCGCATTTCTTGCAAACGCACGATAATAATACAGGTTCCCCTGTACCAGTGCATTGAGTGTAACGCTAAAGTTTGTACCGGCGAGATTGCTGGCTGCTACCTGAGTTCCCGTACCTGCAATAAATCCTGGTACGCCACTGTATTCAATTCCATAAGTTGTTACTGCCGAACAACCGGGAGCATTTAAAGTTCCATTTAATACCGCAGAAGAAGTGGTAACATTTACCGCGTTCCCTGTGGTTACAGAAGGTGGTGTAACTACCCCTGTGCCTGAAGCGATAACGGTAAAGGCTGTTGAACCACCCCCTGATACCGGGATGTTTCCATTAAAAGATTGAGCAACAGTTGGATTCAACCTTACAAATACCTGCTGGGAGAATGCACCTCCTGGTTGTGCAATACTGATCGATGGTGTATAATTACCTCCTGCTGTGGTTGAGAAACTATAACCCGAAAGCGGACCTACAACAACATTTGCATTGGTTAGGTTTGAACCGGTTAAAGTAAAAGAAAGCGGATCAGAAATTGTATTGGCACAGATGTTTCCAAATGCAGTAAGTGCAGTTGCCGTAAGCGTAACCGGAGGTGTTGCAAGTGTTGTAAAGCTTTGCTGAGGACCATATGCTGTTCCTGCGCCATTGGTTGCAAAAGCCCTGTAATAGTAAAGCGTATTCAGTGTTAAACCGCTGAGCACAGATGTAAAGTTTGAACCCGACAGATTGCCCGAGGTTACCTGTGTTCCTGTTCCTGGCGCAAAATTATTTACAGTGCTGTATTCAATGCCATAAGCTGATATAGCTGAACATCCATTTGCCGTAATACTTCCTGCAACTGTTGCAGCATTCAATCCAATGTTTGACGCTGATCCGGTAGATACGCCGGGCAAAGAATTGATGCCCGCACCCGTAACGGCTACCTGCGCAGGATTCGCCACACCACCACCAGAAATTCCAATAGAACCATTGTAGTTTTGAACCGCCGTTGGATTGAATCTTACAAATACCTGCTGAGAAAAACTTCCACCTGGCTGACTGATGTTTAACGTGGGTGCATACACGCCGTTTGCAGTAGTTGAAAAACTATAACCTGTTACCGCTGCAACGGTAATATCTCCAGGAGTCAAATTGCTCCCTGTAATGGTAAATGAATGGGGACCTGCAATAGTATTGATACAAACATTTCCAAATGCAGTTAAAGCGGTAGCATTCAGATTTGGGTTGAGATCAGGTGCAGTAACTACATTGATCTCGTTTGAATTTACAGAAGTTCCCGCAGCATTGGTCGCTCTTACAACATAATAATAATTTGTATTCGGTGCCAGGCCCGTTACATTATAAGATGTAACATTTCCAACATTCAGATTCTGATATCCTGGAACAAATACAGGAACTGAACCAGCAGAATTTCCTTTTACATAAATGGCTGAAATACGGCTTGTTCCATTTGAAGCTATTGCCGAACCATTTACAGCTGTATTTGAAGTTTGCAGCCACCTTACTGAAACATTTGGCTGGTTGTCCACTGCAGAAGGCAAAGGAAGATCGGTTGGACCAAAGAAAGTAGCAGGATTACCCGGGCTTGGTACCACTGTAATTGTAACCGTTCCTCCTGGAACATCAGTCCAGGTACCTGAAGCACCCACCCGGTATTGAATTTTAAATGCAGCAGGACCTGTGTTGGAAGAACCTTGCAGAGAAGATAAGGAGAGACCAGTAACTCCAGTGGCATTTAAATTAATTTGCCAGTATTTGGTATCTGCACCATTGTCCCAGCCATTTGCTGAAATAGAATAGGGATTCACACCGGAAGATCCGGTTGGACCACCAGGGTAAGAGATCGTATTCAACCCAATTCCGGAAACAGTTTGTATGCCTATATTATTTGTATTTCCTGCATCTGCTACATCACTGGATGAATTATTAAATGAAAAATTCCACCCGGCAATTGTAGAAGACCCTGAACCTGTGCCCATGGTATATACATCAAGCAGATAGGCTGTCGCACCTGCAACAGCATTCCAGTTGGCCGTAAAACCGTTTGATGATATGTTGGTTGCAGCTATTGCAACTGGCGCCACCGGAGGCAGCGGATTTATCCCTGTTCCGCTTACTGCAACTGATATCGTAGCTCCGCCACCTGCTACTGCAATATTCCCGGATTTTAATCCGGAAGACTGTGGTGTGAATCTAACATATACCTGAGTGGCAGCTAACGTAGAGGAAGTATAAGCAACCGTTGTAGAACTGCTCCAGTTAATATTGTCAGATGAAACCTGGAAGTCGGCAGATGGAGCATTCACTGTTATGCTTCCAGGAGCACCCGTTAAATTAATACCTGAAAGATCAAATGTTTGCGCAGTTGAATTTTGTCCGACAGTAACGGATCCAAAATCAACTAATGTAGTTGCAGACAAAGAAGGCAAAGGCCCTGCAATTGTTGATACCGCTATTTCATTACTGCTGGCCGAGATACCTGAAGCATTTGTAGCGCGTACCACATAATAATAATTGGTGGTAGGGTTTAATCCGGTAACCGCGTGTGAGGTTACATTACCCACATTCAGATTTTGATAACCTGTTACATATACAGGAGCAGTACCGCTGCCAGCAGATTTAATATAAATGGCAGCAATCCTGCTGGTACCACCTGATACCACCGTAGCTCCATTAACTGAAGTGAGTGATGTCATCAGCCACCTGATAAAGACTTCGGGCTGGTTATTAACAACAGATGGTAAAGGAAGATCGGAAGGGCCAAAGAAGGTGGCGGGATTTCCGGGGCTTGGTGGGGTAGTGATGGTTACCGTTCCATTTGGCACATCTGTCCACGCCCCACCGGTACCAATTTTATACTGTATTTTAAAATTTGCAGGACCTGTGTTGGAAGAACCCTGTAAAGAGGAAACCGTCATTCCGGTTACACCGGTCGTATTCAAACCAACCTGCCAGTATTTTGTATCTGCTCCATTGTCCCATCCGTTTGCAGAAACAGAATATGCATTCACTCCGGAAGAACCAGTTGGTCCGCCAGGGTAGGAAATCACATTCAGTCCAACACCGGTGATATTCTGGATACCCAGGTTGTTGCTGTTTCCTTCGTCTGCTACCTGGCTGCTGGCATTGTTGAATGATGTATTCCATCCAGCTACTGTATCAGCTGATGCGCCCAAAGTATAAACATCCAGGAAATACGATGTGGCACCTGCCACTGCATTCCAATTCGCAGTAAAACCAGAGGAACTAATGTTCGTAGCTGTTGTTGCCACGGGTGCGGAAGGTATAGCGCCAGTAGTTGAAAAGGAACCTTCAGCACTAAAAGATGTACCTGCAGAACTGGTAACAAAAGATTTAAAATAATAGGTTGTATTGGAATTTAATCCCGTTAGATCTGCGGTGAAACTTCCTGAAGAAAGATTCGTTGAGGGCACCTGTGTGCCTGTTCCATTTGCAAAGCCGCTTGTTGTGCTGTATTCAAAACCGTAAGCACTTACAGTACCACATCCTGCAGCAGTAATATTACCCTGAAGTGTTGCACCCGAATTGGTTATAGCTGTTGTTGTGCCGGAAATAACCGTAGCAGTTGTGTTGATGCCTGAACCGGAAACAGCAACATTAATGGCATTTGCTCCTCCTCCACTTACAGCGATATTTCCATCATAGGATTGAACTGCTGTTGGTGTAAACTGTACAAACACTGTTTGAGAAAAGTTGCCACCTGCAGTTGGGATTGTCAGATCCGCAATAAATGGACCACCGGACGTTGTGGCAAAACGATACCCGGCTAATGGGCCAACAGTAATGTTTCCGGCATTCAGGCTTGAACCTGTAATGGTAAATGATTGATTGGCTGCAGTATTATTTATACAAACCGGGCCAAAAGGCGCTGGCGCAGTTGCAGAAAGCAAAGGCGTTGCCGGTGGATCTATGGTGAAGGTCTGGGTATTGGATGGAGATGCAGCTCCGGTGGTGGTCACACCAACAGCAGCTGTTCCGGCAGCCGCGATATCTGCTGCAGTAATGGAAGCTGTTAACTGGTTGGCATTTACAAAAGCTGTTGCGCGATTTGAGCCATTCCATGTAACGGTGGATTGTCCATCAATAAAATTTGTTCCGTTAACGGTAATAGTAAAAGCACTTCCCCCGGCAACTGCTGATGAAGGAGCGATGGAAGTAGTTGTTGGTGCTGCTACTGTTGCAGCAGCAGGGGTAACATCTGCCCATGAAAGACCAACACGGATTTCATCCATTTCGATGAAAGGCGTTTGATTGGCAGCAGATTGCCTTATTAGAAATCTTTCCAGTGATGTTAAATCTGTTCCGCCGGTATTGTCAACTGTTGCATCGGGTGCTGGCGCTGCAACACCAAGCGATGTAGGATTTAACCAGAGTTTTACTACATCATTCGCTGTACCAGATATTAACTCATATGAACTGGCAATAAAATAACTGGTCGTAATATCCAGTTCTGCAGGAAGCCAGTTTATTGTAGTAGCGGTAGTTCTGGGAGCAATTCCAATATTGTATTTACCAGCTGTAGAACTTAATCTTAACCAAATGGAAGCACCAAATAAACTGGTTGAGTTTTCGGCAATTAAAGAAGTAAAATATCCGCCTGTAGTATTTAAACCACCCAAATTGGTGACGTTTAAAATAAATGAAGTATAAACAATACCCGAAGACTGAGATGAAAAAATTCTATAATAATCAGCACCTGCGCCCTCAAATTTAATTTTGTTTCCGGTTGATGCCTGAAGACCTGGATAGCTGAGATTTCCCGTTTCAACTAAAACAGAATCTCCCGTATTCACTCTTTCCCAAATCCCCGCGCTTTGATTGTAAATACCATTTACCGGGTCTGCAGGATAATTGAATGGTTCATGAAAAAGCATTTGTCCCCAACCTGCAATACTGACCAGGGATAAAAATAGCAGCGTATACATTTTTTTCATAGCAGTAAAAGCTTAAAAGAGAAACCACTAACCTGTGGCAATATTTTGTTTAGTTCCAGGAAAATTTTACATCATCAATAGCAGTTGAAGCGCGGCTTCCTCCACCGGTTGTAGGAGTTAGCGCTACGATCCTGACCCATACTTTCTGGTTCTGGTTGTTCAACGCTGCCGGCAGATTCACACTCACAACCTGATTACTCCAGGTGCTTCCACCTGTGGTTAAGCTGCCTGTAGCAGTTGTGGCTGTAAATGAAGCAGGATTATCACCCAGAGCATAATCAACACTCCATGTAGTGACACGTGCACTGCCGGCATCAAGTGACTGAAGGTTGAAATCAATTTTCAAATTATTTCTGCCAGTTGTATTTTCAAGAAGAAAAATAAAAGCGGCACCCGGATCGCCTCCAATTTCCAATGTACCAGTTTGTCTGACACCCAGTGCCCTGTTGGCAGAGGCATCCTGTGCGGCAATCGTTGCTGCGGAAGAAAGTCCGGTGGTTGATGCAAAATTTCTAAAACCTGCGGACGTAAAATTCCAGGCAGCTTTAGCATTCGAAAATGATCCGCCACTACCTGTGGATGTTGAAGTTGCCGATGTGGAAACAAATACACCGGTTGGCAAAGCCGTTCCGATTCCGTCAAAACTGATCACATAAGGAGATGCCGCACCCAGGTTTATTCCGGGACCTGAAATACCGCCACCACCGGCAGCACAACGCGGGCCGTTAAATCTGACATCTGTGGTATCGCGGATGGTAAATTGTTTGGTATTATTGAAAACAGAATAGATGCCCAAAATGTCACCATTACCCTGCGCAACCGGGAAGGTGGCAAAGTTGGAAAAGTTGCTGGTTCTTAAAGTTAACCTGTTGGTTGCAGGAGAAGCACAACCCTGTATGATCCTGTTGCCAGAAGCCGCAGCATCCGCATAATTTTTATTCAGATCAGAAGATGAAAATTCAAATCCTTCAAATTTCACCAGAGTATTTACATAAGGATCCTGCAGCCCGGTAGTAAGTTGTGCTACTGTTACCAGTTTTGGAACAATCACCTGGTTTCTTTCTCCAGGAAAAATGTGTTCCTGCTGAAGATTTCTTGAAAGCAGGGTCACACCTCCGCCAACAATATCAACACCGCCCCCAATTTGAATCATGCGTCCATAATCTCCAAGGTATAATCCCTTAACTTTTACAAAGATCCTCCTGCCTACGGGGTAATCGGTCCAGAGGTTACTGCCTGCAAGTCGTAACAATATGCCACCGGTTTCATCCTGTATGGAGATCTGCTGATAAAAATTTCCACTTTTATCATCCATCCCTACAATACCACTGATAATGATATCATCCGTAATGGAAACAGTAGTTCCGGATTGAGTGTACCTGGCTTTTAAGTCAGCAATGGTAGTATTGGCCACCATGTTGGCAGGGCCGGTAACCGCGGGTGCTTCATTCGTTTTTTTGCAGGAAAAGATGAGTAAGCTCAGGCTGAGCATCAAAACGCCTTTTACAAAAATATTTTGTGTATTACGCATAAATTATTTGCTGCATTTGCAGTTTAGTTCCATAAAAATTTTACATCATCAATTGCGGTTGAAGAACGGCTTCCACTTCCGGTTGTTGCTGTAGTTGTCAGTATCCTGATCCAAATTTTCTGCGACTGATTGTTCAGCGCTGCCGGAAAATCAACGGTAATAAGATTGCTTGAAAAAACTTTATTCCCTGTCGTCATGGTTCCTGTTGCTGCAACAGTTGTAAAACTGGTAGGGTTATCACCTACGGCATAATCTACCGACCATGTTGTCGTTCGTCCCACCGCTGTACTGGTATCTAATGACTGTAAAAGAAATTCCATTTTAAGGTTCGACTTTCCGGTTGTATTATTTACCTGGAAAACAAATGCCCCTCCAGGGTCTCCAAAAGAAGCAGTTTGCCTGATGCCAAGCGCACGATTGGAATGATTGACCTGGGCTGCGGAATCTGCACCCATAGTAAGGCCGGTTGCTGAAGCAAAGTTTTTAAACCCCGAACCGGTCCGGTTCCAGATATTTGTGTTGGGTGTAGACAATAAGCTGGCAGTTGCTCCGGCATTCGCTGATGTTGCACCTGTAACCACACTCACACCTGCTGGCAAGCCAGAAGAAAGGTTATTAAAATTTATTAAATAGGGAGATGCACCAAACACAATTCCATTGTTCACAATAACCTGTCCGCCATTCACAACATCTGCAAGGCTGCGAATGGTAATTTGCGCAGTACTGTTGAATATGGAAAGATGGCCGGTTATGGATGCAGCGCCGCCTTCAGGCATCACAATACCGGAAGTGTTTCTTACAAAACTCACAACAGAACCTGTAGCATCCGTAATCCTGTAGTTCTGTCCTGTTGAAGCCGGGTTGCCTTCTTTGGTGATCACAACATCATTCAGTTTTACAAGGGTTGAAGCCCACAGATCTTTATTAGCATTGAGCTGTGCTGCTGTTGTTACTCTTGGTGCAATATCTAATGTACCTGCAACAGGTGTAACTTTCGTGATCTGCACATCTTTCAGTTCCAGGTCGCCGTTAAACAAGATGAGTACACCATTTGGTGTAGCCGGACTGGTTGCAGCAGCATCAATTTCCAATATGGTTCCCAAAGGATATACCGGTGAGCCCAACCTTGCATATAAATAAATACCTGCGCCACTTTCATCCTGCACACGATAATTCCCCGCTGCTTCATTCGCATTGTTGGAGATCACCACACCCCTGATCTTTTTTGTACCAACAGGCACTGCAAAATCACCACTACCTGGATAAAGAGCCCTGAAATCCGCCATGGTCATAAAAGAACCGGGAGGCACGGGATCTGGTTCGGTAGGACCAACTGGTTCTTTATTACACCCCACGAAGATCAAACAGAAAACCAGCACACAAAACAAAGCAGGCCATTTATAAAAAAATATTCTTTGCATATAAGTTTTTGTTCTTTTAAAAACGAAGGGTTACACTGGCGAAATAATTCCTGCCATAAGCATAAAAAATGCGTGGGGGAAACTTGTCAATGTTCACTTTATCGCCAGGTCCTGTGGACGCATCAAAACGTAATTGTTCAAAACCACCCGTTTCAATATCCTGCTGATTGAGGATGTTATTTACACCCACATTAAATACCAGGTAGGTTGACTTGTTATTGATCCTGAATGACCTGGGCATACGGTAAGACCATCCACCAAAAAAATCAAGCGTCTGCGCTGCATCAAATTTTGTCTGGTTAAAAACCCTGTTGTATTCTTCGCCTTTATATTCCAGTCCGCGCACTGCATCATAAGTTCTTCTCAGGGGATTCATGCTGAGCCAGTTCTGGTCGAAATAATTTCCGGTAAGTGAAACAAACCAGAAGTGGGGTGAGCGGTAAGTAAGACCAAGGCTATAAGCTTCCTGTGGAGTGGATGGCACTCTGAAATTTTCAGCATAAATGATCTGCTGTCCCAGAACAGCACTACTATTATCAACCGTAATGATTGCGTTTTGTTTGCTATCAAAATAATAACGCCCGAGAGCAGCTGCTGCATTTACCGATAAACCGGGAGCAACAGTTGCTTCAACACCAAATTCACCACCAAAATGCAATTTATCAATACCACTGATCGCATAATTCACAAGGTTCTGGTAAACGTCATGGTAGAAGGTCATCACATCCATTCCATTTGCGAAACGTGTATAATAACCACTTAAACGCAGTTTAAGTCCCGGCGCATTCATTACATAACCTGCTTCTGCTGTCTGGATGGTTTCGCTGGTAATATTCTCCTGTGTTGCATTCCTGGTTCTTGGAGAAACATATACATTTTCAAAATAGGGAGCGCGTGTTACATAGCCGCCTCTCGCATAGATATAATTGCGGCCATCAATTTTATAGGTGGCACCAGCTTTTATTCCATAGTTATTAAATACATTTTCTGCTGCCTCCCCTTTAGAATTATCGGGAAAAAGGCCGGTTCTAACATTTCCAACACGCTGAAAACTGGTGTGGGAAAGTTGTCCTGCAAGAAAGAAATCTACTTTACTGTACCTGAAAACACCCTGAGCCCATGCAGCTGCTTTATTAATATTGATATTATAATCATACCCAAATTTATCGCCCACTTTCAAGATCCTGTTCGGATTATCGAGGTCATTCTGATTGGCCAGGTTGTTGGCAGGAAAATCTCTTTCTGCAAACTGGTTGAGGTTTACATAAAAATCACCACCGAGAAGATCATTCACTCTTTTAAAATAGTGGTTCTTTTGTGTTTGAAATGAAGCACCGGCACTAAGGTCAATGTTTCCCGACAGCCTTGTATTGATTACACTGTTTAGATTCAGTCTTTGTGTATTGACAACTCTTTCTTCAAGAATATACCTCGATCTGTTTCCGCTCACATCATTTCCGGGAGTACCGTTGGCGTCTTTGATCGTCATAAAACCGTTACGGTTCACTTCATACAAACGCTGCCAGTTGATCTGGCGCAGGTTAATATCATTGCGCATGATTTCAGCCAGGCGGTCGCCTTGTTCGGGATCGGTTACGCTGGCCCATGTGGAGGTATAGTTGGGGAGGTATCGGTAATAATCAGGGCGTGGGTCAGGAGCATTATACCAGTCCAGTGCTGTTACATATCTGTCGCCAAAAGAATAACCGGCACCAGTAGTAATGGTTGTATTATTATTAATCCGGAAATCATGGGAAAGAATCATTACCGGCTGATGCGTATATCCTATACTGGCATTTCTTTTTTGCCCGTTTTGAAAACCCCAGTTGGGATTGTAATAATTCGTTCCTGCAAGGGAAAGCATTTCCTTAACCGAAGATCCCTGCCTTCCGTTTTCTGTGGGGGCACCAAACACCGTGAAACTCAAAAGGTGTTTCTGACTGATCTTTTTATCAACGGCGGCAAAATAACTCCAGCCATCGTAATGCGTTCCGGGAACGTAACCTTCTTCTGCCCAGCGACGGCTTCCGCTGAAACTGAATGCCCATCCCTTTTTACTTAGTCCGGTGGAATGGGAAAACATCCAGCGATGCCTATAATTCCTGTTGGCATTTGCATAACTGAAAGAGGTTTGCACGCGCTGGCGGCTCGCACGCGAATCAATATTGGTGTTGCTCCCGATATCACCAAAAGCAAATGTATTTGTAGTCAATCCAAATGACACATCGCGGTTGCGCATCACATCGTTCAATCCACCCCAAAGGCCATAAGGCGTGAAACCATTGTCAAGGTTATCCATCGGAATGCCATTCATATAGGTTCCAAAAAAATCATTGTCATATCCCCTGATCCGGAAACGGAGTGCACTGAAATTGAAACTTGCAGCGGAGAAGAACGGGTCACGCCCGGCAGCAAGAACTGAAGAAATATTTTGGCCTCCTCCATCGCCCATATCTGCATCATCAATTGAAATAGTAGGAATATTATCCTGGATGTTTTGTTTCAATTCATCCAAAAGGGCCGAATCCCGGGCTGGAATAGTATCCACGCGGTTTTTTTCCTGGGCGCCAGCGGTTAGGCAGGCACACAAAAACACAAGCAGCAGTTTGTTTCTAAGCATGAGCTAATTTTAATAGAGGCGCAAATTTAGTCAGGTATTTGTATTCGGTCGTCTGATTTTAATAACATCATCTTTTTTTAACCTGCATCCATCCTTTTTATGAAAAGATTCGTCTATGGTTTCCTTATGTTTGCGACCAGAATTTTGACAATGATATGAATAAAATTATCCACCTTTTCCTTTTAATCGTCTTATCCACACAGGTTTTCGGCCAAAATGGCAAACAACAATACAAGGTTGCCATTATTGGGTTTTATAACCTGGAAAACTTATTTGATACGATTAATAATCCGGCTATCAACGATGAGGAGTGGCTGCCTTCCGGAATCAGGAATTATAACACTAAAATTTACGAAGATAAACTGACCAAACTGGCTACTGTAATTTCCCAGATGGGTGTGGATAAAAATCCGGACGGACCTGCTATCCTGGGTGTTGCTGAAATTGAAAACGATACGGTGCTCAGAGATCTTGCGGCGCATGCTTTACTGAAAAGGCAGAATTATAGTTTTGTACATTATAATTCCAGAGACGTCCGGGGAATAGATGTTGGCTTGTTTTACAATCCGAAATATTTTGTCCCGGAGCAAAGCGATAAATTATTCGTTCAATTACCCGGGGGTTCAAAAGATGCCAATTTTACAAGAGATATTCTTTGGGTGAAGGGAAAACTGGATGGTGAAGACATTCATATATATGTGAACCACTGGCCAAGCCGTGTTGGTGGGGAAGAAAGAAGCCGCCCTGCAAGGGAAGCCGCTGCGGGCGTCGCCAAAAAACATATTGATTCTATTACCCGTCTCGATCCGATGGCCAAGATCATTTTAATGGGTGATCTGAATGACGACCCGGTGAATACCAGTGTGGCCGTTGTATTAAATGCAAGAGGCAAACAAAAAGAAGTGATGAAAGGTGGTTTATTTAACCCCTGGACCGATATGTACAAGTCCGGAGTAGGCACACTTGCTTACCAGGATTCATGGAATCTTTTCGACCAGATCATTGTTTCTTACCCCTGGCTGAATAAAAACCAAAGCGGATTTTTTTATTTCCAGCCCTATATTTTCAGTCGTGAATTCATGAAAGAAAACCTGGGCAGGTATAAGGGTTATCCCATGCGCACCTGGGATGGCAATAGTTACCGCGGTGGCTACAGCGATCACTTTCCTACCTACCTGGTGATGTTGAAAAAAGCCAACTGACCTCATTTTAATTCAACATCAGTTTTTCCATTCTAAGTGGTTAAAACGATTATTGCATAAGCGTTTTTACTTAAAGCGAATACGTGTTCCTTCTTTTGAGGTTAATCTCAAATTCCCAAGTTTTTTTTCCCACAGAAAATTAATAATCTGGTAATAGTTTAGATTATTTCCAATTGATTCTCAACCTATTTTCGCCACCCATCCTTAGAAAGATCATTCTAAATATTTAATCAAAACATTAAAATGAAAAAGTTTTACCTGATCTTTCTTTTCGCATTTTTTGGAATCAACGCATCTTCACAGGTCAATCATCTTGTAATCAGCCAGGTTTATGGCGCGGGGGGCAATACGGGCGCCACCTACAAAAATGATTTTATCGAGATTTTCAATCCAACCACATCTTCGGTAAACCTCACGGGCTGGTCAGTTCAATATGCTAGTGCCACTGGAAGTTCCTGGGCTGTCACAAGTCTTTCAGGCTCAATTGCGGCTGGAAAGTATTACCTGGTGCAGCAAGCCGGCGGTGCAACCGGTGCCAATATGCCCGCTGCTGATGCTACGGGAATCACTAATATGAGTAGCACTGCAGGCAAAGTAGCACTGGTAAATTCCACAACAGCACTAACAGGTACCTGTCCTTCCAATTACATCGATCTGGTTGGATTTGGAACAACAGCCAATTGCTATGAAGGCAGCGGCGCCACCCCTGCACCTTCCGCAATACTGAGTGTTTTCAGGGCTGCCAATGGGTGCACAGATACGGACAACAATGCTTCAGATTTTTCTGCTGCTACACCAGCACCACGTAACAGCGTCACCACTGCAAATACATGTTCGGTTACCAACGGAATTTCAACCGGCAACATCAGCACACCTCCATTTTGTATTGCCGGTGCTGATGTAAATGGAAGTGTAGCGTATGATGCTACCGGTAGTTTTAATACAACATTCACTGCCTATTTAAGTGACGCAACCGGAGATTTTACCAATGCGGTAAACATCGGTTCAACAACTGTAAACGGCACCAATGCTTCCGGCAATATTGCTTTCGCCATTCCTGCATCAACGCCATCAGGAAGTGCTTACAGGATCAGAATAACTTCTGATGCACCAGCAGTTACTGGAAGCAGTTCATCATCATTCCAGATCTTTAATGGTGTTGAAAATGTAACGGGTATTGCTGCTGTAACCAACTCCAATTCATTTAATCTTTCATGGAATAATCCTACTAACTGCTTTGAAGAAGTACTGGTGGTGGTAAAACAGGGCAGCGCCGTGAGCGGAACGCCTTCCGGTAATGGAACTGCTTATACAGCGGACAATGTTTTTACTGGTGCAGGTTCTGATTTTGATGGAGGCAAAGTGGTATATAAAGGTAGCGGAACATCGGTTGCAGTAAGCGGTTTAACAGCCGGACAGAATTATTATATAACCCTGTTTTCCCGGAATCAGTCTGTATGGAGTTCAGGGGTGCTGTATACAATTAATTCACTGGGTGTACTGAATCATCTTGTCATCAGCCAGGTCTTTGGTGGCGGTGGTAATTCCGGAGCACCTTACTCTCATGACTTTGTTGAATTGTTTAACCCGACAGCAAATGCAATGAACCTTACGGGCTATTCGCTTCAATATACAAGTGCTGCCAACAATACATGGAGTACCAACAACAACCCGTTGACAGGTTCGATAGGCGCAGGAAAATATTTTCTGGTTCAATTAGGAACTTCTAATGTGAACAATGGCATTGCACTTCCCACTCCTGATCAGATTTTCAGTACCAACATTAGTGCAACATCTGGAAAGATCGCCCTTGTTGAATCTACTGTTGCATTAACTGTCAATTGCCCTTCCTCCGATACTTTTGTTGATTTAGTGGGCTATGGAACTGCAGATTGTTTTGAAGGTTCAGATCCTGCACCTTCCGCATCAAATACCACTGCCATCTTAAGAAAAAGTGGTGGTTGTGCAGATGCTGATGATAATGAAAATGATTTTATTACCGCGGTACCTAATCCAAGGAACAGTGTTCATGCAGGCAACCAGTGCAATACAACTAATTCACCATTACCAGTACGTTTCAGTGGATTAAAAGCTAAAGAGCAGGGAGCCATGGTCACCATTCAATGGAATAACGAAACAGAAACAGATGTTGCAGATTATACCATTGAACGCTCAAATGATGGCAGCAACTATACCGCAATAGGCAGGATCACTGATGTTAAAAACAATGGCGGTTTGAATGCATATAGTTTTACAGATGTAAAGCCTTCTGCTGCTGATAATTTTTACAGGATCAAAGCCAGGGAACTTGATGGAAAAACGATTTACAGTCTTTCATTAAAAGTGAATTTGCAAACAAAGCTTTCCCTGCTGACGCTTTATCCCAATCCTGCTAAAAATGGTCAAGTTAGTGTACAGATACAACAATTACCTGAGGGTTTGTATGCGTTTGTAATTTACAATACACAGGGCCAGGTGATGGAAAGAAGAATATTACATCATAATGGCGGATCCCGCACCGAAAATATCAACATGAACCTTCCTAAAGGAATGTATCATGTTCAATTAACAGGCGCGATCAATCTTCAGCAAAAACTGGTGATTCAATAAATTTGGAAACATACATTTTATTAAAGCTGCCTTCGGGCAGCTTTTTTTTGTAATTACCACCTGGAATTCGAAGAAAAAAACAACAAAGACCTGTAGTTCATCACCACCCTATTCCTGTGCGAACAAATAATTTTGATTTTATAAGGCGCCTTCCCCATCCCACAAAAAACCATGGCAAAACATCTTTTCAAGCCAGCATATTGCAAAAAGAAAAGGCCGTAAAATTAATCTCATGCGAAAGAAATTAGGAATGGTTATGACAGTTGCTTTATTGGTATTTTTTGTTGCCTGGTCGGCTACAGGATCAAAAAAACAAACAGATAACCTGACCTCCAATAAAACCATTACAAAAAATGATCAGCCTATTGAAAAACCAACCAGAGAAGGAAACTTCTGGTGCGATAAAGGGCAGATCCTGATTGTTTACTGGAACTTTGATTATTTTAATTTCCATCGTCCCAAATACAATTGCGAAAAAGGATTTTCTATTTGCATACAGGATGGATTCTGGGCTCTGAAATGTATAACTGTTTCACCCATTGCCATACTTTACAATGAGAAAGTGAATGTCTGGGGAGAGGTTAAAGAAAATCAGGTGGAATTACATTTCCCGGTTGCGCTGCGTGAACTGGAAGAATATGCTGCAGAGGACCTGGAAACTTTTAGTGTGGACGCTCCTTTACACTTAAACCGGAATATCAGTTTGAAGCCGGGAAATTATGCTGTAAAAGAAGTGGGCCAGGAACTGGTGGTGGTGGTGGACCGGTTGTAATTAAGCAGGCTGACTTAAAATTTTTTGGGTCAGCCTCTTTTTATGACATGAGTGGGTGAAAAGTAGTTGAACGATTGTTGAAAGGTGGTTGAACAATTGTTGAATGTTTTTGAATTGAACGGTTGTTAATTCATCTCTGTGCTTCCTCTGTGCCGCTGTGCGCTCTGTGGTTCATTCTTTTAAGGTTGAACGGTTGTTGAACAATTGTTGAACAGTTGTTGAACAGTTGTTGAACAGTTGTTGATTTAGATACCTTTTAACTTACTTCAGTTGAATTATGTTTAAAACCTTAGCGCCTTTGCGGCAAAAAGAACTGTGGTTGACCGGTGGTTGAACAGTTGTTGATGTAGATACCTTTTAACTTACTTCAGGTGAATTATGGTTTAAACCCTTAGCGCATTTGCGCCTTTGCGGCAAAAGAAACTAAACACGTTATAATAATTCAAAATTCAGCTAACCAGATCAGGCAATTTTGCGATGATCCGCTTCAATTGAATTTAAAAGACTCCAGACCTCGCGGTATTTCTTTTTGTCCAGATTGAGATTCAGCACCACAAATTCTTCTCCCTGGCAGTTGGCAAGTCCTGTGAGGATCTCGCTTTGGATAAGGGGCATCAATACCATCAGGCTGTTCAGATCAAGGGTTAGCTTTGTATTGAAAGGACTTTCACCCTGCTTATAGACTATTTCAATCAGTTTTTGGGACATAGGATTAATTAGAATACGGAAATCAAGACAAACCTAATATCTAAACCTTTAAAATGCAATGCATGACTGAAAAACATCTATTTAAGCATAAAACCTGGTAAATCCCCCCTTGAGGCGTTGTTCCGTCAACCCCTTAATCAATAAAAACCCTTCGCTTTCATAATCTTCTCCAAAAATGGCCCTGGTAATCTACCTGAATCTGCCTTTTCTCCCCTACCTTTGCGCTCCTTCAAATAAACCTGAACCTCAGAGTCCAGGAATTGGTGGGCAAACATCTTTTTAATTAAAAAACAACAGGGTAATGAACAATTACGAATTGATGGTGATTTTTACCCCTGTGCTTAGCGATGATGAATTTAAAGCGGCACAGCGTAAGTACACTGCATTGGTTACCGAAAACGGTGGATCCATTGTAGCGGAAAACCCATGGGGACTGAAATCACTGGCGTACCCGATCCAGAAAAAAACCACTGGTTTATACTGGGTTATGGAATTTATTGCGCCATCCGACTTCAATGAGAAGCTGAAGATCCAGCTTCTTCGTGACGAGAGTGTTCTCCGTCACATGACTACAAAACTCGACAAATACGCCGTCGAGTACAATAGCAGAAAGAGAAGTGGCGTACCAACAGGAACCGAAAAAATTCAGGAGGCTTAATTATGGCACGTCCAAATGAAATTAAATACCTGACCGCCATTAAACAGGAAAAGCGCCCAAAGAAATTTTGTCGCTTTAAAAAATATGGCATCCGCTACATTGATTACAAAGATATCGAGTTCCTGAAAAAATTTCTGAACGAGCAGGGAAAAATGCTTCCCCGCCGTATCACCGGAAATTCGTTGAAATTTCAGCGTAAAGTAAGTGACGCCATTAAAAAGGCTCGTCAGTTGGCTTTGTTACCATATGTAACAGATCTTTTAAAATAAACCACTCTAATCCCGCATTGCGGGTGACAGTCAGTTTTGCTGATTGAGTAAAAACAACAACAATGGAAATCATTTTAATTCAGGATGTAGACAATCTTGGTGGCAAGAACGAACTCATAAAAGTAAAAAACGGTTATGCAAGGAATTTTTTAATTCCCCAGGGATTTGCAGTTGAGGCCAGCCCTTCCAACAAAAAGCAACTTGACGAAAGACTTAAAGTTGCAAAAAAGAAAGAAGCAGCCATGCTTGCACAGATCAACAGTGTAATTGCCAAACTTCAGGAAGCTCCTTTAAAAGTTGGTGCCAAAACTGGTACCAGCGGGAAGATCTTCGGTTCAATTACCTCTCTGCAGCTCAGCCGCGCTATCCGCGACCAGAAAGGATATGAGATCGATCGTAAGAAGATCATTCTTCCGGAAGATGTAAAGGAACTTGGTACTTATAAAGCAACCATCGATTTTGGCAACGGTCAAAATGCCGAAGTAGATTTTGAAGTAGTTTCTGAATAATATACATTTTACCGAATCTTAATAACGAGTCTGCCCTACCGGCAGACTTTTTTTGTAGTTGAATCACCACACTCATCAGCAAATGTTAAGAAACTCTAAATAAGGTACAGTTTTTGAACTAAATCTACCCTATCCAACTTCCTGGTCGCAAAGCCACAAATCCACCTTTGGTAACAACTTTCATTTATTTATTAAAAAAATTTTGCGGCTATGAAACAATTCTACTTTCTGTACACCCTATTTTTTACAGGCATCTTTGCACTTACAACAAATGTTGTAAATGCTCAAAATTGCGGTCCTATCCGAGAAAACTTTGATTTAGCCGGGGGATCCAATGGCGGATTTACTTCTTCCACCCAGGGCAATCCAGGTTCACCAGGTTTTACTTTTGGGTTTTCAGGTACGGATGGCTACCTGAACAGGTGTGGTACTACTGCCGGCACTATTTACCAGGTTCTTTCACCAACTTACCAAACCAGTCCTACAGCAACCCTGCTGGGATATGGCTTTGAACTCAGTGGAACTGCCCCTTCTTCCCAGGTTGATTTTTTTATTGAATACTTGAACAGCAACACCGGAACAGTAACCACTGCCTTTCTTTCTACTGTATTTCCTGTATATACAGGACCTGCAGGCAATCAAACAGCATTGATTTGCGCTTCTGTGATGGTGAGTACCATTCCTGGTTTTACACCAGGTGGAAGTTACAGGATCTATTCGCTGGTAAAGGCTGGAACAACTTCCCAGCCCAACCAATGTATGATCTTTGATGATTTCCGTACAACAGGCGTTCGTACGCCTACACCACTGAACCCAGTTCCAACCTGTGGTCCGATTGCAGAAAACTTCAATAATACAGGTGGCTCTATGGCAGGATTTACATCCTTCATCCAGAGCAGTCCAGCTCCCGGTTTTACTTATGGTTCTGAGCCAGGCGATGGTTACCTCCAACGCTGCAGTATTACTGCTGGCACTGTTTACCAGATTCATACACCAACCTACCAGACGGCGGTTTCACAAACCTTCATTGGTTATGGATTTGAATTAACCGGTTCAGTAGCTGTTTCTGAAGTGTATATTTTCCTTGAATATGTAGCCCCTTCAGGTGGTATCGTTACCAGGTATGTCGATACACACTTCCCTGTGTATACAGGATCCGGCAGCAATTTACTTGCACGTGTATGCGATTCTATTCTGATCAGCAATGTTCCCGGATTTACTGCTGGCAATAAATACAGGGTTTACATTCTTTTGATGTCGAATACTTCTTCACAAAATAATGAATGTATTGTTTTTGATGATTTCAGAACAACGGGTTTTGAATCTTTGATCACTCTTCCTGTCAATTTCACTCAGTTCACCGGAAGGATTTTAAACCAGTCTGCTTTACTGAACTGGAAAGTTGCCGGTGAAAAGGATGTATTGAAGTACGTCGTGGAAAGAAGTACCAACGGAACTGATTTCACCAAAGTAGGTGAAGTAACTGCCTCCGGTCTTACTGAATATGCTTACACTGATGCAAACCTGGCGCAGGGGGTATATTTCTACAGGATCAAAAATGAAGACGTGGACGGTTTGTTCCGTTATTCAACCATAGTGCGTCTGAATCTCAATAAAGTGATCACGGTTCGGGCCTTTCCTCAACCAGCATATACCAATGTAACCATTGAACATGGCATTGTGGCTAAGTCTGGAAAACTTTCCATCTTAACTTCAAATGGCCAGCTATTAAGGGAAATCACAGTAAAACCAAACACAACCCAAACTTTGATCAATTTAACTGGGTTTAACAGCGGATTATACATCTTACGATTTGATAATGGAAGCGGACAGGTAGAAACGCTTAAATTAGTCAAACAGTAATAGATAATTACCAGGCCGTCTGAAAAGACGGCTTTTTTTTTGGCTGATTCTTTTTTGCCATTATTTTATTATATTCGTTACGTTTTGTGTTCTTTCAGTTCCTGGTTGACTGAACGTAAGGAAAATGTTCGTGATGGCCAGCTGTAAACACTTTTTAGTTTTTTAAATTTTTCTCAAATGAACATTTACGTAGGAAATCTTAGTTGGGGTCTGAAAGATGAGGACCTTGCCAACTTGTTTTCACCATTCGGTGAAGTAGCATCTGCAAAGATCGTTATGGACAAATTCACTCAGCGCAGCAAAGGATTTGGCTTCGTTGAAATGCCAAATGACGACCAGGCCCAAACAGCCATTGCACAATTGAACGGCAGCGAGATCGAAGGCCGTAATCTTGTAGTAAATGAATCCCGCCCTAAAGAAGGTGGTGATGGTGGCTACAAGAAAAGAAGCTTTGGCAACGGCGGCGGTGGCGGCGGCGGCTTTAAGAAAGGCGGCAGCGGCGGAAGCGGCGGCGGTGGATACCGTGGTGGAAATGGTGGCGGAAGCGGCGGCGGCGGCGGTTATAACCGTGGCGGCGGCGGCGGTGGATACAGAGATAACTATTAATCTATCGATACCAAGGTATTTTAGTCCGCCTTCCAGGCGGACTTTTTTATGGGAATAAGGTTTGCATCACTCAAGAAAAAAAGGAATGTTTATACCAATTGGGGATGATAACCGGGACAGGCACCAAACACCTTATGTAAATTACCTTTTCATCATTATCAATATTCTCGTTTTTATCTTCCTGCAGGGAATGGGTAATGATATTGCTTTCACCTACGCTTATTCAACTGTCCCCGGTGAAATACTTTCAGGACAGGATATTGTTACAGATGCAAAGATCCTGGTGGATCCTTATACCAAACAAAGGTTTGAATTACCTGGCCTGGAACCCACAAATATTCCTGTTCATTTAACACTGATATCCTCCATGTTCATGCATGGTGGCATTGCACATATTGCAGGCAACATGATGTACCTCTGGATCTTTGGAGATAATATTGAAAATGATATGGGACATATCAAATATTTTTTCTTCTACCTGCTTTGCGGCATTATCGCTTCTATGGCTCATGTATTATCTACACAATTTTTTGGGCATAACCTGCTGATTCCAAGCCTTGGTGCGTCTGGTGCAGTATCAGGGGTGCTGGGGGCGTATCTTCTCATGCATCCTACAAGAAAAGTACATGTGTGGATGTTGCTTACCGTTATATCAGTTCCGGCCTTTGTTGCTGTTGGTCTTTGGTTCGTTTTCCAGTTGGTGAATGGCCTTGGTGCCCTCGGTGGTGAAGAAGCGGGTGGTGTGGCCTATGCCGCGCATATAGGAGGATTTATTGCAGGATTCATCCTCATCAAATTTTTCGTGAACAAACGTAAGGCTTTACCGCAAAAAAGAAAATCGGTTTGGTAATACTTCAATTTCAAACGTTGAAGTACTGAAAAATTCACCATCAGCATGTGCTGGGAGCTCATGGTCTGATTGAATTTTTATGAGTGCTCCCTGTTTGTAAATTACAAAAGGCAGTTCAAGATGTTCGCCCTTTTCAATTACAGGCAGGTAACGCATCCGCCTGATCGGAGATATCCTGCCGATTATGTTAATGTCAAGCTGCCCGTCATTTACAGAAGCTTTTGGTGCCACATGAAACCCTCCACCATACCGTCGGCCATTGGCGACACTGATCATAAAACAATCCTGCATGATCGTTTCCTTTCCTATTCTTATTGTGCATGGCTTTTCATCATAAAGCATAATATGCTTTATGATGGAAAGCAGGTAAGAAGATTTGCCTGAGATCTTTTTTTTACCTACCAGATCTTTTACAATAGCACCATCAAACCCTATTCCTATACCATTCAGAAATAACCGGCCATTACAGGATCCTGCATCAACAGGAAAAGGTTTGGCTACCAGCATTTGTTCAACCTGTTGTTCAACTTTGCAATCCCCATACAGCATCCAGTGAAAATCATTTCCGCTGCCACCTTTAAAAATGGTAACCGGTATTTGAATGTGGGGGTACTGATTGATAAAAAAATGTAAAGTGCCATCACCGCCGACCACCCAGGCTTCCGAAAAATTTTCCAGGTGCTCAGGCCATACCTGATCAAAGATTTTGTGTTGCACACCCATCCCGTTCAGCAGCATATCTATATGCTCCGCAACAATGCTGATGCGCTGGCTTTCTGGAAATGGATTTACAAGTATGGCAATAGATCGTTCCGAATACATTTTATCTTTGAATCACTTTAATTGTGCGGGCACCGTGGTAAGAATGCATTTCACCGTTATACATGGCATCTGCACTTACCGGCCCTTGTTTAAAACTTCCCGGTGACACTGCACGCACGGCATAATAATATTTCTGCGTGGGAGCAGTGGCATTTACAAAGAAATGAATTCTATCGTCCCGAACATCAAGTGCAACAGGCTCTGATGCATTTTTTATCCATTCCATTCCAGGCAATTCCTTTGTCCTTGGATTTTCAATTTCAAACCCCGCAGGCAACAGATCCGTGATCACTATGTTTTCAATCTGCTGATCGTATAGTTTTTGAAGGGTTACTTCAACAATGATCAATTCATTCTGGGTAAATTGGTTGCCAGAGATCTGCCTGCCATACCTGTCGAAAAATTGCCTGCGTACTTTAATGAAATTATCTTCTTCCACATAAGCACCTGTTGAACTGATACCCTCAGCCACCCAGCTGTAATACAATCTTCCCTGTCCGGTAGTTTTTATTTCAACCGGCCCGTTTCCAAGTGTTTCATGACTTCCTTTCCAGTCTCCATCCATTTTTATGGTTTTGCCTCCTGCCTGAATCGTTCCTGAAACATTTGATTTGGAAGCCGAGCGGGCCAGTTTTCCTAAGGATAAAAATGCAAAAGCCCTTTCCTGTGTGTTCATATATCGTTCCCTTTTAAGCCGGTCGCTCACATGCTTAGCCATCACAGGAATTTGTGCATTACCCGGATCGGTATCCAACAGTGCATTTAAAGCGATCGCCTCATCTCTTAATGCACTATAAAAGCTGCCCCCTGTTTGTTGCACTGATTCTTCTCCGCTGAAAGATGTTGGAAGCAAAGCATTGAACGATTTTTTATCGCCCGAAACGGCAAATGCAGCTGATAACAGGTACCTGCTATCCAGGGCAAGCAATTGCGTGTTCGACTTATAATAATTCATGGACGATACCTGGGCTCTTCCGGCAATCGAAAGCACATATAAACTATAAGCAACTTCCTTGGGCGCGATCTTTTTATTTTGGTTCCTGTTATAATAATAAGTAATGGTTTCTTTTGTTCTAAGTCTGTTGGCAAGGTAAGCCAGCATGGTTTCTGTCAGACTTTCATCCACATCAAAACCTGCTTTCCGGGCTTCAAGTAAAAAATGGGTGGCATACACGGTGGTCCACCAGTCTTCGCGTCCTTCACCATCCCAAAGCGTAACAGCACCATTATATAACTGGCGCATTTTAATTTTCCTGATGGCTTCAATCACATTATTGTTCGCCATTAATTTCCTGTCTTCGCCACCAAATAAATTGGTAAACTCACTAAAATACAATTGTGGGAAAGAGGAAGAGATCACCTGCTCTGTACATCCAAACGGGTACTGTACCAGGTACCGCAAATGCGGACCGAGTTCACCTATTGGCGATTTGCTTACCACCAGTTCGTATGTATAACTTCCGGGAATAAAATCCCGCTGTGGCAACTGGATCTGCTGATTGGTCCCTCCTGCAATGGAACCGCTTCCGGATAATTTCTGAAGTGTTGATGGAGGGCGAACAGAAATTTCAATATCCTCCGTAAAAGTTTCTCCCAAAGCCTGTACCTGCACTTTAATTTGTGCAGTGCTGATCCTGGGGTCAGCCACAAGCTGAAATACCGCTCTTCCTTCTGCTTTTGCATTTAACTGCAATGACTTTGAGTTTCCACCGCTTAATTTCACAGGACCACTCACATTTATGGTCGTTTTTGCTGATGCAGTTTTATTGGTGGTATTTGTGATGGTAACAGGTATCGTTACGGTATCACCCGGACTAATAAAACGCGGAAGCGCAGTACTTAACACGATGGGGTCGGCCACAGTTGTTGTTGCATCAGCTGATCCAAACTTATTGTCCTTATAAGCTACTGCCATCAACCGGATCTCGCCGCTGAATTGCGGTACGTCATATTCAAAATCGACATGACCATTTCCATCCGCTTTTTTCATTCCGCTCCAGTAAGACATTAACTTAAATCTTTTTGCAGGCATTGGGTTTACTCTCTTATTCATTTGCAGATCTCCATCACCGCCCGTACTGCTTGCCCTGTTCCTGATCTCGGGGAACAACAAAGGGTACATATCAAAAGCATTTACCTGCAAGGCCTTTTTCTGGTAATAATAGTTATAGGGATCAGGCGTTTTAAAATCTGTAACCTGCAAAATGCCATTATCAACTGCAGCCAGCGTTACATAACTTCCAGGCTGGGTTTTGACACGCACTTTCTGCCTTGTTTTAGACCTGACATTTTTTTCTGACTGTATTACAACCGGCAGTTGACGGTCCTTACCCTCCACCTTAAGATTTTGAAATCCATGGGCAACTGTTAATGGAATATCTGAAAGTTCATGTGGCTTTATGAGTGTTGCACTGATATAAACATTGGGCAAATGTGATTCAGAAATTTTCAGCTCCATGCTCGCTGTTCTTTTATCTACATCAAGGTACTGGTAAGAAAGCACCTGGTCGGTTTCCATTGTAATCAGCAACCTTCCGCTGAACGGCGTTTTAAAAAGCAGCTTTGCCATATCCCCGGGTCTGTAAGATGGTTTATCTGCTTCAATATCGATATGACCTTCCGTATTGACTTCAAAGGATGAGTTATCACCGCCCCAGGAACCATAACTATAAAATTTTTTGCTTACATAAGTGCTGGCACCCGGACGGTAAATGCGCACTTCATAATCTCCCGGAGAGCGGGGAACAAAATTAAATTTTGTACTATTTCCAATTGATATCTGCTGGTCATAAACGATCTTGTCTTCCTGTTGTGATTCATAACGGAAATAACTACCCGATTTAGTTAATACTGTTTTATACTCACGCTTCACCACCTGGACCTGGGCATTTGTATTTACGGGCTGGTGATTGCGGTTGAGTGAAAGCAGCATAAAATTCACAGGCTGATTCAATGGATAATAATAAGATCCATCTGTTTTGATTCCATGAAAAATTTCCTGGGTAAATATTTCAGCTGATGTATGCCGGCTCACAGGACGGCCGGTTTCATCGAATACTGTAGTAAAAAAACCAACCTGCAATAACCCCCTGTTGCTGTACATGGCATCGGCCTCAAAACTCAGACTGGCATTGCCTTCCTCATCTGTTTTTCCCTCTTTCAATTCCTTGTCATAAAATTCCTGCTGGTTAGCAAGGGTAAAATCAAATCCCGGAAATTGCTGGGCAGTGAATCGCTTTTGCCTGACCTGGATCTCCGTTTCATAATTCCGGTTGGCTGCTGGCGGACCAAAAAAATTGGATGCACTGATCCGGAGTTGCGCAGTTTGTGAAGGCGTTAAAACATTTTTGTCAAGATGGACATTTACCCTGATTCTGTCGGGCACAAACTCTTCGATCATGAAACTTTTAGAAGCAAGCAGCACATCATTGGCAGCATAAACTTCAAGTAGGTAACTTCCAGTTATAGCTGAAGGGGAAAGTTCCAGATCACCCTCAAGGGCACCTTGTTCATTTAAACTTTTCCTGAATGTTTTAAGTTCCTTTCCATTAGGAAGTAAAAATTTTAATTTTAAAGGTATGGCACCAGGGCTTTGCCAGTTATTGTCGCGCAGCAACACTGCATAGTTCAACTTTTCCCCAGGTCGGTAAATATCTCTTTCCGCATAAATAAATGCATCCATATTTGAAGCATTATCTCTTTTGCCACCCACGTCAAACCTGGAAGTGTTCACCTTTGTATTGTTCAAAGGCAGGTAAGTAAAATCATCTGCCGACTTTGCAACCACCATAGCTGGTTTATAGCCTGCATAACTACGTGAAACAAGTACCACTTCCGCTGCACCATCTGCATTTGTAGGTGCCGTTCCAAGCAATTGGTTGTTTGCGCCATAAACATTAATGGTAATGCCTTTTAGTGGTTGCGCCGACTTAATTGAATTGGCAAAAACCAACATCTTATCCTTGCCATGTTTTGAGATAAGTCCAATATCTGAAAAAGAAATAAACCGGCTGTCGGAAACCCAATAAGATTCTACAGAACGGATCATTACATGGTAAACACCTTTTACATCCGGAAGGCGGTCTTCAAACTGCGAAATATTCAACAGCCTTCCACCACCTGATTTTGGCAGTGAGCGCGTATCAATATCCTTTGAATAGATCACATCACCTGCAGTGGGTTCAGCATAATTTCTGTCACCCTCATCACCACGATAATAACCTTCATCTTCACCATCGCCATAACTTCCTGCAGGATAATATCCATTCCTTTCCGCCATCAGCAGGTTATTCTCATATATCCTGGAAATGATCAAGCGCACTTTGGGTGTATTGGTGATACGCACCTCCACATTTCCACCGCCTTTTTTGGAGAGATAAACAGCTTTACTGTTTGTAAATTTTATTTCGGACTCCAGTTGCCCGAAAGCAATGTTCTGAGAAAAATTTTCTTTCATCACGCCGCCAACGCGACCGCGCAATCCTTTAAGAAGATTCAATTCATAAGTTTTATCAACATCAAATTTATCGCTCCTCAGTGTGATCCCATTATCACGAAATTCTGTTGTATAATTGATCGCAGGTTCAAAATTTATAAAGCGCGCCATGTTCTCCTGGTTCAGTTGCTGGCTGGTATAAATATGAACAATGCCCATTGTACCGTCGTGTTCAGCTTCTATACTGTTTACATTTAAAACATATGGCGATGAAATGGAAACGGTAGTAGTGATATCCTCTTCGGTGGCCATGGAGCCCTTCGCCGGCTTTAAACCCTTTTTCAATGTGAGTTTAGCTTCATACGTTTTGTCTTCTGCTTTTAAGGAAGGAATCAGGAGCAAAAGATCCTGTGTGGCACCTGTATGCTGTGCCTCGAAATCCATTTCCTTTCCATCAACTTGCAGTGTGATCTTGTTTTTTACATCTTCCGCAACTACCGGGTAATTAAAATGCAGATTCACCTGGGGAATACCCATTCGGGTTGTTTCATCCCTGAGGACCCAGGAAACATATACATCATTTAATACAAGTGGTGCGGTGTGAAAGGAAATTCCCTTGTCCTGTTTCAGTTCATTAAAATTGCTGAACCGAAGAACTTCATCATTGATCTTTGCCTTGTAATTTGTGGCTGGCAGCAAAGGCTGGGAAGGAGAAAATATTAATTCTTCAGGACCATTCCACCTGAACCTGCCGGGAATCTTAGGTTCAAAAGTAACATACTCGGAAGAATCCCAGGTGTTTAACAGAGAATCCGGGTACAGACTGTTCGAAAAACTAAAAACGAGATTGCCCAATTGCGGAACTTCGCCTTTTGCAGTGGTGGCATCCAACTGAACAAAACTCTTATTGCAGGAAAGGAATAATGAAGATAAAATTATAGCCAGTAAAAGAAGGAAATTACGGTGCAGCATTTTGTGGTGGTGGTTTGAAAAGGAAAAATAAGAAACAAATCATCGTTAAATTAAAAGATGGAGTTCCTGTTTCAAAGAAGAAAGCAGAAATTAGATGAAAAGACCTAAGGTGGCAGACTCGATGAGTCCATATTGTTTTAAAAAAAATCTTCAGAAAGTTACAATTGTAAAATTACCGTTGCCTGTTAAAAGATTGGTAATAGTAACGGGTATCAGTATGCTTGTATTCTTCCTGCTTTGCCTGTTGTTTCCATTAAAAGACCGGATCGAATACTCCACCACCATTGAAGGATCTGATGGCGAAGTGTTGCATGCATTTTTAACGGTTGATGAAAAATGGCGCATGAAAACCGAATTAAATGAGATCTCTCCGCTCCTTAGAAAAACCATCTTAGCAAAAGAAGACAAACATTTCTATAAACATCCGGGTATGAATCCTTTCGCATTCGCAAGGGCGGCTGTAATGAATATTGCAAAAGGGAAAAGAACTTCGGGTGCATCCACCATTACCATGCAGGTGGCCAGGGCACTTGAACCAAGGAAACGCAATCTATTTTCTAAAACCATTGAGGTCTTTCGTGCCTTTCAGCTTGAAATGAAATACAGCAAGGAAGAAATTTTGCAGATCTATCTCAACCTGGTTCCTTATGGCGGGAATATTGAGGGTGTAAAAGCCGCTTCACTATTGTATTTTAAAAAAGATCCCGACCATCTTTCGCTGGCAGAAATCACTGCGCTTTCCATCATACCCAACCGGCCATCGTCTCTTGTAATTGGTAAACATAATGAAAGGATAAAACAGGAGCGCAACAGGTGGCTTATGAAATTTGCTGAAGACGGGGTTTTTTCTAAAAAGGAAATTGAAGATGCCATGGAAGAACCGTTAAATGCTTACAGAAATACAGTACCGAAATACATACCGCATCTTTCCTATAAATTGAAAAAATCTTTTAAGGAAAATAACATCAGCACCTATATCCAACTAAATGAACAATTAAAAATTGAAAAGCTTACCGAAGATTACATCCGGCATTTAAAACTGAAGAACATCAACAATGCAGCCGTCATCGTAATTGACAATAAAACCAATAAAGTGATCAGTTATGTAGGATCGGCATCGTTCAAAGACACTATAGATGCAGGCCAGGTGAATGGCGCAGCTGCGGTGCGTCAACCCGGAAGTACATTAAAACCGTTGTTATATGGCATTTGCATGGATGAAGGCCTGCTTACTCCAAGGACCATGCTTAGCGATGTGGCAATTAATTATAGCGGTTATAGTCCGGAGAACTATGATAAAAAGTTCAATGGCCAGGTGACAATGGAATATGCTCTGGATCATTCTTTGAACATTCCTTCTGTAAAAATGCTCCAGCAACTTGGAAAGGATAAACTGGTATATAAACTTTCATCGGCACAATTTCAGCAAATAAAAAAAGACCAGCGTAAACTCGGACTTTCCATGATCCTTGGCGGTTGTGGAGCTACACTGGAAGAACTCACTGGTTTGTTTGCTGCTTTCGCCAACAATGGCATTTACCAATCACCCAGGTACCATGAAAACAAACAAGTGATTTCAAAAACAGAAATATTGTCTCCAGCCTCCAATTATATGATCACGGAAATACTGTCTAAAGTGAACCGTCCCGATTTTCCACTGAACTGGATGGCAACAGAACGCATGCCTAAAATTGCATGGAAAACCGGTACGTCCTACGGTAGAAGAGATGCCTGGAGCATTGGCTTCAATAAAAACTATACGGTTGGCGTCTGGATAGGAAATTTTTCCGGACAGGGCATTCCGGAGTTAAGTGGCGCTAATACAGCCACACCTTTACTTTTCCGCATTTTTAATACATTGGATTATGATAGCAATACAGACTGGTTTGAACCACCTGCTTCGCTTGAAATAAGAAAGGTTTGCAGTGCAACAGGTTTGCCGCCTGGAATCCATTGCACCAACCTCCTTTCCGATCAATTTATTCCACTTACCAGTTCAACTATAGTTTGTGCGCACATCCAGGAAATCAAAATCTCACCCGACGAAAAGATTTCTTATTGCCTTACATGTGCTCCCGCATCGGGATACAGGAAAAAACTGTTGCAGGTAATTCCTGCGGAATTGCAGGAATATTATTTAAACAACAACAAACCTTTTGAGAAATTACCTGAGCACAATCCTGAATGCAGTAAAGTATTTTCCGGTGCAGGTCCAAGGATCGTTTCACCATCAAATCAAACCGAATACTTTATTAGTAAGAAAGATCCTGAACCTCTTCTGCTGAAAGCAGTTGCAGGTCCTGATGTTTCAAAGCTTTACTGGTATGTGAATGACCAGTTTTACAAATCAACAGGTGCCGGAGAAGGCATCTATTATCTTCCCGGTGAAGGCCAGCTAAAGATTTCCTGTACCGATGATAAGGGAAGGAACCGGAATATCAGGGTCATGGTAAAATATGCTGCACTGTAAATTCAAGCCGTCTCTTTAATAAATTCAACTTATTACTGAACCCTGGTGACACTACCGGCGCCTGAAACACTTTGCGTTACAGCAGCATCGCCTCTATACCTGATATTACTTGCACCCGAAGCTTCCACCTTCATCGCACGTGTGGCGGTCAATTCCACTTCGCTGGCACCAGAAAGATCAAGATCAGCATTTTGTGTTAGAAGATTCATGGCACTGATCTTACTGGCTCCACTGGCCTGGATCACTAGATCGCTTACGCTTCCCCTGAGATCTATATCACTGCTTCCGGAAACATCGGTAGTAAGTTTGGGAAGATCAACATCCAGACTGATTGTACTGGCACCACTTGCTGAAATTTTTAAAGCGTTCGTACCCGTTATCCTGCTATCTCCAAAAATAGCACAGGCACCCGAAACATCAATACTTGTAAAAGAAGGCGCCGAAACATATACAATGATATCTTCAGTTGGTTTTAGGTTAAAGCCATCTTTTGATTTTACCACTAACACTTCCCCGTCATTATAAATATCAAGGTACTCCAGGAGATTGTTATCAGTTTCCATCGTCACCGAATAGGCTGCATCCTGGCTGATGTGCAGCTGGATGGACCCGCTGACATCTATAGCAGAAAAAGAACCTACTTTTTTTTGCTGTTTTACAACATTGCCATCTCCAACCACTCTTTCACCGCCGAAATACCTGCAGGAACTCACACTGAAAGCAAAAAGCAAAACAAGAAGGGATAAGCGTTTCATAATAAAGTTTTAAGTATGACTACCTTTTTCCAAAACAAGTTACAGATAAGAAGATGATTTTAGGTGGTTAACTAAAATCAGCTCGTGTTAAGCGCTAATTCCAACCATCTAAATCAGGTTGCTTATTTTTGCACCCCATGACTGAAAAGATCTTAATTCTTGATTTTGGTTCACAATACACCCAGTTGATCGCAAGGGCAGTAAGGGAAGCGCATGTTTATTGTGAGATCACACCATTTAACAAGCCTATTCAAATGTCTCCGGGACTCAAAGGTGTCATTCTTTCAGGATCTCCCTTTTCGGTGAATGACAGCCAGGCGCCTTCCGTAGAAGTGTTAACCCTCCTTCAACGTACACCTGTTCTCGGAATTTGTTATGGCGCCCAGCTTTCTGCCAAACAATTCGGGGGAATGGTTGAAAAGAGTAAAAAAAGAGAGTATGGAAGGGCGATCCTTCATTTAGAGGAGGAAGACCAACTATTCAAAGGACTTACTCCAAAATCACAGGTCTGGATGAGTCATGGTGATTCTATTTTAAAACTTCCGGAATCTTTTGAACTCCTGGCTACCACCGACAACATCCCCGTAGCTGCCTTCCGGAATAAACCCAATGCGTCTACCAATCCTCTCTATGGGCTTCAGTTTCATCCCGAAGTATACCACTCAATAGAAGGGAAAAAAATACTCCACAATTTTCTTGTAAATATTTGTGGGTGTAAACAGGACTGGACGCCGGCGCACTTTGTAAATGATACGATCGGTGCGCTAAAGGCGCAAATTGGTGACCGAAAGGTAGTAATGGCGATCAGCGGAGGTGTTGATTCTACCGTTGCAGCAACGCTGATCAGCCGCGCCATTGGTGAAAACCTTCATGGCATTTTTGTTGATAATGGCGTGCTCAGAAAAGATGAATACGCAAATGTGCTGAAAACCTATAAGAAGCTGAATCTTAATGTAAAAGGGATTGATGCACGCGAAGTATTCTACAAAAAATTAAAAGGAAAGACAGATCCTGAAAAAAAAAGAAAGGCCATAGGAAAACAATTTATCGAGATCTTCCAGGAAGAAGCCAAAAAGATCAAAGGTGTTTCCTTTCTTGGCCAGGGAACGATTTACCCTGATGTAATTGAAAGTGTTTCAGTGCATGGCCCTTCTGTTACTATCAAATCGCATCACAACGTAGGTGGACTTCCAAAAAAAATGCACCTGAACCTTGTAGAGCCGCTGCGCTTTCTTTTTAAGGATGAAGTTAGAAAAGTGGGTCTTGAACTGGGCATACCTGAAGACATGATCAACCGCCATCCCTTTCCAGGACCGGGTTTGGCCATTCGCATTCTCGGAGAAGTGAATGAAGAAAAGGTAGACCTGTTGCAGAAAGCCGACGAGATTTATGTTAAAGCCCTTAAGGAACATAACCTGTATGCAACGGTTTGGCAGGCCGGGGCAATCTTACTGCCAGTAAAAACTGTGGGAGTGATGGGCGATGAAAGAACCTATGAATTTACTGTTGCGTTAAGGGCGGTGACCAGTGTGGATGGAATGACAGCAGACTGGGCGCACCTGCCTTATGATTTTCTCGCCAGTGTTTCGAATGAGATCATTAACTCAGTGAAAGGAATCAACCGGGTGGTTTACGATATCAGCAGTAAACCTCCTGCCACCATTGAGTGGGAATAATTTAAACGATAACATGAAAAAAGTTCTGGTATTTTCTATAACCATCCTGTTCTGCTCCATACTGCATGCGCAAAATGCAGAACGTTTTAAGGTGGCCATCTTCACGCCCATGTACCTTGATTCGGTTTTTGATGCATCAGGAAAGGATAAAACCGGAGCGCAACAGGTG
>MWWA01000009.1_pt1 | contig 83184 bp, 75 predicted proteins | sample 1047341 | NCBI WGS metagenome assembly MWWA01 (sample SAMN06349978, study PRJNA376086) | soil metagenome | isolation source: MS5-1 sample Antarctic (ecotone) soil | place: Antarctica | collected 2015-01-13
GCGGCGGCATTGTCCATGGCCGTTTTTGTCATGTTTGTGGACAGGAAAATAAAGTTCCCAGGGAAAATTTCTGGGATCTGGTTATCCATTTTTTTTATGATATCACGCATTTCGACAGTAAGTTTTTTGATACCATAAAATATCTTTTGTGGCTGCCCGGATTTCTACCGCAGGAATTTATAAAGGGCAGAAGAGCCAGTTACCTGAACCCTATCAGGATGTATATTTTTACTTCAGCCTTTTTTTTCCTGATTTTTTTTGCATTTATAAATCCTTCTGATGGGATGTTAGCTGGAACCAAATTGAATATTTCACCTGCTGAACGGGATTCGCTACTTATTAAAACAGAAATGCAAATCAAGGAAAAAGGCAATACTCCTAAACTTCAAAAATTCAAAAGATTGCTTGAAGACAGTACCCAGGAAGTATCAACAGATGATCTAATGATGCAGAGTGATGATTTTACGGTGATCAACCTTGGAGCCAGGAGATATAAATCACTCTATGAATATGATTCCATTCAGCAAAATTTACCAGCATCAGAAAAAGATGGATGGTTAAAAAAAACCTGGAATAGGAAGGAATTACAGATCAACGAAAAATACAGGTCGGATCCATCATCTACTTTTGAAAAATTATCATATACTTTTTTACATAAACTTCCTTATCTTCTTTTTATTTCTTTGCCGTTTTTTGCATTGATTCTGAAATTGCTTTACATCCGTCGTGGTTGGTATTATGCGGATCATGTAATTTTTTCTGTTTATCATTATATTTTCAGTTTTTTAATGCTCCTTTTTATTTTTGGATTTAATGCACTTTCGGATTGGACGAATTGGGGTTTTTTTAATTTTTTAATGGGCCTTTCATTTTTTGTCTGGTTTTTTTATTTATATAAATCGATGCGCCGTTTTTATGGACAAAGACGATTTAAAACCATCATCAAATTCTTTTTGTTAAATATACTGGGCTTTGTTTGTATTGTATTTTTGCTCATTTTCTTTGTATTATTCTCCATCTTTCAGTTATAAAATATTTCTATGAACGCTTCATTACTGGATGCTTTTGGCAGGTTGGTTTCTATTATGGATGATCTGCGTGAAAAATGCCCATGGGATAAAAAGCAAACGATTCAAACTTTAAGGCAATTAACTATTGAGGAACTGTATGAATTAACTGATGCCATTACTGATCAAAATTGGCAAGGTATAAAAGAGGAATTAGGTGATTTGTTGTTGCATATTCTTTTTTATGCAAAAATTGGAACTGAACAAAACCACTTTACTCTTGAAGATGTTATAAAAAGTATCAGTGATAAACTGATAGCCCGGCATCCGCATATATATGGTGATGTAAAAGTTAATAATGAAAGCGATGTCGAGCGTAATTGGGAAAAATTAAAATTGAAAGAAGGTAAAAAATCAGTCCTGAGTGGTGTACCAACTTCATTACCTGCAACTGTAAAAGCCATGCGCTTGCAGGAGAAGGCCAGGCAAGTAGGATTTGAATGGGAAAAAAGGGAGGATGTTTGGGAGAAAGTAGAAGAGGAAATAGGTGAGTTAAAAGAAGCTGTTGAAGAACAGGATGTACAAAAAACAGAGGATGAATTCGGCGATGTAATTTTTTCTATGATAAATTATGCACGGTTTTTGCGTATAGATGCTGAAAATGCATTAGAGCGTACGAATAAAAAATTCATCAGGCGATTTACGCAAATGGAAGAATCCGCATTAAAGAAAGGTAAGGATCTTCATCATATGACTTTGGCGGAAATGGATACCATGTGGAATGAAATAAAATATCAACAAAAAGAGTGAAATATCCTTTGCGTAATATATTAATGAGAAGTAGAAGCCTTTTAATCCTGGCCTTGTTGTTGTTTGCCTTATCCTTATTGTTTCAACAATATTTTTCTCCCCAAACCGGTATAGGAAATGATAGAAAGAATATTGAAGCTTATTTGCATAAGCAGCAGCAGGGTTTCTATGATTTAATGACCGATACATTTCTCTTACAAAAACTGGTACAACGAACGGAATCTTTGGAAGATTTTAAAAGCGTTCAGGATTTAAGTTTTGGTGTTTACATTTATGCCGAAACCATCAACAATGATTACCAGATGGTTTTTTGGAATAATAAGCTGGTAATACCTGAACAGGAAACTTTTAACCTTCCGGATAGTGTGTACTTTCAAAGCCTTGCAAATGGTGATTACGTAGCTATTAAAAAGTCAGCCTCACTCCCGGGTATGACTAACCGATTGATGATTTTCGGTATGATGCCTGTTAAATTCCAGTATTATATAGAAACGGATTATACCCATCAAACATTCGCTTTTAGTAAGAATATGAATGATCGGTTACGAATTACTAATGAAGTAACGGCGCATCCCGTAAAATCTTTGGAAGGTGATGTATTGTTTTACCTCGATCAGCGGGCTACCGGGAATATTTCTTCCAGGGATAATATTACTATGGCTTTCCGCCTAAGCGCCTTGGTTTTATTATTGATGTACTTCCATTTTACCGCAGAAAAATTGGTGAAGAAGAAAGGACCCTGGTCGGGAATAATATTTCTGACATTGGCTCTGATAATTTTAAGGTTACTTATTTATTTATTTCCCACCTTGTTTAATCTTCGCCAATTTGAATTGTTTGACCCAAAAATATATGGGTCAACGAATGTATTAAACTCGTTAGGCGATCTCCTGATCAATTCATTATTATTTTGCTGGATTGTTGTATTTGCATGGTCCAGATTGGGAAGTGATGAAGTGGAAAAAAAATATCATGCAGCCAGCCGTTGGGCTATTGGAATTTTCGCTTTATTAAGCCTGGTCATTTCAACTTTTATTCTTGCCGGAATTATAAGGAGTATGATTGCCGATTCAAAAATATCTTTTGATGTAACAGACTTTTTCAGCCTTAGTATTTATAGCGTTGTTGGTTTTGCTGTTCTTGCCAGCCTCTCGCTGGGTTATTATTATTTCACCCAATTCCTGTTTCGATTTATAATCCCGGCTTTTGCTGGAATGAAAGTGCTTATTTATTTTGCCATTGCCGTTTTAGGTTTATTATATAACAGTTTTCTTTCTCCGGTTAACCTTGTACAATTTAATGTGCCTGTACTATTATGGCTGGTTGCTTATACATGGCTTCTAAGTCAGCATAATTTTGTAATTAATCATTTTAGAGTAAATATTGCCGGTATATTGTTCTGGATATTCATTTTTTCCCTGTCCATTTCCATAATTATCCTTACCGAAAATAGAGTTAAGGAATTGAAATCCCGGCAAGTAATGGCGGAAAAAATCGCGATGGAAAATGACCCTGCCAATGAAAAGCAAATCAACGTTGCGTTGACATATATTGATAATGATTTTCTGCTGGATAATTTTGATCGCTTTCGGGATCCCTACAGTAACACTATTCTGAAAGACAGTATAATCAATTTTAGTTATGAAGGTTACCGTGATCGTTACCGTACCCGTTTATATGTATTTGATCAAAATTTTCAACCACTTTATAATGAGGATCCATCATCTTTTGAAACATTGAATAATATTGTGCAGGTACAGGCCCGGGCCACTAATGTTCCAGACCTGTATTATTATGAAACCGCTGTAGACCAGTTTACATATATTACGCGCCGCCATATAAGAGATACCAACGATGAAATGGTAGGTACTTTTTTTATCATTTCCACTCCTAAAAATTATGGAACTGATATTTTGGCACCGGAACTTTTCCGAAGGATGAATCAAACGGACCCTGAAAGTTCCACCATTTATTCAACAGCAATTTACAATCGCCAGGTATTGGTTTCACCTTCCAATAAATATCCGTTTCCAATATATCTAAAAGATAACGAAATACCCAAGAGTGCATTTAGCCAGGTTGTAAATGGAGACTTTAATGAATTATGGTATAGAGGAGGAAATGATAAAATAGTAATCATTGCCCGGAAATCAAATTCTTTTCTTGAAACCATTACATTGTTTTCATATATTTTCTGTGCATTCCTTTTTATGGTTTCCATATTCCAGTTGGCCTCCATGATTTTAAAAACCCTTGTTGACCGCAGGAGCCTGAAAGACATATGGCAAATGAATATCCGTACCCAGGTACATAGCACCATCATCTTTGTCAGTGTACTTTCTTTTACTATCATTGGAATTGCAACGATTTCATTTTTCATCAGTCGCTTTAACCGGAATAACAGTGAAAAATTAAGCAGAACCATGCGCATCATGGTAAACCAGATGGAAGAACAGGTTGCCAGGTATCCGGTGCTTGATGATGTTGTAAAAATGTACGATTCCTTATCTAACGATGACCTGCAAACGACTATTGAAGGAGTGGCCCAGATTCATGATGTTGAAGTGAACCTCTATGATCTTGATGGTAACATGGTTCTTACATCTACGGACAATATTTACCGAAAGGGTGTATTAAGTTCAAAAATGCATCCGGAAGCTTATTATCATTTAAACCGCTTAAGACAAATCAGACATATCCAGAATGAGGAGGTTGCCAATCTTTCTTACCTCAGTATTTATGCACCGGTTAGAAAAAAGAATGGTGAAGCAGTAGCTTATTTAAATATTCCATATTTTACTACGCTTCGCGATCTTAATCAGGAAATTTCTAATTTTCTGGTTACCATTATAAACCTTAACGCATTTATATTCCTGATTGCGGGGGTCGTTGCATTATTTATAACCAACCGGATCACCCGGTCTTTTTTACTGATTAGTGATAAAATGCGGGAAGTAAATCTGAATCAAACCAATGAAGAGATAAAATGGCCGCGTAATGATGAAATTGGCGTACTGGTTAAAGAATATAATAAGATGGTAGCAAAGCTTGAATACAGTGCGCAGGCTTTGGCTAAAAGTGAAAGGGAGGGTGCCTGGCGGGAAATGGCGCAACAGGTGGCACATGAAATAAAAAACCCTCTGACACCAATGAAATTAAGCATTCAGTACCTGCAGAAATCGATTGATAATAACCAGGACAATGTAAAAGATTTGGCAAACAGGGTAACTGAAACATTGGTAGAACAGATTGACCACCTGTCAAAAATTGCTGCTGATTTTGCGCAGTTTGCAAATATTGGTAATACCAAAATGGAACGCATTGACCTGCATGAAGTGATAGATTCACTGAAAGATCTGTATAAGACAAACCCTGCCATAAATATTTCATGGTACCCGGTTCAGCAAAATTCCATGGTGATTGCCGACAGAACGCAGATGAACAGGTTATTTACAAACCTTTTATCTAATGCTGCTGATGCCTGTGATGGGAAGAATGATTGCAGGATTGAAATCACAGAGACCAGATCCAATGGGCAGGTGCAGATCAATATTACTGATAACGGAGAAGGCATTCCACCTGAAATGCAGCATAAAATATTTACACCCAATTTTACTACTAAATCATCCGGTACCGGTCTTGGCCTGGCTATGTGTAAAAGTATTGTTGAACAGGCACACGGGCATATCTGGTTCGAAACAGAGCAAGGCAATGGCACAACTTTTCACGTTGTATTACCAGTTGCTAATTAATTCCTTTTCGTTTATGCGTTTCCGTTAAATAAAATTCAAACCGGGCAAGACTGAAACTACTCAGGTTATTTTCTTTGGTTAACCCGGCTTTTTGTGCGGAAAGTACACCATATCGGATATCATCAAAGCCTTCCAAATCATGTGCATCAGGGTCTAGGGAAATCATAACTTCTTTCTCCAGGGCATAGCGTATCCATCGCCAGTCCATATCCAAACGCCTGGGATGGGCGTTTAATTCAATGGCAACATAATTGGCGGCGCAGGCATCAATAATTTTTTTATGATCCACAGGATAACCGTTACGGCTTAACAGCAAGCGGCCAGTCATGTGGCCTAAAATGATCACATAGGGATTTTCAATGGCTTTGATTAAGCGGGTCATGGCTTTTTCTTCAGTCATTTTAAGGTTACTGTGTACAGAAGCAATGACGAGGTCAAAACTGGTGAGTATATCATCTGTATAATCAAGTGTGCCATCGTTCAGAATATCACATTCAATACTTTTAAATATTCTGAATGGAGTATACCGCGCATTTAGTTCGTCAATATATTGATGTTGTGCGATTATCCTTTCATGTGATAATCCCTTTGCATAAAAAGCGCTTTTTGAATGATCTGAAATAACCAGGTATTCAAAATTTTTTTTAATAAGTTCTTCGGCCATTTCTTCGATAGTGTGAACGCCATCACTCCAGTTACTATGACTGTGAATCAATCCGCATACTTCAGGCAGGCTTAATGGAATGGGTAACTTTTTATTTTTTGCCAAATGAATTACTACAGGATCTTCCCTTAAATAAGCCGGAATATATTCGATCCCTGCCTGTTGAAATATAGTTTCTTCAGATTCAATTATTTTATTGCTTAAGGGAAATTCTTTAATCCAGGCTTCTAAAAAAGATTGACTGCAGCTACTGGCAAAAACCTGTTGGTGGAAATGATCTTCAGCAGTCAGGTGAATTTTTATTTCAACATTTTCAACTCCCTTAAATAACTGGTGATCTTCACTTTCCTGAATCAGTTCAAAGTTATTTGAACTAAAAAATTCTTTTACAAATGAGTGTGGGGCAGTGGTGCACCATTCAATCAAATCAATTGTTTCCATTTGCCGCCTTATTAAGCCGGTTTGTTGGATTTTAAAGGATTTGAATTCCTTATTTAATGCTGCATCCATTTGCAGGGCATATTTTTCTATTTGTGCAAAAAGATAGCTACCCTGGTTGTTCATATAAAATTCTATCGCATGGCTGATGTTTGTTTGCGTTTTCTCACCAAAACCTTTATACAACAAAAGCCGGTTTTCATTACATGCATAAAGTAGTTCTCCTAAACTTTCTATTTCAAGTTGTTTCCAGATAACATTTATTTTTTTAGGGCCGATCCCTTTAATGTTCATCATTTCTAAAATACCGGGGGGCGTTTTTTGGATCATTGTTTTCAATGCTGAAAGTTCGCCGGTATCTAATATTTCAATGATCTTTTTGCCGGTGCTTTCACCAATTCCTTTTAAAGAAAATAATTTTTCGCGAGGAATATTACGGATGGGTATTTCGATCTTTTCTATGTTAAAAGCAGCTATTGAGTAAGATTTACTTTTAAAAGCGTTCTCTCCGTGAACATCCATCAATTTCGCTAAAAGAGAAAATTGATCCGAAATTTCATAATTTTCCATAGTGCAAATTAATATCATTGAGAGCAGCGTATAAAAAGAAAAAAGTCTCCCGAGGGAGACTTTGTGGTATTTTTTTCAAAAAGTGATTACTACTTTTTTGCAGCTTTCCGAGGAGCAGCTTTTTTTGCGGCTTTCCTTGGAGCGGCTTTCTTAGCGGCCTTCTTAGGAGCAGCTTTCTTTGCAGCTTTTCTAGGAGCAGCTTTCTTTGCAGCTTTTCTAGGAGCAGCTTTTTTTGCAGCTTTTCTAGGAGCAGCTTTTTTTGCAGCCTTCCGGGGAGCAGCTTTTTTAGCAGCTTTTTTCGGAGCAGCTTTTTTTGCAGTTGCCATGTTTTTTTTGAATTTAATGGTTAGTAAATAAAATACTCGACAGTAAAAATAATTTTTTTATTTAAACTGTCAAAATATTTTAAAAAAAACTAAGCTGTGGCTTCTGCCTGCGATATGGAAACGAAAGTGCGGTTATTTTTTCCTTTGCTGAATTCAACAACGCCATCTGTTAATGCAAACAATGTAAAATCTTTTCCTACACCAACATTTTTACCAGGGTGGTAAACGGTGCCTCTTTGGCGAATGATAATGTTTCCGGTGATAACAGACTGGCCACCAAAAATTTTTACGCCCAGTCTTTTACTTTGCGAATCGCGGCCATTCTTTACACTACCTTCTCCTTTTTTATGTGCCATGATATTTTAATTTAATTATGTTGAAATATAATTTACGGTTATAGCATACCGTTAATTATGCAATCTCCGTCACTTTGATTTTCGTATAATGAATACGATGACCCAGTTTTTTACGGAAACCCTTTCTTCTTTTGTGTTTAAAAGCAATCACCTTATCTCCTTTTATATGGTCAACGATCTCTGCCTGGATTTTAATCTTTACCGCATCGCCAATGGAAAGCTTTCCGTCATTATCGGTTAATAACACTTCGGTAAATTCTACTTTATCTCCGGCATTACCTTGCTGGTGAGGAACGAATAAAGTCTGATTTTTTTCTACTTTAAATTGCTGTCCGGCAATCTTTACTACTGCGTACATAATTTCTGAAATTAGGGATGCAAAGGTAAGGGTAATAATTCATCTGGCAAAAGGATTGTAAAACTTTCAAAAACATCGTACAGCCACCAATCCTGTTCCAGTATATTTGTGTGCTTGTAGCCATATCGGGCCTCCGCTATCAGATATATATATGAAATTAAAATCTCTTTTTGCCAAGCCGTTTGCCTCTTACATACATAATAAGATACGTAAAAGCCTCAGTACTGCTGTTGAGGACCAGGAGGCGATTTTAAAACAATTAATCAAAACCGGTAAAATAACTGAATTCGGAAAAAATCACAATTTTCAGGATATATCCCAGGTGGATGATTTTCGGAAGGCAGTGCCGGTGCGGGATTATGAAGCTTTCAAACCTTATATAGAAAAAATAAAGCAGGGCCGGCACAATGTGCTTTGGAAGGGCCAACCTATTTATTTTGCTAAAACATCCGGTACAACCAGTGGAGTTAAATATATACCCATTACCAAAGATTCCATACCCAATCATATTAACACGGCTCGTAATGCCTTGCTTTGTTATATGGCAGAAAGTGGCAATAATGCGTTTGCAGATGGAAAAATGATATTCTTGTCTGGTTCGCCTGTTTTAGAAAGAGTAGGTAATATACCAACTGGTCGACTAAGTGGCATTGTAAACCATCATATTCCAAATTATTTGAGAAAAAATCAACTGCCTTCTTATGAGACCAACTGTATAGAGGATTGGGAAACAAAGCTTGACCAGGTTGTTAAAGAAACAGTTGATACTAATATGACTCTCATCAGTGGCATCCCGCCCTGGGTTCAAATGTATTTTGACCGGTTAATAGAATTAAAGGGTAAGAAGATTAAAGACCTGTTCCCGGATTTTTCCGTTCTTGTTCATGGGGGGGTGAATTTCCATCCTTATAAAACCAGGTTATTCGAAAGTATTGGTAAAGAAGTAGCCTCGATTGAAACTTTCCCGGCTTCTGAAGGATTTTTCGCTTTCCAGGATTCACAAAACCATGACGGTTTGTTGTTAAATACTAATAGCGGAATATTTTTTGAATTTGTTCCAGCCAATGAAATTTTCCAGGAAAACCCCACGCGGCTATCTCTTTCAGAAGTTAAAGTAGATGAAAATTATGCATTGATAATCAATAGTAATGCAGGCCTTTGGGGATATAACATTGGTGATACTGTTAAGTTTGTTTCATTGAATCCATATCGGTTAGTAGTTACCGGACGTATCAAGCATTTTATATCTGCATTTGGTGAACATGTAATTGGAGAGGAAGTGGAGCAGAGCCTGATGGAGGTGGCTGCGGAAGAAAATGTTCAGATCACGGAATTCACAGTTGCACCTGTTATAGGGAGCGATGGATCAAAATCCTATCATGAGTGGTTAATTGAGTTTGAAAAAAATCCAGAGGACATGAGCAGGTTCGCTTTGAAAGTTGATCAGCATTTGCGCAATAAGAATATATATTATGACGACCTGATAAGAGGAAATATATTATCTCCATTAAAAATAAATCCTGTAAAAAAGAATGGATTCATTGATTATATGAAATCCATCAATAAATTAGGAGGTCAGAATAAAGTGCCAAGATTAAGTAATGACAGGGCTGTGGCAGATCAGCTCTCCCGTTGGGCAGACAATTAATAATATCAAGCATTTGGAATGAACACAGAGCATCAAATTAAAAGAATAGGCATATTCGGATCAACCGGTTCAATTGGCACACAAACCCTGGAAGTAATTGCGGCCCACCCCGATTTATTTTCGTCCGAAGTACTTACCGCCCGTGAGAATGACGAATTATTAATTAAACAGGCTTTAAAATTCAATCCTAACATAGTAGTTATAGGGGATGAAAAAAAATACCAGAAAGTAAAAGAAGCACTGGCAGGCACCGATGTTAAAGTTTTTGCTGGTGAACAGGCTATGGAAGATGTGGCATCAATGGATGTATATGATTTGATGCTGGCGGCCATTGTGGGATATGCAGGATTGAAACCCACCCTTATTGCCATAGAAAATGGAAAAGCAATTGCGTTGGCAAATAAAGAAACTTTGGTAGTTGCCGGTGAAATCATGATGCAAAAGGCAGTGGAAAACAGGGCTCCAATTATTCCGGTTGATTCAGAACACTCCGCAATTTTCCAATGCCTCGTTGGTGAAACCCGTAATAAAGTTGATAATATAATATTGACAGCTTCAGGAGGACCTTTCCTAGGCCGCAAACCAAACTACCTGGTTAATATAAAAAGAGAACATGCACTGCAGCATCCTAACTGGAGTATGGGCGCAAAGATCACGGTGGATTCCGCCACTTTGATGAATAAAGGGTTGGAAATGATAGAGGCACGCTGGTTGTTTAATTTAAAACCTGAGCAGATAAAAGTGCTCATTCACCCCCAAAGCATCATCCATTCAATGGTGGAATTTGAAGATGGAAGTGTAAAAGCGCAACTTGGTTTACCCGATATGAAATTGCCTATTCAATATGCCTTATCATTCCCCCGTCGACTTTCCAATGATTATCCCAGGCTCGATCTTAAAAAAATAGGCACCCTTACTTTTGAAGATCCGGATATCAAAACATTCAGAAATCTTGCTTTGGCAATTGAAGCATTGAATAAAGGTGGTAATCTCCCCTGTGTATTAAATGCAGCAAATGAAATTGCCGTTTTTGCCTTTCTGCGAAACAGGTTAGGATTTTTAGACATGACGGATGTTATTGAAAAGACCATGCAGCATGTTCCATTTATTGCATCTCCAACTTTGGATGATTATAGCGCCAGTGATGGAGAAGCCCGAAACTTTGCAGCAGACCTTATCCGGTTATAACTTTTGTTTCATCTCCATTTTTTTAAATAATTGATAAAGCTTCATATGGATAGTTAAATTAACTGATATTTGCGCCTATATTTTTCATAAAACAATCTGGTAAGGATCAAATTAAATGATGTATTTTTTAGCAATCAACTGGACCGTATTCGCAAATAACCTTGGACAATTTATACTTGCTTTCTCCATTTTAGTCGTATTACACGAATTAGGTCACTTTCTACCCGCTAAATGGTTTGGCTGCAGAGTAGAAAAATTCTATCTCTTTTTCAATCCGGGATTTTCTTTATTTAAAAAGAAAGTGGGTGAAACTGAATATGGTATTGGATGGATTCCACTAGGGGGGTATGTTAAAATCTCCGGAATGGTAGATGAGAGCATGGATAAGGAACAAATGAAGTTACCCCCTCAACCCTGGGAATTCCGCAGTAAGCCAGCCTGGCAAAGACTGATCATTATGCTGGGGGGTGTAATTGTAAATTTTATACTGGCCCTGATCATTTTTGCAGGGATCCTTTTTGTTTGGGGTGAAGAAAAATTACCTGCTAAGAACATGGTATATGGTTTAGCGGCTGATTCGTTAGCCACAACGGTAGGTATACAGGATGGCGATGTGGTTAAAGCGGTTAACAATGAGCCATTGGTTTATCTGAATACCCTGCCCAAAAGCCTGATGCTGACAGAAAAAGTAACGCTGAATATTAATCGTCAAGGGCGGGACACTGTCATAACATTACCGCAAGGAACCATTTCAAAATTGACCAAAAACCAACGCAGCAATTTTCTTTCACCGCGTGTTCCCGTAATTGTTGATAGTGTTGGGGAATCAGCTAAAATACTGGAAGGCGATTTGAAAAAAGGAGATCAGTTAGTTGGTATTAACGGTCAGAACTTTATGTTTTATGATGAGTTTGATGAAGTGAAAAAAAATTACAAAGGACAAGATGTGCAGTTATCCCTTATACGGAATAACGACACGGTGAGTTCACGGGTTAGTATAGACGAAAATGGTTTGGTTGGATTTATTCCGCGCAGCCCTGCCACTATTTTGGGTACTGAAAAAATTGAATATACATTCTTGGAAAGCATTCCTGCTGGTGCCAAATATGGCGTAGACCGGTTAAAGGATTATATGGAAGGTATTCGTTTGCTATTTGTTTCAGATGAACATAAAGTGCAGGATAACCTGGGTAGCGTTGTTAGTATTGGAAAATTATTTGGCGGCTATTGGGATTGGCATCGTTTCTGGACCATGACCGCTCTATTCTCTATCATCCTTGCATTTATGAATATTTTACCAATCCCCGCATTGGATGGTGGCCATGCACTGTTTACTTTATATGAAATGATCACCGGTCGTAAACCCAGCGATAAATTTATGGAGTATGCACAAATGGTGGGAATGGTATTGTTGTTAGGATTAATGGCATATGCGTTGGGACTGGATATATGGAGGCTGTTTAAATAAAAATTTAAAATTTAAAAGTCAAAAATTGCGTGATACTTTAAAGCAAAATTGCAAAAGTTAATTATAAAAAGTTGCGTGGTATCTCAAATGTTTCTTTTACTTATTGCAGTTGAATTTTCGTAAATTACATGTTGCTTCAAGTAATAAATGCAAAATTTAAAAAGCTAATAAGCAATAAAAACAGACTTGGTTTTTAATTTTAAATTTTTACTTTTAACTTAACCCGGGGGTGTTTGGTTTTGACAGCATAGATCTTTGAGAGTGTAAGCATGCCGGGCGTTGCGTAATTAGCCCGATAATCTGAATACGAAAAATTCAAATGGCAATACTCAGTATGCCATGGCTGCCTAATCAGTGATTAGATAGTCATTAGGGCCGCTTGAGCAGGTTGTTCTGTTACCATGCTCCGCCGCCGACTCAACAAACAAAACAGGATGCTGTAACCGAAGGCTGTGACGGTTACTTAAGAACATACAGCTAAGGAGATAATCGGTCGTTCGGTTTTCCAGTTATTTCCCGACACAATAAACCGGAATAAGCATGTAGAAAGCTTTTGACGAATATGTTTGGACACCGGTTCGACTCCGGTCACCTCCACAAAAAAGGCAGCGAAAATTTTCGTTGCCTTTTTTTTATGCCCGTTATTTTTAATTTGGCTGAGTTAGTATTATTTCCAAAAGAAAAATCAAAAGTCAAAATTTAAAAATGCCGGCGTGTGAATTGCCATTTTGCAGCAACTTTTACGGGTGATCGCTGGTATAATAATTTTGGATTATTAAGGCCAGAACCACTATAAAGACTACACTCTGCGGCCTGCTGAAGAAAAATCAGTAAGCGTAAACACCAGTAAAATAACAACTGCCATTGCCAGGTAAAAATGATAGCCTAAGCCAGAGTCCTGGCTGCGGAACCAAAAAGCCACACCTACCAGTGCAATGGCTACAACTATTTCAATAAGTCCGTGCAGGCGAAAAGGAATAACCTTAATAAGCCCCACTTCAAAAGCCGTGAGTATGGTAAGCAGGAAATGAATGCAGCCGAGGGCATACGTAAAGATGGCTAAATTGCCCTGCATGTCAAACATTGTGGGTGAGAGCAGAAGAAAAATAACTGTGGCATAATCCAGTATGCCATGTACTTTAGAGGAAATAACTTTCATGTTAAACGATTTGTTCAGGAAGATATGTTCTTTTTTTTGTGTAGCAAAGAAGTTGGGTACCGGGGCCACTTAATATAGCCTTTTGAGATTTCAATAATGCGGCATATTAGAATGTAGCAATCTAAAACACTAACCCGCTAAGCTGAATTATTGATGTGATCTATTTTTTACCCTGCATTTTATAAGGTGCTCTTCATGTTTTATCCCTTCGGGATTAGGATAATTCTTCAGGCCTGCATAAATAGTTTTATAAAGATTTATCACTTTGGTATAATGATCTAGTTTATCCAATTTTATTTTTCGTAAATTATTTATAATTATTTGCAGCACTTTAGTGATTTCTGCGTATCTATATAAAGACAGTTAGCATTTCAGCATTAGCATATCAACTGAAAAAGCTTGGAAAGTTTAGACAAAATCATAGCAGGTTGTATTAATAAAGACGCCAGGTTTCAGCGATTATTTTATGATCGGTTCCGTGGTTATGCTACCAAGGTGGTTTTCCGGTACGTTTACAGGTATGATAAGTCGGTGGATGTGGTGACGGATGGGTTTATAAAGGTGTTTAATCATTTTAGCCATTTTGATAAAGTTGATGGAGAAAACCTGGAGAAAATGGTGATGGGCTGGGTAAAAAAAATTATGATCAATACGGCTATTGATGAATTGCGCAAAGGTAACATGCTTCCTGAAATAGGTGGAATACCGGATTATGTCTGGGATTATAGTGATAAAAATTACAACTCCGACCAATTGGTGCTGTATAAAGACCTGATCAGTTTTATCAAAGAATTGCCACCTAATTATCGAACGGTTTTTAATCTGTATGTTTTAGATGGTTATAGTCACAGCCAGATTGCCGACATGCTTCTTATTTCAGTCAGTACATCAAGATCAAGCCTGTCGAGGGCAAAAGCACTTTTGCAAAACAAGATAAAAAATATGGAGGAGGGAATATTATGCAGGATATGAGCCCTGATATGGAAGAATTACTGCGTAAGGCATCAGAAAATTATCCACTGAAGCAAACAGAGGACAGATGGGATAAAATTGCTTCAGAAATAATTCAGGATACCGCGCCTGATTCCGGTTTTCAAAAAACTTACTGGTATAAAAAGCAATTGATATTATCCGCAGTATTACTTCTTTTATTCTTAATTCTTGGGGACACCTTTTCAGGGTTGAATGATTCATCGCAAAAATTCAATAATGAAACCAAGATATTTTTACCCGTTCATACCAAAGAAAAAGTGGATAATGATAAAATTTTATTGAAGCCGGAAAGAATAAATAAAAATTATACGGTTTCATTTATAAATCCAAAGCCTGTTAAAAGCAGCGATTCCCGGATATTATACGAAAATGATTTTTTGGTAAAACCACTGAACCCTACATCACCAGGCATTAATCGGAACAAAGACGATAGCCATACAAGCTTGGTTCACTTTGAACAACCATTATGGGATATCCGTGATTTGAATGAAAATATTTTTCCCTTCAATCTGAAAATAAAAACGGCTGATAAAAAAGAAACGAATTTAACCGCACGAAAAGGTTTTTATTTTGGTTTATTAGCAGGCCCAGAATTAAATACGGTAAAGAGCCAGGGAGTAAAAAAAATTGGTTTGAATGCTGGGGTTTTAGCGGGTTATCGGTTCAATAAATCAATTTCTTTAGAAACCGGTTTATCATTATCCAGAAAATTTTATTCTACCTCCGGCGAGCACTTCAGCATGAAAGAAATTGGCCCGGCAATGCCTTCCGCCATGAAAGTGATGGAGGTTGATGGGAACACTCAAATAGTAGAAATTCCAGTTCACTTCCGGTATGAGATTTTTCAAAATAAAAAACGAAGCATTTATTCTTTAGCAGGATTTTCATCGCTGATAGTAGATCAGGAAACTAATCAGTATCATACTCTGCTGAACGGCACTGAAGAAATGGTGTATGGCATATATAAAAATAACCGGGCATATTTTGCTTCCTCCATAAATCTTGCTATTGGTTATGAACAAAAACTTGGCACTAAAAACTTAATCCGCATTCAACCTTATATACAATTGCCCGTAAAAGGAGTGGGTGTCGGAGACCTGCAAGTGATGAACTCCGGCTTGCAGGTAGGCATTACGAGACGGGCATATTAAATATTAATTACCGCTTTTATGGTTAACAAAAAACGGCTAAGAGCCGAACGGGTAAACTATGCCTGCAATTAAGGAGAAATCATTTTTTAATTAATAAAAACAATCATTATGAAACAGAGACATCAATTTTTGACACTGGCGGCAATCAGTGCCTGCTTATTTTATTCTTGCCAAAAAGACATGAAAGATTCAGCAATGGATAATGCCGTTTCAGGAAAGTCGGCCAACAGCAAAGCTGCAAAAGAAAAAACCAGTGTTGGGTTTGTATACACTTTAAGTAACGAGGTAAGTGGCAACAGGGTTTTAGCGTATAGCCGGTCTGTTGCAGGAACATTAACCTGGATGGACGGTTACGCCACTGGTGGTACTGGAACAGGTGGCGGTTTAGGAAACCAGGGCGCCGTGACATTAACGAATGATCATAAGGTTTTGCTGGCAGTGAACCCGGGCAGTAATTCTGTGTCTTCTTTTCTTACATCAAATAATGGATTGCAACATGTTTCTGTCGTAGCCTCCGGTGGAATGACTCCAGTCAGTGTAACAGTGCATAGGGATCTTGTTTATGTGTTGAATGCTGGCGGAACGGGTAATATATCAGGTTTCAGGTTATATGCGGATGGAAGTTTGCATCCCATTGCAGGTTCTACCAGGCCATTAAGTACTTCATCCGCCGGTGCCGCACAAGTGTCATTTGTACAAGATGGAAGGGTAGTTGCGGTAACAGAAAAAGCAACCAATAAAATCATCACTTATACTATTGGCATGGATGGTATACCTGGAATGATGCACGCTATTGAATCAGCCAATGCTACTCCTTTCGGTTTTGCAGTAAGCAATGGTGGATTTATTTATGTTTCTGAAGCTGCAGGCGGCGCTCCCGGTGCCAGTACGGTATCTTCTTATTATATATCAATGAATGGAATGATCAGCCTGGTGGATGGTCCTGAATCTGCCGGACAAACCGCGGCCTGTTGGGTGGTATTGACAAACAATGGAAAATATGTTTATGCAACCAATACCGGAAGTAATACGCTTACATCTTTTAACGCAGACCAACATGGAGAGCTGGATATTTTAGCCGCTGCAACAGCAGGAATGAATGTACTCTCACCCATAGACGCTGCATTGACCAATAATTCTAAATTTATTTACGTACTTAATGCTGGCAACGAAAGCATCACTGCATTATCTGTCAGCAATGATGGAAGCCTGGATTATATCCAAAACATTCCCGGACTTCCGAATGGAGCAACCGGACTTGCAGCCAAATAAAAATAATGAGATTGATTTTCAGGTCTACTAAAAATGAAATCCTTGTGAATCTGTCAGGTTTCAGTAATAAATATTACTGTTAGAAACAAAAAAGGCAGGCGTGTATCACGCCGGCCTTTTTTTTGGCGTTGTCAGGTAAGCCACAAAAGAAAAATGTTGATTGATCTTAACACGGACCCATTCTATTTTTAAATAATCAGGTTTAAGTATCTTCACACCGCAACTATGTAAACTCTTTTTTTAAGATAAAAGGTACTGTAACAAGCCAAATGATTGACAATTCAGCATTAGAAAAAACCCTGTGGAGTGCTGACTTCAAACTTCGCAACGGAAGATGGCCTTGCATTTGAAGATAATATGCAGCAACTTACGGCAACATTAAAAGAGCCGGTGCAGAGGTTTCAAATCTGCATGAAGTAATAAAAATTAATCTAAAAAAGTCGGTTACTCAATATGAACAATCAAGACGTCAGATGGAAGCAACGCTTCCGGAATTTCGAAAAAGCGGTTCTTCACCTGAAGGAAGCAGTTGAGAAAAAAAATCTTTCCGATTTAGAAAAAGCAGGTACGATACAGATTTATGAATTCACTTTTGAATTGGCCTGGAAAACGGTAAAAGATTACCTGGAGGAAAGAGCCGTAGAAGTAAAATTTCCAAGAGATGCGATTAAACAAGGTTTTTTGTACCAGGTAATTAAAGATGGAGATGTTTGGATGGATATGCTCCAGAAGAGAAATTTAATGAGTCACACGTATAATGAAAAAAATGCGGAACTGGCCTACAACCTGATAGTGAATGAATATTTTGGTGAATTATTTGACGTATATCAAACACTAAATAAAGAAGTATGAACCCATTTGGTATTTCAAATAAGAGCTATCAGTTAATTCTTTCAACATTGGGTAAATATTCCGAAGTGGAAGAAGTGATTATTTTTGGAAGCAGGGCAAAAGGAAATTACAAACAAGGAAGTGACATAGATTTGGCAATTAAAGGCAAGGATTGCAATGAACGGTTTGCAATGAAAATAAGTGCTTTGTTGAATGAGGAGTTGCCAATACCCTATCATTTGGATATACTCTGTTACGATACATTGAATAACAAAGAATTAAAAGAGCATATAGACCGGGTGGGGAAAATATTTTTTCAGGCTAATCAGCAGCATGTATTGATGGAACCTCATGTTGATTTTAAAATAAAATCAAAATAAAATCAAAATTATGAAATGATAAAGGTTAATAAGCTGTTCATTGAAAACGCTTATCATTCAAATTTCATCATTGATTTTGAAGCTATGGGTCTTGTGTGAAAAGAAATGTGGATGTTGCTTCACCCGGCAACTTTTGATTATTTCTTAGTTTTTCATTTGATTATAATTATCATCCGGGATTCTTTCCGCCTTTTTCCATTTACGGATGGATGTAAAGGGCAGCTTGAATAATTTACCAATGGTGAGCTCTTTTTCATCTGCATAAGAAGAAACACCGGTTACAATTTCTGATTGATGAATATTTAACCGGACTGTTTTGTGTATCCTGTCCCAGAATGAAAAAATGATGGAGTAATTGCTATCCGCTTCTTTCTTTATCATGGAATGATGAATGCCGTGCATTCTTGGCGTTACAATTAAATAGTTCAATATTTTCTCTAACCGGAATGGAAGTTTTGTATTGCTGTGATGAAATTGTGTAGCCGCCTCAAATACTATTTCATAAATAAGAACCATAAGGGGAGATGCTCCTGTTATAATGATTGCCGCCCCACGAAAGAAAACCGAACCTATCATTTCTCCAAAATGAAAACGGAAGGCGGTTGTAATATCTAAATCCAGGTCGGTATGATGCACTAAATGAAATCGCCAAAGAACAGGTAGCTTATGCAGTAAAATATGCCAGAGGTAATTGCTATAATCCAGCAGCAAAAAAACTATGATTGACTTCACCATAGCTGGTGCATCGAACAAATAGGTTAATCCAATTTGCCAGGTTTGATTTTTTATTGCCAGCCAAATCATTGCAGGAATAAAAATAAATCGAAGCAAAGCAAATGCGGGGATTGAAATAATGAAATTGATAAACATCCTTTTCCACCTGCTTTGAACCCGTTTTCTTAACTGAAACCTGCTTTCAAGCAGTATAAGCACCATAAAAATGGTTAGCAAAACAGGTGTGCCATAACTATCGAAAATTGATTTAATCATTGTCTCTTTATTTTATATCCGCTCCTTTTTGTATGCCAGATTGATTTTTTTTCAAATCCCCGGTATGCCGGATTTATTTGCTTTTTCCTTTATCTTCTTCACGGTTGAAAAAACACCATTATAAACGCCGAATGTCATAGAATGTTTCTTGCTGATAAATTTTTCCATATAAAGCCAGTCTGGCTCAATGGCGTTTTCAACTTTACAATTTATGCTTCCGGATCAATCTTCTATGTACATTCAGCATTTGCCGTTGTGAGCAACCCAAATAATACATAATCCAAATGCGATAGAAAATTCCCTGCATGCGGTAAATACCATTGTCTAAATATTTCCTTGCTGAGGTAGTCACAACATCCTTCAATACTTTGAATCTACTGTTTTTTTTCAGGCGATGAATAATCTCCTGGTCTTCCATCATTAATAAATCTTCTCTAAAGCCACCGGATTTTTTAAATACTTCTTTTGATATATATAAACTCTGGTCACCAAAGCGAACCGCATTCACATTAAATCGGGTAAACCAGGCATGGGTTTTTAGGAACCAATGATCGTAATCGAATGCCAGGCGAAAACATCCACTCTTAAACCCTTTGTTGTATGCTTCTAAAATCCGGCTGGTGAATTCATTTGGAGGAATGCTGTCTGCATGAAGGAAATAAAGTATATCATACTTCGCGATCAATGCGCCAAAATTCATTTGCGCGGCTCTGCCTTTTCGGTCACTCATTACCGTTATTGCTCCACATTCTTTTGCAACAGCCATCGTTTCATCGTTGCTGCCGCCATCAACCACTATGATTTCAATATCGTACCTGCCTTTAGCATCGTGCGTTTTGCTTATTGTTTGCGCTATATGGTCAGCTTCATTATATGTTGGAATGATGATGCTGAGCATGGTCGTTATTTGTTTTTAAGAAAACTTCTTCCCTGCTCGGTATTCAAATCTTCCTCCACGTCTATATCAGATAAGATGGGTAATAGCTGATACTTAAGATTCAGGTTTTGGCAAATTGACATCGTCTGTTCGAGCACCTGGGAGGTACTCCACGAAATATTTTCAAACAATGACGGTTGGATTTCTTTCAGGCCCAGCAAATAATAACCGCCATCCTTAGCGGGGCCAATGGCTGCATCGTTATTATCCAGCAATTTGAATGCGGAGTTAATAATGAAAGGCCCAAGCTCAAAACAATCACTGCCGATGATAACCGCCTTTCCGCATTGTGGAAATACGTAGGTGAAAGCATTGTTCATTCTTTCTCCAAGATTATTTCCTGTTTGCAGTTGTTTGATAAAATGTTCGTTTTGCCATTCGTCTTCCTTTACAATGCAATCATCATAAAACAAAAATCTTTCAGCATGTACGGCAAGCGAAATATTCCGGGTATGTTTTAATAATTGTTTATAAATATGTAAAGCACTGGCATCACCCATAGTTTCAGCCAGTCTGGTCTTTACTTTTCCCGGATGTGGATTTTTTATAAAAATGATCAGTGCGTTATTCATTCTTATAATTATTTAAACATTCCTTAAAACCCAAAATGGAAATGGTGAAACCAAAAAAGAAAATTACAGGTAATTTTTTGCTCATAAAGATGCAATGGTTTGATAGAATAAAACGCTTAATAATTCATCAGCTTTCCCGGCCACTTCAATGATTTCCGCAATGTTTACCGGTTTAAGATTATCAGGATCGCATTCATCCGTAATTACAGACACGGCCACGCAGGGTAATTGCATGTGTTTGGCCGCAATCACTTCCGGCACGGTGGACATCCCCACCATATCCGCTCCTATGATTTTGAGATAGCGATATTCAGCTTTTGTTTCCAGGTTGGGACCATTGACCGCTGCATAAACACCTGTATTTAAACCAATCTTTAATTCATTGGCTTTTTGTTTCAACAATTTTCTAAGGTCAGGATCGTAAGGCTCACTCATATCAGGAAAACGCTCACCCAATTCGTCCAAATTATTTCCTGTTAAGGGATTACCGGATTGTAAATTAATATGGTCATTAATTAAAACTAAATCGCTTTTTTTAAAATTTAGATTGATACCGCCCGCGGCATTTGACAAGAAGAGTTTTTGCACTCCCAACAATTTCATTATCCGGATGGGAAAAACAATTTGCCGCATTGAATAACCTTCATACGCATGAAAGCGCCCCTGCATTATAAGAACATTTTTATCACCCATTGTTCCAAATACCAGATTGCCTTTATGAAATTCTACTGTTGATACGGGAAAGTTGGGAATATCAGAATAAGGAATGGTTTGTTTTACATCAATGTAATTTAATAGTTGGTGTAAACCCGTACCTAATACAATACCTACTTCAGGTTCAGTGACTCCCCGTTCAATCAAATAATCCCTGGCTTTAAACAATTCATCCATATAATTTTCATTTAAAAAACAGCACCGCCACAGCTTGAACCTGAACCAGCAGTGCAGCCATAACAATGTTGTCCTACAATAATTTTTCTGCTGTTAAGATTTTGAATATTGAATTGTGAAATATGCTTTGATGTACAATTAACTTTTAATTTAAGCATCTGGTTAAAATCACAATCATACAGATAGCCATCCCATCCAATGGAAATAATATTACGGCACATCACTTTTTCTGCTGCCACAGGATTATAAGCATTCACCAGCTTTTCCATATAAGATTCATAATTGCCACTCGTTAATAAAAAGTCAAGGTAACGGCTTATGGGCATACTCCCTGTCCCCCTAAAGGGGAGACTTAAATTTGTACTTTCAACATTTGCTTTGGCATTTTCAATTGAATAGTTGTTTTCAAATTATCAAATCTATTTTCGACCTAAGTTACCCCTTTCGGGGTACAGGGGGCTTTACATCGCGATTTCTTTTACCTTATTCATCATCTGCACGCCATGTACCAGTGAAGCACCGCCACGTATGGCACATGCTACATGAACTGCTTCCATCATTTGCGCTTCGCTCCATCCTTTTTCAAAGGCATCGCTGCTATACGCATCAATGCAATATGGACACTGAACGGCATGTGCAACCGCTAAAGCAATTAAGGATTTTTCTCTTGCCGTTAATTCGCTGTCTTTAAACACTTCGCCATAATAAGAAAAGAATTTATCACCTAAGTTCTTTTGAAAGTCCGCTACGTTTCCAAACTTTGCCAGGTCTTTTGAATTGTAATAATGGTCATTCATACTTTTATTTTTTTTAAAATTAAAAAATTAGTGCCGCTATTAGAAGCAGCACTAATCCAATTACATTTTTACAGGCATGTCAGGGTCACCTTATTGCCATGTAGCACTGTAAATTTCAAACTTTGCGAATAAGGATCTTTTTCACTTTTCATAAAATCATTGCTGCCTTTGCATAATACATTCTTGCTTATTCAACTGTTTTATTGCCCCTTTTTACATCAATAGCAAGGTTAAGAGCAAGAATGTTCATTTCTTCCTTATCACACGGGCTGAAATTTCCCCATTTGTTCTCTCCACAATAACACTGCCATCATTAGTGGCTAACTCATCAAATTTCTCAACAGGTGTTTTGTAATCAATAAACTGTTGCAGTAGGTCGGTATGGGGTTTCGGAAAATCGTGAGGTATTTCTTTTTTGAATAAAATTAGTTTCTTCCAGGGACCGTTGCTGTACCAAATCAGCATATTTGCAGTTGCTTCCTGCGGATTATCATATTTATTAATCATAACATGGGCAACTTCTTTTGGTGTAGCCGACCAGTCAGAAAGGATTTGCTTAACCTGACCATTGCTTACTTTGGATGAATTGCCCTGACCAATAGCTGTACTGTTGATGGCAAAAAGGAATGCGAAATCCAAAAGTTCTGCGAAGCAATTGAAAGATAAGCTTAGTTTGCCTCATGTAGTTTTCTGCAACCGGAACACATGGATACATGCATCTGTAACTGAATTTTTTTCCCTCTGGCTCAGGGGGCAAAGTTCTCTTATCTCCATTAGTTGTGTTGCCTTCATGCAAGACAACATCCTTGCATTCATTAGATTTTCTAGCATCCTTTTGATTTTTAAGTAGTGATTGTTTCCGGGTAATATATTTTTTTAAATGAATAAACAGCAATCACTCCAAACATCAAATGTGAAAATATACTTACCCAGTTTCTTGCCATTGCGAACCAGGGAAAAACGGCTGTAAAACCATAGAAGTTGACAAAGTATAAGACCAAACCAAACACAGCGCCCAATATAATGGAAGTGCCCATGCTCATACTCCTACAAATCCATCCAATGATAACGGCATAAACAATAGATAACATTAAATGGAGAATCACAGCTACCATTAAAACACCAAAATCAAAGGTGACCGGCTGCCCCGGCATAGGTAAAACATCTTTGCCTAAAATAATAGCGGCAATCATACGCGGCGGACCCCAGGGGCTGCCGTTCATAAAAAGGGGTACTAATATCATTTCCAACATCACGAAAACTACTCCGGCTATCAATCCGGCTAAAATGGCTGCTTTTAAAAATTGCTTATTCATAATAAATGGTTTTGTTAAAAATTAGTCGTACACTTATTCAATTCCTGACAAAAACTATTCCCTATTGCTTAAACCAGTTTAACTCCAAACAATTCCTTAAATGGATTTTTGCCCTGTGAATGATTTGCCAGAAGTTAGATTTAGTGATTTCAAGTTGTGTGCAAATTCCATCTGCATCATATTCTTCAAGGTATTTCATTTGCACTGCTGATGACCATTTTTCAGGCAACTTTTGAAACAGTCTTTAAGAGCTTTTGTAAAATCAGGATCCAGCAATTCTTTTTCATTGCCCCAGTCTTTTGGGCGGCATTCCGGCTTCCACCTTTGGTTTTCATCAAAAAGCTGCTCTATGGTTCCAGAAGATATTTCTGTACCGGTCTTGTATTTTGAACGGTAGCAGTCGGCAATCTTATGGTTTAAAATCGAAATCAGCCAGGTTTTCACATTGCTTTTACCCTGGTATTTGTGATGGAATTGATAAGCAGCAAGAAACGTCTCCTGCACTAAATCTTCTGCAACTTGCCTCTGTCGCACTTTAGCAAGAGTGTAAATAAATAAGTCTTTGGTATTGGTTTTAACTCAAATAATAATATCGTCTTTAGCAGTCGTCAACTTTATTAAAAATTAAATTTAGGATTATTCGGTCTCTTGTACAGTTGCGAAAGTTGATTGTGCGTTGGCTGTTGATGTTTTGTCCTGTTACTTTAAATAGGAGACACCTGAAAGCCTTACCACCAATTTTCAGGTGTTGATGCAGGTGGGGGATTTATAACTTCGAAACTGAAGCTGATAGGAACTATACCGATTGCTCCAACGTCCTGCTTGTAGCAACTTTTGTTGTAGGCCGTTATTTCAAATTGTCAATATCATCTATGTCTCGCAGACGTCCTGACTGTTTCTTGTTTTTTAGAAGATCATCAAAACCAATAAAGTTGACAACTAAATTATCGATCGTTACCACTTTTCTATTTTTATAACACTCGTTAAAGGTAACTCCGTCTATTTCTGTCAGTAAGTCAATTCTAAATGGAGGATATCCCAATTGAATTACATTTCCTGGTTTTGTAAAATCCGATTGCTTAAGGCCGTAAGAAGAAAACCCAAATTCATTTACCGATTTTAAAATAAGCTCTGCATTTTCTGAACTAGGGTTTAACCAAATATCTAAATCGCCAGTATACCTTGGATGCCCGTGCACTCCGACAGCATATCCACCAACAATTAAATACTCAGCTTTGTGTTTGATTAATAATTCTATAAACTCTCTGAAGTCTTGGCTGAACATCTTTTTTGTAATTAATGTATTGCTGTCTTAATATTTCTATAGCTTGAAGTCTCTCAATTTCACTTTTAGAAGCCCAAAAAGTGAAATCTGAAGTCCTGTCCTTTAAATGAACTATTTTAAGTGATTTGTCCATATATAAATATACAAAATTCAGTTGTCTCTATTTATAAAACTCAAAGTATTAGGGAGTAATTGTTGCAAAATCACGGTAAAATAAAACGCTTCAACGCCATCCGGCAGCAACTGAAGTTACTACCCCTGCTTCCTGCAGATGCCGGTAGGAGTGCGCATGCTGGAGCAATATGGCCAGGACATTACCATTTACCCTAAATGCAAAACCGGTAAAGCAAGGATTTCTTTTACTATTCAGTCATTGGGGCATGCTTACTACTTTTGATACTGCTATTGAAATTGATCCACTCTTTTCATCTATCATTCCTTACATCTCCTTAATTTTATTTTAATTCCTCGCTATTTTCTTCTTCAAGTTGCAGGTGTAATTTTTGTATCATTATTTTATCCTCCCTCTTGAACATTTTCCATTTTCATAACATTTCAAAAAAATTTTTATGGCAAAATCAACCAAAAAAAATAGTAAGCCTGCCAATACCAAACTGGCAGATCTTTCTAAAAACACGGTAGATGCTACCGATCAATTAATGAACACCGACCAGGGGTTACTCATTAACGATGATCATAATTCACTCAAGGCCGGCGATCGTGGAGCTACACTGCTGGAAGATTTTATTCTTCGTGAAAAGATTACTCACTTCGACCACGAACGGATTCCAGAACGCATCGTTCATGCTCGTGGCTCTGGCGCACATGGTGTGTTTAAACTTACAAACTCATTATCAAAATATACCAAAGCTGGTTTCCTTAACGATACCAGCAAAGAAACGCCTGTTTTTGTTCGTTTTAGCGCTGTAGCAGGTTCCCGTGGTTCCACGGACCTTGCACGGGATGTGCGGGGCTTTGCCGTAAAATTTTATACCCCCGAAGGGAACTTCGACCTGGTGGGTAATAATATTCCTATATTTTTTATCCAGGATGCTATGAAGTTTCCCGACCTGATTCACGCTGTGAAACCCGAACCAAATAATGAAATTCCACAAGCAGCCTCGGCGCACGATACATTTTGGGATTTTGTTTCTCTGATGCCCGAAAGTTCGCACATGATCATGTGGGCCATGAGTGATCGTGCCATTCCACGAAGTTTTAGTATGATGGAAGGTTTTGGCGTTCATACTTTTCGCTTCATCAACGAAAAGGGTGTAAGTCATTTTGTAAAATTTCATTTGAAACCTTTACTCGGTGTTCACTCAGTGGCCTGGGATGAGGCACAGAAAATTTCCGGAAAAGATCCTGACTTTCACCGCCGCGATCTTTGGGAGTCCATAGAAAACGGGCAATTTCCTGAATGGGATTTGGGTGTGCAGATTGTTCCTGAAAAAGACGAACATAAATTTGAATTCGATTTGCTCGATCCTACCAAGATCATTCCTGAAGAATTAGTGCCGGTACAAATTGTGGGCAGACTTACCCTCAATCGCAACCCTGATAATTTCTTTGCAGAAACGGAACAGGTAGCTTTTCACCCGGGTCATATTGTGCCGGGTATAGATTTTACCAACGATCCTTTATTGCAGGGCAGATTATTTTCATATACAGATACACAACTTTCACGTTTGGGCAGTCCTAACTTTCACGAAATACCCATCAACCGCTCTGTGAATACCATTTTCAATAACCAGCGGGATGCGCATATGCGACAACAGATCGATAAAGGCAAAGTCAGTTATTCTCCCAACAGCCTTGGTGGTGGATGTCCATTTTTAGCCAAAATCTCTGAAGGCGGTTTTACCAGTCACCAGGAAAGGATCGACTCTTCAAAGATCAGGGGCAGAAGTAAAAGTTTCCTGGATCATTTCAGCCAGGCTGTCCTTTTTTATAACAGCCAGTCTGAAGCGGAAAAACAGCATATCAAAGACGCATTCAGTTTTGAACTGTCGTTGGTAACGGTGCCGTATATACGTCAAAAGGTTGTGGACCATTTCTCCAATGTAAATCTTGAAATGGCTCAATACATTGCAAAAAAAATCGGGGCCGTACCTCCCAAAAAACCAATGGCGGTTACAAATGGTGCAATTCCCGCGGATGGTAATCCAAAAGATTATCAACCTGTAATTGCCAAATCTTCCATTGAACAGTCCGCATCATTGAGCATGGCCAATACAATAAAAAATACTATTAAAGGAAGGCAGATTGCTGTATTGATTGCGGATGGAGTAGATGAAACATCGGTAAATAAACTGAAAAGCAAGTTAAATGCGGAAGGCGCGATGGTAAAATTGATCGCACCCATTTTATCACCGGTCAAAGGAATGAATGGTGGTTCATTAACGCCAGATAAAACATTCTTCAATGCTGCTTCTGTTTTGTTTGATGCGGTTTATATTCCGGGTGGAACAAAGAGTATTGATGCTTTAAAAAATCAACCGGATGCTATACATTTTGTCAATGAAGCATTCCGGCATTGTAAGGCCATTGGAGCAGATAAAGATGCGGTGTCATTTTTACAACAGACTTACATTGCAAATAAAATTGAAAAATTGAATGCAGATAATTCCGCACTCGGTGTAATTACGAATGGAAATATAAAGGTGTTCAGGGATGCTGTGGCCAGCCACCGCTTCTGGGAACGTGAAATGCAAAGCAAAGTGCCTGCATAATAGATTGAGGCTGCAACTGGTGCAGCCTTTTTTTATGGTTAAATCATGATATAAGACTGTTTGATAGTTATGAAGAAGAGATGCATTCAATTTAATGGAGATTGCTTTTTCATGGGCGTCAAAAAATAAACAGTTTAAATTAAAATGGTCAAAGCTGTTTTATCTTTACTTCATGACAGAAAAAGAAATTTCAGCCCATTTTAAGAAATAAATTTGTAAAAATAATAGTATGAGAATAAAGCAATGGGAAGATAAAAACCTGGCTCATTTTAGCTATGCTGTATTAAGTGACTGCGAAAAGAAGATAATTCTGATTGATCCGGCACGGAATCCTGCGCCATACCTTGATTTTGCTAAAAAACATGATACCAAAATTATAGGGGTGATTGAATCCCATCCACATGCAGATTTTGTAAGTAGTCATGCTGAAATCAATAAAATTACAGGCGCCACTATTTATGTTAGCAAACTGGTAAATGCAGATTATCCACATACTGGTTTTGACGATGGTGATACCATTCAATTGGGTAAAATAAAGTTATCCGCTATTAATACACCGGGACACTCACCGGATAGTATTTCTATTTTATTGGAACATGATGAAAAACAAAAAGCAGTATTTACTGGCGATACCTTATTTATAGGTGATTGTGGCCGCCCTGATCTCAGGGAAGGATCAGGCAACTTAAAATCAACACGTGCTGATTTGGCTAAGGAGATGTATTATTCGCTGCGCCAGAAACTAATGACATTGAACAATGACGTAATAGTTTATCCTGCTCATGGTGCAGGTACCTTATGTGGTAAAGCTTTAAGTGATGCACATAGCAGTACCATAGGCGCTGAAAAAATGACTAACTGGTCACTGCAGGAAATGACCGAAGAAGAGTTTGTAAAAAATTTGTTGACTGATCAACCATTTGTACCCGCCTATTTCCCTTATAATGTAGAACTTAACCGGCAAGGTGCACCTGCATTTAAAGAGAATATATCGAAAGTAAAAATTTCTGATGCAGTTAAAAGTGAAAAAGATGTTTTGCATTTACAAAAGGAACTTTATATTATTGATGCAAGATCAGAAAATGAATTTAAGAAGGAACATCTTCCAAATTCTATCAACTTAATGGAAGGCACTAAGTTCGAAACCTGGTTGGGAAGTATTATAAAGCCGGGTGAAAAATTTTACCTGGGTGGCGAGTCAACCAGGCAGCTGAACAGGCTCATTGAACGTGCTGCAGCCATTGGATATGAAGGGCAGATAGAAGAAAGTTTTGTTATTGATTACGGATCAGAAAAAACAAATGCAATTGATATTGCCAGCTTTAAATTTAATATGGATGATTATACAATTGTTGATGTTCGGAATCCATCTGAAGTAAAAGAGAAAGAGATTTTTCCAGGCAGTATAGCCATACCTTTAGCCGAAATCAGGAATAGAGTGGGCGAAATTCCAACCGGGAAGCCAATTGTGGTACATTGTGCCGGAGGTTATAGAAGCGCAGCTGCAAGTTCTTTGGTTCAATCAAAGTTGAATGGTAATGTGAGGGTTTATGATTTGGGAGAATCAATCAAAGAATTTTCAAAATAGACATGTATCGGTGAATATGAATTGAAAAAATAAAGTTTCTTTATGTGGCAGCTTTATTGATTCTTCTGTGAGTCAGATAACTTTATGTACATTAAATGCACCCAAATCAATTCAATTGAAGAATTCAAAGGGACGGTAATGTGAAGAATTTCGGTAAAAAATCAATCGCATGAATTATTCAGGGTCAAGAAGAAATTTTTTACAATTCTCTACACTTGCAGGCCTGGGCCTGACATTAAATCCACTTTCGTCTTTATTGGGAGAAGATGATCAAGATAAAAATCCGATAGATGAAAGGATGAAAGATTTGCCCGCAGGACAGCAGCTGGTAACGATTCTGCAAACAACGGATGTTCATTGCCAGATTCATCCGCATGATGAATTATTTTGGGAGAATAATAATATGACTTTTAGAAGTACTGGGGGTTATGCACACCTGGCTACTTATTTTAAACAGGTAAAAAGTAAAAACCCAAATACATTTATTATTGATACGGGTGATATGTTCCAGGGTAGCCAGTTGAGTGTAGAAACCACCGGCAAGGCGCTTCAGCCAATTTTAAATGCGATGGGTTACAATTTATATTTACCCGGTAATTGGGAAGTAGTTTATTATAAAGATGCCATGCAGAAATTATTGGGAGGTCTTCAGGCTCCTAAATTATGTGCAAATATGTACCATGACCTGGGTAATGGCAAAAAGGGAGAATTAATTTTTCCCCCATATCATACATGGAGTATTGCAGGTGTTAAAATAGGATTTGTCGGTTATACCGATCCGTTAGTTCCCATTCGTCAGTCACCCGATTACAGCAAGGGTATTGTTTATACTATGCCCGAAGAGAATTTGCCACATTATGTAAATGTATTACGGGAGCAGGAGCAATGCAATATGGTCATTATTTTATCGCACCTAGGATTGTCCCAACAGATCGCATTGGCTAATTCAAAAGAATGTGAGGGCGTTGATTATATTTTTGGTGGTGATACACATGAAAGGGTTCGTAAACCGATTGAATGCACTTATGCAAAAGTGGTTGAACCCGGGGCATTCGGATCATTTGTAGGAAGACTTGATCTGGTGGTACAAGACAATAAAATTATTAAAGAAGATTATGTTTTAGTAGAACTCGATATCAGGAAGTACAAAGCAGATACTGATGTGCAAAAAGTGATTAAGGAAAATGAAAAACCTTATACAAGTGAAATCAACCAGGTAATAGGGTATAGTAAACTGCCATTATACCGGTATTTCGTTGTGGAAAATACGATTGATACCTTGATCATTGATGCATTGAAATGGAAGATCGGAACCGATATAGTGTTGTCTAATGGATTTCGATTTTGTCCGCCACGCACAAAACGGGATGCTACTGGTAATATCCCCATTACAGAAGGCTTTTTATTTGATATGCTTCCGGTAGATTCACAAGTACGTAAAGGTATAGTGACCGGTAAGCAGTTGATAGAATGGCTGGAAAAGGAATTAAATAATGTATTTGCAAAAGATGCAGCAAAACGATTAGGTGGTTGGGTAGTGAAATTTAAAGGAATGAAGGTAACCTTCAAAGCTTTTGAAGAAATGGGGAAAAGAATTCAGTCCATTGAAGTAAATGATAAACCAATTGATGCTAAAAAAAATTATTCAATCTGCGCCTGCGAAAGAGAAGGCGATCCTTCCAATATGCTGTGTCGCATACCGGATGTTGCAGACGCAAAAAATACTTCTTACAGTTTACACGATGTTATGAAAGATTATTTGAAAATAAATTCTCCTGTTTCTCCTTCACCGGAGTATAATGCCATAATCCTTGATGCCCCTCAAACGCTGCTAACACAGGTGACAGGAGTAGACTACGATTTTACTTAGTAAAAAAATATATTTCTAATAGCTGGTGGTTATGATCATACCTGGCATTTTGCATTTTCGATCTTTTATTTACAATAAAATTAATTGAGAAAGACATTGTTATTTCTAACATTGACCACTACGGCTATTGTAATTTATTCCTGCCAGGGGGCGCTTTGTCCACCACCAAATGGCGTTTGTTTGGTGGAAGATTTTTAGAAAAAGGTGAGAGGTAATTAAGGCGTATCTTAATCTCTATAGCTCAAGTTAATTTTTTTATAACGATCGTAACTTAAAACCCATCGCTTCACCGGTTGCTCAAAGTTTATGGAACCCGGAACAGTTACATATTCTTTTTCAAATTCAAATCCCAGTTTTTCTAAAGCCTTGTGAGGGGCAGGATTTAATGAATAGGGTTCGCATATTAACTGCTTCAATTGTAAGTTTTTAAAAAAATAAGGAATGGTCATTTTAAGCAGTGATAAACCCAGGCCTTTCATCCGGTTGCCTGGTTGCCATATATGTAAATGCATATTCGCTTCTACACCAAATTGACTGGGATTTGTATTGCAATGACCAATCGCCTTTCCATCCATTTCCCAAATAATGCAATAAGCATTTTTTTGCTCATAAGGCATTTCCATTTGGTTCAACAACATTTCTGTAATTTGTTCTTTCTTAAATAGTTTTTTTACATCTACTCCCAAGCCTTCTAAATAATCCTGATCTGAATCTAACCAGTATTGTATAATATAATCAATGTCTGCTGGTTTAATTTCTCTTACTGATAATTTATTTTCTATCATAACTATTTACTTGAATATGTTTAAAAGAAATTAATGCAGATGTACTTTCCTTTCATTTTCAAATTTTCAAATGGACTAATTCTCAAATTGACTTACGTTTTCTTTATTGTATTTGGTCCTGTATTGTATGGGTGATAATCCTGTAATTTTTTTAAATGTTGTACGAAAAGCTTTGGTATCAGTATATCCAACTTTATACATTACTTCGTTTACATTTTCTCTCGATGTTTCCAGGCTTCTTTTAGCGGCTTCTATTTTTACTCTTTGTATATATTCAATAACACTGTTTGAAGTTGATTTACGAAAACGTCTTTCGAAATTTCTCCGCCCCATACAAAGCATGATCGCTAACTGATCAACGGTAATTTTTTCCTGGTAATTAGTTTCAATATAATCCTGTGCTTTAATGATCTCCTGATCTTCGTGTTCCTTCTGTCCATTAAACATCATAAAGGGAGATTGACTGCCACGGTCTATTTCAATTTCAAAAATTTTTGCGGTTAATATGGCCATTTCCCTGCCTGCAAATTTTTCCACCAGATATAGGATCAGGTTCAATGAAGAGTAAGCTCCTCCACTGGAATAAATTCCGTCTTCATCAGTAATAATCTTATACGGAACAAGCTTTACCTTCGGAAACATACTGCGAAATTCGTTGACTGCCAACCAATGCGTGGTACAACTTCTGCCATCCAGTAAACCTGTAGAGGCTAATATAAAAGCACCAATGCAAAGAGAAACAAGACCCGCTCCATATTTATATTGTTTAATGATCCACGGAATAAAATCTTTATTCATCTCCAGTACTTTTTTAACGTCACCATGTACAGCAGGAATAATCACCAGGTCCGCTCTCAAAGCATTATCCAAACCCATATCCGGATGTATAGTGAATGCATGCGTGGTTTTAGGTTCGCGGGTAAGACCTACCAGGTAAACTTTAAATAAAGGAGGTTTTCCGGCACTTTCAAGTGCTTCATTTACTTTGGTAAACATTTTAAAGGTGGCTTCAATATTACTCAGGCTGGTATCACCCTGGGGAATCAGTAAGGCTATATTTTTCATTGGTAAGTTTCTTTATGGATAGTTTAAATTATAAATGATGAGTTAATTCTGAAATAGAATTTTCCAAATTTACGGAAGCTTGTTGTCGCAATCAACCCCTTTAAATGCCGGATTTATACCATTTATTTTAATAACCAGGCTGTAGCTTTGTATTGTACAAGCGGGAGATTATGGTTCCTGTTCCCACAAGTTACCATTAAACAAATTTTATGGACATTGATACAATATTAAAAAATAAGAAATTGATTGAAGATTTTGACAAAGCATTTGCTGCAGTTGATCTTGAGTTTATCTTGTCAAGTATGACTGATGATGTAAAATGGAATATGATGGGATCGAAAGTAATGACGGGAAAAGCTGATGTAAAAAGAATGATGGATGATGTAGCTTCAACACCCCCTGAAATTATTCCGACTAATATGGTAGCTGAAGGGGACCGGGTAATTACAGAAGGCGTCATAAAATCGGTTCGTAAAAATGGTACACCATTCAAAGCATATTACAGCGACAGCTACCTGATTGTAAATGGAAAAATAAAAGAAATGAATTCATATGTCATTGAAATCAAGGAGTTGCCATTATAAATATTTATCAAACTAAATTTAACCGGTATGGAAAAGGTAATTATAAAAAAGTCAATAGACATAAAAGCTTCCAAAGAAAAAGTTTGGGATGTATTAACCAAAGATGAAATGACCAGGTCATGGTATACCGCGTTTAATCCCGGGACTTATGCAGAAACCGATTGGAAGCAGGGTAGTGAAGTTATTTTTAAAGATGGCACTGAAAATGGTATGATAGGAAAGATCGTTGCCAGTGTGCCGGGTCAGATCATTTCAACAGAATTTACAGGGACCCTGGTAAATGGGGTAGAAGATTATGAAAGCGAAGCTGCCCGGAATATTAAAGGGTTTAAAGAAACATACTATATTTCCAGTGAAGGAAATAAGTCGAAACTTTCTATTGAACAGGAAACCTCTGACGAATATGGTGATATGATGCAAACCATGTGGGATAAAGCATTGCCATTGATTAAGCAATTGGCGGAATCACATTAATCATTCAACAAACTTATTGGTTCAAATTTTTCTTTGGATATCAAAATCATCAATCATGCTAAAGTTTAATCCTTATTTGAATTTTGATGGAAATGCTGAAGAAGCATTTAATTTTTACAAATCTGTAATTGGAGGGGAGTTCTCAATTGTTCAGAAGTTTAAAGATATGCCCGGAGCTGAAAAAATGTCTGCTGAAGATGCCAATAAGATCATGCACATATCTTTACCACTCAGTGATGGATATACTCTGATGGCTTCTGATACTCTCGAAGCATGGGGTCAAAAATTAAAGGTTGGTAACAATGTGTACATTAATCTGTCGCCCGATAGTGAAGAAGAAGCCGACCGTTTATTCAATGGGCTTTCTGCAGGTGGTAAAGTTGAGATGGCCATGGAGAAGACTTTCTGGGGTGCTTATTTTGGGTCATTTGCAGATAAATATGGAGTTCAGTGGATGATCAATTATGAATACGAAAAGAAATAATAACCAGGATGAGGAAATTAATATTATCCATGATGGTTTCCCTGGATGGGTATATCGAGGATTCGGAAAAAAATATTGAATGGCATCGATGGAATACAGAGATGGATCAATATATGGGTGATTTTTTCAAGACGGTTGATACAATAATCATGGGTAGGAAAACTTATGAGTTGATGGTAAGTTATTGGCCGGATATTACCACCGAGGATCCGGTCATCACAGATAATATGAATAATTTACCCAAACTCATATTTTCAAAAACAATGACAACCACCAGTTGGAATAATTGCAGGTTGATGCATGAAATTAATATCGATGAATTCAATGCATTAAAAATGCAACCGGGAAAAGATATGGTCATCTTTGGTGGAGCAAATCTGGCATCCGCATTTACCAAAAAAGGTTTGATAGATGAATTCAGGTTATTGGTTAATCCAGTTATACTCGGCGGGGGAACACATTTATTTAATATCAAGGACCAAAAGTTTGAATTATTTTTGATGGAAAGCAAAGCGTTTAATTGCGGTAATGTTTTGCTTCACTATCAATCCGGGCACCAATAAAATTCTTTAAAATGGTTGAAGTATTTAAAACGAATGTGAACGATGCAGAACTTGCCCAACAGCTTATTCATAAGTTGCTGAATTATTTTTCATTTTTCAGGGTAAACTTTGACCTTGATGATTGTGACAAAATTCTCAGGGTAGAAGGGGAGACCATCCTGCCCGAAAAAGTGATTGAATTGGTTTTAGATCATGGCTGTTTTTGCCAGGTGCTGGATTAACAATTCAAATTTTATTACCATTTACATATTATAGAGTTGTTAGCCTTGTTTATATTTTGGGAAGCTTCCACCCATTATGGTATTCCGGCACTAATAATTTATTAGCAGCATTAGTATTAAATTTATTTTCTTTTTCATTCCATATTATTTTTTCATTGCTGCGGTGTGCAACATTTCCCATATGTGCATGGATAGCCACTTTAACGCCAGCTTCAATAGGACAATTCAGCAATTCTTTATTATTTAATTTTAATGCTTCAACAAAATTCGTTGTGTGCATATCCATTCCATTATCTGTGGCTTTTTGCCAGGCAACCGCTTCCATTTTATCCTTTCCCTGTTGTTTATCTGGTCTTATTTCCCACCCACTGCGATTTAGTATTAAGGTGCCATTCTCACCCGAAAATGAAATGCCATGTTGTAAACCCCATGGGCCAGAACCCATACCCATATTATGTTCCCAGGTCATCTGGAAATCTCCGTAATCGTAAACGGCAGTTTGCAAATCAGGCGTTAACCGCGCATCATCCGGAAAAATATATTTACCACCAGAAGAAACCACTGATTTCGGATCGCCGGCTTTCATACCCAATAAAACCATATCAATTAAATGAACGCCCCAATCAGTCATCAATCCACCTGCATAATCCCAAAACCATCTGAATTCGTAATGAAAACGGTTTTTATTGAAAGGCCTGTTTTCGGCAGGTCCCAACCACATTTTGTAATCTACACCAGCTGGCACAGCTTCATTAGGCAATACTGGTAAAGCGGTTGTGCCTCCCCGGTACATCCACGCCCTGGTGGAATGTATTTTTCCTAACTGGCCCGAATGAACGATTTCTATAGCTTTCTTAAAATGTTGCTGGCTTCGCTGCCATTGATTTACCTGTATAAAACTGTTATACTTATTGGCAGCCGCCAGCATAATCTGTGCTTCAATAACTGAATTTGAGACTGGTTTCTCCATGTATATCGCTTTGCCAGCCGCACAGGTATCAACCAGTTGAAGGCAATGCCAATGATCAGGTGTAGCAATAATGACCACATCAACATCTTTACTATCCAGTAACTTTCGATAATCTTTATAAATTGTTGGATGATTATTGATTTTTTCAAGATCTTTTTTCCGGTTGTTCAATACAGTATCATCTACATCACATAATGCAGAGCATTGTATTTCCGGTATGCGCAGCATAGATGTTAGATTGCTCCATCCCTGTCCACGGCAACCGATTACACCTACATTTATTTTTTCTAATGCAGATTTATTTTTCCGGAATGCAGTCAAAATATCTAAAGGTACAGCTGCGGTGATTCCTGTACCTATTGATAAAACGGATATATTTTGTAAAAAGGATCTTCGGTCAATTGACATAACTCGATAATTAAGATTGAATAAAAATAAGAGAATTAAAGGTATTCACTGAAACAACACGATTGTACTGGGATAATTATTAACTTAATGTTTTAATTCGATATACTTTCTTTAATTATTACTTTTTTAAAGGCCACCATATGAAAAATAATATTTTTCTTGTATTGCTTCTTTTTGCTTACCAATTATCATTTGGCCAATCCGCAGAATGGCAACCTTTGTTTAATGAAAAAAACCTGGATGGCTGGAAATTATTGAACGGAAAAGCAAAGTATACAGTGGAGAATGGTGAAATAGTTGGAACTACTGTCTTTAATGAACCCAATAGCTTTCTTGCCACAGAAAAAGAATACGGCGATTTTATTTTAGAACTTGAATTTAAATTGGACAGCCTGATGAATTCAGGTATTCAGTTTCGTAGTGAAAGCAAGCCGGATTACAGGGAAGGCAGGGTGCATGGTTACCAGTTTGAATTGGACGCCACTACACGTGGTTGGACGGGTGGTATTTATGATGAATCCAGGAGAGATTGGTTATACCCGCTGGATCTGAATCCGTCAGCAAAAAAAGCTTATAAGTTTGGTCAATGGAATAAGGCCAGAATTGAATGTATTGGTAATAATATCAGGACATGGGTGAATGGTATTCCGGCATCTTTTGTAATTGATGATATGACCCCGGAAGGTTTTATCGCTTTACAGGTTCATTCAATCGGTAAAAAAGAGCAGGAAGGTATGCAGGTTCGCTGGCGCAATCTGAGAATAAAAACGACTGACCTGAAAGCTGAAAAGTTTACCGATCAATTTGTCGTTAACCTGGTCCCGAATAATTTGTCAGATGCGGAAAAAAATAATGGTGTTCAATTGTTATGGGATGCAAAGACAACCAACGGTTGGCGTCGTGCATATAAAGATCATTTTCCACCAAAAGGCTGGCAGATAAAAGATGGAGAACTGAGTGTACTGCCTTCAGGAGGTGCAGAATCTGCAAATGGTGGCGATATTGTGACCAACAAAGAATATGGTTCATTTATTTTCCAGTTTGATTTTAAATTATCACCAGGAGCAAACAGCGGCGTTAAATATTTTGTAACAGAGAAAGAAAATAATACCGGATCCGCTATTGGATTAGAATACCAGATCCTGGATGATGCGAAACATCCGGATGCTAAACAAGGTGTAGTAGGCAATCGTACACTCGCTTCACTTTATGACCTTATTCCTTCGCTGCCTGAAACCAGAGCAAGGAGACCGATTGGCGAATGGAACAGGGGAATGATCATCGTACATCCTGATAACCGGATTGAACATTGGTTAAATGGTTGGAAAGTTTTGGAATACCAACGCGGTGTTCCCTATTTCAAAGCATTGGTTGCAAGAAGTAAGTATGCCGAATGGCCAGACTTTGGAATGGCTTCCAAAGGTCATATTCTTTTGCAGGACCATGGTGATAAGGTTTCATTCCGCAGTTTGAAAATCCAGGAATTGAAATAAAATTTAAAAAAATTAATTCCATCATAAAATATTTATTATGACATCCCGTAGAAAATTTATCCGGAATTCGTCCGCAATAGCTGCAGGTATTTACATGGGCGGTTTAAGTTCAAGTGCAAAAAGCTATGGTAATATCATTGGCGCCAATGACCGCGTCAGGATTGGAGTGGTTGGATTTTCTGATCGGTTCAGAAGCTCGTTGTTTCCAAGTGTCTTAAACTATCAAAAAGAATACAATGCCCAAATTGTTGCCGTTTCTGATATTTGGAAATTGCGAAGGGATGAAGGAAAGGATTGGATGACACAAAAGCTTGGGCATAACGTACAGGCATATGTGAATAATGAAGCTCTTTATGAAAGTAAAACGGTTGATGCAGTTATCATAAGTACAGCTGATTTCCAACATGCCCTACATACTATTGAAGCCATTAAAGCCGGTTGCGATGTATATGTTGAAAAACCATTTGCAGAAACAATGGATGATAATATTGCGGCATTGAAAGCAGTAAAAGCGAGTAACAGGGTAGTGCAGGTTGGTTCACAAAGGCGGAGCGGATCCAATTACAAAGCAGCGGCAGACTTTATTGAACAAGGAAAGTTCGGACCCATTACCATGGTGGAACTTTCATGGAATGTTAATCAACCGGGTCGCTGGCGCAGACCTGGACTGGTTGAAAAGATCAAAGAATCAGATACTGACTGGAAGCGATATTTGATGAATCGACCGTTTGAATCCTGGGATGCACGGAAGTACCTGGAATATCGTTTATTCTGGCCATATTCTTCCGGTATGCCCGGACAGTGGATGAGTCACCAGATTGATACGGTTCATTGGTTTACCGGGTTACCCCATCCTAGATCGGTGATTGCAAACGGTGGAATATATAAATGGAAAGATGGCAGGCGTAATTGGGATACCATGACAGCAGTGTTTGATTATGGGCCGTTAAATGACCAGTCAACAGGATTCCAGGCTGTATTTACTTCGCGTATGCATAATGGTGAGGAAAGGCCTGCTGAACTATATTTTTCAAATGGGGGCGAATTGAACCTGATCACTAACAAGGTTTCATCAAATGGAGGTTTGAATGAAGTGCATGCCAAAGCTATGGGTATGAAACCAAATTTATTGCCATCTGTTGACCTGGTTAAGGAAGATGTAAAAGTCGTAGCCTCTGCCAATACCGGGAGTGACCCTTTAACCAATGCACATATGCGTAATTGGCTTGATTGCATCCGGACCCGGAATCAAACAAATGCACCAGTTGAAGCAGGATATAATCATTCCATTGCTACTATAATGACTAATGCGGCAGCACGTACCGGTGAAAAAATATTTTTTGATGAAGTAACCCAGCAGGTAATGGCCGGGGGAAAAGTGTTTAAATATTAACGAACTAAGTAACCTTTAATGAGCTGTCTGTTTTGGGGAGATGAGGAAATTTATTGGTTTTCTGTTTTAGTCATTTCAGGTAACAATTTTCCCTCCGGTGTTAAGAAAATAATTTTTTTCTGATCTTCCCATTTCACTTCAAACTGGTAAAGGGAACGATGATTGGGAGTTTGGTATTCATAACGCTCCTTAACATCCCAGTTTGCAAACTCCGATTTTTTTAAACCATTTAAAACCACCTGCGGCAGTTCTTCTTTATCCAATTCCCGTTTTGTCAATAGCCAGTTACCTGTTGCATCGTATTTTCCTTTCCATTTAACTCCGTTCAAATCAAAAGTAACGTCAATCCCATCTCCTTCAATATCCCACTCTACATTAGTCGCAGCTGTATAAGCGATCGTAAAATGATCCCTTGCATTTTTTGGAATTGAATCCTGGCTGTAACCATTTCCCATCAAAAAGGTAAAAAATGCCAACATCAAAATTGACTTCTTCATAGTATTAAGTTTAATAATTGAAATGTGTTGATGATGGACAAATATTGTTCCACTAAACTTTATCGTAGGTATTGGTGAGACAATGGGTAAATAAGAACGCGAACCCTTTTTCGATAGTTTTTGATCTTATTTTTTTATACACTTACATTAAAATCTCTTAACGCGTCATTCAAACTGGTTTTAAGATCGGTGCTGGGCTTCCGTTTTCCAATGATGAGTGCGCAACTTACCTGGTATTCACCTGCCGGGAATTTTTTTGTGAAACTGCCGGGAATCACCACACTGCGTGCAGGAATTCTACCTTTTGTTTCAACAGGTTCGCTGCCACTAACATCTATAATTTTAGTTGATTGTGTAAGCACCACATTAGCGCCGAGTACAGATTCCTTTTCAACAATTACCCCTTCAACAACGATACATCGACTGCCAATAAAACAACCATCTTCAATAATTACCGGAGAAGCCTGCAATGGTTCCAATACCCCACCAATTCCTACACCACCACTTAAATGAACATGTTTGCCTATCTGCGCACAACTTCCTACAGTGGCCCAGGTATCAACCATTGTTCCTTCATCCACGTAAGCCCCAATGTTTACATAACTGGGCATCAATACTACATTTCTTCCCAGGAAAGCGCCATAACGGGCTACAGCATGCGGAACAGCTCTGACACCGAGTTCTTTATAATTTTTTTTCAATAACATTTTATCGTAAAATTCAAAAGGTTCTATCTCCCATGTTTGCATGGGTTGTATGCCAAAATAAAGCAGAATGGCCTGCTTTACCCATTCATTCACCTGCCATCCATTTTCTGCAGGTTCGGCTACCCGAAATTCACCTTTATCAACCTTTTCAATCACTTGTTTAACAGCATTTTTATATTTATTTTCTTTCAGCAGTTCTCGATTGATCCATGCTTCATTTATTAGTAACTTATATTCCATGTTTTATTTTTTGCAAACATATTATATAATTTAAATCAGCAGTATTTCATTTACCTGAAAACTGGATACAAGATGAATCAACACTTGCTTGCATTGGTTAACTTGCACCTTTAATTTATTTTATGCGCATAGGTTTCGATGCAAAAAGAGCGTTTCATAACAGTACGGGATTGGGCCATTACAGCCGGACGTTGATCCGTTCCCTGGCTACCACTTTCCGGGAGCATGAATATTATTTATTAAATACAAAGCCTTCAGGATTATTCAATTTTGAAGATGTACAAAACGCACATGAAATATTACCTGAAAACACGTTGCACCGCGTTTTCCCATCCGCATGGCGAAGCAAATGGGTAACGGATGATCTGAAACAGTTGAATATTCATCTTTATCATGGATTGAGCCATGAAATTCCGGTTGGTATCAGGGAAAAAAAAATTCCTTCAGTAGTAACCATGCACGACCTTATCCATGAACGTTATCCTGGCCAATATAAAAAGATTGATGTAAATATTTACCGGAAAAAATTCCGGTATGCCTGTAAACATGCAGACCTGGTGATAGCCATCAGCCAGCAAACAAAAAAAGATTTGATCGAATATTATCATGTTCAGGAAGATAAGATACGCGTATGCTACCAAAGTTGTAATCCTGCATTCTCCAGGCAGGTAGATGCTGGCGAAAAGGAAATCATAAAGAAAAAATACAATCTACCTGATAAATTTTTTTTGTATGTCGGATCTGTAATTGAAAGAAAAAATCTGTTGAATATTTGTAAAGCGATTTTCTTATTGAGAAATGAACTGCAGGTTCCATTGGTGGTGATTGGTGAAGGTAAGGGCTATATGCAGGTGGTTAAGGATTATGTGAAACAACAGGGTATGGGTGATCTTATCATTTTTTTGTCTGAAAACCCTTCCACCAAAAGCCTGGAAAGTTTCAAAACCGCAGCGGATTTCCCGGGCATTTACCAGCAAGCCCTGGCAATGATCTATCCTTCTTTTTTTGAAGGTTTTGGCATTCCTGTTTTGGAAGCATTATTTAGCCGTTTACCAGTTATTACATCCAATGTTTCCTGTTTGCCCGAAGCGGGTGGGGATGCAGCTTTATACGTTAACCCAAACGATGCCAATGAAATAGGTGAATCCATGAAACGGATATATGAGGATGAAATATTGGTTAGTGAAATGAAAGAAAAAGGTTGGCAATATGCACAAAATTTTACCCCTGAAAAATGCGCCGCTTCGGTAATGAATGTTTATAATGAATTGGTAAAAGAGTATGTACATGATCGTTATGGAAACTGATATTGAAAAATGCCTGCAGGTTTTACGCAGCGGAGGCATCATTCTTTATCCAACAGATACTATTTGGGGAATAGGATGCGATGCCACAGATGATAAAGCCGTTGAACGTATTTTTCAATTGAAAAGGCGCCCACCCCAGCGATCTATGATTGTTTTAATGGTCGATGAAAGAGATGTCCTGAAATATACAGCTGCTGCCGATCTCCAGGTTTTTGATTATCTCAAAAAGACCGGTAAACCAACCACCATGATTTTTGAACATGCCATTGGCCTTGCCGATAACCTGCTGGCTGAAGACGGGAGCATAGGTATACGCCTGGTAAAAGATGAATTTTGCCGGCATCTGATAAAAAGATTTAAAAAGCCCATCGTTTCCACTTCGGCTAATATAAGCGGACAAATATCACCTGCAAATTTCAAGGACATTAGTAATGATATTATCAATGGAGTTGATTATGCCGTACATTATCGACGGGATGATCTTTCTGCATCCATCCCATCTTCAGTAGTAAAATGGAAAAATGGTAAGATAGAAATTATACGATAATTACCCGGTCTTTGTTTGTGAATGAAATAACTCACCACTCCCTGTTATCTTTGCAGATTATGGATATTCAGTGCTCAGACAAAGAATTATTTATATTAAAAAAGATCGCACATGCCGCCGAAAAAGCCGATATGCCCAGTTACCTGATCGGAGGTTTTGTCCGGGATAAATTATTGGACAGGCCGTCAAAAGATGCGGATATCGTTTGTATTGGGGACGGTATTGACCTGGCACATTTGGCAGCAAAGGAATTTGAACCAAAACCTCATGTAAGTTTTTTTAAAAATTATGGAACAGCTCATATCCGGGTGTATGATATTGACCTGGAGTTTGTCGGTGCCCGTAAAGAAAGCTACCAATATCATTCAAGAAATCCTTTGGTAGTTGCTGGTACACTGGAAGATGATCTGAACCGTCGCGATTTTACTATCAATGCATTGGCCATTAGCCTTAATGAAAGAGATTTTGGGAAATTGCATGATCTTTTCAATGGTGTGGATGATTTGAATAATCGGGTGATTAAAACACCTCTTGATCCACTACAGACTTTTAGTGATGATCCATTGCGAATGATGCGGGCAATAAGATTTGCAAGCCAGCTCTCTTTCAATATTGAAGAAAAAACTTTCCAGGCTATCAAAGACAATGCTTATCGCATTAATATTATTTCACAGGAACGTATAACCGAAGAGATCAACAAGATATTATTAAGTAATAAACCTTCTGTTGGTTTTGATCTTTTATATCAAAGTGGTTTACTGCATATCATTTTTCCACAAATGGTTGATTTGGCAGGGGCAGAATATATCGACGGAAAAGGCCATAAAGATAATTTTTACCATACCCTGCAAGTAATTGATAACGTGGCAACCCGGTCGTCCGATCTCTGGTTAAGGTGGTCAGCCGTATTACACGATATTGCAAAACCGGTCACCAAAAAATTTGAAGAAGATCATGGCTGGACTTTTCATGGTCATGAAGTAATTGGAGGCAGAATGGTTCCAAAGATCTTTACCAAATTCAAATTACCAAAGAATGAAAAAATGCGGTTTGTCAGGAAATTGGTTGAAATGCACCTGCGCCCTATCAGCCTGACCAAAGAAAATATTACGGATTCGGCCATTCGTCGCCTGATATTTGATGCAGGTGATGATATTGAAGATTTGATGACTTTATGTGAAGCGGATATCACCTCAAAAAATAAATATAAAAAAACTAAGTACCTGGAAAATTTTCAGATGGTCAGGTTGCGATGCAGGGAAGTGGAAGCCAGCGACAGGTTACGCAATTGGCAGCCTCCTGTATCTGGTGCATTGATCATGGAAACCTTTGGTATTAAACCTTCCCGGCCGGTTGGTGAAATTAAAACTGCCATCCGGGAGGCAATACTGGATGGCAAAATAGATAACAGTTACGAAGCAGCATTTGCATACATGCTAGAGAAGGGAAAAATTTTTGGATTAAAGCCGGTAAGGTAACTTTTTATATTTTGCCTATTTTTGAGGTTTAATGATAATAATATCTACATGGCAATATTAAAATTCAGGGTTTATTTTGAAGAAGATGATAGTGTTTACCGCGATGTAGTGGTAAAGCATACGCAATCTTTTTTCGACATGCACGAAATTATCCTGAAGGCATATGAATTTGACAATAAGCATAAAGCAACATTTTACAGAAGTAATGACCATTGGCAGAGGGGTAGGCAAATTTCCCTTGAAAAGTATGACCAGGAATATAATGTACCGCCTTTAATAATGAAAGAAACGATCGTAGGTGCCGAAATCAAGCAACCCAACCAACGTTTTGTTTATCAGTATGATTTTAATAAGTACTGGACTTTTTTAATTGAGTTGATTAATGTTTCTAAAGAGGAAAGTTCCCGGATCACATATCCATCAGTAATCAGAACGGAAGGAATAGCCCCCAGTCAATATGGTACCAAGGGATTGCTGGGAGAAAAATTTGCCGATGTTGAAGAAAAATATGATCTCAATAAAAATGCAGATGGTTTTGGCGAAGAGGGTGATGTTACAGATGGCGAAGAATTGGATATAAGTGGGGATGAGGAAACTACTGGAGAAGAAGAATTGTAATAAACCTGCTTGATTTTTTTAACCCGGTTGTTAAGCCGGGTTTTTACATAATAAAATGCCAGAATCTTTATCAAATAAAACCGTTATCATTATTGCCGGTCCTACAGCGGTCGGAAAAACAGCTATCGCTGTTGAAATAGCAAAACATTTCGGAACCTCTGTAATTTCTGCTGATAGCCGTCAATGTTACCGGGAATTGGATATTGGTGTGGCAAGACCATCAAGCCAACAATTACAGCAAGTGCCTCATTATTTTATAGGAACTCATTCTATTGCTGAAGAAGTAAACGCTGTGACTTTTGAACAGTATGCAGTGGAAAAGATAAATCAAATACATCATCATAATTCAATCGCAGTAATGGCAGGGGGCACAGGTTTATATATACGAACCTTTATAGAGGGGATGGATGATATTCCTGCTATTTCAATAGAAATCAGGAATGAGATTTATAATCAATACAAATTGCATGGCTTAATATGGCTGCAACAAAAAGTAAAAGAAAAAGACCCGGTTTTTTTTGAAAAAGGCGAAGTGCAAAATCCGCAGCGATTAATGAGGGCGCTTGAAGTGATAGAGGCAACCGGTAAATCAATTATTAGTTTCCGAAAGGGAGTAAAAGTAAAAAGAGACTTCAGGATCATTAAAATAGGATTGGAAATTTCTAAAGAACAGCTTTATAAAAATATTTACCATCGGACTGAAGAAATGATAAATAATGGATTGATTGAAGAAGTTCGATCTCTTCAACAATACAGGCATTTAAATGCATTAAAAACTGTTGGCTATGCGGAGATCTTCCAGTATTTGGATCAAAAGATCCTTTTAAGCAAGGCTGTTGAACAAATTAATATTCATACAAGGCAATATGCTAAACGCCAGTTAACGTGGTTTAAAAAAGATCTGGAATATAAATGGTTTCATCCATCAGATTTATCAGGAATACTTGCTTTCTGCCTTAATAATACCTGACTCATTGAAATAACACTATTGTAATGGTTTTTTTAGAAGTGAAGTATTCCAAATTATCTTCCCCGTACCCTCTTTAAGAAATGTGATATGAAGTGTAGCAATGTTAAATTGGGAGTTTTTTTTTAACAATTAGCGTTGAACAGTAATCATAATACAACGTTTACCCAGTGAGTCTGCATTTTTTAAATATGCTCCAATGAGGCGCATAATTGTTAATTATTATGAAGTATTTTTTCCCTTTGTTATGGTTTGTAATTTTAATTCCTGTTTCATTAAATGCCCAGGTTGATCGGGATCCTCCGGAAACAATGGAAGCACCAGTAATGCGGGTAAATAGCCCAAGCCGTATTTATGGAAAATTGTTAGCAGACAATACGCAGAAAGGGATACAGTCTGCATCTGTTCAGCTATTCATCCGTACGCAAAATCGTGATTCTGCCATTGCAGCCCAGCTTTCAAAACCAAATGGGGAATTCAGTTTTGATAATCTTCCGGTTGCCGATAGTTTCCGACTGGTTATTTCTGCTTTAGATTATGGGCTTTTTGACCAGTTTATTACACCGCAAGCCGCAAATGTACCCGGGTCTGATAATTTTCAACGTGATATGGGTAATATTATTCTTAACCAGGAAGTAAAATCCCTGGGCGAGGTAGTGGTAACTGCAGAAAGACCGGCTTTGGAAATGGGTATAGATAAAAGAATTTTTAATGCAGATCAAAGTATTATTTCTAAGGGCGGAACGGCTGTGGATCTTATGAAAAATATTCCCGCTGTTTCAGTTGATGTAGAGGGTAATGTAGAATTAAGAAATGCTTCACCACAAATATTTGTTGATGGCAGACCTACCATTCTAACCCTGGATCAAATTCCGGCAGATAATATTGACCGTGTGGAATTAATAACCAATCCATCGGCTAAATATGATGCAGCAAGTACTGGTGGCATTATCAATATCATACTGAAAAAAAACAGGAGAGTAGGTTTGAACGGTTTAGCTTCACTTACTGGTGGACATCCTGGTATCCTGGGTGGAAATCTGAACCTGAACCTGCGCCAGGGTAAATTAAATTTCTTTTTAACGGGAGGGTATAATCGTTCAGGTGGTTTGGTTGATGGCGAAAGTTATCGTGAAAATAAGGATAATGGGATAACTACAGATTACTTCGATCAATCCAGCCATAATGAACGACTGCGACGGTTTGCATCAGTAAGATTTGGATTAGATTATTTTATTGATAACCGGAACACGTTAACCATTTCGCAAAGTTATGTAAACGGGGGTTTTACAGGTAATGAAAGCCAGGACCAGCAATATTTTGATGTTAACAGGAATTTAGATCGGTATGGTTTCCGTACATCTGAAGGTCGGTATGGCTTTACAAGGCATAGCACCCAGGCTAATTTTACACACAAATTTCCTGAAACGGGCAAAGAACTAAACGCTTCTGCTAATTTCAATTACGGTGATGGAACGGACGCTTCAGACATTTTGAATCTTTATTATAACCCGGATGGAAGTTCCAACCGTTCACCAACCCAGGTGAGAAATGAAGGATGGAATGATAATAGTCAAAGTACCTACCAGATTGATTTTGTTGATCCCAATGGGGATGATTCCAAAATTGAAATGGGTTTGCGGAGTTATATAAATAAACGCACAAGTACATTTAATGCATTTAGTGTAGATAATGGTTCAGAAACAAAACTGTCACTCAGTAATAATTATACATACCGGGAGATGGTGAATGCGTTTTATTTTACATACACCGGTAAAATTAAAAGTATAGGCTACCAGGCGGGGATAAGAGCAGAGCATTCCAATTTTGAAGGGGAATTGATTGACAGTAATAGAAAATTCGGGTATGAGTATCCTACCAAAATCAGAAACATCTGGGATGCTTTTTTCCCCAGTTTGTATTTATCAAAAGATCTTAGTGAGGATGTACAGGTTCAGTTGAATTTTTCACGCCGTATCCGCAGACCAAATTTCTGGAACCTGAATCCATTCGTAGATATCAATGATCCTGTTAATATTCAAAGGGGTAATCCTGAATTAAGGCCGGAATACACCAATTCATTCGAATTTAATTATAGCAAACAATTTGAAAACAGGAGCAGTTTTTTGGGCGCCATTTATTACCGGAATAATGTAGGGGATATTACACGCTATAGCGATACGATCAGTACTGAACAATACCTGCAGTTAAATAATGCGGGCATTGATCCAAATGCAATTCTGAATACTTTTATTAATGCCCAAAGCACCAATCGCCTGGGTACGGAATTTACACTGCAACAAAAGTTTTCTCCAAAATTTGATATTACTCCAACACTGGAATTCCAATATCGTAAAGTAAATGCACAAATTGGAGATCTTAATCTCGATAATGAAGGGTTTAGCTGGGAGTTTGAATTGATGGCAAACTATAAAATATTGCAGGAAACTAATCCCAATATTTTCAATAAAATGAGTTTTCAATTTTCCGGTGAATATGAGTCTGCTGAAGTAATTCCGCAGGGTAGAAGAGAACCACAATACAGCGTTGATTTAGCCATGCGTAAAGATTTCCTGGAGAATGATAAGGGTACATTCACATTTAGTATTAATGATGTATTCAACACCAACCGTTGGGCATCCATTTATGATACAGAAAATTTTTACCAGGAATCTTATCGCCGGCGTAATGTCCGGAACTTTCGTATCACATTCAGTTATAAATTCGGGGATGCTGATTTTACTTTAGGTCGCCGGAATGGTGGAAACCGGGACGACGATGATGATTAATATATAGGTACAAAGACTGAAATGAAGGAACTTGCTCCTTCATTTTTTTTTATGCATGGAATAATCCTGACAACAATATTAATAAGGATATATGCATGATGAGAATGATGAATTTACATATTGCACAGCATATTTTTCCTCCCCGACGCATTCTTGATAATCTTTCAAAATGAAATTGGTGATGTTTGCCATCCTCATCGGGATGATGGTTATTTACATTATCAGCCAGTGTTGGCACAAATGGATTCCAATTTACAAATGGAACACTTTCCTGTTGAGCTACGGGGGCTTCGATTGCGTTAAAATTAAAAACCATGTTTTTATTACTAACGGAGTTTGATTTGAAACTGGTTGCTAAAAGTACCAGGGCGATGAAGATGATTTTTGTGTACATAACCAATGTTTTAGTACCACAAATTTTGCCCTGAAACACCCCCTAAGTCAAGGTAGGAACTGCGTAAAATATATATTGCGTAAGGGTACTGTTAACTTCATTAACACCAACGTGGTAATGCGCTTTAAAAATTTTACGTAGTTCTACGCAATAAATCATTTGCTTCTTTTAAAACCCGGTTGGAACAAAAAACACCTTAATGAATGATTGTACGAATTGTAAAATCTGGTTTTCTGGAAACTCATCCATTCGATATATTTTTTACAAACATTGGTTTTTAGAATTTTGCGCATAACCTTTATCGTAACAGTTTTCAATGAATTTGATTTTGATAATTGCGCTTATTCATTCTATTTAAAAAATGAAAATTTTTTTGCTATCCAGAAAAACTAAGTTAATTTAAGAGTGCAATTTCTCCCTCCTTCAGGAAACTCCCTCCTCCGGTTATTGTAAACCTATAAACCTTACAAAATGTTAGCACGGTTTAAAAACAGCAATATTGCCATAAATGAATTAGTACGTGGGAGGGTTTTGGTAATAAATATGGTTTTAGATAATTGTAGCAATAATGGTTGTGATTTTTCATTTCAAGCTTGGAGAAGAAATGGAAGTCATAATTCCTATCCTGTAGTCATTGATACCGATAATAATTATAGTGCAACAACAGACATAAATTATCCAGTCAGATTCCCAATCTTTCAATTTTCAGTATCAAAAGTTAATGATTTACTTAATCAAACTCCACCTAGTGGTGCTGGAACTTTACTATTTTATGTAGTTGAAGCAATGAGTGAGGGAAATAATTTTATCAATGTTTCATTAGTGCCAGAGTTTGATGGCTTTGCACGTGGCACACCTGTAGCAGCAGATAATCCATCACCTCCCGATCCTCCACAATAAGCTAATCATTTTTAAATTTTAAAATATGGACTACGATTCAAATATTGCGGATAAAAGAAGTAAATTATTTCTTCCAGTTCAAACATTAGACTGGGAACGCTTTAATATTAAAAATCTCCGAAGAATACTTTTTCAATTTGAAGTAGAACCCGGGCCGGATGGAGAAAAAACATTTAGCCTGGTTGCCTATTGCGCAATTCGTAAAGATGGTAAATGGAAATTAAGGGAGAAAATAAAGCTGGAAAAATCGGGAGACAAGATGCCCGTGCAACTGGATATTCCAATTACGCTGGGTAATCTGGAATTAAGAAGAAAAGATATCAAAAAACTGAGAAAAAGTGAGAGCAAAACTTTCACCTTAACGCCCAAATTATTTTCTGAAAATCCACATGTGTCCTATACAGTTTCAGATGGTACGGATGATTTAGCAACGCTCAATCCATCACCACCTGATCCACCGGCACGTTCCTGGGAATGATTATTCATAAAAACTTATTTTATACTAAATGTTCAACTTCCTGTTCAAAAACTTGTATGGGCATCCTTTAACCAGAACAAATTGCATAAAATTTTCTTCCAATCGAAATAATTGAATCGATTCAGGGTATTAAAATATTATTGGTTGCTTATCCACCTTATCTGCCTGGTTAGCAAACAAAAAGGGTTGAACTCCCAGTTATTGATGCCGAACAAACCGTTCAATTAAATCTTCCATTAACCTTTGGAACCTGGAAATAAATAAACCCATCATTCAGCAAATGAATAACATCAAAAAAAATGAATTTATAATGCGCCCAATTCTCTATACACAGAATCCGCATGCCATGTACCAGATGTTTGATGGCACCACTTCAATTACTAAAGCTAACCCTTCCCCACCTGCCCAACTTTCATGAAATGCTCATTATTCCTGTTTTTGAATTTGTATTAGATTGGCTGGAAGTCTGGGCAATACTGATTCCTTTGTTTGTACTATTAAAGAAACCACGGCAGCCAGTTTATATGCAGCCCGTGATTTATTACCTTTTTGTTGCATTGTTTTTGAATATTGTCGCCACCCTGATCTGGAAAAGAAATTCGCTCGGATTAAACACGGTTTTTGAAAATAATAATCCATTTTATAATCTTCATTCCATTTTCAGATTGATATTTTTCAGTGTTTTTTTTATTCGTCTGAAACAGCCATTTTTATCTGGAGTGAAAATGATTATCCCTTTTCTATTTATCTTTTTTGTTGTTATCAATTTTATATTTTTCGAGAATTTCTTTCAGAAAAAAATCAGTAGCAGGTTACATACTGTTGAATCAGGGATCTTACTTTTTTATTGTTTGCAATATTATTTGTTTCGATTGAAAGAAGAACAGGCTTCATTTACAAAAATGCCAGATTTTTGGATAGTTACCGGCTTAAGCATTTTTGTAGTGATAAGTTTCCCGATTTATCTTTTTTATGATCGAATGATTTATCTTTTCTATGGACCAAAGCTTGACGAGTTCAATTTCCTTCTCGATATCTGGGAAGTGCAAAAAATAGGTTTTTTAATATGCTGCATTTTAATAGCAAAAGCATTCAATACTAAGGAATGATAAATGATATAAGACTTCAGGTCATCATATTTATTGCCGTCATGCTTTTGCTGTTTGCCAGTTTTTTAGTGGCATTTATTTTCAATCAACGCAAAAAATATCAATACCAGAAAGATGTACAATCACTCAGGGAGCAACAGCAAAATCAATTAATTGAAGCGGCTGTGCGCAGCGAAGAAATGGAAAGGCATCGTATAGCGGAAACACTGCATGACGAGGTAGGTGCAATCCTTTCATCTTCCCGTTTGCATATTGAAAATATTAAAACCGCAACACTGGATAACAGAGATAAAGAACTGCATGCCAAAGGAAAAGAATTGCTGGATGAAGGCATTAAAATGGTAAGGAACATTTCGCATAACCTGCATAGTAATATTTTAAAGGAGTTTGGTTTGAATGAGGCTATCCGCCATTTTTTTAACCTGATTGTTAAAGGAACACTGATTAAAGCAGAAACGGATCTTGATCCAGGTTACAAAACATTGCAGGCGGAGAATGATATCAGCATATACAGAATGATTCAGGAACTGTTGAACAATATTCTGAAACATGCGCATCCGAAAGAAATTAAAATCCATTCAAAACTAACCAGTGAAAACCTGCTGATTACAATTGAACATGATGGTTTAGGAATTACCCAAAAACAGTTTGAAGATTTGCGTTACAAAAAGGATGGACTGGGCTTAAAGAATATACAAAACCGGGTGATCCTGATTAAAGGAACTATTTTCTTTTCATCAAATGCAAAAGCAAGTACGATAAAAATTATTATTCCTAACAAAAACTTGGTGACATGAGTAAGATAAAAATCGCCATTGCTGATGATTACAAAATATTTCGTGATGGTTTGAAAGTAGGATTGTCTGCAGATGAAAACCTGGAGGTAATTTCAGAAGCAGATAACGGGGAAGATTTGCTCGCTTCGTTAGAGAAGGAAATGCCTGATGTAATTCTCATGGATCTTAAAATGCCATTAATGGATGGTATGGAAGCGACCAAGATCATTCGGAAAAAATTCAGCACCATAAAAGTGTTAGTGGTTACTATGTATGAAGATGATAAATTCATTATTCATTTGATGGAAAATGGAGCCAATGGTTATTTATTAAAAAATGCAGATTCGGAAGAAATTCGTAAATCCATATATGCCGTTTATGAAAATGGTTATTACTTTAATGATTTGGTTAATAAAGCGCTTTTAAAGAAACTGGTGAATAAAGCAAATTTCAAACCTTCCTTTAACCAGGATATTGATCTCACAGAGAGAGAGCTCGAAGTACTTAAGTTGATTTGTGAAGAAAAAACGGCGGCCGAAATTGGTAAGGAAATATTTTTAAGTGTTCGTTCGGTAGAGGGCATCCGTCAAAGACTGATCGATAAAATAGGCGTTAGGAATACTGCAGGGCTTGTAATGTTCGCTATAAAAAATAATGTGGTTAATTAATTTACTTCATTGTTTGCAACCGTGTTATTTCATTGATGTCATATTGATGTTTTTACAGTAATTTTAGAACAAAAAAACTGAATACATTAATATGACTAAAATCCTGATCATTATTGGTTTGTTTTTTTCTTTAGGAATATTTGGGGTAATGCAATTCCCATCTGCAAAATACACAGATCATTATCCTGGTGATCCAGGTGTTGCAGATCCAGTTGAAAATTATAAAAATTACTGTGCAAGCTGCCACGGTGAATTAATGGAAGCCTTTGTAGACAGGAAATGGAAATATGGAACTGATAAAAAATCCTTGACCCATGCCATAAATACTGGATATCCTAATGATGGCATGCCTGGTTTTGATACCACATTTACGGAGACTGAAGTGAACGAACTTGTGGATTATATTTATGATGGATTAAAGAATTTGAATCGATTCGATTTTGCCAGTCAAACAAAACAAGAAACTTCCTGGGCCGGAAATGGAATGAACATCCAGTTGGAAACGGTTATTGGCGGATTAAAATCTCCATGGGGGTTAGCTTTTTTACCAAATAATGATATTCTGTTTACAGAAAAGGCTGGTCAGTTATATCGATTATCCAAACAAAATAAACTGCACAATATTTCCGGTGTTCCTGAAGTCAACCCTGATGGGCAGGGCGGATTAATGGATGTTATTCTTCATCCCGAATACAGAAAAAATAAAGTGATTTATCTGTCTTATTCAAAACCCAAAAAAGAAAATGATAAAACTGTTTCAACAACTGCTATTTTAAGAGCCGTGTTAGAGAATGATCAGCTAATCCGGCAAAAAATTATTTTTGAAGCATACCCATATACATCAACAAGACATCACTACGGTAGTCGCATGGTTTTTGGAGATGATGGTTATTTATATTTTTCAGTTGGGGATCGTGGAAATCACAATCAATATCCGCAGGACTTGCAATATGACCCCGGCAAAATTCATCGTATAAATGAGGATGGGAGTGTGCCTTCGGATAATCCTTTTGTAAATACAGAGAATGCACGACCCACCATTTTTTCGTTTGGTCATCGAAATCCGCAAGGGTTGGTAAAGCATCCGGAAACCGGTGAGATATGGTCGCATGAACATGGCCCTAGGGGTGGTGATGAAATTAACCTGGTGCAAAAAGGTAAGAATTATGGCTGGCCCGTAATTTCTTATGGCATTAATTATAACGGAACCACATTTACAGATAAAACTTCAATGCCAGGAATGGAAGAACCACTTTTATATTGGGTTCCTTCAATCGGCCCCAGTGGAATGACCTTTGTAAACAGCAACAAATACAAAAAATGGAATGGTAACATTTTATCAGGTTCCTTACGTTTCAAATATTTAAATATGAGTAAGGTTGAAGGCCATAAGGTAACTGATGAAGCCATCCTGTTTGAAAATATTGGTCGTTTACGCGATGTAAAAATGGGCAACGACGGGTATATTTATATCTCTGTTGAAAATCCGGGAACTATTTATCGTTTAAAAACAAAGGAAATTAAAAAGGCATCCCCTTAAAGATGCCTTTACCAGATATTTTCTTAGGGATTATATTTTAAAGCCAAAGGTTAAAACTGCATTCCCGGTTGTATTCCTGATATTAGCCATTACATTAGGAGCCGATTGCAAGCGGTATGGAACATGTACATCTTTGGTCATATTATGCACATATGTAAGGTCAATAAACATTCCTTTATGCCGATAACCTAAGCCGCCGCTCAATAAAAAGCGATTTCCTTTTTCACCTATTAAATTTTTATAAGGATTGCCGTAATAGGCTGCTCCCGCACGTACCATCACCGTGTTGAATTTTAATTCACCTCCCAATTTAAAATTAAAAGCTGCTTTATAAGTATCGTCAATTACGTCATTCAATGCAGTGAAATAATCTTTGGTAGCCTGGCTGTTGTCCGCTTCTGCATCGGTACTGAATGAAGAGGCTTTGTAATTGATATATTCTATATCCGCCGTAATAAATCCTTTTTGCTGGCGCACATCCTGGGTTTCACGCAGTACGTAGGACGCACTTCCTATTACCCTGTAAGGGGTCATTAAATAGTATTTAAAATCAGATACGTTACCCGTCAGTGATTCAGAATTCTGATTCATCAGACCCTCATAATTTTCGGTGTCCGTTTCAACATAAACATTATAACTTTCAGTGATGTTGTAAAAAGAAGGAGAGTGAACAGCTAATCCTAACCTGACAAATTCAACCGGTTTAAATATAACGCCTGCTTTTAAATTAACACCAATTCCACTTGTTGTAAGATTTTCTTCTATGGTCGCGAAATTAAATTGATTCATTGGGTTATCTGTGGCATCAACTTCTGTAAATGTTGAAAGGCGGTCATACCTTAAAAAAGGAATACCTAATGTTCCCCCTACGTAAATTTTATCATTAAAACTGGCACCACCACCAAAAGCCAGTTCCGTAATTCCTCCTGTTGTATACAAAGTATTTTCTTGCAACAATCCTGTTGCGAGTAATGGGGTAGCTCTGGATTGAAATTCAAAATTCCCGTTACTGCCGCCGCCTATGGTATCTATCCAATATGTATTAAATGCCAGGCTGCTGCCATAAGGATAATTACCAGCTACATTATTAGCATCACCTTCGTTCGCATTCCTGATTTCTTCTAAAAATTTTTGAGAATAGGAAGTAGAAGTATTCTGACCACGATATAATATGCTATTATTTAAATTAGCGCTTCTGTTCACTGCTATCACGAATGCAGAACTGCTAACCTTGCTTCCGCGACGACCACCTGCACCAAGTACAACTCCTGAAGTGCCTAAATTAAAGCTATTCTTTTTCTCAGTTTCTGTCCTATTTAAAAAGGTACTCTTATTATTAGAAAAATTGTAGCCAGGTGTAACCACAAAATCCCCGGTTTTATAGAATCCTAATCCGGCAGGATTTACATAAGCTGATGAAATATCTCCGCCTAATGAACCCATAGCGCCACCAATAGCTTGCTGCCTGGCCGTTCCATTAGGAACAACCCATGAATATCGCAATGCATCTGAAGGCTCCTGTGCGTTAACCTGGCTGGCTACAACAAGGATGAATAAAAAAGGGATAGATATTTTTCTTTTTGCCGGAACCCATAATTCCCATATCAAAAGGGTTCGTTTCATCCAGGGCTGTAAAAAAGCAATGAATAATTTCATTTGATTTATTTATGTGGGTTACATTTCAATACAGGGATCAGTAGTTTATGCAAAACTTTATCTTTAAGCAACCTCCTGGCCGGTTCTTAAGGGTAAAAAAAACACTTCGTTTAATTAGAACTTTCTTCTGGGGGCAGTTGAACCGCTGCTGCTTCCACTACTACTACTGCTGCTGCTGGTTGTTGTACTGCTGCGCGACGGAGTGTTGTTGGTTGAATTGTTATTGTTTCCAAAAATGTCTCTTATCGACCTGCCGGCATCAGAATTACGAGCCCGGGAATTTCCGGATGAAGGTGTATAAGGCCGGTAACCGTTATTTTGAACTTTTGGATTTGTATAATTACTATTCAATAATTGACTGTTATTATATGCATTCAGGTTAATTCTTCTGGGGCCTGCATTGGCGGTTGTGTTTTTGGGATTCAGAATAATTACACCAGTGCTGTATGGATTATAATAATGATTCCAGTAGTTATAGGGATTCCAGGGATTATTGTAATAAATATTGTTGTATGAATAATTATACCGGTTGTAATAATAATAATCATCCAGATCAGACCAGCGGGTGCGATTCATTACTTTCATCCGTAGGTAACGGTCTTCATAGTATTCATCACTGCCTTCGTAATAACGGTCATCATCTTTTTCAACCCTAACATATTCATTAGCTGGCCTTTCCGGTGAAAAATATACATCATCCGGGGTTTGACCGGTTTTATAAGCAGTTGTGCAACTACTAATAATCAATGCAATAAATGCTAAAAGTATAATTGAAGATTTCATGGCAATGAGTTTAATCGGTTTATTATTGAAGTTACTACATTTGTGCCACTTGAATGCAATCTGAATGGGTTGCATCTTTGCCATCACACTGTAAAAATGCAAAATTTGCTGTTAACTAAATGGTAAAGAAAAGTTCTATTAATTGCAATTTTTTTTCCTCGTTAAAAGGCGGGGTATAAATGGTTTAACTACGATGAGTAAAGAAATTACTTCCCGGTCTCAAGACTATTCTCAATGGTATAATGATCTTGTTTTGAAAGGGAGCCTGGCTGATTATTCAGCCGTGAGAGGATGTATGGTGATAAAACCCTATGGCTATGCGTTATGGGAAAATATGCGGGATCAATTGGATCGGATGTTCAAAGAAACCGGTCATGTAAATGCGTACTTCCCATTATTTGTTCCCAGGAGTTTTTTGGAAATGGAAGAAGGACACGCAGAAGGATTCGCAAAGGAATGCGCCGTTGTAACGCATTACCGGTTAAAATCAAACCCGGACAAAAAAGGAACACTCATGGTTGATCCGGAATCTAAACTGGATGAAGAATTAATTGTCAGGCCAACCAGTGAAGCTATTATCTGGAATACCTATAAAGACTGGATAAAATCTTACCGGGATCTTCCATTGCTTATTAATCAATGGGCAAATGTTGTGAGATGGGAGATGCGAACACGATTATTTTTACGTACAACAGAATTTTTATGGCAGGAAGGTCATACAGCCCATGCCACTGCTGATGAAGCCATTGCAGAAACACGGCAGATGCTTGATGTATATGCCCGGTTTGTTGAAGAGTATATGGCATTACCAGTGATTCGTGGCGTAAAAACTGAAAGTGAAAGATTCGCTGGTGCAGTGGATACTTATTGTATTGAAGCATTGATGCAGGATGGAAAAGCTTTGCAGGCTGGCACTTCGCATTTTCTCGGACAGAATTTTGCTAAAGCGTTTGACGTAAAATTTTTGAGTAAGGAAAATCAACTGGAATTTGTGTGGGCTACCAGTTGGGGCGTTAGTACTCGTTTGGTGGGTGCTTTAGTCATGGCTCATAGTGACGACCAGGGGCTTATTCTTCCTCCAAAAATTGCTCCCGTACAAGTAGTAATCGTACCGATCTTTAAAGGGGATGAACAAAAATCAAAGATCGATGAGGTTGCAGATATTTTAATCAAACATTTAAAGTCAGCAGGTATCCGTGTTAAGTATGATGATAATGATAATAACCGCCCCGGGTGGAAGTTTGCCGAATATGAAATGAAGGGTGTGCCCGTGCGGGTTACTTTAGGCGCAAGAGACCTTGAAAATAATATGGTTGAAATAGCCAGGCGTGACACAAAAGATAAGCAAAGTATCAGCCTTGAAAATTTGCAGCATCATATAATAACATTGCTGGATGACATTCAGCAAAACATGTACAACAAAGCAAAAGCATACCAGCAGGAACAAATAACCGATGCAGACAATTTAGACGAATTTATAAAACTGTTAGATGAAAAAGGCGGATTTATTGCTGCACATTGGGATGGAACTATTGAAACGGAAGCCATGATTAAAGATAAAACCAAAGCAACTATCCGCTGTATTCCATTAAATAATACAATGGAAGATGGAAAGTGTATTCTTACAGGTAAGCCTTCAAATCAGCGGGTGCTCTTTGCACGGGCTTATTGATGAAATTTTTTTCCTTATGCCAAGGATAAGGTGTGCATATTAATAAACTACATTATTTGCTTATATAGTTTAAGCCGGTTATTTTTAGGCTACACAAAAACTAACTAACTTATGGAAAACGAATTAACAGCATCATCCTCATTATTCGGATTATCAATTAATGAAACAAACAGGGTTGACCTTGCAGATGCTGCACGCTGGGCTCGTTTCCTGGCTATTATTGGCTTTATCATGTGTGGTTTAATTGTATTGGTTGGCATTTTTGCCGGAAGCCTTTTCTCAATGTTTATGAACACTAATGAGATAGAAGGTATGGAAGGATTTGGTGGTGGCATGCCGCCAGGATTTGGGGGTGCTATGGCTGTCGTTTATATTATCCTGGCGCTTATTTATTTCTTCCCCTGTTTGTTCCTGTTTAGGTTTGCTAATCAAATGAAAACTGCTCTGGCTTCCAATGAGCAGTCAGCGTTGAATAGCTCTTTTCAAAACCTTAAATCAATGTTCCGGTTTTTCGGAATCGTTACCATTATCATGCTTGCATTATATGCCATCATTCTGTTAATTGCAGTAGTTGGAGCAGCAGCCATGAGTTAATTTTTTAATAGCAGGGATGCATCATGTCTCTGCTATTAATTTTTTAAAAGCATTCCACATTTATTTATGGAAATAATAATTAATGACTTCAACCATTATTTATTGAAGACACTTACCAATGTATATGCTCCTATTAATTTACCGAGAGGTAATTGTAATCTTTCAACAAAACTGCCAAAAATTCAAATGGAGAGAGGGAAGTAGAAATCTTCAGATGATTTTTAATTTTTTCACTGGCCATTTCCGCCAATTCAAAATCGCCACTTTTATTGGCTGAATCCAGGATATGTTTTATCGAATTTATATCCCGGTCACTTAACTGCATTATCTGGGGAAATAAGGGAATATAATTTTCCGGTACTTCCAAAAAAATAGTATCATCCATACTTTTTCTGGAATAAGTACTGATGACAATGGTATGAGCTAACAAGTCGCCTATTCGTTGTCCTTTATCGGATGTTGTAACCATTGTGACGTCTGTTATCAATAATAATATACTTCCTAAAAGGGCATACAAGATATAAGGTCCCTGGAGCGGAGCATATATGATCACCATCAGGATCATATAATCAGATGTCCTGATTAACCAGCGGATAATAAATTGGCTGATGCTTGCTTTTCCTCCGTTTTCGTTAACCACTCTTAAGTGTAATATTTTTTTGCCAATACTTTGGCCATTCATAGTAATTTCCATTACAACATGATAAATGAAAAATGGGAGTATGATCATCAGGCCAATAGCCCAGGTGTCATATGGATTACTGAATGAAGAACCTGAATTATCGTATAATTTATTATAGATTTTATGAGCAATAATCAGGTAAAATATCTGGATAAACAGGTCAATGATCCAGGCCAGTAACCGCTTGTGAAATGGGGGAATCTCGAAATCGAGATGAATATTAAAACTGGTTGGTATTTTAATGGCTGTCATATTACTACACCTGCTGACAAATTAATGAATAATAAGTGCAAAAATAAATGGGCTAATATGAACATAGGTAAAAATGATTATTTTACAACTTTAAAGTAAAAATTTGAGAGAAGCATTATTTATAAAAAAAAATAAGGAACGTTGGGAAAGATTACAAAATGCTCCACCCACTGATGCCGATGATATGGCGAAAGATTTTATTCGGCTGGTGGATGACCTGGCCTATGCCAAAACTTTTTATGCTTCCAGTAAAATAACGCAGTTTATCAATTCACTTGCCGCCAGATTTTATTTAAATATTTACCAGAACAGGAAAGAAGAATCAAGCAGGTTGATAGCCTTTTGGAAATACGATCTCCCACTTACCATTTATAGTCATTATAAAATCATCGTTTTCACTTTTATTCTTTTTGCCGTTTTCTTTGCTGTTGGTTTTTTTTCAGCACAAAACGATGAAATGTTTGTGCGCCAGGTATTGGGAAATGGATATGTGGATATGACAGAAAAAAATATTGCGGAAGGCAACCCATTTGGTGTTTATCAATCTGGCAGCCCTTTTCTTACCTGGATGGGCATCATGATTAATAATATCATAGTCTCATTCATGTATTTTGTGAAAGGGATATTTTTTGGCATTTTAACCATTAGTTCTATTGTAAAAGAAGCTATCCGGATAGGAGCATTTGAACAATTTTTTTTTGCAAGAGGAATGGGCCTTCAATCGGTACTTACCGTTTTTATACATGGCACACTTGAAATTGCCGCTATTATTTTTGCAGGGGCTGCAGGGATCGTTATGGGAACCAGTTTTTTATTTCCTGGTACGCATACACGACTCAATGCTTTAAAAACAGGGACCAAAGATGGCGTTAAAATGGTCATAGGACTTGTGCCTATTTTTATATTGGCAGCTTTTTTTGAAGGATATGTAACACGACACTATAAAATGCCCATGGTAATAAGCATATCCATATTACTGATTTCTATGTTATTTCTTATAGGTTATTTTATAATTTATCCTATTCGACTTTCCCGGAGGCTGGCATCTGGAAAAAACCAGGAGGTTATCGGATGATCAGGCTTGCAACGTCAACGTATATCCTAAAAAAATTCACTTGCTGTTTGGTAATATTTTCAGGTAACATCTTATTTGCCCAGCAAGACATCGATTCCAATCTTCAACCTGAAATTTATGACACCGCCTATTTCGACAATGAAAATGAATGGGTAACTGCGGATACTATTTTTAATAAAGTTTCGGAGTTGGCTTATCCTGCAGATTTAATGGACAAGCGTGTAGTACCCAACAATTATATTGATTCTTTGAAAAAGAATGATGCTTTTTGGTACGCCGATTTGGCGAAGAACACCCATAAGGATAAACCCAAACAAGAAAATATTTCTTTGTTAAGCAAGTTGATCAGTAAGACATGGTTTAGAACATTGGTTTGGATATTTATAGTTGTTGGATTTCTTAGTGTGCTGATCTGGTACCTGGCTTTTAGCAATATTTCCATTTTCAAACGGGCATCAAAAACTATAATAACCGATAATGAAGATTTTTCTACCAATATTTTTGAGATCAATTATAAGGAAGAAATAGAAAATGCTATAGCCAGTAATAATTTCAGGCTGGCTATACGACTCCTATTCCTTCAATTGCTGAAACAAATGGATGATAATAATATCATTCAGTATAAACAGGATCTCACAAATCTTGATTATAGAATGCAGTTATATGGTTCGCATTATTCACCTGCTTTCAACAAGCTGGTTAAATATTATGAATATTCGTGGTATGGCAAATGGCAACCACAAGTACAATCTTTCATTGACATCAGGGAACAGTTTGAAAATTTTTACAGGCAACTAAAACAAGTGTGAGAAAATATTTCCCATATATTATTTCGGTATTGTTAGCTGGTGCTATTATCATTCTCCTTATTGGGAATGCAAAGAATAAACCCCGCCGCTTTGATGAAAGAATAAGCTTGCGAAAAACGGATAAGATTCCTTATGGTGCTTATGTGGCCTTTGAAAATCTTCGTTGGATATTTCCCCAGGCTCATATTTTATCGAATCAAACATTTCCAGGTGAGGGAACTTGGATAAGGAATGAAAAACACCGGCAGGCACTCATCATAATTTCCCCACAGTTTTTACCAGATGAAGATGAAATGCTTGATCTTTTAGATTTTGCCCACAATGGAAATGATATATTTATCAGTTCGCGTCGGTTAACTTTAACAGCATTGGAAACGCTGAAAGCCAAAAGCAGTTTTTCATTTGATGCCATCGATTTAAAGGACTCATTGATCCTCTTCTTAAATAAACCTGCATTCCCAGAAAAATTAAAAGCTGCTTACCCTGGCCGCAGGTACGATACTTACCTGTATAAAATTGACAGTTCCATTACACAGGTTTTATCCGTTGACGAACAAGGTGACCCAAATTTTGTTCGCTTCCAAACCGGAGAGGGAAATATATTTTTGCACCTGGCACCTATTGCATTCAGCAATTATTTCATTCTGCATAAGAATAATATTCGTTATTACGAACAGGTATTATCTGTAATACCAGCTGATGTTGAAAATATTATTTGGGATGAATATTATTTGAATAAACAATGGAACAAAAGTAGCGATAATGAACCAGGATGGTTAAGTGTATTGTTCCAGTACCCGGGATTTAAAGCTGGTTTACTTACCGCATTGATAACCTTGCTGGTATTTGTAATTATGGAAAGCAGGCGGAAACAACGATTAATTCCCATTATTCCTATGGTGCAAAATGATTCCCTGGAATTTATAAAGACAATAGGCAGGCTTTATCATGAGAAATCGGATCATAAAAATCTGGCGCATAAAATGGCTCAATATTTTTTGGAGTATGTACGAAATCATTATTATATACGCACCCATACCCTGGATAATAATTTTATAAGTTCCCTTCACCAGAAATCAGGGATTCCGGAAAATGAATTAAAGGAGTTGACAGAGTTCATTTTATTTATTGAAACTTCGCCGGCGATAAGTGAAAATCAATTGGCCCGTTTTCATAAGCAGCTTGAAAAATTTTATAAAAAAACCTGATACATGGAAGATCAAATATTTGAACAACGTACCGATCTCACGGCTCTTAATAAGGCTGTAATGGATATCCGGAACCAGATTAAAAAAGTGATCATTGGCCAGGATGAAATGGTGAAACTGATTTTAACTGCTATGCTTGCAGATGGGCATGTACTTATTGAAGGTGTGCCAGGCATTGCCAAAACGCTGACAGCTAAATTAGTAGCTCGTTCATTGCATGCAGGTTTTTCACGGGTACAGTTTACGCCAGACCTGATGCCCAGTGATGTTTTAGGAACTCCTGTATTTGATCCTGCGGTTAATAACTTTACTTTTAAAAAAGGCCCGGTATTCAGTAATATTATTTTGATAGATGAAATAAACCGTGCACCAGCTAAAACACAATCTGCATTATTTGAAATCATGGAAGAACGGCAGGCAACCATTGATGGTAAAACATACGCCATGGATCAGCCGTTTATGGTATTAGCAACGCAAAATCCGATTGAGCATGAAGGAACATACCGATTGCCCGAAGCACAATTGGACCGCTTTCTTTTTAAAATTATTGTCCCTTATCCCACAGAAGAAGAAGAAGTTCAAATACTAAGCCGGTTTAATGAACTGGGTAATGCAGTAATTATGGACCAGGTGGAACCTGTATTAAATGCGGAACAGTTAAATGGGATTAAACGGCAGGTAAAAACGCTGGTAATAGAAGAAAAATTAATGCAGTTTATAGCCCGGCTGGTGCACCAGACAAGGCATCATAAAGCCATTTACCTGGGTGCATCGCCACGGGCAAGCCTTGCCATCATGAATGCTTCAAAAGCTATGGCCGCATTACAGGGACGTGATTTTGTTACACCCGAGGATATCCTTGATGTAGTGACTCCGGTCTTACGGCATCGCATCCTTTTAACTCCTGACAAAGAAATGGAAGGAGTGAGTGAAGATGAAATAATCAGGCAGATTATACATGCCATGGACATACCCAGGTAAACTAACGGATATCCTTATGTACAAATCATTATATCTTCAAAAACAAGCTTATTATATTGCCGGCCTGGCAGCGGTATTATTTGTGTTAAGTTATTTTTTCGATTTCTTTTATACCCTCGCTATTCTTTTGTTAGTGCTGCTTGGATTAACTATGATATTAGATACAATACTTTTATATGGACAGCGAAACGCCATACTGGCCCACCGGCAACTTGCTGAAAGATTCAGCCTGGGAGATGATAACAGCGTTACACTGCATGTTGTTAATGGATTTGGATTCAAAGTGAAATTAGATTTGATCGATGAAATACCGGTTCAATTCCAGGAAAGGAACTGGGTAAAGAAAATGCATATCGACAAAAATGAATCCAAAGCACTGGTATATTACCTGAAGCCAAAAAAGAGAGGACTATATGAATTTGGAAATATTAATATCATGGTTAACGGTCCTTTACGATTGACCAAAAGACGTTTCATCTTTACAACATCTCAATCTGTTATTGTTTACCCATCATACATACAAATGAGACGTTACCAGTTGCTTGCTACCAGTAATCACCTGCAGGAAACAGGTATGAAGCGTATAAGAAAACTGGGTCATAGTATGGAATTTGAACAAATAAAAGAATATGTAAGGGGTGATGATTATCGCACCATTAACTGGAAAGCCACTGCCAGGAAAAGAAACCTGATGGTTAATAGTTTTACAGATGAAAGAAGTCAGCAGGTCTATTGTGTGATCAATAAAGGAAGATTGATGAAAATGCCTTTTGATGGAATGAGCCTGCTGGATTATGCCATCAATGCTTCACTGGTACTTGCGAGTGTTGTAATAGGAAAGCAGGATAAAGCGGGACTGATAACTTTTGCTGAAAAAACGGATACTTTTATTCCGGCAGATAAAAAAGTTACCCAAATGAGTGTATTGATGGAATCGCTTTACCAGCAACAAACCAACTTCCTGGAGGCCGATTATGAAGGTTTATATGCTGTTTTGCGGAGCAGGGTCACACACCGGAGTTTACTGGTATTGTTTACTAATTTCGAAACCCTGGAAGGTTTGGAAAGAGAATTGCCATCATTGAGGATAATGGCAAAATATCACTTATTGCTGGTCGTTATATTCGAGAATACAGAAGTGGATACACTTATTCAAGCTAATGCAATTACCATTGAAGATATTTATATAAAAACCATTGCCGGAAAGTATGCCCATGAAAAAAAATTAATTGTAAGGGAACTCAGGCGAAATGGCATTCTTTCCATCATTTCTACTCCTTCGCGTTTAACAATAAATACGCTGAATAAATACCTGGAAGTAAAGGGTAGGAACCAGGTTTAAATAAATATTCCATTTCACTCCTTTGCTTTCCCATCTACTCTTAACCATTTATATCCGTATGCTTCAAGTGTAATTTTATGAACTCCTTTTTTATCGGCCGGGCATTCCGTTTTTACCATCAGGTCTTTTAATGTTTGTCCATTAGGCTTTCTTTTTAAATGGATCTCATGTGGTTCTGAATCAAAATTGTGAATAACATAAAGTGACCGACCTTCCCAATTATAAAGCATACACAATATTTGCCAGTTTTCCGTATCAATGATCTCCCATTCTCCCCAGCCAATTTCAGGACATTCTTTACGTAACCGGATCAATGCAGTAAGCCAGTTTAACAGGGAATCAGGTTGTCTTCTCTGGTCATCTACATTAATATGTTGAAAAGAATAGGGACCTTTATCTATGACAGGGTGAACAAGCTTTTTAGCCTTTGAAAATCCCCCCTGGAAATCATTAGACCAATGCATAGGTGTTCGTACGGCATCCCTTTCTTTCAGGCTTAGATCATCACCCATTCCAATTTCATCGCCATACCTGATAACAGGTGTTCCTGGTAAAGAAAATACGAGGCTATAGGCCAATTCAGATTGAGGTCTGTTGCCCAACATTGGCGAAAGCCTCCGCCTGATGCCTCGATCATATAATTGCATCCTTTTTTCCGGGCCAAACTTTTCAAATACTACCTGGCGTTGCTTTTCTGTAAGTCTGCCTAAATCCAATTCATCATGATTTCGTAAAAACTGTGCCCACTGAGACATTGGATGTATATCCTTCGTAGCTTTCAATGCTTTGATCAATGGTCTGACATCTCCAGAGGCAAGGCTGTAAAATAAATGCTGATTAACAAAGAAATTAAACATCAAATGGATTCCATCACCTTCTTCTCCAAAATATTTTTTATTTTCAGTTGGTAATACGTTGGCTTCACCCAATAAAATAGCATCACCTTTGCGCCATTGCAAAAATCTTCTCATTTCACTGAGGTATTCAAAAGTTAAATGAGGTTTATTATTTCCCTTGGGAGGTGTTTCTAAAATAAACGGAACGGCATCTACACGGAAACCATCCACACCTAACTGTAACCAGTACCCCATAATACGCATCACTTCCTCGCGTACTTCCAGGTTGTCCATATTCAAATCTGGCTGAAATTCGTAAAACCGGTGAAAATAATATGCTTTAGCTTTTTCATCCTTAGTCCAGATTGCTTTTTGCACACCGGGGAAAACCATTCCTTCATCGTAGTTTGGAGGCCTGGTATCTGACCATATATACCAATCATGGTGCTTTGCATCTTTTCCTTTCCTGGCGTCCTGGAACCATGGATGCTGATCAGAAGTGTGGTTAACCACCAGATCTATAATCACTTTAAGTCCTCTTTTTTTTGCATGATGCATAAACTGCACAAAATCTCCACTTGATCCATGCCTGGGGTCTACACCATAATAATCTTTAACATCGTAACCATTATCCTTGTTTGGAGTAGGTTGAAAAGGTGCCAGCCAAATGGTATCAACACCCAGGGCATGTAAATAATCGAGTTTTTCATTCAACCCTTGAAAGTCTCCTGTTCCATCATCATTCCCATCAAGGAAAGTTTCCAGGTCAAGGCTGTACATAACAGCATTTTTATACCACAGATCTTCAATCATATGTTATGCTTTATATAATGAAAGTTTGATTGATCCGTGCAGATTCCGACAACTTCATGAGGGGGCTATTTGCCTAATTAACGGTGCCGTTTGTTGTAGATGAAAATGCACAAATCATGATAACTTAATATTGGAATCGCTGCTGGCTTTCATTAACAACTACCAAGAAGCCAATATACCAATGCGAATACCACAATGAAACCCAGGCAACCTCCTCCCATCATTTTAAAAAATTATGCCATACAAACTTTATGAGTTTTAAGTAGCTGCAAGGGTTATTGATTATAACTCAAATAAAGGGATTTGATGGGTAAAACTCGTTACTTGGGCAGCGAGGATCCATATTACTAAAGCAAAAGCGATAATCAGGATAAGCAGGCAGAAAATAGTGGAGAATACCCTTTTGATACCTTTACCATCTAACCATAGACATACGGGCGACATCAGCATGGCAAGCATAATAGCAAAAGTTACAGGAATCAGAATGACCTTACCATAATATAATACTATTGTAAGTAAGATCCAAAATAACAGGAACTGATTTATTTTCAATAACTGAAGTCTCATTCTATTACAACTTAAATTTTTTTATTCATCATGGTTACGGTCAGCCCTATCCGAATCCAATTACTCCGTAACTTTCCAAACAGTAAATAATTGTATGATAATTATTAGCCAATGAAATATTTTTTATTCTGTATCTTATTCCTGGTTTCTTTTAATTCCATCTATGGGCAACAATTTGGTGGTCACCCACCTTCTCAAAAATGGAAACAGATCAACACCGATACTGCCAGGATTATTTTTCCAATTTTGCTTGACAGCCAGGCCAGGCGCGTAGCTTCGATTATACATTCACTGGCCCGCCAAAAACCACTTAATCCCGGGTATCGTCAACATAAGATAGATATAGTATTACAACATCAAACCACTGTAGCAAATGGTTATGCCGGCCTGGGTCCATTTCGCAGTGAATTTTATCTTACACCTTCAGCCAGCAGTTTTGAGCTTGGAAGTATTCCCTGGGCTGATCAACTCGCTGTGCATGAATACCGCCATGTGCAGCAGTTTAACCATTTTCGAAATGGATTAACCCAGCTGATGTTTTATTTATTTGGAGAAGAAGGATTGGCTGTAGGAATGCATGCCGCTGTTCCCGGATGGTTTTATGAGGGGGATGCGGTATACAGTGAAACATTACTTTCTGAACAGGGCAGGGGAAGATTACCTCTCTTTATTAATGCATACAAATCACTTTGGCTGGCGGATAAAAATTATAGTTGGATGAAGTTGCGCAATGGATCTCTGAAAGATTATATACCCTCTCACTACCACCTTGGTTACCTGTTGGTGGCATATGGAAGAGAAAAATATGGAAATGATTTTTGGGAAAATGTAACACGTGATGCCAGTGCATACAAAGGATTGTTTTATCCATTTCAACAGGCTGTAAAAAGACATACTGGTGTCCGTTATAAAAAATTTATCAGAAATGCACTGGATACTTATAAAAAGGATATTACAGGCAGCAGGGTTTTAACAACTATCGGTAATAAAATGGAAACTAATATTGGAGCCGTGTCACCCCTGAACAATAAAGTTGTAACACACTACCAGTTTCCATATATAATTGGAAAAGATTCCCTGGTTTATTTGAAAACCGGTTACAGACAAAGACCAGCATTTTTTATAAGGACCGGTAACCATGAAAAATTATTAAGGTACAGGGATATTGGGCAGGACGAAAATTTTGGATATAGAAACGGTAAGATTGTTTATACTGCTTATAATCCGGATATAAGGTGGGGATGGAAGGATTACAGTGAAATCAGGTTGTTGGATGTAATATCTGGTGAACAAAAGAACATCACAAGGCAAACGAAATATTTCTGGCCTGATATTTCTGAAGACGGCAGCAGGATAGTTGCAATCCATTTACCAGCTGATGGAGAAAACGCACTGCATATCTTAGATACAAAAAGTTCCGGGTTGTTGTATTCTTTTAAACATCCGGGTGTTATTTTATTTACAGATCCAAAATTTTTAAGTGATGATGAAATTGTTGCAGGAGCAAGGTATAAAGATGGGTCTATGAACCTGGTAAGGATCAATTTTGTAAAAAATACATTGGAAAACCTGACACCAATTACATTTAGTGTAGTTGGTAATCCTTCCATTAAAAATCAAAACGTATATTTTACAGCCTCATATTCCGGTAATGATGATCTCTATTCTGTAGATCTCGATAGCAGGAAAGTGTTTAAAGTTACTTCAGAAGCACTGGGAAAATATCATGTAAATGCTACTGATTCGTTATTGTATTTTTCCGGGTTTACAACAGAAGGATATCAGCTGCAAAAATTACCTGTCAGGCCAGGGGGATGGAAAGAATTCGATTTCACAGCTTCAATTCCAGGTAAAACGATGTTATCCATTAATGTTCATGATCCGCTAAATCATTTTTTAAATGAGGTAAATGATCAGCACTTTGAAGTTCAACCTTATTCAAGATCTGCAAGGTTATTGAACTTTCATAGCTGGCGGCCATACTATGAAGATCCCCTTTTTAGTTTTTCCATTTTTGGAGAGAATGTGTTAAACACTTTGCAAACGGAATTATATTACCAGTATAACCAGAATGATAAAGACCATTCGGTTGGATTTAATACGGTTTATGGTGGATTGTTCCCTTACCTGAGTGCAGGAATGCAATTTACTTTTAACCGCTTGATTCAGGAAGGAAACAATATGCGACAGTTTCACCAATTGGATTCACGGATAGGTTTTAATATTCCGCTGAATGTGACTAGTGGCAGAAGTTATAAATTTTTTAATGCAGGTAGCAACTTTGTTTTACGTAACGAGTTCAATACAGGTTTCTCAAAAGGAATGGAAGCTAATGATTTTAGTTACTTTTCTCATTTTATAAATTGGAATCAACAGGTGCCACAAGTGCGCCAGCACATTTTTCCCAGGCTTGGGTATGCATTGACTGCGCAATACCGGCATGCTATTACCAATATCAGCGGTTACCAGGCCTTCACTAACGGTTTTGTATATCTGCCGGGTTTTTTACGGGTACATCACCTCGTATTATCCGGTGGCTTTCAACAACGCGATACATTGCGTCAACTATTCAGTAACCGGTTGGCTTACAGCCGTGGGTATATTGAAACTTACTTCAGCCGTATGTGGCGAACTTCAGCTAATTACCATTTCCCCATAGTATATCCGGATAAAGGAATTGCCAGTATTTTATATTTTCAAAGAGTGAGGGGGAATGTATTCTTTGATATTACCAAAGTTTATTCGAGAGATAAAACACTTAATGTTAATAACCGAAGTGCGGGTGTGGAATTATTTTTTGACACCAAATGGTGGAACGAATATCCTTTGACTTTCGGGTTGCGTTATAGCCGGCTGCTTGATGAAGATCTGGCTATGCCTGGAAGAAATCCTAACCAATGGGAAATTATTCTGCCATTAAGCATTATTCCAAAATAAGGAATATCGATTTAAGCATTTAAACTGAATTAATTATTTTTTAAACTTTCTTCGATAGCCCGGATTTTGTCCTCCGCATCTGATTTCTTTTTTCTTTCAGCCTCCACTATTTCAGGTTTGGCATTTTGAACAAATCGTTCGTTACCAAGTTTTTTTTCTACCGAAACCAAAAAGCCTTTCAGGTATTCCAGATCTTTGATTAACTGTTCATGCTGCCCGCCTTCGTTTGCACGGGATTCCGTTTGAATAAATAATTTTTCCTTTTCTACTACTAATGAAATAGAATCAGGCACTGCTTCATTCACAAACTCAATTTTTTCTGCATTTACCTGCCGTTGTAAAATATCCTGTAACAATGCATAATTGTTCCCATCTGCATATTGGATAAATAACCTGATAGTTTCTTTAGGTTTTAACTGGATCTTATTTCGTGCATCCCTTGTAGCGGTGATTAGTTTTTTCAAGGTATCTGCTTTTTGTAAAATTGATGCATCTATGTTGCCAACTATATCAAATTGTTTAATGGTCAGGTCATCGCCTTCCACTCTGGGATTTAGAAGATGATAGATTTCTTCAGTAATAAATGGCATGAAGGGATGCAACATCTGCATTAACCTTTCAAAAAATGAAACGGTGTTTTGATAAATATGTGCATCTATAGGTTGTTGAAAACCTGGCTTCACCCATTCCAGGTACCAGCTGCAGAAATCATCCCAGATCAGCGAATAGATTTTCTTCAGTATTTCACTCAAACGAAAATCCTTATACAATTGTTCTACTTCTGCCAGTACTTCATTAAGCCTGCTGTTGAACCATTGAATGGGGAAATCCGCTTTCAGAAAATCTTCTGCCTCCCTGTTCATATGTACGATGCCATTGGCTTCCCACATTTTTACCAGCTTCAGGGCATTCCAAATTTTATTATTAAAAAATCGACCCTGTTCACAACTACTTTCATCAAATAATAAATCGTTACCGGCAGGTGAGGAGATCATAATACCAAATCGTACAGCATCTGCACCAAATTTGTCGATGAGTTGTAAAAGATCAGGTGAGTTACCGAGGCTTTTACTCATTTTTCTTCCTTGTTTATCTCTTACCATTCCTGTAAAATAAACATCATGAAAAGGCTTTTCATGCTGGTATTCCATTCCTGCCATGATCATACGGGCCACCCAAAAGAAAATGATATCCTGTCCCGTTACCAACACGGATCCAGGGTAATAATATTTTATTTCATCATTGCCAGGGTTTGATATGCCTTTAAAAACTTCCATCGGCCAAAGCCAGGAAGAAAACCAGGTATCCAGCACATCATCATCCTGGGTCAATTTTTTATTTTTCGTATGTGGATTATCGTTATATACCTGTTCCAGGGATTCGGCAACATAAAAATTTCCTTCCTCATCATACCAGGCAGGAATACGCTGACCCCACCATAACTGACGACTAATACACCAGTCTTTTACATTTTCTAACCAGTATTTATAAGTAGCTAAAAATTTATCGCCCGGATGAATACTAATATTTCCATTCACCACCTCATTCAATGCCGGTTCCGCCAATGGTTTCATTTTTACAAACCATTGGGTCGAAATGCGGGGTTCTACCACCACATTGGTCCGTTGAGAATATCCAATCCGGGTTGGGTAATTTTCTTCTTTGGTAAGCAGACCCTCTTCCTTCAATTGTTCAATGGCTTTTTTGCGGGCTGCAAAACGATCCAAACCAACAAAAACCCGGGCTTCTATACTGAGGGTGCCATCTTCTGCCAGTGTATTTATAATTTGAAGATTATGTTTTAAACCAAGATTATAATCGTTTATATCATGAGCGGGAGTAACTTTTAAAGCACCCGTTCCAAATTCTTTATCTACATATTCATCAAAAATAATGGGCGCTACGCGGTTTACCAGGGGCACTAAAACATATTTTCCGGAGAGTTTACGGTAACGTTCATCATTAGGATTTACACAAACCGCTGTATCACCCATAATTGTTTCAGGACGTTGTGTCGCAATAGTTATGCAGCCATCTCCAGTACTTTTTCCCCTGGCATCTACAATTTCATAATCCACATAATATAATTTTCCTTCCAGGTCTTTATATTCCACCTCTTCATCACTCAAAGCTGTTTTTGCTGCCGGGTCCCAGTTGATCATCCTTGCACCACGGTAAATAAGTCCTTTATTATACAGGTCTACAAACACTTTTATTACGGCCTGGTAATAATCCGGATCCATTGTAAAAGTTACCCGATTCCAATCAACACTGCATCCCAGCTTATCAATCTGGTTATAAATTATTCCACCATATTTATCCTTCCATTCATAGGCATACTTCATAAAGTCATCGCGACTTAAATCTGATTTTTTTATGCCTTTTTCATTTTCCAGCATTTGTACCACTTTGGCTTCAGTTGCGATAGATGCATGATCGCTTCCTGGAACCCAGCATGCATTATAACCACTCATCCTGGCCTTTCTTACGAGAATATCCTGCACTGTTTCGTTGAGTGTATGACCCATATGTAAGACACCTGTAACATTAGGTGGGGGTATAACTATGGTAAATGGAGGCCGATGATCGGGGTAAGAGTGGTAGTATTTTTTATTCCTCCAGTGATTCCGCCATTTTTCTTCTATACCTGCTGGTTCAAAAGATTTAGTGAGTTCCATTTTCTTGTAAAAATTTTTTATCCATTTATCCGGGGCGGCAAAGATAAATTTTTTGCGTCAAGAAAGATTTCAAGATGTTCTTGGACTTTCAGCTGAAAGGATTTATATGGGACTTGTGATGAAAGTCAATGCAGGAAATTTAGATGTAAACTGGCATTAATTAATCATTATTATGGTTTCCGGTTTGCATGCCTTTTTTCACTTCTTTACAAATGAAATGACCGCCTTTATAAACCGTTTGAATGGCTTCCACCATTTCTTCACTGGTAGAATTTTTAGTAACATATCCTTTGGCGCCCAGTTGCATAATATTTCGGGCATATGTAGGCTGGTTGTTTATAGAAACTCCAATGATCCTGATTGACGGAACCAGCTGGGTTATTTTCCGGGTAGCTTCAAATCCATTTACAGGAGACATATTGATGTCCATTAGGATTATATCAGGTTGAAGTTTTTGAGCTGCATCAATCGCTTCCGCTCCACCGGAACATTCGCCAACAATATTAAATTGCTCATTTAGTTCCAGGATCATTTTCCAGGTTTTCCGAACCATTTCATGGTCATCAACAATAAGAATACTTATCTTTCTTTCATCCATATGAAGGCAGGTTGAACATATTATTCAAGCTACAATTAACCTCCATTGCCAGGAAGAACATTAAAAAGAGGAGTGCCTTTGATTACCCATTAATGCTGGTAAGATAAAGCTGAAAACACCTTTTTTGAAAAATAGATAATTAAACAATATGCTTGTGCTGCATAAAGGATTTTTAATCAGGTTTAAGTATTTAAACTATAAATGAATAAGGGGAAAAACATAGGAGTGTTTACCTACGTGAAGGATTTTTTTATATCAGCCAAGGTCTAACTGGCTGTTGTTGATAAAATTAACCAAAGATGCCGCGTTTTTCAGATTCAGTTTCTTTAAAATATTGTACCGGTGCACTTCCACTGTTTTGACCGAAATTTTTAGCGATTCAGCAATTTCTTTTGATGAATGTCCATTTTTTATCAAAGTAATAATTTCTATTTCACGTTGTGATAATGAATTAAGACCTGATTGCGGTTCATCACCACTGATCACTTGTTCCGAAAGAATATTTTTAATTTCTTCGCAGATATATTTTTTACCATTGTGTATTTCTACAATGGCCTTGTACATTTCTTCACGCGAGGAATTTTTTGTAACATAGCCGGATGCCCCTTTCTGCATCATTTTGCGTGCATAGGTAGGTTGGGTATGTAATGAAACGCCGAGGATTTTGGAGGCAGGAGAAAACTTTCTGATTTGGTGCGTGGCTTCTATCCCGTTGATGCCTGGCAGATTTATATCCATGATTACAATATGCGGACGCAAGTGGCGGGCCAGTTCTACTGCTTCTTCACCACTGCCACATTCGGCAACAACTACGAAACGCGGATCATTATTCAGAATAAAACTCCATGTTTCCCGAACCAGGGTATGATCATCGGCAATAAGTATAGTGATTTTTTCCATGGATTAAAGGTTTATTTTTTTTGTAAAGGAATATCAATAATCAGTTCACAACCTTTACCGTGTGAGGAATGAATATATAAATTACCATTGAACAAATATACTCTATTTCGAATGTTGTTAAGACCTGCACCTGGTTTAATTTGGTTGGAATCAAATCCTTTGCCATCATCACGAATCATTAAACGGATTTTTTTACTATCCTGCATCATATGAACTGTGGCCAGCGTTGCAGCTGAATGGCGTAAAATATTATTCAATCCTTCCTGTGTAATCCGGAAAAGCATTAGTTTCTGATTGTCTTCCAGTAAATCTTCATTAAAATCGGATTGAATAAAAGTTACTTCAAGCTGGTTAGTAGCATTGATGTTTTCAATAAGATCTTTGATAGAATCCATTAATCCAAGATCGCCCAAACTTGGTAGAATCAAAGAATGCGAAAGTTGCCTGATTTCATTAATTACATAGATAACGTTTTTGGAACTTTTGGCAATTAATTCAGGGGTTAATTCATTATTTGCAGAGGCCAGATCAAGATACAATTTAGTGGTTGTTAATACCTGGTTCACATTATCGTGCAGTTCTTTGCTGATTTCCGATCTTTCTTTCTCCTGCGTATCAATAACTGCCTGGCTAATGATTTTTTGACTGTTTAATTCTTCGTGAAGTAACTTTTCTTCCAGTCGTTTTCTTACACTGATATTTTGTACAGCTCCAATCATGCGGTAAGGTTCCTGTTTTTCATTCCGCATTATATAACCTCGGTCATAGACATGCGTATAAGTCTGATCATCCATTAAAAAACGATATTCAATTTCAAAAATTTCTTTTGTTTTGCTGTGTAAAATTTTGTCAATCGTTTGTTGTACTCTTTCAAGATCATTGGGGTGTATTCGTTTGATCCATTTATTTATATTATTTATCTCGTCGTTATCTTCAACCCCATATACTTTTTGAAGGTTTGCTAAATCCCGGTAAATTTCCCCTGTCTGCAGATTCCAGTCCCAGATAAGGTCGGTGGTGGCTTTTGTTACCAGGTTAAACCGTTCATTGAGAAATAGAAGATCACGTTCTTTTTCTTTTAATTCAGTAATATCTTTCATGGCACCAATCGACCGGATGGCCTTTTTATCGTTATTTCGAACAATGAAGCGGTTGTCTAAAACATAACGATAATGACCTCGTGCATGTAATAATCGATATTCATTTCTCCAGATGGTTACTTCCGGATTATTGATGGACTCTTCCAGGCTTTCTTTGATAAATTCTCTGTCTTCATCATGAATATGTTGAAACATAAAATCGGAACTAAGGCCTTTTCCATAATAACCAAACAAAGTAAATAGACCTTCTCCCCACTTAATCTCATCTTTTTCCATATCCCAATCCCAAATAGCATCTGAGGTTGCTTTACTGGCAAGTAAAAACCGTTCATTACTTTTGATGAGTTCGGCTTCTGATTCTATTTTTTCAGATACATCGTTAACCATTACCAGGCGTGCCGGTCGTTGTTCATACACAATGCTGTCTGAAAATATTTCTACATGAACCAATTCCCCATTTTTTTTATAATGACGCCATACATCTTTTTGAAAATGCTTTTCATTTCCCATCCTTTCCAGATCAGCATAAAGTGCATCAATGTCTTCTTCAGGTCTGATATCTGTAATCTTCATACTAAGAAATTCTTCTTTTGAATATCCATAAAATTGTATGGCAGCTTTGTTTATCTCCAGGAACTGAAGTGTTTCCATGTCAAATATCCAGGCTGGCAGTGGATTACTGGCAAAAAGAAGCCGGTACTGCTCCTCTGATTTTTTGATACGTTCTTCATTCAGTTTCTTCTCAGTAATATCTACAGAAATGATCAGTGCAGCTACAATTTCATCTTTTAGATTGTATATAGGTCTGAAATTACTTTGGTAAAATTTTTCATGGTCCCCGAAAATAAAGGCCGATTCCCTTTCAATTGTAATTCCAGTGAAAATAGATTCAAATAAATCTTTCAACATTTCATGGCGCTCAGGCTTAACAAAGTTTAGCGCCGAAATTCCAATCTGTAATGGTGGATCCAGATATTTTTTTGATCTTTCAACAGTGATATCATTCAGTAAAATAATTTCCAGGTTCTTGTTTATAATGATGATAGAATCATTCATGTTTTTGACAAGATATTGCAAATACTGCCTGGTAACTTCTGCATCTACCTGGGTCAGGTGTTGAGATGGAAGAACGATTTTATTATCAGAATGGGGACTGTTTTTTTTTGTGCTCACTTATATTTTTTTTCGAAAAGAGAATTCACTTGTACTAATGCGTGGTTTAAATTCGAATTGTCTGCCTGAATTATTGTATTCATACATCAAATTGGATATCTGTTGTAAAGGTAAGTTTTGCAGGTATTGCAGGGGACGATTAGAAACAAATTACCATTGAAAAAGAATTTTGTAATATTTTAGGCAAAAATCCCAAATATGCACAGACAATTAACCAGTTGGTACAGTCCATCCCTAAACAAGGAAAGGCCCCTGGTCATGTATGGTAATTACGGATTCGCACTTTTGCTGGTGCCCACTGCTTCGGCAGATTACCTTGAATATGAACGTTTTCAGCTAATCGATTCATTAGCTCCCCTGGTCAATGCCGGTAAGGTGAAAGTTTTTTCTATAAATAGTATTAATAATGAAAGCTGGTTGAATAATCATATGGATCCTAAACATAAAATTATCAGGCATCAACATTTTAATGAATATGTATTTAATGAGGTTATACCTTTTATTAAAACCCATACCAGTAACGAAACACCCATTTACATTTGCGGCGCTTCATTTGGCGCTTTGCATAGTATGAACCTTTTTTTAAAACGACCGGACCTCATTAATGGTGTTATTGCAATGAGTGGTGTATATGACCTAACAGAATACACCAAAGGATATTATGATGAAGATGTTTATTTTAACAGCCCGCAACATTATATGCCTAACCTGGATGATCATGGTATTTTACAGCAAATCCGCAAAAGTGATCATATTCATATTGTATCCGGTAGTGGAGATTATGAAGACCCCGATGCAGGCAGAAAATTTGCTAAAACTTTGTATGATAAAGGAATTTGGTATGAATTAGATATTTGGGGATCAGAATGGAAACATGAGTGGCCAACATGGCGCCACATGTTACCACAATATTTAAGTTCAAAGTTTTAGGCGTAAGGATTTTATGGAATACAATAGTTAAATTGTTTCGGTTATAATCGCATGGACAGTCCGGGAACACAATGCACCATAAATAAATACTAAATACAATTGTCTACAGAAAATTTATCATTGAAAAAGTCATTTTCATTTTTAAAGGGTGGCGGTGAAATGGGGGATCTTACCCGGAATTATCCGTGGGAGAGCACCCCAATAGGTAGTCCGGAAACATGGCCACAAAGTCTGCACACAGCATTAAATATTCTATTGAATGCCCGTTTCCCAATGTTTTTATGGTGGGGCAAAGAACTCATACAATTTTACAACGATGCTTATCGTCCCAGTTTAGGGGAAAATGGTAAACATCCTACAGCATTAGGGCAAAGAGGTGAAGAATGCTGGCCGGAAATCTGGCCAACGATCAAACCATTAATTGACCAGGTGCTTTCAGGAGGAGAGGCAACCTGGAGCGAAGATCAACTGATACCCATATTTCGCAATGGAAAATTGGAAGATGTTTATTGGACGTTCAGCTATAACCCGGTTAATGATGAAGCTGGAAATGTTGGGGGCGTTCTGGTTGTATGTTATGAAACGACAAAGAATGTACAAACGGTTCAAGAATTAAAAATTTCAGAAGCACGTTTCCAAAACCTTATTCGTGAAGCGCCGGTAGGAATAATCGTTTTAAGTGGTAAGGAAATGTTGGTCGAATTGGTAAATACAGCTTATGGAAAATTGATTGATCGTACCCCGGAAGAAATGATTGGTAAATTTTTGTTTGATATTATCCCTGAAGCGGAGGAAGAATTTCGGCCGTTATTAGAAGATGTGTTAATAAATGGTAAGGCTGCTAGTTTTAATGGGGATCCTTATTCAGTAGAAAGTAATGGGAAGAAAATAGAAGGTTGCCTGGATATGGTGTTCCAGCCTTATAAAGAAATTGATGGGGCAATAACTGGTGTTATGGGGCTGTGTCACGATGTAACAGAACAGGTTAAATCAAGAAAAAAAATTGAAGACAGTGAGGAGCGACTTAGATCTTTTATTGAAAGTGCACCATTCCCAATTAGTGTATATACCGGAAAGGAAATGTTGATCCAATTTGCAAACCAGGCTATCATAGATGCATGGGGGAAAGGGAATGATGTAATTGGTAAATTATATACGGATATATTACCTGAACTGGAGAACCAGGAGATTTTTAAACAGGTTCAACAAGTGTATAATGCGGGTAAGCCTTTTCATGCAAAAAATAAGCGGATAGATCTGGTAATTGATGATAAACTTCAATCTTACTATTTTAATTATAGTTTCACCCCTGTATTTGATGGAGAAGGAAATGTATATGGGGTAATGAATACGGCTGCTGATGTTACTGATCTTCATATAGCCCATATGAAGATGAAAGAAAGCGAACAAAACCTTCGTAATGTAATTCTGCAGGCACCTGTTGCCATGTGTATTTTAATGGGGATAGATTATGTTGTGGAAATAGCTAATGAACGCATGTATGAAATATGGGGAAAAAGTGAAGAAGAAATTTCCGGAAAACCAATTTTTACTGGCTTGCCCGAAGCAAAGGGACAAGGACTGGAAGATTTATTAAATACAGTATATAATACAGGTAAAACCTTTACAGCCGATGAGGTGCCTGTGTTATTACCGCGAAAAAATGGCATTGAAACCGTTTATTTAGATTTTGTTTACGAAGCATTCAGGGAAGGCAATAATGAAGTATCAGGAATAATGGCTGTTGCTATTGATGTTACGGACCAGGTAATAGCCCGCCGAAAAATTGAAGAAAGCGAAGCATTATTACAAACAAGAGTAGAAGAAAGAACAGAAGAGTTAAAAAAAGCCAATGTGGACCTGGCTAATATGAACAAAGAGCTTGAGCAATTTACTTATGCGGCATCACACGATATGCAGGAACCTTTGCGAAAAGTGCACACGTTTAGTTCCTTCCTGTTGCATAATAATGCTGTACAATTGGATGACCGCGGAAAGAATTACCTGAATAAAATTGCTTCATCCGTTGATCGAATGAAAAACATCATTGATGACCTGCTTTATTATTCGCATCAAACAAGAGATGATCAAATGTTTGAATCAACTGATTTAAATAATATTATTGAAGAAATTAAAGCTGATCTGGAATTAAGCATTCAACAAAAAAATGCAACTATTCAAAAAAAGGAATTACCCTTAGTCAAAGCAGTTCCATCCCAGATGAACCAGCTGTTCTCAAATCTTTTCAGTAATTCACTCAAATTTTCTAAACCGGGTGAACCTTTGCAAATGAAAATTGATTATAAAATTCTTTCCGTACAGGAAGTAGCTGAATTAAATATTCCTGAAGCCCAGGATAAATATATCAAGATCGTTTTTTCGGATAATGGAATTGGATTTGAACAACAGTATGCACAACAAATTTTCAGGTTGTTTTCCAGGCTTCATGGCAAAGCAGAATATGAAGGCACTGGCATCGGTTTAGGATTATGCAAAAAAATCGTTCAAAATCATAATGGATTGATTTGGGCCGAATCTGAACCTGGTAAAGGCGCTGATTTCAATATTGTTCTTCCCTTGTAAACAAAGATTTCTAAAAAATTCAACAATGAAGTTCCAGGAATTTTGTAAAATCAGACCTGCTGATCTCTCTTGCACCCAGACTAAGCAGGTGTGACGAATATACCTGGCAGTCTATCAGTATTACGCCCTCATTTTGTAACTGTTTTACAAAATGGATTAAAACGAATTTAGAAGCATTCGTTTCCAGGCTGAACATGCTTTCCGCAAAGAAAATATTTCCCAATCGTAAACCATAAAGCCCACCCACCAATTCATTTTCAAGCCAGGCTTCACCACTTTGCGCATAACCATTATAGTGAAGATTTACAAAGGCTGCTTCCAGTTCATCAGTGATCCAGGTACCTTGTTGCGATGGTCTGTATACTGTTTTGCAGGCATGAATAACTTTTTCAAAAGCCCTGTTCATCGTAAAATGGAAAGTATTTTTGCGCATGCATTTTTTCATGCTATTGCTGATGATCAACTCAGGAGGAAATAAAACGAGTCGGGGATCGGGGCTCCACCACAATACAGGTGGTTCACTGTACCAGGGAAATATACCGTGGCTGTATGCTTCTAATAATCTTTCCAGTTTTAGATCGCCACCGATTGCCAGCAAACCATCGGCACCGGCCAGGTGAGCCTGTGGAAAAATTAATTCATCGGTTAGCGCAAATAATGGCATGAAGAAATTTAAATCAATTGCAGGAATGCTCAGGCTATAACTTCCACTGTGGCACCTATGCCTCGATCTGTTATGGCATTGCACATGGGTTTTAGTTCATCGTAACTGCCTTGCTTTACGCCATATTTTCCACTAAAATGTATAATATAGGCGCATTGTTCAGCCTGTTCATGGCTGTGTCCGCAGATTTCCATTAATGTATTAATTACCCATTCAAATGTATTCACCTCATCATTCCATACAATAAGCGTGCAGGGATCTTCGGTTAATACATCCGTATCCGTTTCCTGTATGGTTTTCGTATCATTTTCTGTAATCCCCATTCAAAAAAGTTTCAGCAACAAATTTAAACAATATCTGCGGGAGCCAAAATCTAAGGGTATATATAATAGGGTTTAATATTTTATAATCTTTTTTCCTGATTCTGAATATTTTAATAAAAAATTTTGGCGAATAAGTCCAAACCTTATCTTTGCACCCCAACGAAAAAAAGGGAGTTTAGCTCAGCTGGTTCAGAGCATCTGCCTTACAAGCAGAGGGTCGGCGGTTCGAACCCGTCAACTCCCACCAGGCCTCACAAAAATGTGGGGCTTTTTTGTTACTGGAAGAATAGTCAACAACAATCAGACAAATTGCTGAAATTCAATTGCTAGCCAGATCATCATCACTTTGCTTCCCTTTTGTCTGCATCTGTTTCTCCAACCACCTATTTTGCAAAAAACGGTAAGCATCATCCGCTGAAATACCAGTCTGATCTTCAAAAAACAAAATCGTTGACTTAATTCTTACTTACTCTTTAAATGGATGATATTACCTAACAATTCCTGATATGGAATTAATCAGTCCAGAAATTCAACTTTAACCCGTAGTCAAGTGGTCCAATTGAGCTACAGAGCCATTTTAAAAGTAGTAGTCAACCAAAAAAACTTTAAATCCTCATGGTGAAGAGAAGCTTCTTTTTCACCAGCAGGAATTGTTATTACAACCTGTGCTTTACTTAAGTACTTATATTGTAAAATATAAAACAAAATACTATCAATTATTGAGTGGCATTACGGAAAAAATAACTGGCACGATTGGGTAATGTACATCCTTACTGCATTAATAGAAACAGCACAGCTTACCACAAAAAAAATTAAGTAGTATGTTGTTGCTGAAAGAAGAATTTGAAAAGAAAATGAAAGAAGTGCTGGGCGCTTCATTCAGTTACGATTTACTACAGTTAATGTTTGTGTTGCCTTATTTAAAAATTGAATTATTAGTAAAGAAAAAAATAGCCCACCGGCAAACAGCATCCGCCTGGTTAAAGAAATTTACGGATGCTGATATTATAAAAAAAATCGACTGAATAACTCATTACATCAATTACAGGTTGATGGAGTTGTTGGCGGAAGTATACCCTATGAGTACGAATAGCAATGTTTGTTCACAAGGCGGAGGCGGTATACTCTATTAATTGAAGTTGATTCTGCATACTTCATAATTAAAAGCAAATGCTATGGAAGGATTTATTTGGCAGCCATTGCCTAAAGGCGGAGTATTGATCA
>MWWA01000010.1_pt1 | contig 77297 bp, 67 predicted proteins | sample 1047341 | NCBI WGS metagenome assembly MWWA01 (sample SAMN06349978, study PRJNA376086) | soil metagenome | isolation source: MS5-1 sample Antarctic (ecotone) soil | place: Antarctica | collected 2015-01-13
CTGTTATACAGTACCGAACTTTTGTTTGCCGTATCTTTTTTCAGGTCAAAGGCATCGTACAATTCGCCGGTGGCAGTATAGGCTTTAAATTTTAGCTGGCAGCTATTAACTGTAATTACCTGGAACAACTGGGTGTTTTCCCCTTTGCGCTGCAGTTGCGCCTGGTATCCATCCCAGATGTTGTTTTTAAATCCATACATCTTACTGCCGCTTACCGAAACCACATACACGGGCCCTCCTGGCTTACCGCTCAGCAGGGCCTGCCCCCGTGTATAGGTATGCTCGTGGCCGGTCAGCACCAGGTCTACAGCATACTGCTCAAAAATAGGTTGCCATAAGGTACGGAGCAATTTGTTATCGCTATGCTGCGCCCCTGAAAAAACAGGATGGTGAAAAGCTACTACCGTCCATGGTTGCGTATTTTTTTTTAAGACCTGCTTTAGCCACTCCGCCTGGGTATCCAGCTTTTCGTTGGAGTTCATCACAACAAAGCGTACGCCCTGGTAATCGAAATAATAAGCTGTTTCTTTTAGGTCTTCCGGCCCGTTCCGGGGTAGCGTAAACTGCGGCTGCCACTGTACCGATAGCTTTCTGTTGTTTGCCTTGTGCGCCTTCTGGGTGTAGCCGCCATATTCGTGATTGCCTACTACCGGCACCTGCGGTATGGTGGCTGCCATCCAACCAACAGCCGTAAACCACTCGTGCCACTGCTGCTCGCTGTGTGCAAAGTTGATCATATCACCGGCATACAGCATCAGGCGTGCATCGGGTGCGGTTTTAAAAGCCTGCCTTACCAATGGTGCAAAATTTTCAAGTATATTGTTTTGTACATCGCCCATGTATATAAAGGAAAAAGGTGTTAGCTGTGCAGCAGCAGTACGAAACTGTAGCCACTCGCTCCAATGTGCACCATCACCCACCCGGTAAGTATATGTTGTATTTGGCTTCAGGCCCGAAAACGTAACTGAATGATAATGTGACACTACTCCTGCATCAGTTATAGCGTCGGCATCCATCACCTGGGTTTCTGCTTTGTGCTCGGTGGCATTTTTCCAGAAGCGGGGTGCCGCATCAGCCAGGGCATTCTGGGCTAAGGCCTGCTTTACCGATGTATCGGTTCGCCAGGTAACGCTTTGCGTGGTGGATGGGTTATCCATCACAGACATTACAATATGATCAGGCAAAGCAGTAGCAACGCCCCACACAGCCGGCCTTGCAATGGTACGTGCAGATTTAGCGTTGTCTTTTACATAATACCCAAATGCCAGAACCATGAAAGCGACCGCTACCAGAGCCATTAACAATAACCATTTCTTACTTTGCAAAATAATCGCCGGTTTCAGCGGCCGGGATTGATGTTGTTGTGTCATAACCAGGAATTTATACAGCCTTGTAGATTGCAACAGATGAACGATTTTATAACTCATTTTCGGGAAAGCAACTGTGGCATCTGCTGGATCAAAACTATTTGTTCTATGTTAGCAGAATGTTACCGCTGAATTAGTAGATTATTACCAAATTGTGATGGGACTGTTAAGCGATAATGAAGAGAATGAAATGCTGTACATTTTATTACATTTACACAGTACCGTTATATTATTTATCATTTAATTTTCAGGCAGGTACTCTTTAAAAATTTTGAATTGACCCATAAAAAAACTGCCACCAATAACCTGGTGGCAGTTGCAACAATTTTTTAGAAATTTTACTTTACATGGTTGTTAACAATCTTTGCCAGCTCAAACATGGATATCTGTTTTTTGCTACCAAACACTTTACCAAGTTTTTCATCTGCATTGATCATTCTCTTATTATTTTGATCCTGCAGCCCGTTCTTCTTAATGTAAACCCAGATTTTTTTAATAATCTCGGTCCGCGGTATAGGATTGTTACCTACAACTGCACCCAATTCCGGACTTACATTCAGTGGTTTCATGAAAGCAGGATTGGGAGCTCTTTTAGTACGCAGCCTTTTTGCGGCAGCTTTTTTAGGTGCGGCTTTTTTTGCAGCAGCCTTTTTAGGTGCGGCTTTTTTTGCAGCGGCTTTTTTAGGTGCAGCCTTTTTAGGAGCGGCTTTCTTCACTGCTTTTTTAGGAGCGGCTTTTTTAGCTGCTTTTTTGGGAGCTGCTTTCTTAGCTGCTTTTTTAGGGGCTGCTTTCTTTGAGGCTTTTTTCGCCGTTTTAGCAGCGGGTTTTTTTGTAGCTTTTGATGCTTTGGCCATTTGGTTTAAATATTAAATGAAATAAAAGATAAAAAAAGTGATCACTAAAATTATCATTTCAGCAATTAAGGTACATAATCTAACGTAGCCGCAACCGTAAATTTGTAAACAACTTATTCAGCTATTTTCATAGGAGGATTTTGGATTGGTCCCAGGGAAATTAATTCATTCAACCTGGGATGCAGGCAACCTATATAATTGGTACATTGTTAGCGGGAACTATACCGACAATAATACCTCTACATGAAATTTACCTGCTATTTGTTACTCCTATTTTTTTTCATCAGTTGTGCGGAAAATGAGATTGTTCAATCACCACCAAAAAGTACAGGCACTCCCTGGGCCCTGCTGAATTTTACCAAGGTGGATAGTTTGAATCCCATACTGGTGCCCGATTCCACGCAATCCTTCCATTGCCCTGTTCGCAATGCTATGGTTAACTGGGAAGAAAGAAATGTGTTGAATCCATCAGCTGTTGTAAGAGATGGAAAAGTGTATTTGCTATACCGCGCCCAGGATCATAACATGACTTCCAGGCTGGGTTTGGCTATCAGCGATGACGGCCTGCATTTCACAAAAAGACCGGAACCGGTGTTATTCCCGGACGAAGACAACATGAAAATCTATGAATGGAATGGTGGCATCGAGGATCCGCGGCTGGTGGAAAGCGAAGACGGAACCTATTTTTTAACCTATACTTCCTATAATGGCAAGGTGGCGAGACTATGCCTGGCATCTTCCAAGGACCTGCTTACATGGACAAAACATGGTTTGGTTCTGGGTGAAGGAAAGTATAAAGATACCTGGTCAAAGTCGGGCGCCATCATTGCCCGGCAGGAAGGACACCGGATGGTGGCCACTAAAATAAACGGAAAATACTGGATGTATTTTGGTGATACCGATCTTTTCATGGCCAGTTCTGATGATCTTATTCATTGGACAGTGGCAGAAAATGAAGAAAACAAAAAAATGATCTCCGTATTACATCCACGTCCCGGTTTTTTTGACAGCCGTCTGGTTGAACCCGGTCCCTATGCTTTAATAAGGGATGAAGGGATTTTACTGATTTACAATGGAAGTAATGCGGTCAATTTCAATGATACAACCATGCCAAAATTTACTTACAGTGCCGGGCAGGCACTTTATGATAAAAACAATCCCTATAAATTATTGGCCAGGACGGACAGCAACTTTATTCAACCAGATAAGCATTATGAAAAGGTGGGTGAAGTGAATGAGGTTTGTTTCGTAGAAGGATTGGTTTTCTTTAATAGCAAATGGATTTTATATTATGGAACGGCTGATTCCAAAATTGCAGTGGCTGTAAGGGATAAAGAATAAAGAACAATTTGAAAATTTGAAAATGTGGCAATTTGAAAATGCAAAATGAAAATACCATATTCATCCAGCATTCGAAAAAATGTAACATGAAAAATTATTATTTAATCTGTGTAACCAATCAGAAAACCCCAAACACAAGATTTTTGACTTTTGACATTAAATTTTTGACTTTTCTTTTCGCTTTGCGTAAGCTTTATTGCCGATTGCGTAACAAGCCGGAGTTTTTATACCTCATCTTTGCAGGAATTAAAAACTAAAAATGGGCACAAAACTGATATCTACTTCACTGGCTTTATTTACCGGATCCATGGCTTTTTCGCAAGACATCTATATAAATGATAAAGATACCGGCTTCCTTTACCGTAACATGCCCCAGATAGAACTGATCTCTCATAAAAATGATCAGTTATTTCGCAAAACCCCCGGCTCAGTCTCAGTGATCAAAAGCAAACAGATCAACATCATTTCTCCTTTAACGGGAAATGATATTATGAAAAAAATCCCCGGGCTTAATGTGGTAGATGAAGAAGGCGCCGGGCTTCGCATCAATATCGGTATTCGCGGGCTGGATCCCGATCGCAGTCGCAACATTTTAATTCTGGAAGATGGCATTCCCGTTGCCCTGAATCCTTATGGTGAACCCGAAATGTATTTTACCCCACCCATTGATAAAATGAAAGAAGTGGAAGTGCTGAAAGGCAGCGGGCAAATATTATATGGTCCGCAAACCATCGGCGGCGTAGTGAATTTTCTTACCGCCAATCCTCCTTCTACTGAAAAAACTGAATTCAAATTACGCGGCGGACAAGGGGGCTTTTTTTCCGGCTATGCCAGCTATGGCAATACCGTTGGTAATACTGGATTTTTAGTAAGCTACCTGCATAAAAGAGCCGACAACATGGGCCCAACCTGGTTTTCGCTGCACGATCTTTCAACCAAATTGCGCATAAGCTTGAGTGAACGATCCAATATCGGTATTAAACTGGGTGTGTATGATGAACTGTCTAATTCTACTTATGTGGGCATCACACAAACCATGTATAACCGCGGCGGTGAAGATTTTGTACGCATGGCACCGGATGATCGTTTACCGGTACGCCGTTATAATGCCAGCATCACGCACCAATATGAAATTTCAAATGCATTAAAATTGCAGACTACTGCTTTTGCCTACACCACAACGCGTAACTGGCAGCGCCAGGAATTTTCCACCAATTCATCCGCAGCAAATCAAACTGGCGTTGTATGGGGTGATCCTTCCGTTAGCAATGGTGCACTATATATGCTGAATACAAATGGTCATCGCAACCGCCAGTTCCAGGTGGCTGGGATTGAACCTAAATTAACCATTGATCATCATTTATTTTCCCAGGAGAATAAATTGCAGGTAGGATTTCGTCTATTATCAGAGAAAGCGGATGAACAATTTGTGATTGGTAACAAAGCCGATGCCGCCGCAGGTAACATGCGTGATAATGAAATCAGGAAAGGTTTTGCACTGAGTGCCTATGCGCAAAATGAAATAAAGATGGGTGAAAGATGGTCTGCCAGTTTCGGTTTCCGGATAGAAAACTTTGACTACAGCCGCCGCATATTAAGGGGACGTTTCAAAATCAACAATGTAAATAACGTGGTAGCCGATACCAACTTGCTGACCCGCAGCAACACATTTGCATTTATTCCCGGTGCAGGCATCAACTTTAAGGCGAATGATATGGTTTCGTTATTTGCCGGCGTACACAAAGGTTTTGCGCCACCACGCACCAAAGATGCTATTACATCATCCGGGATGGCCCTGGATATAGAATCAGAGAACAGCATGAATTATGAATTAGGTGGTCGCCTGGCGGTTGGCAAAGTACTAACGGCGGAGGCTACCCTGTTTTACATGGACTTTAAAAACCAGGTGATCCCTGTTTCCCAATCATCCGGAAATACCAATGCAACAGGACTGGCCAATGGTGGCAGGACAGAACATAAAGGGCTGGAACTTGCTGCCGAAGCTGATATCGCCAAAGCATTCGGATCAAAACATGCGGTGATCATTGGTGCAACTTTCACTGCGGTTGATTCAAGATTTTCTGCCGATCGCTTTTTGTCCAAGGACGGATCTTCCTTTAATATAAAAGACAATAAGCTGCCTTATGCACCGGAATTTTTGTTCAATACCAGCATAGGTTATGAATCACCCAAAGGTTATGGTATCCGTTTCTTTGGTAATTATGTAAGTGATCAGTTTACCGACGAACTGAATACGGTGGATCCCAATGGCCTGGGTTTAATTGGCAGAATCGATTCCCGGTTCATTGCAGATGGAACCGCTTATTATAATGTACCCGGCGATAAATTTTCTTTTAATCTATCGGCTAAAAATATTTTTGATGAACGCTACATGGTATCCCGCAGGCCGCAAGGCATTAAAGTAGGATTGCCCAGGTTTATAACCGCTGGAATTGATATCAGGTTGTAATGGCAAATTATCATAAAACACAGCTCTAAAAGGAATCAATAAAATTTTATTTAACTTTTTCATGGTTTCATAAACAACCATTTTTCAGGGTTGCAGCAGGTGTTATAAAGAAAAAAAGCAGGCCGAACACCTGCTTTTTTGAATTGGTTTTGATTCCCTGTTACTTTACGCCTAATGCGGCATTGATCGGTGCCCGGTCTACATATTGAACAACCCTGTCAACTTTATCGCTGTCATTGTAATGGTAATCCGTATGAACCCAGAACTCCAGTTCCTTTCCATTTTTATATTTCACATTTACCTGGTGCCAGCCTATTAGCCATATGCCGGGCATATCAGGTCCCTGCTGCGGTTGATTAACCTTGATGGGCAACCAAATGTCATTGGACATTTGAATGGTGTCAATAACATTGCTAAAGCGTTCTTTCCAGTAATTCACAATGGCTTGTTTGCCCGTAAGGCTATCACCCGCAGACCATAAGTAAACCGCATTATCAGCAAATTGTTCTCCATAAGCATCGATATTCTCCGTGGCAAAATCCTGCATCAACTGTTTACCCATATCCATGTATTTTGGATCGGCAAATTCAGATGGCATTGACTGCCCGCTAGCCGTAGTGGAGTCTCCCCTTCCTTCCAAAGGTTCAGCAGTTTCATTCTGATCCTGGCAGGCAACGAGTAACATAAGCAGTGCAATAGGAAAAAGAATCTTTTTCATTGTAGTTTTAGTTTTAAAAAAGTGAGAAAAATGGAGTGAAAGTTTTTATAGAAGCGGAGAAGCTTTCGAAAGGTGTCTTAAATATATGTCAATTATTATAAAAATTGAATAATTGATCTTCCTGATTTATGTACCAAACAACTTTAAATGTGTTTTTAATAAATTGTTTCAGGCTACAAAGAATTCATACTTTTTCTTAGTCATGCTGAAGAAACAGAAAGCAGGAGGTAGCATATAGCCATTCATTTCTTTAAAGGTTCTTGCATATTCTGATCCAACCTTATCTTTGGAAATAGATAAGTAGATAAAGCTTCAATACCATTAATCCAACAATTTACTACTATGGCAAGCGTAAGCACATATCTTAATTTCCAACGTAATACAGAGGAAGCATTCAACTATTACAAAAGCATTTTTGGCGGTGAATTTTTTGGTGGTGGTTTGATGCGGTTCAGTGATATTCCGCCCTCTGATGATAATCCGCCGGTTGCGGACGAAGACAAAAACCTGGTGATGCATGTTGAATTGCGTATACTCGGCTCACATTCCTTAATGGGAACGGATGCACCCGAATCCATGGGATTCAAAGTTAATTTCGGCAATAATGTTTATATCAACCTTCAACCCGATACAAGGGCAGAGACCAAAGAATTGTTTGAGAGGTTATCTGTCGGTGGTAAGGTTGAAATGGATTTACAGGATATGTTCTGGGGTGATTACTTTGGCAGTTGCACAGATAAATTTGGTGTTCAATGGATGTTTAATTGTGCCGAAAAAATGACATCGTAGAAAAAAATTAACCGTAAATCCCTGCCTGGGGCTTATGAATGAAATGACTTATAAAGAAATCATCAACGAAAGGGATGTTCTTGATCACACCACTTTGAATGTGACATTAAAAGAACTTATTTCCAGGCAAAAGCCCGAATTAGGAAATGAAATTCAGCGCATACTGAGTAATAATATAATAGAAAAACCCGATCATCAGAAACCATATGACACATCAACCAATTATTATAAAGTTGATTTAACGGCTGAACAAGTGAACATAATAACACAAATTTTTTTGGAGCTTGAAGTAAATTACGTAAATGAAGATGGAGAGAAAACCCCAACCGGAATTTTCTATGCTTCACTTACTGACAAATGGAATAAGTTAGCCGGATGATAGTAGCGTAAACATATTCTCTTTTAAGTTTGCATAGAATTGAATTGACCTTTTTATAACAGCCCTGGTAGTTAGCCATTAAAATTTATAAATGAAGCACATTAGTTTCTTAGCCATAATCCTCTTTATATTTTACTTAAACGGATTTACCCAAAAAAATATTTCTAAAATTGCTTTTGGCTCCTGCGGCAGCGAAGAACACCCGTTGCCTGTATTTGATTTGGTGGTAAAACATAAACCCGGTTTATTCATTTTCCTGGGCGATAATATTTATGGGGATACCGAAAACATGGATACGCTTCAACACAAATACAATATGCTGGCGGCCAAACCCAGTTTTCAAAACTTAAAGCAGCATGTCAATATCATCGCCACCTGGGATGATCATGATTTTGGATGGAATGATGCGGGCAGGCATTACCCATATAAAAAAGAATCAAAAGAAATATTCTTAAACTTCTTTAATGAACCGGTCAATTCAGCAAGACGTAACCATGATGGCATTTACACTTCTTATATGTATGAAACCCATGGGAAAAAACTGCAGATCATTTTACTGGATAACCGCACATTCAGAGACGATCTGAAAAAATACAATGGCGAGTTTATAGATGATCACCGGTATTTTTATGAATTGGATTATGCACCTTATCAGCAGTCGGATTCCACTTTGCTGGGTGCAGCGCAATGGGCATGGCTTGAAAATGAATTGCAGAAACCTGCTGACCTGCGACTGGTTTGTTCTGGCTCCCAGTTTGGCATTGAATACAATGGTTATGAAGCCTGGGCCAATTTTCCGCACGAACAAAAAAAATTTTTAGAACTGGTAAAAAAGACCAAAGCCAGTGGCGTTATGTTTTTAACGGGTGATGTGCATTATGGCGAGATATCCAAACTGGAAGAACCGGGTATGTATCCGATTTATGATTTTACTTCCAGCGGTCTTTCATCAACCTGGCATTTTGCAACGCCCAATAAAAACAGGATCGAAGGACCTATCATGGATAATCATTTTGGTTTATTAACCATAGACTGGAAGAAAAGAAACCCGGTCATTAAAATGGAGATCTGGGATACCAACGATAATCAAAGAGTAGAACATTCCATCAGGCTGAAGGAGATCAGCTTTTAAAAGCTTTGTGAACTTGATAAATTTTGAATTATCCTTAGCGCTGCTTTGTGTCTTTGCGTCTTCGTGGCAGATTATATTTAATTGTGGCTGGCCATAAAGTCGCAAAGAAGTCATCCATCGTACGGCTCTGGAAATCTTTTATCATTCATATTTTTTTTCAATAACTTACTATGCTTTCCGTCCCGTTGTAATGAATAAGGGTTAATATCCCTTAGCCTCCTCCCCTTTTAAACTTTTTTGTTTATCAAATTTTGTTCTGCAGGTAATGCAGATTTCGCTGATTAAATGAAGTAACCTTTTAACCTACTATCATGCAACGGAGAGAATTTATTAAAAACACTACCCTTTGTGCGGTAGCAGTAAGTGCAACAGGATTCGTCAGCTTTGATGGTAAAAAATATATTGGAGATTGTGAAACTACATCCGACATACTCGGGCCGTTTTACAGGCCAAACAGTCCGTTAAGAACCAGCCTTATTATCAATGGCGCAAAAGGTGAACACATTGAATTGAGTGGTTCCATATTAAACAATGATTGTTCAACGGCATGCAAGAATGCAAAAGTTGAATTATGGCATTGCGATGGCGAAGGGGTTTATGATAACAGCACGGATGAATTCCGTTACCGCGGCACTACCTATTCCGATGAGAAAGGGCATTATATCTTTAATACAATTCTCCCTGTTCCCTATGATGCAGGTGGCGGGTTGATACGTCCTGCGCATTTTCATATGATGATCACTGCCGATGGTTATCCGCCATTGGTAACACAACTTTATTTTTCCGGTGACGATAAAATTCAAAAAGATCCATGGGCATCTTCCCCTGTTGCCAAAAAGAGAATTCTTGAAGTGCAGAACCTGGGCAATGGAACAAAAAAAGTAGTATTTAATGCTTCCTTGTCTGGTAAAATTTCCGCGGAGTCTGCCTCTATTGATCAACTGTCCGGTTTATACATTAGTGAAGCTGACGCGAATACAACAGAAATTTTTAAAAACAAAGATCATCTTTGGGTAAAGAATGAAGTTTTCGGTAATCAGTTTGAGTTTGCCGGTAATAACACCTTCCGTTACCCGGATGCTTCCAATGCGATGCAATGGACCCTGCAATTTGAAATCATGAAAAACGGAAAAATTAAACTCACCGAATCCATGCAGGAAGGCGCCGAAGAAAAAAAAGTCAGGGTTTCCATTAAAGAAAAATAAACGGTCAAAATATTTCAAAAGTTTTTGACATGAGAACAACTATAAAAACATTTTTAGCATTGTCAGCAATTTTAAGTTGCAAAAAATACCTGCTTCTATTTTCAGTACTAATGCTCAGCGTTGTTTGTTTTGCATTGCCTGATACTGGCATCCATTTTCCTAAAGATTCAAATAGATCCAAAATACTTATCATCAATTCTTATGATGCTCAATCCATGAAAGCCAGGAAAAATAAAAAGGAATTATTTGCCCAATTGGTGGCAGCATTACAAAAAGAACTTGCAGCAGAAATCGGATCAAAAACAAGGTATGAAGCTGTAATTATTGAGGAACGTTTGTTAAAAGGCGAAAATCATGACAGCTCCTTATTATCAATCATAAAAGAAAATCACCCGATTAAAACTATTGTTATAAAAGCATTTGATGTTTGGTTTGAACAAACAGGTGTGGAAGTAACAGAAGAAGAAGGCGGTAAAAAACGCTCAGCATCATATGATATATGTTCCAACGTAATGTATCAATTGTATTATGGAAATATCATGCAGCAGGAAATGGAAACTACATACCGGGAGCATTTTACAGAAAGAAGTGTGGAAAGCGGGTTTTTGTCTGTGGGACCTGATATTGTTGGAAAAAGAAAACATGCCATTTTATTGATGAACAAAAATGCTGGTGCTTTTATGCGATCTGCTGCCAGTTGGTTATCCGCTCCTTAATATATTCAAACAAATTTCATCCGGGATTATCTTTGCACCGGAATTAGTGCCTTATTTTAAAATGATCTCCCATGCGTAAAATAATATTGGGACTTGCTGTTAGCCTTGACGGTTTTATTGAAGGCCCAAACGGTGAATATGATTGGTGCTTTACAGACCAGGATTATGGAATGACGGACTTCTTTAAACGCATAGACAGCCTTTTTATCGGCAGGCGTTCCTATGAACTTTTGCTTAAACTGGGCGACAATACCATACCCGGGTTCCCTAAACTGAATGAATATGTGTTTTCCACAACATTGAAAGAAGTTAAACCTGGTGTTACACTTATTAATGGAGACACAAAAGAAATAGTTGAAAAAATTAAGAATGAACCGGGCAAAGACATCTGGCTATTTGGTGGTGCAAATCTTACCAGTTCATTACTCAATTTAGGATTGGTTGATGAAATGAGTCTTGCTGTTCATCCAATAATCCTGGGAAGCGGGAAGCCTTTATTTAGTGATATTAAAAACAGGATACCGTTAAACTTAATTGACACAAAAACATATTCAACAGGATTGGTGAACCTGGTTTACCGTTTTAATGACTGATCTCCTGGAAAGTTCCCCATTTTCACAGCTCATTATTCTGTGCTCACATTAAATATTTCGGTAAAGATGTTACCCTAATTTCATACATGATTTTCGTTTGTGCTCCCATGATATTATTTTGAAATCATACCTCGCTGGTGTAATTTAATGTTACATTCATTTAGTTAGTCAAGGAAAAATGTTGTGGGAACAACAAATGGGTAAAAACAAATGAATTAAGAAGCAACAAATATCCACGAACTTCCAGCTATATTTTTTTACAAATAAATATAAAGCTATTTACAAAATGAGTACGACAGGCATAATTTATAAAGTGAAATCAAATGAATATGAATTTTCTTTTACGGCAGAAGAAATTGAACAAACGAATATCATTACCAGATCGCCGGGAAATTTTCATATGATCAGCAACCACCGGTCTGTGAACACGAAACTTGTCTCAGAAGATATTAATAAGAAAAAGTTTGTGATTGAAGTAGAAGGTGAAAATTACCATATTGCGATCAATGATGAACTTGACCAGATGCTTGATAAAATGGGTTTTGACACAACGGCTGCCAAACAAATCAAAAATATAAAGGCACCGATGCCTGGTCTGGTATTGGAAATATCCGTTGCTGAGGGACAGGAAGTAAAACAGGGAGACCGGATCATCATTTTAGAAGCCATGAAAATGGAAAACAGTATTATGATCCATTGCGATGCCAGTATTAAAAAGATCCATGTAAAAGCAGGACAGGCAGTAGATAAGGGACAGGTGTTGGTTGAATTACATTAAACAATATCATACAGAAAAAAAAGTATCGGATGCAAAAAATATTGGTAGCTAACCGCGGCGAGATTGCTTTAAGAATTTTACGAACCATTAAAAAAATGGGTATTCGCTCAGTTGCTGTTTATTCAGAAGCTGACCGCAATGCACCCCATGTATTGTTTGCCGATGAAGCCGTTTGCCTGGGTGCCGCACCTTCCAATCAATCATACCTGGATGGTGATAAGATCATTGCTTTTTGTAAAGAGCTTTCTGTTGATGGCATTCATCCGGGTTATGGATTTTTAAGTGAGAATGCAGATTTTGCACAGAAAGTGGAGGATGCAGGAATCAATTTTATTGGCCCCGGTCCAGATGCCATGCGCATCATGGGTTCCAAACTGGCAGCCAAAGAATGTGTAAAGAAATATGACATTCCTATGGTGCCGGGCATTGATAAAGCCATAGAAGATATAAACATTGCTAAAAAAATTGCAACCGAAATCGGCTATCCTGTTTTATTAAAAGCTTCGGCAGGTGGTGGTGGAAAAGGAATGCGAATTGTAAATAGCGAAGCCGACCTGGAAGAACAAATGCAAAGGGCCATCAGCGAAGCAAAATCTGCATTCGGTGATGGATCAGTTTTTTTGGAAAAATATGTAAGCTCACCGCGTCATATCGAAGTACAGGTACTGGCAGACAAATATGGACATGTGATTCATTGTTTTGAAAGAGAATGCAGCATTCAGCGCCGTCACCAGAAGGTGGTGGAAGAAACACCATCGGCTATCATCACCCCGGAATTAAGAAAACAAATTGGAGAGGCTGCAGTGATGGTTGCCAAAGCCTGCAATTATGTTAGTACCGGCACAGTTGAATTTTTGATGGATGAGCAGTTGAATTTTTATTTTTTGGAAATGAATACCCGGTTACAAGTGGAGCACCCGGTTACTGAAATGATCACCGGGTTGGACCTTGTAGAAGAACAGATCAAGATTGCCCGTGGAGAAAAATTGACTATCAGGCAGGAATATCTTAAAATGAACGGTCATGCCATTGAATTGCGTGTATATGCAGAAGATCCATTGAATAATTTTTTACCATCTATTGGCACTTTGGAAACATATAAAAAACCAACGGGAACGGGTATACGCATAGATGATGGTTACGAAGAAGGAATGACGATCCCCATCTATTACGATCCACTGATTGCAAAATTGATCGTGCATGGTAAAACAAGAAATGAAGCAATAGAAATGATGTTAAAGGCCATTAAAAATTTTAAGATAGAAGGCGTAGAAACTACCCTGCCTTTTGGCAGTTTTGTATTTGAACATGATGCTTTTTTTACTGGAAATTTTGATACGCATTTTGTAAATAATTATTACACACCAGGCAAATTAAAAGAGAAGCAAAACGCCAATGCGGAAATAGCCGCCATTGTTGCATTAAAATATTGGATGGATAAACAGAAAATCGTGAAACCTGTTGAAAATAAATCTACCAGCTGGAAACGCAGGCTGGCAAAATGATTATACGAATTAAATGAACCTAAGCTTTTAAAAGCTTAAAATTTTTATATGAAATCAAAAGCTGACATACTTAAAGAAAAAATAGCAGAAGGAAAGTTGGGCGGTGGCGTAAAGCGAATAGACATTCAACACAAAAAAGGAAAATTAACCGCAAGAGAACGTATTATGCTACTGATGGATGAGGGTTCTTTTGAGGAGATCGGTGCATTGGTTGTACATCGCACCAAAGATTTTGGCATGGAAAACCAGCTTTATTATGGTGATGGTGTAGTTACGGGTTATGGAACGGTCAATGGAAAATTAATCTATGTATTTGCACAGGATTTTACTGTTTTTGGTGGTGCACTTTCTGAAACACATGCTGAAAAAATTTGCAAGATCATGGACATGGCCATGAAAACCGGCGCACCCATGATCGGGTTAAATGATTCGGGTGGGGCCAGGATACAGGAAGGCGTGAGATCATTGGGTGGTTATGCGGATATTTTTTACAGGAACGTACTGTCCTCTGGCGTCATACCACAGATATCCGCTATCATGGGTCCATGCGCCGGTGGTGCCGTTTACTCCCCTGCTATGACTGATTTTATCATCATGGTGGAAAACAGCAGTTATATGTTTGTAACCGGTCCCAATGTTGTAAAAACAGTGACCAACGAATCAGTGACTTCCGAAGAATTGGGCGGCGCTTCTTCGCATTCAACCAAGTCAGGTGTTACACACTTTACCGCAGCAAACGATGTGGACTGCATTGAACAGGTAAAAAGATTACTGAGTTACATGCCGCAGAATTGCGAAGACGTGGTTCCCAAATTACCATATGAGTTGGGTGATGAAACCAGGGATGTTCTGGAAACCATTGTTCCGGAAAATGCCAATCAACCTTATGATATTCGTTTAGTGATTGACGGTATATGTGATGAAGGGTCATTTTTCGAGGTGCATAAAAATTTTGCGGAAAACATCGTAGTTGGTTTTGCAAGAATAGCAGGAAGAAGTATTGGCATTGTAGCCAATCAACCCATGTTTTTAGCAGGGGTTTTAGATATCGACAGTTCTGTAAAGGGAGCAAGATTTACACGGTTTTGTGATTGCTTTAATATTCCCTTATTGGTATTGGTTGATGTTCCCGGGTTTTTGCCCGGTACAGACCAGGAATGGAACGGCATCATTACCAATGGTGCAAAATTATTGTATGCATTCAGTGAAGCAACCGTACCCCGAATAACAGTCATCACCAGGAAAGCCTATGGCGGCGCTTATGATGTGATGAATTCCAAACATATTGGCGCTGATATGAATTATGCCTGGCCAACGGCTGAAATAGCGGTGATGGGTGCAAGAGGTGCCAGCGAAATTATTTTCAAAAAAGAAATATCGGAATCTGCTGATCCAGCAAAAAAATTATTGGAGAAAGAAGCCGAGTATGCTGAAAAATTTGCAACGCCTTACCTGGCGGCAGAAAGAGGTTTTATTGATGAAGTGATTGAACCCAAAGAAACCAGACGAAAACTAATTAAAGCATTTGCCATGCTTGAAAATAAAGTGGCCAAAAGACCCAGGAAAAAACATGGAAATATTCCATTGTAATTGGGGTGAAACCGACATGATCTGTTCAACATTCATTAGTATCAACATTCATGCAACTACAAATATGAACATTAACAATTAACCGGAAACTTTTCAACATCTTAATACGTAGATTCTATGATGCGTTCAATAATTTTTATTCTCATTTGTTGCTTCTTTTCCTGTAACAAGAAAACGGTTGCACCAGCTGTTTCTATTCCGCCATCATTAACCCCCGCGAAATCTTACCTCGCATTAGGTGATTCTTATACCATCGGGCAATCGGTAGCTCAAAATGAAAGATTTCCCGCGCAAACTGTTTCGTTATTAAAACAGCAGGGAATCAATATCAATGACCCGGTTTATATTGCACAAACCGGTTGGACAACTGCAAACCTGCAATCTGCCATTGCAAATCAAAACCCTCCTTCAACCTTTGATGTTGTATCTCTTTTAATTGGTGTAAATGATCAGTACCAGGGAATGGATACCAGTGGTTATACATTACGCTTCACACAATTGCTGGAAAAAGCCATTCAGTTAGCCGGTGGAAAAAAATCAAACGTGTTTGTATTATCCATTCCGGATTACAGCGCCACACCATTTGTAGCATCTGCTAATAAATCAAAAGTCAGCATGGAAATAGATTGGTTTAATGCCATTAATAAGCGGATCACCGCATTCTTCAACGTAAGTTATACAGATATCACACCTTCAACCAGGGAGGCAACTACAAATGCTGCACTTATTGCAAATGATAACCTGCATCCATCAGGACTTGAATATAAAAAATGGGCGGAAATGCTGGCTCCTAAAATGAAAACTGTTCTGCAATAAGTAATAAATAAACTGTTTATCCTGTTTTGAAATATATTAAAAATAGCTACCCATATAAATCATAATGAAATGGGAAAAAATTTGCAAAGATTCATTGATGCACAGGAAAATGATTACGACATTGCATTAGGAGAAATTGAGCATGGCAGAAAACGAAGTCATTGGATGTGGTATATTTTTCCGCAGGTACAAGGATTAGGTTATAGCGAGACTTCAAAATTTTATTCCATAAAAAATATAGATGAAGCGGATGAATACTTAAAACATCCTGTCCTGGGTGAAAGGTTGATACGTATTTGCAATGCATTGATAAAAAACCCAGGGAATGATGCAAATAAAATTTTTGGCAGCCCGGATGACATGAAACTAAAATCATCTATGACCTTGTTTGCGGAATTACCTGGTACCGATCCTGTTTTTCAATTGGTGTTAGATCAATTTTTTAATGGGGAAAAAGACAGCCAAACGATTCAAGTTTTGACTGGCCAAAAAGGATGATTTTTCTTCCCCGACGGAATCTTCATCTTATGTTTTTTCCAAAACTGTCTTAATTTAAAGTCCCAGAAACCCGCCGTAAGAAAAAATGTAAAATGTAAAAAGTAAGCTTTAAAAATAATTAAACATTCCAATCACTTTAAACTTATTTTTTGTGGCGAACAAAGAATATAATGCTTCCCGTGCCGAGGCATTTTCAGGTTCATTAATTGACATTTTAAATAAAAGCTCCCTGGCATTGGCCGAAAACTTTATTGGGAAATGCCTGTTTTTTTTATTTAACCAACAGGATAATTTTGATAACAATCTCACTACTTTCCAGGTGAATAAATAAATTTTTAAATTTTATCTCCTTCCTAAATCGCTGTCTAAAAACCTCTAAGTATAAACCCCTAATTCACCTTGTCAATCTTAATTGGACTACCTTACGTCGCATTTCTAAATAAAACCCCACTCCCATGAACAAAGGCGGCCCTATAATAATAATAGAAGACGATTCAGATGACCAGGAAATTTTAACCGATATTTTTAAAGAACTTGATTACAAAAATGAAATTGTTTTTTTTAAAGATGGTGAATTAGCGCTTGATTACTTAATCAATACAGCCATCGAGCCATTTATCATTTTTTCAGATATTAATATGCCCCGGTTGAATGGTGTTGAATTAAGAGAAAAAGTCCATAACAATGAAGACTTAAGATTAAAATCCATTCCTTATTTATTTTTCACCACAAGTGCGGAACAAAAACATGTGGTGGATGCCTATTCCAAATCAATCCAGGGATTTTTTATTAAACCTACCAGTTATGATAAACTTAGAAAAAATATCAAAATAATTGTTGAATATTGGCAGGAATGTGTTTCACCCAATTATACTAAATAAAATAATACATTGTTTTTTAATTGCCAACTAACCCGCCATGACAATTGAAGAAGAACTTTTACAATTTGGTTCAGCGTGGGACAAAGCAATGGTCAGTAATAATGCTGATGAAATTGGGAAGTTTATGTCAGATGACTGGATCATTGTTGGTACAGAAGGTGGTATAACTACAAAATCCGATTTTCTTTTAATAATAGAATCTGGCCACCTTACGCATAACCGTATGGATTCGGATGAAACGCATGTGAAAGTATATGGTAAAGCGGCTATTGTTACAAGTCGTGGTACAAGCGCAGGAAAATATAAATAACAACCATTTAATTTTATATGAATGGTCTACCAGCATTTTTATCAGGAAAGATAAAAGTTGGATTTGCGTACATACCATGTTAACTCCTGCAATAAGAGCAGATAATCAATAAACATTTTTATTTTGTAATCACTAAAAAGAGAGATAAAATCTGCTTTTTCATTCATTCATTCAGGGTGAAGATTTACTATCTTGTCTTTTTAAAAAATATATCTTAATAACGTTTCAATACCCGGTTCTTTTAAAATCTCATTGGCAAAACGCAGACAGATGACAAAACAGGCAATTTAATCCCTGCCTCAAATGAAGATGAAACTCATTGAAAAAATAAAATTACAGCTCAGAGCAAATAAGTACAGGAACAAAGATGACCAGGGAGGTATCGCTTACATTCATTCTGTCATAAAAAAGGGTCAGACTGTATTGGATATTGGTGCACATAAAGCAGGTTATTTATACTTTTTACAGAAGCTGGTTGGAGACCAGGGTAAGGTTTATGCATTTGAACCTCAATTAACCCTTTACAGTTACATCAAAAAAATAAAGCGTTTATTAAAATGGGAAAATGTCACCTTAGAACATCTTGCCCTTTCTGATTCAAAAGGTTCGGTAACACTTTTTATCCCCACTAATAAAGTAAGCAAAGCATCAGCACCTGGAGCAACAATTGTTGAGAATAAAATTCATGCAAATAACGGAAAAACTGAAAGGGTATCAACTGACACATTGGACGGATATTGCTCCCATTACCACGTAAAACCTGACTTTTTGAAAATTGATGTTGAAGGCAATGAATTAAAAATTTTTCAGGGGGGCATGTATACTTTAAAAAAATACAAACCTAAAATAATTGTTGAAATAGAAGCTTTTCATGTTGGCCGGGAAAAAGTATTGGAAACCTTTGCTTTTATGAAATCATTGAATTATAAAGGATTTGCAGTTCATGGATTGAATCGTATTGATCTGAACGATTTTAGTTTTGAGAAATACCAGAATACAAATGATATTAAAAACTATTGCAACAACTTTATATTCGAGTAAACGATAGTTTATCACATGATTAATTCATGTTTTGTTTCATTTTCTATTCTTTAATTTCATTATTTTTTATTGTCTGATAATTGAATCCAAACAGGGGCATGATCACTTGTTTTTTCCCAACCCCGGACATGATGGTCAACAACCGCAGATTTGAGTCGCTTTTCCAGATGGGGACTCAACAGGAAATGATCAATCCTTAATCCTGCATTTCTGCCATATGCATTCCGGAAATAATCCCAGAAAGTATATATGATCTCATCAGGGTAGAGTTTTCGAATGGCATCAGTCCAACCTTGTTTGACCAAAGTTTTAAAAGCCTGCCGAACCTCTGGACGGAACAATGCATCATCCTTCCAACGTTCCGGCTTATATACGTCAAGATCTGTTGGCATCACATTATAATCTCCAGCCAAAACCACGGGAACATCTAATGCAAAAAGTTCCGCAGCATGAACGGTTAATCTTTCAAACCATTTCAATTTATATTCGAATTTTGGACCAGGTGCTGGATTTCCATTTGGAAGGTATAGGCAACCGATGATTATGCCATTGACTTTTGCTTCAATATAACGACTGTGACTGTCTTCAGGATCACCGGGAAGCGCCCGTGTAACTTCTTCCATATTCGCCTTACGTGAAAGGATGGCTACGCCATTCCAGCTTTTTTGTCCATGCCATATTGCGTTATATCCGGCATCAAGAATTGCTTTTTCCGGAAATTTTTCCTGTGGAGCCTTTAGTTCCTGCAGGCATACAACATCTGGCGATGTTTCATGAAGCCATCGCAAAAGCACAGGTAGACGGCCGTTAACGCCATTTACATTATAGGTCGCAATTTTCATAATTTATCGATTGTTGAATTCGCGGGGATTTAATAAAAAGCTTTCATTAAAGATAACAAGGCTATTTAATAAATAAATTTTACGGCTATATTTAGGGTGACAGAAACAAACATTCTATACCAAATCCTATTAATGCATTTGGGAGCCGTGAACGTAAAGGAAATTGGTTTTTCAACAGCTTTAACTAACAGTAGTATGCTTTTAATAATTTTTCACCTTAGCATCCTTGCTTTTATAATGTTGGGGAAATATGTTTCAAAAAAAGAATCTGAAAGTGTAATTCTGAAATAATGTATAAAAGAAAAACAAATATATTCTGGCGTAAAAAATTCTTATTTTGAAATAATGATCTGCTTCAGTATCTTGTTAAAACAAATAAGAATTTCCTCCTGGCTGTTTGCCGGAATCGATTCCCACCCCTACGTAACTCAATGACCCTTAACGGCAAACTTTTCACCATAACATATATACAATGGCTGCAGACAACTGGTACAGGAACAAAGTGTGGGATACCGAAATTGAAAAAAATTTTGAATACCGTTTAAAGGATTCAATCGGAACTTTCAATCAGGCGCAATATGTAAGAATTCAAGCCACTTATTTACTGGAAAGCGAAGAGAAGACAACGCAACTTGGCGGGGTAAATTTGATGGAACGCCTTTTAAAAGAGTTTCCGGAAGAAGAATTCAGTTTCATTTTTGCACATGAACAGTTAGGTGATTATTACCTGAGTACCGGTGAATTTCAAAAAGCTGAAAAGCATTTTCGTGTGGTAGCTGATTATTATGAAAATAAAAAATCAAGTATAGGTACAAGTGCAAACGTTGATTTAAAAATTGCAGAAATATTTCTGACAGAAAATAAAACTGAAAAGCTTGAAGATGCATATCGCATTTGCAAAAATTATCCCTTAACTGAGGTGGCATTTAATAACGATAAATTTTATTACGCAGAGTTACTTGCCCAAATATGCAGTAAAATGCATAATACGGAAGAAGCAAAAGAATTTGCAAAAGCAGCCATTGAAATATACAGAACTAAAGAACCAAACTATATCCGTTTCAAATCTGCAGGATTTCCAAAAGCTACAGTTTCACAATTACGGATACTGGAACAAATTGTCAATGAATAATGTAGCGGAAAGAAATTTTCCGGTCAATTCAAAACTCCGATTCATGCCACTTAAACGGTAATTACAATCCTTTCCACATTGTGCTCATCTATTTGCCTGGTTGCTGCCATCAAAAACGATTGCGGCCTACAAAGGCTCTGCGTATTAAAGCCATAATAAGCGTAAAAATTACAGAACCAAGTACGGCCCATATTACAGGAAAAGGCTTGCCTTCAATATTGATTTCGAAAAATCGGGGTAACCCCATTTTGCCGGAAACCCATAAACCAATAAAGGCACCAATAAATCCAACTACTATAGATACCAGGCATCCGCCTAAATCATACCCTGCCAATGATTGTCCAACAGCACCGCAAATGGCAGCAATCAATAAAAGAACCAAAAAACCTATTAGTGTCATAGTTTTACATTTATTTAAAAATAGAATTTATTTAGCTGAATATTTAAAATTTAATAAAAGGAATGGCAACTTTAATAGCTGTATAAAAAATTATTAAAGAAAAGAATACTTCGTTCGATTGTTTTGAACCATCTTAAAATACTATTAGCGGCTGTTCATTTTAACAGGCGCCATAATGATTTAATCTTCATGGACTACTTACAAAAAATCATTGGTGATATAGAAATTCATTCTGTTGAAGGAATTAAAGAATGTTTTGAAAATGGTGTTAATCCTAACGACTATTATAACAATCAACCACTCATAAATGAGTTGATTAGTGAATATGCCAGGACCTCCAGGTTTAAAGATTGCATCAAAACTTTTGTTGATTATGGATTGTCATTCGGCGATCAATTACTTTTATCGGTTTTAACTGATGATGCAGCAGAACTGGAGAATCTCTTAATCAATAACCCTGTAGCTATTGAAAATAAATATTCTCTTCGCTGTGCATATACGCCTTTATACGAAGTGAGCATGCTTCATATTTGCGCTGAATTTAATCACCTCTCATGTGCCGAAGTACTTATTAAACATGGAGCTGATATCAATGATAAGGCGGGAATTGATGAATTTGGTTTCGGAGGACAGACACCCATTTTCCATACGGTTAATCAAAACTCTAATCATTCTTCAGATATGCTGAGTTTCTTAATATCAAAATCGGCTGATATAAAAATCACCATTCCTGGTATCATTTGGGGCAAAGGTTATGACTGGGAGACTTTGATCCCTGCGGTTAACCCGGTTAGTTATACCATGATGGGGCTTTTACCACAAATGCATAGAAATGAAATGGTTATTTCAAGACTGGTGTCCATTTTACTAAAGGCTGCTTATAACATTGATTTTACATCGACCAATATTCCCTGTGCCTATTTAAAAAAATAAAAAACAGGTGAATCTAACACCAACTAAGAGCCCGGATATTCATATCTCTACCAGGTATTCGAAAGAATATAATGTGACTTATCTTTGGTAAGCAAACCGAAACTTCATCCCCGCAAACTCGTTCAACTGTTTATGCAGCCACTAACGATACAGGAAATAAGCAAAGTAAAAGCACTCCATGATTTGCCTGCAGACCATTTGCAATGGTTAATAGATCATGGTGAATACAGTGAATATGAAGAAGGCACTGTCTTAACCAAAACAGGCAAGATGAAAAAGGATTTATTGTTATCGGTAATAATCTCATCAAAGAATCAAAATTTCATACCAGCTGGAAATTGGAACGGCAACCGTATATGCCGGAAGCCAGTGTTCCCGGAGTTTTTGTTTCGGGTGATGTAAGATTTGGTGCGCTTACAGGTATATCGTCCGCCGTTGGTGAAGGTGCAATGGCAACCAAGGTTTGTAAGAAAATACCTGCAGGATGTTTAAATAAATATAAATAGCAGTATACCCATGATTTTGGTAATAAAGATTCGCTAATCCGCCACATCATCAAACTCCCCTATTCTTTTCTTTTATAAAGCTAAATTATCTCTATTTTTAGCCTACCACAATTAACATGCATGGATCATAAAACCAAACACCGGGTTCACACATTATTACACCCGGAACTGGGTAACACTCATTGGGACAGGGCATTGAATGCTTTCATCATCCTGCTAATCCTGTTGAATGTTATTGCAGTAATGCTGGAAACCATACCAGCAATTTATTTACCCAACCAGGCATTTTTCCATTATTTCGATGTTATTTCTGTAGCCATATTTTCAATTGAATATATTTTGCGTGTATGGAGTTGTGTACATGAAGAAAAATATCGCCACCCGCTTTATGGAAGATTACGATACATGGCGTCGCCTGGAGCCATTATAGATTTACTGGCTATACTACCCTTTTATTTACACGTATTTGTTGGCCTGGACTTGAGGATACTACGTATACTTCGGCTTTTCAGGTTTCTTCGTTTGTTCCGTCTCACATCTTATATGAAGGCAACCAAATTAATCGTAAATGTTTTCCGTTCGGTGTACAACCAATTATTATTAAGCCTTGTTCTTGCAATAACCCTGATTATTATTTCATCGAGCCTGGTATACTTTCCGGAACATATTGCGCAACCAGATGTTTTTACCAGTATTCCGGCAACCGTTTGGTGGAGTGTAATAACACTCACTACGGTGGGTTATGGTGATATGATACCCATCACTATTACAGGTAAAATATTCACTGGTGTAATTCTGTTAGCCGGCGTGGCCATGTTTGCCTTACCGGCGGGTATCATTACGGCAGGATTTTTAGAAGAGATAAGAAAGCAAAAAAAGTCGGGCAGACAACAAATCTGTCCTCATTGTCATAAACCTATCGATGTTGAAGAACATGCAAACCATTCATAACTTCTTTCGCTCTCTTCTATCATATACTTTTTCTGCAAGCAATTAAAATGTGGTTTTATTTTAAACATGCGTTTGCATTCATTTTATATTTAATTCTGTATTAAGTTTGAATGGGGTTTTATACAAGGATGTTTTTCTCCTGGATAAGAATAAAGTCTCCTGAATAACATGCTTGAAGAAATATTAAAGAATTTCCCTTTAAACAAAACAAAAGACCGCCGATTAATCGTAACCCCTTTCGGAAGCGGACTGATTAACCGAACCTGGAAAGTTCAGGTAAAAGATGCCAATGAATCTTACATTTTACAAAACATTAATTCCGGTATTTTCAAAAATCCTGCTGACATAGCACAAAATATCCGCAACATTTCAAATTATCTTCAAAAGCATTATCCGGATTATTTATTTATGTCGCCCATAAAAACTATCAGCGGCGAGGAAATGTATAACGACTCCGTTTCAGGTTATTACAGGGTGTTCCCTTTTATACAAAATTCGACTTCCTTTGATACAGCAGAAAGTCCTGTCCTGGCCCGTGAAGCAGCACAGCAGTTTGCCCGTTTTACAAAATTGTTATCCGGCTTTGATTTACAATTAATGAAAATTACCCTACCCCATTTTCATGATCTTGGGTTACGGTACAAACAATTCTTACAGGCTTTGGAGACTGGAAACCCGGAAAGGATAAAACAATCACAGGAACTGGTTACCTGGTTATTGGAACAAAAAAATATTGTAGATACTTATGAATTGATTTTAAAAGAAAATAAAATTAAGACAAGGGTCACTCACCATGATACCAAATGCAGTAATGTTTTGTTTGATGAAAACAATCAGGGGCTATGTGTCATTGATCTTGATACGATAATGCCTGGTTATTTCATTAGTGATGTAGGTGATATTATGCGAACCTATCTCTCCCCTGCCAGTGAAGAAGAAAAAGATTTGTCTAAAATAGAGATCCGCGTTGATTATTTTAAAGCGATTGCAGAAGGTTACTTAAGTGAAATGAAGGATGAACTCAATGAAACAGAGATACAGTATTTTGTATATGCAGGAAAATTTCTCATGTATATGCAGGCTATTCGTTTCCTGACAGATCACCTGAATGATGATATTTATTATGGCGCTAAATACGAAGGCCATAATTATATAAGAGCAAAAAATCAATCTGTCTTACTTCAGAAGTATATGGAGAAAGAAGAATTATTGAACGGCATCATTATAAGTTATGTATGATTACCAACCCTTCCGGCAATAATTTAATTAAGTTCAAAGCTATTCACTGATCATCTTCAATTTTTTTTAAAAAAATCGATCCCTAATGCATTTTTAGTTTTCATCTTCTACGGAAATTAATTGAGCAGCACCTTTATCAAGATATACTGACAATCCAATATGGTTGCGCAAATAACTGGCAGGCAGTTGTTCTGAAATTTCGCCTTCAATAATTTGTTTTACAATGTTTGCCTTATGTGCACCATTTACCACCAACATAATTTCCCTGGCTTCCATTATGGAGGCCACTCCCAATGTAAGACCATGCGAAAGTTTTTGTTCTTTTTTAAAATATTTCTGTCCTACCTGTTGCGTTAAAGGATCAATTTCCGCAATGTGCGACCTTAGCGACATAGATACACCCGGCTCATTCATACCAACATGTCCATTCATACCTAATCCAACAATGGCAACATCAATACCACCATGTTGTTTAATAAATTCTTCAACCATGTTACACTCTTGCTGCATATCAGTTACCCTCCCATCAAAAAAACAAATCCGGTCTTCTTCAATCTGTAATGGATGAAAGAACTGGTTGTTTAAATGAAACCGGCAACTACCTTCATCATCACCATTCATACCAGTCCATTCATCTAATCCAACAAAATACCAGCCGGACACTTCCAGTTGATTTTGTTGAACCATTTCAACGATCACTTTATATAAGCCCGCAGGAGAATCGCCCGAAGCCAAGCAAATGAGTGGATGCTCGATATCTTTAACATATTCAACCAGGTGTGTAACTGCCCGCTTTGATAATGCTTCATAGGTTTCCGATACAAATATTTTCATACTTATTACTTTTCAATATCTAATGTGGAGGAATTCAGCCAGAGATCAATCGGTTTACTAACCTTTGGCGAGAAGGGAAGTTTAATTTTTTTCCCTTGTGCTGCAGAAGCATAGGCTGCATAAATTATCTCCAATACTGCACGCCCGTCTTCACCGGTTACCACTGGTTCTTTATTATTTTGTACACAATCAATAAAATGTTGCAGTTCATGCGGGTAACCCTGGTTAAAAACTTCTTCAAAAACAGTAAAGCTCCAACCAATGGTTGTATCCGCTTTTTCCATCGCATAGTCATAACCTTTCTGGCTGTAAGAAACAGCCGCATTACCCATAAATAAATCGGCATACACTACCCCACCGGTTCCATGCACTTCACTCCTGTCATCCATGCCGCCATGTTTGGCCCAACTATTTTCCGCAACCGCTGTTACGCCATTTTCAAATTCAAGAATTAATACAGAATTGTCTTCACCCAGTGTTCGGTCCTTATGCAATACGGTTGACATACTTGCATATACGCTTTCGACTTTGGCATTTTTCAACATCCACCGAAACCAGGCAATGGCATGGCAACCCATATCCATTAATACACCACCACCTGCAAGATTAACATCATAGAACCAATCCGTATGCGGACCAGAATGTTTTTCCGATTGCTTCAACATGTATATATCACCGATAGCTCCATCATTCACCATTTTTCTAACTCTCTCATATTTTGGCGCAAAACATAATTCTTCGGCATACATCAGTTTTACATTTGCCTTTTTGCATGCTGCAATCATGTCATCTGCTTCTTCTAATGTTACAGCCAATGGTTTTTCAATGATAATATGTCTACCAGCAGCTGCTGCTTTCAAGGTTGCTTCAGCATGCAAAAAATTGGGAATGCATATATCAACAACATCACAACCAGATTCACTGATGATCTTATCCATATCATCATACCAGGTTGGAATATGGTATTTTTCTGCCATTGCTTTTGCCTTGTTGATATCTCTTGCATAAATCGCAACAACTTCGGCATTTGGAACAAACCGATGGTAACTTTCCAAATGAATATCGGTGATGAATCCAGCGCCTAAAATGGCCACTTTTACTTTTTGCATATCTATGAATAAGTGAGGGGAATTATTGATAATAAAGTCAAAAGTAAAAATTTAAAAGTCAAAAACCAGCATACTTTCAAATCAAAATTTAAATGTTAAATTTAAAAAAACGGAAGTAGTATTTTCAGTATTTATTATCTCAATTACCAAATTATATTCTATGCCAGACGATTCATTGCGTGTAAATATTAACGCTAACCGAAATCAGCATAATAGTTTTGATGCCATTGTGATTGGCTCCGGGATCAGCGGTGGCTGGGCGGCAAAAGAACTTTGTGATCATGGGTTAAAAACATTGGTGCTGGAGCGAGGAAGAAATGTTGAACATAATAAAGACTATCCTACCGCTAACAAAAAACCCTGGGAATTTAAACATCGCGGTCAGATGACCAAACAATTTCTGCAGGAAAATCCTTTGATCAGTAAAGCTGGCGGATTTGGTGAAGACACTGCTCATTTTTTCATTAAGGATAAGGACCATCCTTACATACAGGAAAAACCTTTTGATTGGATACGTGGTTACCAGGTTGGTGGAAAGTCATTGACCTGGGGACGTGCATGCCAGCGCTGGAGCCAATACGAATTTACCGGGCCGGCGCGGGATAGCTATGGCATGGAATGGCCAATTAGCTATAACGAAATTGCGCCCTGGTATTCGCATGTGGAAAAATTCATTGGCGTGTGCGGAACAAGAGATGGCATTGATGCCATGCCCGATGGCGAGTTTCTGCCGCCATTTGATTTCAATTGTGCTGAAACAATGATATCAAAAAAAATAAAAGAAAATTATAAGGACCGTCATATGGTTCATGCAAGATGGGCACAACTTACAGAACCACAGGACATTCATATACAACAAGGCAGATCTAAATGCCTGGCAAGAAATCTTTGTATGCGTGGTTGTCCGTTTGGCGGTTATTTCAGTTCGGTGACTTCTACATTACCATGGGCGAAGAAAACAGGCCATCTTACCATCAGGCCATTTTCGGTTGTTCATTCCATTATTTATGATGAACAAAAACAAAAAGCCATTGGTGTAAGGGTGATTGACAGCAATACAAAAGAAGCCACTGATTACTTTGCCCGGATCATTTTTGTCAATGCTTCCGCATTAAACAGTAATCTCATTTTATTGAATTCAACTTCAAATCGATTTCCAAATGGCCTGGGAAATGATAACGGCTTGTTGGGAAAATATGTGGCGTATCATAATTACAGGGCTTCCGTAAATGCGGAAATTGATGGTATGGAAGACAAATACTATTATGGTAAAAATCCTACGGAACCCATCCTGGCCAATTACCGTAACCTGTATAAAAATGATATGAATTATGTTGGCGGCTTTACCACTTTTATGGGCGCCTATCGCGGAGGGATAGACGAAAACTCATTGCCGGAAGCCATAGGCGCCGAATATAAAGATGCGATGTCGGAGCCTGGCAAATGGGGATGCTATATGTATATGCAGGGAGAAACGATCCCCAAGGAAAGCAATCATGTACGACTAAGTAAAGATCAAAAAGATCAATGGGGCATTCCGCTTTTAATCATGTCTGTTGATTATGATGATAATGATGAAAGAATGATCAAAGATTTTTTAACCCAGAGTGCTGAGATGCTGGAAAAAGCCGGTTGCAAAAACATCAACACACATGATAATCATCAACCACCGGGTTTAGATATCCATGAAATGGGTGGTTGCCGGATGGGTAAAGATCCTAAGACATCATTACTGAATAATTTCAACCAGTTGCATCAATGTAAAAATGTTTTTGTTACAGATGGCGCCTGCATGACGAGCACGGGAAATCAAAGTCCTTCCCTGCTATATATGGCATTGACCGCAAGAGCAGCCGGATTTGCAGCTGAAGAAATGAAGAAAGGCAATTTATAACTAACTCCCTCCTGGTTATAGGGCACCCTATATGGCCCGGTTTTTTAGCATTTTTTTTGGTGAATAATAATTACAATTCCAATGATCTAAAATCATTATTATGAAGGCAATATTATTATTTTCAGCATTGGTATTGGTTCTCGGTGCCTGCACCACCACAAAAAATATTAAGGAAACGCCTGCTGGAGATAATGTATTAACACAAAAAGCGGTTGCCGTTTGGGAAGGTAATCTTCCCTGTGCAGATTGTGAAAGTTTAGATTACCAGCTTACATTAAAAGCGGACAAAAGCTTTGATGAAAAATCCCTTTACCGCGGTGAATCATTAAGTGAAGTACATGAAACTGGTACCTGGATAATGAATGATGATTCTGTTATTATTTTAAAACAAGGAGAAACGGTGCTGAAATATTTTTCATTTCATGGTCAACACCTGGAAATGATGGATCTGGAAGGCAAGCCGATTGATTCCGCATTAAATTATCAATTACAAAAGGTGACTATACAGGATATGGTATTATTAACAGAAGGAAGATGGAGATTAATGGAAATGAATGGTGAAAGGATACTGGTTGCTGACACTTCCAAAATTCCTACGTTGGCTTTTGATGTTTCTAACAAAAAAATTCAGGGACGTGGCGGTTGTAACAATTACAGTGGCTCATTTACCATAAAAGCTAACATGATTGAATTTGGTCCGATCATGTCAACTAAAATGGCTTGTACAGATATGATGGAAATTGAAACTGCATTTTTTGGAATGCTTTCTGAAAAAACACTGGAACACCGTGTGGCAGATGGTAAACTTTACCTGGGTGAAGCAATTTCGGGGTTGGTTTTTTCACGTTTGTAATTCATGTACACCAGTGTAATAATATTCTCTTTAACCTGTCAAAAAAAAACTGGTCTTTTTATTGACCAGTTTTTTAAAAGTTTTTTTAGATTACATCTCGGGAGCAGGTGTTGCAGCAAATTGAGCTATATAAACCACTTTACCATCCTTATTCAATTGCCAGATTTCGTGCAAGCGTGTTTTATTTTCTTTTCCTGCAGCATCCGTATATTTTTCAACGCCCCAGATGCATACCCATTCCTCATTTCTATCAAGACTTTTGGTTGAGATCCATGCATCGACTGTGGTCTCAACATTTGTAAGGCTTGAACGGTGTTCTTTAACTGATTTCATTGCAGTTTCCTTGCCAACTAAACGGGTTCCGTTGGCTAATTCAACTACCAGGCTATCCGCAAAATATTCTGCATTCCTTTCAAACATGTTTTCGTCATAATCTTTCCATAGCTCTAAAACCTTTTTTGCATGAGCCTGGTCGCCCATGGCAAATTGAGATGAATAGTTGGCCTTATATGGCATATCCATATTTGCCTTTCCTTCCATTTTCATTTTCCCCTTATCTGTTTTAACCTTCATTTCATCTTTTTTTGCTTTAACCTTATCCTGCGCATAACCAGATAGACAAATGCAGAGCATAGCACTGCCTAGAATTGTGAAAATTAATTTTTTCATGATTACATTTTTTTTAGTAAATAATAATTCAATTACAAGTAGTACGCTATTGCTTGGAGAGGGTGGAATATTTCATATAAGTTACGTTATTTCAGAGTGACCAATGAATATTATTCTATTCTATTTAAATTCTATATTTTTTTTTATACTTTATCATAATGTTGAGCTGCTTAAACGCTATTTCTTTTAATCCAAACACTTACAGAACCGGATGTTACATAAAATTCGCCCCAGCCTTTTTCATTAATGACTACTTCAGCAGGATGTTTTTGTAAAACATCGATGAATGTTTTTCCTGCATAACGCTTCCCTATCTCCATATGCTTACGTCCTTCATCTCCATTTGTTAACAAAACAGCACATCCACTATGTTCATCATCACCTTCACGTGTCCAGCCAATGCAATTGGCATGATCAAAATAATCTCTTTGCATTCCATAAGCATTTTCTTTACGAACTTTTAGCAATACAGGAAGTTCTTCCACTTTATTTAGAAAGATATCGTAGTCATTTCCATCCCTTCCTTTATCGGTATAGTTAGCGCCATGCAGGTCAGGATAAAAAATACAGGGATATCCTTCATTACGTAAAAGAATAAGCGCATAAGCATGCTGTTTAAACCAATGTTCAACCGGCGCCTCCAAAGACTGCAAGGGCTGTGTATCATGGTTATCTACCACCGTAACGGCCTTCTCAGGTAGTGCATTCATAAGTGAATCATCCAGGATGGTCCTCAAATCATATTCATTCCCGCTTTTACTTGCATGGTGTAATGTATGTTGCAGTGCAGAATCGAAAAGACTCATCCGACCTTCTGTTGCATCAATATAACGAAGTAAGCGTTCTAAATTACCAGGCGCCCAGTATTCACCAACAGCAAAAATCTCTTTACCAGTAGATTCTCTTAATTTATCCAGCCATTCATTATAAAATTTAGGAGAGATGTGTTTCACGGCATCCAATCTTACACCATCAAAAGGAATCACATCATGAAACCATTTTGCCCAGCGATTTAATTCTTCCCTTACAGCCGGATTCCTGAATTCAATATCATTAAACATCAGGTAATCATAATTGCCTTTTTCATCATCAATTACCTCTTCCCAATCATCACCCCATTCCTGCAGAATATTATAAATAGCATTTTCTCCGGTGCTGTGATCATAATCCACACCACTGAAACATTGGTGATCCCAAATAAATTCCGAATATTTTCCATTACGACCGGGATAAGTAAACTTAGTGAAGGCTTCAATTTCTATCGGTTCAGAGATCGTTTCATTACGGTCTTCTGAATTTACTTTTACAACGTGAATACACTCTGTTTCATCGCCACCTCCCAGGTGGTTTAAAACAATATCAACGATTACCTGGTGACCGGCATCATGTAATGCTTTTACGGCTTCAATTAACTCCTGCTTTGTACCAAACTTAGTTCGCACAGAACCTTTCTGATCAAATTCTCCCAAATCATACAAATCATAAACATCATATCCTTCACTATCAGGACCCTTTGAACCCTTGGATGCTGGTGGCAGCCAAACAGCTGTAATACCCATTTCTGCTAATCGACCGGCGTTTTCTTTCACTTCTTTCCATAACTGGCCATCAGCTGGCGTGTACCAGTGTGAGTACTGGATCATTGTTCCATTTTGCATCGTGATTTTGTTTGAAATTATTCAACCATTGAGATGAGAAAAATCTGTCGCATAAATTATTATGCCATGTTGAATTTCTGGGAATTGCTTAAATGAATTTCAATATGGCTTTAATAAATTAATGAATGAAAGAATCAGTAGCTACCTAAATTTTTTTTAATTAAATGCCAGCGACTTTGTTTTAACCAATCAGCATAAGACTGATTTTTTGATAATTGGTTTAGGAAACCATGCATAACAGAAATCTCCAATTCCTGCACGTGGAATTGTGCCGGGAAACGAATAATTGGTTCGAAATAAAAGTCATCCGAATTTTGTTCTGATTGAATTTTGGGGACAGGTGTTTTAAATTGAGCTTGGTATAAAACGGAGTTAGCAGGCAGTTGCTCTGTTTGCCAGTTCTGCACTTGCTTTAATTGATAACCTACAATTTGTTGTAAAGTTGGATTCCGTGAAAAATTTTGAGCGTTCAGACTGGCAGCGCTTATCAAACTGATTCCACTGCAAACTAGGAAGGTGATGCGTGGCATATTCTTACATTTAGTTTATTAAGTTACTAAATATTCGGATATTAATAGTGGTCATCAATACTCACATCGAAAAGAAAAAAGGAAAGTTAAGTTGCAGATAAAGGCAAGATTGTCATTAAATAATTCATCTATCTAATTGATTATGACCAATGCTCTAAAGATTTTAGTCATCCTTTCTTAAGTATATGTTTAATAGTTTAATTTAAGGGGCAATATTAAACCGATAAACCTTGCACAATGGACAAGATGGAAAAGGGCCTAGTGAAAAAGGCACTTGCTTTTTTTTATGATTATGTGGAATTACACAATGACTGGTTTGTATTTCACGACTACAGGCAGGTTAGTGAAAGCGTCAGGCTTTGTAAAGAAATTGCACGGGGTGAAGGCCTTGCAAAAGAAGACTATGAATCTGGCCTGGTTGCTTTGATTCTTAGCCATACATATATCAAAGAAGGTGAAGGACAACAGCAAAAACACCTGGAACTTATAGATGAATTTCTGGAACAAAATAAAGTGAGTGATAATGAAAGAAAAATAATCCGGTATTTTGCTGATTTTTATTTACTCAATAAGACTCCGCAGAATACCGTAGAAAATGTTTTGCGAGATGCTAAAGATATTCATCTCGGTTTACCTGATGCACTGGAACGACTTTCACTTTTACGAATAGAGGAAGAAAGAGTTAATAAGAAAACTTATAGTGAGCTTGAATGGCTGTTGCAATGCAAGTATTATTTTATTATGCACAGCTTTGATACACCCTATGCAAATCGTGTTTATGGCAGTACCCGAAATAAGAACTTTATCGAACTGGAAAAACGAATCGATAAATTTAGAGCCGAGGAACAAAAAGATAAAAAGTATAATGAGGAAGGATTTGAAAGTTTATCTGCCAAAGAAAGCCAGGATCTTTTTAGAATTGCTTTCCGGAATTATCTTGACCTGGTGGCGCTGGCTGACCGAAAAGCTGGTTTATTGATACAGGTTAATTCCATATTGGCACCTGTAGTAGTGGCATTTTCTTTGAGGCGAATCGAAACCCATTTTATTTATACCATACCCACTGCATGTGTTTTAATTGGCGCCGTAGTAACTATTTTTTATGGTATCCTGGCCAGTAAACCATTGGAAAAAAATTGGGATGATGATGATCATCATTTGAAAGAACGATTCTTTTTCGGAAGTTTTGACCGGCTGGACCCGGGATTTAAAAAAGTTACCTGGGAAAAATATTCTGATGATATGTATCATTTTTTCAGGGGTGACAAAAAACTGGTTTTTGAAGATCTTATTAAGGAGTCCTATGCAGTACGTAAGGTCCTGTCTAAAAAATTCGGTTATCTAACGATCGCCTATAAAGTATTTTTCGCCGGACTCATGCTTTCAATAGTAGGTTACCTGGCCATAGCTGTATTTGATGAATACCAAAAAATGGGGTTTTAATAAAAATAGATATTGAGGGTATAATTCCTTTTAAACATTATAGGAAATAAATTCAAATTTTTATCCTTATTGTATATATCAAAATCCTGCATCTTTGTACCCTTCATTTTAGTCGTTATGAAAAATATCCTTCTTTTAATAACCATCCTGTTTTTTTCATTAATAATTTTTGCTCAATCAAATCCTTTCAAAATAGCGCTGATCCCCCAACCTGTAAGCATCCATGTTACGGACGGCTCATTCTTATTGCCACAGAATATCGTAATTGGCAGTGACAGCAATGAAGAGGGTGTACAAAAAGTGATCAACCAGTTTAAGGCAATCATAAACACTTCAACTGAGTTAAACATTCTTAATACGGGAACCACAACAACTGTTTCCTTCAACATTCTTAAAATACCAGATGAAACAATAACTTCAGAAGGTTATAAGCTAACAGTGACCAGCAGTGGCATTTCCATTTTTGCTAACCAGCCTGCCGGATTGTTTTACGGTATGCAGACCTTATTACAATTATTTCCCCCGGAAATTCTAAGTAAAAAGAAAGTACACATTGTAAAATGGGAGATCCCATTGGTGGAGATCACAGATTATCCCCGATTTGGATGGCGTGGATTATTGCTTGATGTAGCGCGGCATTTTTTTACAGTCCAGGAAGTCAAGGACTTCATTGACCAAATGGCTGCATATAAATATAACCGCCTCCACCTTCATTTAACGGACGACCAGGGTTGGAGGCTCCAAATTAAAAGTCTGCCCGAATTAACGGAAATAGGCGCCTGGCGTGCAAAACGTGTTGGCCGTTGGGGTGAATGGACCAAACCAGCACCTGATGAGCCCAAAACTTATGGAGGTTATTATACACACGAAGACATCAAAGAATTGGTGGAATATGCAAAACAGCGGCATGTAGAAATACTCCCTGAAATTGATGTTCCCGGGCATAGCATGGCATTACTTGCTTCAATACCAGGGCTAAGTTGTACGCCCGGCACTTACCAGGTAAATGCAGGTGACCGGTTCATGATCTGGGAAGATGGTGGACGATTCTATGGATTGATCGATAATAATTTATGTCCGGCCAATGAAAAAGTTTATGAAGTGCTGGATAAAGTATTTACCGAGGTGGCACAATTATTTCCATTCGCATACATCCATATGGGCGGAGATGAAACCTATAAGGGTTTCTGGGAAAAAAGCGATGCGATAAAACAATTGATGAAAAAAGAAAAGTTGAAAGACATGCACGAAGTGCAAAGCTATTTCGTAAAACGCGTTGGCCGAATCATTGAATCGAAAGACAAAAAAATGATGGGTTGGGATGAGATTTTGGAAGGGGGATTGGCACCCAATGCTGCCGTAATGAGTTGGCGCGGGGAAAAAGGTGGCATTGAGGCAGCAAAGATGAATCACCCGGTGGTAATGACACCTAACAGCCATACCTATGTGGATCTTTACCAGGGAGATCCTGTTGCGGAACCACCAACCTATTCTATGCTTAGGTTAAACCAGTCATATAAATTTGATCCGTTACCCAAAGGAATTGATCAAAAACTCATTCTTGGTGGACAAGCCAACTTATGGAGCGAAAGATTAAATACATTTCGAAGTGCTCAATATATGCTGTGGCCACGGGCATTTGCAGTAGCCGAAAGCGTTTGGAGCCAACCGCAATCAAAAGACTGGAATAGTTTCGTTTCCCGTACCGAAAAGCATTTTGAGCGTTTTGATGTGGCCCAAATTAAATATTCCAGGAGTATGTACGATCCAATATTTACATTTAGCCGCGATGCGGACAGCACCATAATCATTAATTTGAAAACAGAAGTGGAAGGTTTAAATATTCATTATAGTTTTGATGAAACTTTTCCTGATCAATTCTACCCTGCTTATAATGAACCCCTCAGATTGCCCAAAGATGCGGCTAACCTATGGGTGGTTACATATCGGGGTAATCAACAAGTTGGTAAACAGATAAAAATGCCAGTAGAAGAAATGAAGAAGAGAATAAGAAAGTAAGCAATTTAAGACAGTGAGTAAAACAGGTAACAATTTATTAACCTACAAATACTGCGCAACTTTCATTTCTTTGATGTTACGCACCTGAATTTTATGGCATTTTTAATATTCCTGGTAGTTATTCTTTTTTTGTTAGCCATTACAGACCTAATTGTTGGCGTTAGTAACGACGCCGTTAATTTTCTGAATTCAGCCATTGGTAGTAAAGTTGCTCCTTTCCGCACTATTATCATTGTTGCTGCAGTAGGTATCATCCTGGGTTCCGTGTTCTCCAGTGGTATTATGGAAATTGCCCGGAAGGGGATCTTTCATCCGGAGTACTTTACGCTTGAAACCATTATGTGGGTCTTCCTCGCTGTAATGCTTACAGATATTATTTTACTTGATATTTTCAATTCCCTGGGACTTCCTACCTCGACAACGGTTTCAATCATATTCGAGTTATTGGGTGCAGCTATGGTCACTGGTTTTCTTATTTCCATTGATCAGCAAGACCCGGTGAATGAAATGATGAAGTATATCAATGCCGAAAGTGTGATCACGATTATTTCAGGGATATTTCTGTCCATTATTATTGCTTTTACCGTAGGTATCATCATACAATATTTAAGCAGGCTGCTGTTTACATTCAATTACGAGGATAAGCTGAAAAAGTATGGTCCATTATATGCGGGCCTGGGTATTACTGCTATTGTAAATTTTTTATTGATCAAAGGTTTAAAAGGAACAACCCTTGCAAACACGCCGACTATGGAATGGGTAACGAATCATACCCTTATCATCCTGGGCATGTTGTTTGTTTTCGGATATGTTCTTAGTTACCTTTTACAGCGTTACGCCAACCTGAATCCATTAAAGCTGGTGGTTTTAATGGGAACTTTTTCCTTAGCTATGGCTTTTGCAGGAAACGACCTGGTGAATTTTATTGGGGTTCCCATTACAGGTTACCTGGCTTTTGAAAACTGGCAAAACAGCGGCGTAGATGCAGATGCTTTCTACCAGGATTATTTAGCCTCCAATGATGTAATAGTTCCAAATTATATGTTGTTGATTGCAGGCCTTGTAATGGCTGCAACTTTGTGGTTAAGTTCAAAAGCGAAAAAAGTAACGGAAACCGAAGTAAACCTGAGTCACCAGCATGAAGGAGAAGAAAGATTTAAGCCAACGGCAATGTCCCGAAGTATTGTAAAAACCTCCATTCTCCTGGGTAATTTCTTTTCACTTATAGTTCCAGATGCGATTTCCAGAAAATACAAACTTAGTTTTGAAAAAAACAAGATCAGGCAGGCAACGATCATTCATGAAAAAAAGGCATTTGACCTGGTAAGGGCATCTGCAAACCTGATCATAGCAAGTGTTCTGATTGCATGGGCAACGTCTATGAAATTGCCTTTATCTACCACCTATGTTTCATTCATGGTGGCCATGGGTACTTCACTTGCTGATAGGGCATGGGGACGTGAATCTGCTGTATACCGTGTTGCGGGAGTCTTGAGTGTCATTGGCGGCTGGTTCATCACGGCTATTATTGCTTTCGTGGTGGCGGGCCTTTTCGCTTTGATTTTGTATAAGGGTGAAATGATTGGTACGATTATTCTGGTTGGGGTTGTAGCCTTTTATATCATTTTCTCACATATCAGTTTTTCTAAAAAAGAAAAGAAAACACAGGCAAAAGCTAAAAGACTTGAACTTTTACCAGAAGCCGACCTGGATATCTTTGAGTCCAATAAAGACATGGTGACCGATTCGCTGAACGTTATCAATACCCAATACTCTCGGGTGTTAGAAGGATTGAAAAATGAGGATCTTGATGATCTGGAAAAATCATATGCTGATCTGAAAGATTTGGCTGAATATGGTTTTAAATTAAGGGCGCAAAGCATCCGGCAAATTCAAAACCTGAACACCCCAGATAAGAAGGCAGCAGAGTTGCTTTTATACAGTACCGACCTTTTACAGGATATTGCTACTTCCGCACAAAATCTTGGTGAAGAATGTCTTCACTATATCAAAAACCTTCATCGCCAGCCAGATAAAGATTTTATCCGCATTACTGAAGAACTGAAATTTAAAATGAATCGCTTTTTAGTTATCACGACCAATGCTTTACGAAATAAAAACTTCAGCACATTTGATCATATCAAAATCGCAAGGGATGATGTGCGAACTTATATCGATCTTCAACTGGATAGCCAGGTAGCCATGATCCAGGATCAAAAACCAGGCGTTAAAAAATCTGTTTTGCAAACCAGCATTTTACTTCAAAGCAGGGATATACTGGCAGTAACATTCCGTATTTTAAAGATGTACCGCAAATACCTGAAATAACTAATTGGATGGTATGAAATTTTCAGATAAGGATTCATAAAACTTTTCTGAAATGGAAATTTCGCTTGATATAAATCCCCTGCAGGTTTTTATTCAATTCGATTGGAATGCTTTCCTTTTTGGTGAAGAGAAATGGGAATTTATATTTGAAGTGACCATACGGACAATAATAATGTTCAGCATTATCCTGGCATCCCTCCGGTTGCTGGGTAAAAGGGGAATAAAGCAGTTATCTGTTTTTGAATTAGGGGTCATCATTGCTTTGGGTTCTGCAGCCGGAGATCCCATGTTTTATAAAGATGTTGGTGTGGTGTTTGGAATGCTTGTTTTAGCTGTTGTAGTGATTCTTTACAGGCTACTAACATACCTGACAGAGAAAAGTGAAAGACTCGAAAAAATTGTAGAAGGTTCAGCTACTTATATCATAAAAAACGGTGCATTTATTATGAGTGAGATGAAGAAAGAACCACTCTCCTATCAGGAATTTTTTGCCCAGTTAAGGTTGAATAATGTTTCACACCTTGGCCAGGTGAAAATTGCCATTGCAGAAGCAACCGGTGAAATCAGCCTCTTTTTTTACCAGGATGAAGAAGTGAAATTTGGGCTGCCTATTCTTCCGCATTTATACGACAACTTTGTTGAGACAATTAATGAAACAAATATTTATGCCTGTAACTGTTGCGGAACTACCCAATCCATATCTCCCCAGAAAGAATTTCATTGCCCCGAATGCAAAAATAATCATTGGGTGAAGGCGACCAATGAAAAACGCAATAACTAAAATCGCTTATTCATTAACGTTGATTATTTTAGGCAAACTCTCATTTCCAACCCGGTCAGTTGTAGTTATTGCCACCTGGTTTAAAATAACCGTGTTTGTTTCACCACCGCTGTTTTTTTTCAATGAAAAATTTCTATCATTACGGTTTAATATTGTGTAATTCCACCGGTCACCATACCGGTAATAGATAACCGTACGAAAGTTATCATTTTCATTTGCAGGTGTCCAGCTGAAATTAATTTCATCCAGCAATTGCGAGGAACTCACAGATGGAGGTAATGGTCTTATATTATCCAGCCAGGGACTGGCCGGCACCAATGCCTGCTTTTTATAAGGGCCATCCAACAGGATTTTGGATGTTTTAGGATTCAGGGTCAGCGATGAAATACTCCAGTGCACCACACCCTGGCTTCTTGGCAAAATACCCCTTGATATCATTATCTGGTTAAAAGTTTCATCGGCATTTCTATCTGTAGTGTCCCTGCCCACACTAATGCCGGGCCAGAGATGCCGGTTGTGGACATTTTCACTGTTCCACCATCCCAATAGTACAGGGAAACTTTGGGCTGTGCGGTTGATGGGCCAATATAATTGCGGAGTAAAATAATCAATCCAGCCTTTATTTAACCAAAGCCTGGCATCGGCATATAGCTGGTCATACTGGTCAAAGCCTTCAATAGATTCCGGATAGCCGGGACGCCAAATTCCAAATGGGCTAAGGCCAAATTTTACATGCGGCTTTTGTTCTTTAATATTACGGTATATTCTTTCAATCAATACATTTACACTTTCCCTGCGCCAATCACCCCTCGATAATTTTCCACCGCTTTGGAGATAGGCATTCCAACTGTTATTATCCGGAAAATCTTCACCTAAATTATAAGATGGGTAAGGATAAAAATAGTCATCAAAATGAACACCATCAATATCATATCGGTTCACAAGATCCATCACAACATTGGTGGTACGATCCTGAGTTCCCTGTTGCGCGGGATCCATCCACCAATACCCTTCTTTCAACTTCATCACTAACTCAGGATTTGTATGTATAATGGACTGATCACTGATCTCTTTGCCTGAAATATGATGTGCCCGGTAAGGATTTAACCAGACATGCAATTCTATTCCACGATCATGTGCCTCATCCACCCAAAATTGCAGAGGATCGTAATAAGGATCAGGAGCCTTACCCTGCTGCCCTGTTAAAAAGTACGACCAGGGTTCTAATTCACTTGGATAAAGTGCATCGGCCTGGGGCCTCACCTGCAATATGGCAGCATTAAAATGATGCGCCTGAAGAAACTCCAGCAATTCAATCGCTTCTTTTTGTTGATCCGCAGTGGTTAGTCCTGGTTTGGAAGGCCAGTTGATATTTGCAACAGTAGCAATCCAGGCTGCTCTGAATTCCCTATCAGCCCTTACAGGTATCGTGTGGCTGGTTTCAGGTATTACGTACCGGGATGAACTGCAGGATAAAAAAAATAAAACAAGCAATGGTAAAATGCTTCGCATGAAGTGTATATTAAATGATGATATCAGGGTATTAATATAGGCAAAACTATTAACTAACGGTAATCAATACATGAAAAATTATTCGAGCCTCTGTAATAGAAACTTTATCAGCTTGAAAGTTATATTTAAATGAATATAATAACTAACAATTGTCAGGTTTCCGCCTGTAAAGAAGGTTGCTCAATTACCGCGATAGTTCTGTATTTTTACAAAAAAATAAATACATGAATCTTTTTGTTGCCGGTCTTCCATACGATCTTGATGATGCTGAACTGGAAGAAATATTTGAGAAATTCGGAACAGTCACTTCCGCTAAAGTGGCCATGGATAAAGAAACAGGAAAAAGCAGGGGATTTGGCTTTGTAGAGATGCCTGTGGAAGCTGAAGCCAAGGATGCAATAGAGAATCTCAATGATATATCTCTGGGTAAAAAACCGTTGGTAGTAAAAGCTGCCGAAGACAGACAAGGTGGCGGTGGAAGCCGTGGCGGACAAGGTGGTGGCGGGGGTTTTAATCGCGGCGGCCCTCCAAACAGGGGTGGCGGTGGTGGATTTAATCGTGATCGCAATCGTTACTAAGACATTCCTTTTTTAAAATAAATTATAGGATAGAAGTAAAATCTTCTATCCTTTTCGTTTTTATTGATTGAAATGAATGGTTCCCCGATCAGGCACTCGGTTTTTGATGACTTCATTCATTCCCAATTTTTAGGTATGATTTTTTTAGATTTGAAGGGATATTTCCGACATGTTATTGAATGATTTTTGAAAGCAGGAAGATGAAAACAAATATTTCCCTTAGTTTATTTTTACTGATTTTCCTGGCAACCGGTTGTGTTGCTACCCATACGCCCCAGCAAAGGGCAGCCCTAAAACTACAAAGAGGAAAAATCACTGAAGACACGAGTTATCTATATTCGCTACCCTATAAGGAAGGCGAAAAGCACCTTGTGGTTCAGGGATATTTTAGTGTTTTATCTCATAAAAACCGGGCGGCGCTGGATTTTAAAATGAAAGTAGGAACGCCTATTACGGCTGCAAGAAATGGGGTGGTTACCCGGGTAAAACAAGATGGGAAAAAAGGCGGCTGGCGGCGTAAATACAGGAAGGATGGCAATATGGTCATCATTCAACATGATGATGGCACCCGTGCTGGTTATTGGCACCTTCAGCATAATGGGGCTTTGGTTGAAGTTGGTGATACTGTGAAACAGGGACAGGATATTGCATTTAGTGGTAAAACCGGATTAGCCTTATTTCCTCATTTACATTTCCTGGTTTGGAACAACCGCGGTGGACAATGGAAACAGGTGCCAACCAGGTTTAAAACTGCCAAAGGTGAGCGGTATCTGAAACCGTTTAAATATTTCAGGAATCCTGTTTCTGAAAAGGAATACATATCTACCCGTTAAATATTTAACGCAGTATATCTTACAAATCATTACTTAAAATCAAAGCAGGATACCCAATTTGTTCTAATGAATGTATTTAAAAACCCCTCTATTATTACTATTACCTGCCCCAAACGATTGGCTCCATGGCTTGAATGGGAAGTTAAAGAATCAGGATTCGAAATTGAAGACAGTTTCATTACCGGATTACGAATAATGGGAACCGTGAATGATTGTATACGCTTAAACCTGAACCTGCGTTGCGCCAGCCAGGTACTATACAGTCTTAAGTCGTTCAGCGCAGGAAATGCGGATGATATTTACCGGCAGGTTATTGATTTTCCATGGGAAGAAATTATTCCGGAATCCGGTTATTTCAGCATTACCAGCAATGTAAATAATTCAACCATCAATAACAGCATGTTTGCAAACCTGCGCGTTAAAGATGGTATTGTTGACAGGTTAAGAAATAAATATGGAGTACGACCGGAAACAGGATCGCAGCTAACCGGTACGGTAATTCATTTGTTCTGGAAAAATGAAGATGCAGAATTATTTATTGACACAACGGGCGATTCATTAGCACGGCATGGTTATCGGAAAATTCCGGGCCAGGCACCCATGCTGGAAGGTTTGGCGGCAGCAACTATTTTCGCTACAAGATGGGACAAAGTTTCACCTTTTATCAACCCTATGTGTGGCTCTGGGACAGTTGCCATTGAAGCAGCTATGATTGCAACCAACAGGAGACCAGGGCTTTTTCGTACAAACTATGCGTTTATGCATCTTCGTGAGTACGATGAAAATATTTATTTAAAAGAAGACAGTTTGTTGGAAGACCAGATTATTGAAGTGCCTGGGTTGCGCATTATTGCATCCGATTATAGTGAAAAGGCAGTGGGGAATGCTAAGAAGAATGCCGTTGCCGCAGGTGTTTCTAAGTTGATAGAATTCAAAATTTGTGATTTTGCTGAAACAGAGATTCCCGAAACACCAGGTGTGATTTATTTTAATCCGGAATATGGTGAACGCCTGGGTGAAATAAATGAATTGGAACAAACTTATGCTCGAATTGGTGATTTTCTGAAACAGAAATGTGGCGGTTATTATGGTTATGTTTTTACCGGTAACCTGGAATTAGCCAAAAAAATTGGTTTAAAAGCTAAACGCAGAATAGAATTTTATACCAGTACCATTGATTCACGCTTATTGGAATATGAATTGTATGCAGGCACCCGTCAACAATAATTTTTTTAATTTGATGACCAACATCGATTTGATTTGTTATAACCCATAAGTCAATTTTTAAATATTAAAAACTAAATCAATGCGAAATTTCAAATTCTCAGCCTTTCTGGGCGTTATTTTACTTTAGGCGCTTGTACAAATGCCCCGGAAAGTGATAATGCAGAAACCACAGATGCAGTTAATGTAGACGGAACTGTTGCAGGAGAAGCCTATACGGTCATTACAAATGAAAGTAATATTGAGTGGTTTGGCACCAAAGTATCCGGGTATCATGAAGGTGAAATAAAACTGAAGGGTGGTCAATTAATGGTCAATGAAAATAATTTAGTGGGTGGAAACTTTGTCATCGATATGCCTGCGATTGCGGTTACCGGCCCGCAAGGTGTAAATGAGGAAATGAACCAGAAATTACTTGGGCATTTGAAATCACCTGATTTTTTTGAAATTGAAAAACATCCTGAAGCAACTTTTGAAGTTACTTCCGTAACTCCTTTTACCGGAACCGTGCAAGATACCACGGATGCACTCCAGGCATCAATCAGTGAATATAAGGTTACTGATCCTACACATACCGTAAGCGGGACTTAACTATTAAAGGGATCACAAAAAATGTAACTTTTCCGGCTAAAGTAACGGTTACGGATAATACAATTAATGCTATAGCTAAATTCAATGTTGATCGTACCCAGTGGAATGTGGTTTATCCGGGGCAGACAAATGATCTTATACGAAATGAAATTCATTTTGGCATTAAGGTAAAAGCAACAAAGTAAATTTAATACAGTTACAAAAAAACGCCTTTCAAACGAAAGGCATTTTTTTTGTTGACCCTATCCTCACCGAATCAAATATTCACCATTCCTATTCAGGATTTTTTGGAACAACCAGATTTATATGACCTTTCATAATGCATTTTATAAATATTTTTTTCTTCAACCGCTTTCATTTGACGGGCCTTTCTTTTACTCAGTTGTATGGGTAACCCCAGGCTCATTGACCAGCCACTAACGGAAGAACGCAGATCAGTTACAGTTGTTTTGCCACCCTCTTCAATAACCAATGATTGTGTACCTAAGTTGCCAAGTCCTGTAAAATAATTCAGGTTAACGACAAACTTCTGATCCCGGGATTTTCCAAATATAAAATTTGCACCAATGACCAATGCTGTATTATAATCTCCTGCTGAGTACTTATAATGATTAGTGCCATTCTGCATTTCTCTTTCAATGGCATTACTTACACCAGGCACAAAAGCTAGTCCGGCGGAAGGTTGTACTTGCATAAACCATCCATCATTTTTCTTTTGCGGTATTTTACTGACCCTCACTTCTTCAATAACTTTTTCTGAGGGTTTTTTGTATTTGCTTCCACAATGGCCGCGGTTTGAATAACTTGTTTTTATTTCTTTAGATGAACCACAACTTTTTTTAATCACCACGATTTCCTTTTGTTGCACCTCTTTATCCTCTAAGGTTTTTGTTGTACTTGACGATGGCTTATTAAAGAAGATAGGTTTGGTCGTAAAACTATATCCACCGGCTATGCTTAAGCGATAATCTGCATTTGAGGTATTAAATTGATTCATACCGGTAGCAGGATCGCTAAAACGATAATTAATGGCCGAACGATTTGTATTAACACTTATAAAAGGTCCATGTCCTTTCTTAAAGGCATAATCCAATCTCAATAACATTTGCGGAGAAATTACATTATCCAATGCAGAATTGACTTTCTGATCATTGTACTTTAAACAAACCATAGAATTTTCGAAACCGATCATGGGGAGGAAGCGAAGTTGTGCATGACTTGAAAAACCAACCACAACAAGCAAAATACTTAGTAATGTAGTTCTCATATCATTTGGTTTTTAGTGTCTGTTAATTTAAACTTTTTCACTATCCCCAAAAATTAAACTATATGAATGGTATTTTTATATTTAAAAAAAAGAACAAATAAAAAAGTTGTGAGAAAATGCTCATCCTTTCCTTTTATTGCGAGGCTTGCTTAAAGGAGTAGATACCTCAACTGTTTTACTGGAACCTGCCACAAGTTCATTTAATTTTTCAATTTCCGGTGCTGTAAAGTATCTTGTTTTTCCCAACGGTACGTTTCCTATGTTTATATGCATGATGCGTACCCGGGTAAGCGTCTTTACTTCATAACCTAAAAATTCGCACATGCGTCTTATCTGCCTGTTTAATCCCTGTGTTAAAACAATTCTGAATTTGCGATTACCTTCCTGTCTTACAAAACATTTTTTAGTAATGGTGCCAAGAACAGGAATGCCATTTGCCATTTTATATATGAAACCAGCGTCAATGGCTTTATCAACCGACACGATATACTCTTTTTCATGATGGTTGCTGGCACGCAGGATCTTGTTTACGATATCACCATCATTAGTTAAAAATATTAATCCTTCCGAATCTTTATCCAATCTGCCTACCGGGAAAATGCGTTTGGGGAAATTAATATAACTGATGATATTGGTCTTGTCTTTCAGGTCTGTTGTACTTGTAATGCCTGCTGGTTTATTGAATGCAAGGTAAATAGGTTTCTTTTTAGATTTAATCTTCTCCCCGTCTATCGCTATTTTATCACCGGGCAAAACTTTGGTACCGGCTATTGCCAGTTCATCATTGATCGTTACACGATATGCTTCGATCAGTTTATCCGCTTCACGCCTTGAACAAAAACCAGATGCACTGATGTATTTGTTGATGCTGATAGCGTCATCGTTTGAAGCTGGCATGGAATGTTTTTAATGTTTAGATTATTTTATCTCCAAAACAGCAAGTACGGGGAAATGATCGGACGAAAATTTTCCTTGCCAGGTTTGGGACAGCGTCGCATGCTTCAAAACTTTTATACCATTTTTAATAAAAATATAATCGATAGGTTCATTACTGGTTTCTTTGGATTGGAAACCGGTAAATGTACCGGCGGGTCCGTAATGGGGTGTTTCTGAAATAGCTTCTGATTGAATAACGTGTTTTGGGTTATTGATATCCGTTAGTACCAGAATGGGCTCATCTGTAGGTTTTGCATTAAAATCCCCTGTTAATATAACTGGTTGATCTTTTGCTATCTCATTTATTTTTTCCAGTATAAGCCGGGCACTTTCCTTACGTGCAATTTTACCTACATGGTCAAAATGGGTATTAAAATGGTAAAATGTTTTACTGGTTTTTTTGTCCCTGAACTCCGCCCAGGTAACCACACGTTCTATGGCAGCATCCCAGCCTTTGCGGCCTGGTATATTCGTTTCTTCCGCCAGCCAGAAGGTTTCTGTTTTTATTAATGTAAAGCGACTGGAGTCGTAAAAAATTGCAGAATATTCTCCACCCTGTTGTCCATCTGCACGTCCAACACCAGCGAATTTATATCCAGGCAATCGTTGCTGAAGGTCTTCCATTTGTGAGTGCAATGCTTCCTGAACGCCAACCAGGTGAGCATCATGAAATAAAATTTGTGAAGCAACCATATCTTTCCGGTGAGGCCAGGCATTAAGGCTATCACCTGCATGATTTAATCGGATATTAAATGTCATTACATTCAAACTATTTTGGGCATCCATGATCAATACCATGCAAAATGAAATGGTCAGTAATAATAATTTTTTCATCGCTAATATTTTAATGACATATAATTTGCAATCGATAAAAACCAAATCCGGGCCAAATCCGATTAGTTACTTGAATATTTCGTTCAGTAAGCCTGCGAGTCTTACTCCACCAATCAATAATCTTTGGTTCAGGGTGTTCAGATGATCGAAGTTGTACCTGTAACTTAACCTGGGTTCTTTATTTCCAATTTCCCTGTATAATCCCTGTGCAATAAAATAAGATTCAGTAACCCACGTACTTATTGGAGCTTGTTGCCAGGTCTTTAATTGATTGCCTGTTGTAAAATTGATAGCCTGTGCATATTCAGTATAACTTAATTGCTGAAATTCAATCAGGTGCTCATCCCAAACACGATGCAGGTTGGATGGCTGATTAAACCAGGTTAAGCGAATGAGGTTCCCCCCAAGATCTTTGTACTGGCCAACATGCATAGGTTGATGCAGATCTGCAACAAAATGGATCAATAACTTTAAATAAAAAACTATTTTATCATTTGGAAGATCTTCTCTTTTTAATTCATTGGTCAAAAAAATGATCCTGTTATAAACATTGGTACCGGTATCACTTTGCAACTTCAATTCAATTTGTTGGGCTGTCATCCCTGAATCAATATTTACATAATGCCAGTTGTCAATGTATTTATAGGTTGAATCTGATTTAATAAAATCTGCATAATTCGCTGCCATGGCAAGAGATTCATTACCCAAAATTTTTTTGATTGCTTTCCTTGCTTTAACTGATAAATAGCTTTCAGCAACCTGGCCTGTAATCCTGTGGCCCAATACACCCCAGGCAAAACCTTGAATGGGTACATAAAATAAGATAAATGAGAGCACAACAATTTTTACTATTCTTTGAATCATAAAATTTCTTTAGCTAATATTTTAATGGGCAAATATACAATTAGGCAATTTGAAAATTTGACAATTTGACAATGATGATGATACGTTAAAAAAATTGTTGTATAAATGTTTCGGACCAATTAAATATAAAATCTAATACCCCCAAAACGCCTATTCCTTATAACATAAGAATTAACCTGTCAATTAATCAACTATTCATCTTATCAACCAGTTGGAATATTTTTTGTGTAGCTATTGCCCATGGATAAACCAATTAACCAATATGCCTGGTGGCAGAAAGGAATCATTTACCAGGTCTACCCCCGATCGTTCCAGGATAGCAATAATGATGGCATAGGCGATTTGCAGGGCATCATTCAAAGGTTGGATCACCTGCAGTGGCTGGGCATTCCAGCACTGTGGATCTCCCCTATCTATCCCTCTCCTATGGCTGATTTTGGCTATGATATTGCTGATTATACCGGCATTGATCCCATTTTTGGAAATATGGATGATTTTGATGAATTGTTGACAGAACTGCACAACCGGGATATGAAATTGATCCTGGACCTTGTACCAAATCATACCAGCAACCAGCATCCCTGGTTTATTGAATCTAAATCAAGTATTGATAATCCCAAACGTGATTGGTATATATGGCATGATCCATTACCCGATGGATCACCACCGAATAACTGGTTAAGTGTTTTCGGCGGGCCCGCATGGGAATGGGATGAAAATTCAAAGCAATTTTACTATCATGCTTTTTTAAAAGAACAGCCTGATCTAAACTGGCGTAATGAAGAAGTGAAACAGGCCATGATGGATGTAATCCGTTTCTGGTTAAAAAAAGGTGTGGATGGATTTAGGGTTGATGTGATGTGGCATATGATAAAAGACAAACAATTCAGAGATAATCCCGTGAATAAAGATTATGAAAACCATATGGCCGATTATGAAAAATTACTGCCTGTTTATTCCACTGATCAGCCGATGGTGCATGATATTGTGAGGGAAATGCGTGCCGTGCTGGATGAATTTGGGAACCGCTTATTGATCGGTGAAATTTATTTACCAGTACATAAACTGGTTACTTATTATGGACACGAAAATAAAGGAGCCCATCTGCCATTTAATTTTCTTTTACTCGGCTTACCCTGGGATGCATCGGTTATTTCATCTGTGATTGATGAATATGAAGGAGCATTGCCAGAAAACGGCTGGCCCAACTGGGTTCTGGATAACCACGATCAAAGTCGAATAACAAGCCGCGTTGGTTTTATGCAGGCGAAAGTTGCGGTGATCTTATTGCTAACGTTAAGGGGTACCCCAACAATTTATTATGGAGATGAAATAGGGATGCGGGATGTTCCAATTCCTTTTAATGAAGTGATGGATCCACAGGGATTGAATATGCCAGGCAAAAACCTGAGTCGTGATCCGGCCCGTACACCCATGCAATGGGACGATTCATTATATGCAGGTTTCTCCGGCTCCAGGCCATGGTTAAGAATTGATAAATCTTATGCAAGAGAAAATGTGGCCATTCAGAAAAACAAACCATTTTCCATGCTCACGCTTTACCATAAATTGATTGCATTGCGACAGAGCGAACCTACTTTGATGGTAGGAGATTATAAACCGGTATACTCCAATAACCAGATGATTGCATACATCCGCCATGCTGAAGGCAGTTCACGTTTTCTCATTGTATTGAACATGAGCCACAGACCATGTTATTTTAAACCACAACACGAAGTATTTACCGGGCAGGTGGTTGCTGCAACAATTCCGGAATTAGAAGATATGCGCATTGATGGCGATATCAATTTAAGTGGAGATGAAGGGATCATCATTAAACTGGATAACTAAACTTAAAATTATTTCATGACAGGGGCATTAATGCAGGAAGAAAACAAATGCCAGTTTCGGGTATGGGCACCGGAAAAGGAATCCATGATGTTGCATATTGTTCATCCTGTGGATATGCTGGTGGATATGCAAAAAGATAAACAAGGATATTTTAGTGTAACCATCAACGATATAAAAGCAGGAACCCGTTATTTTTTTCAACCAGAACCTGGAAAAGATCTGCCAGATGTAGCTTCCCAATTTCAACCGGAAGGCGTGTTTGGTCCTTCAGAAGTGGTAGATCACCAATCTTTTAAATGGCAGGATAAAGAGTGGAAAGGAATGCCGATAAAAGATATGATCATGTATGAAATTCATGTCGGCACTTTTACAGAAGAAGGAACATTTGAAGCCATCATTCCATTACTGGACGACCTGGTGGAAACCGGTATCAACGCTCTTGAATTAATGCCCGTTGCTCAATTTCCCGGGGTTAGAAACTGGGGCTATGATGGTGTTTTCCCTTTTGCAATACAGCATTCTTATGGTGGTCCTGCAGGTTTAAAAAATCTGGTGGATGCCTGTCATGCAAAAGGTATTGCGGTTTTCTTGGATGTAGTCTATAATCATATTGGTCCTGAAGGAAATCATTTTAATGAATTTGCTCCTTATTTTACCGATCACTATCATACACCATGGGGAGATGCTGTTAATTTTGATGGCGCATACAGTGACGGTGTCCGAAATTATTTTTCGGATAATGCCATTTATTGGTTTGAGTATTTTCATTTTGATGGATTAAGGCTCGATGCCATTCACTCAATCTTTGATAATGGTGCCGTTCATTTTTGGGATTTTGTAAATAATAAAGTCAATGGATTAGAATTAAAATTGGGCAGGCATTTATACCTGATAGCCGAGAGTGATCTGAACGATACCAAAGTGATCCGGTCCCCGGAGGTAGGTGGTTATGGTTTCGATGCACAATGGCTGGACGATTTTCACCATTCCGCCTATGTACAGATTGATGAAAACGGAAAGGATCGTTATAAAGATTTCAGGCGTTTGGATCAATTAGCAAAAGCTTTTACCGATGGCTTTGTACACAGTGGCGAATATGTTGAATTCAGAAAAAGAAAACACGGTTCGTCTTCAGCCGGTATCAGCGGAAAAAAATTTGTGGTCTTTAATCAAAATCATGACCAGGTAGGTAACCGCGAAAAAGGTGAGCGTTTAAGCATACTCGTTAATGCAGAGCGATTGAAACTGGCGGCGGGGACATTATTGTTATCACCCTATATTCCCCTGCTATTTATGGGTGAAGAATATGGTGAAGATCAACCTTTCTTTTATTTTGTAAATCATGCTGACCCTGACCTGGTGAACGCAGTAAGAGAAGGAAGGAAAAATGAATTTAAAGATTTCAACTGGGCAGCCGACCCACCGGATCCGCAAGCGGAAAAAACATTTATTGACAGTAAACTTCAATGGCAAAAAAGAAATAAAGGAAGTTACGGCATTATACATGCGTGGTATAAAGCATTGATCCAAATGCGTAAGCTGCCTGCATTGCAAACTTTTAAAAAGAATAACATCCGCGTTTATGTTTTAGAAAATAAAGGTTTGGTTTTACACCGCCGAAGCGAGGATGAATCGCAATATATTCTTTGTTTCTTAAATTTTTCCAGTGGTGCCATCAGTTATACATTGCCCGGCAGTGCTGAAAGTTGGACAACCCTACTCGATTCAAATGATTCAAAATGGCAAACCAGGGATCATAAAAAATTTGAAGCACATTCCATTTCCGAAAAAGGTAAATTAGTTATACCTCCTTTAAGTGTTATCGTATTGGAGGCAATAGATCAAATAATGTAAACCGGAATGAGCTACTTTATACAAATATTTTTATTATTTATTTAAAAATCACAGGAAAATTTATGACATCAACAAAAGCATGGGCAGCGCAGGATGCATCGACCCCGCTCACCCCTTATAGTTTTGAACGCAGGGCTTTAAATGCAGATGATGTGCAGATTGAAATATTATTTTGTGGCGTATGTCATTCAGATATTCACCAGGTAAGAAATGAATGGGGTAATTCCATTTATCCCATGGTACCCGGTCATGAAATTGTTGGACGTGTAACCAGTGTTGGGAACAAAGTAACCAATTTTAAAATCGGCGACCTGGCTGGTGTTGGTTGTTTTGTTGACAGTTGCGGAACCTGTCCCAGTTGCAGCGAAGGATTGGAACAATATTGTGAATCCGGAGTGATAGGCAGTTATAACTCTAAGGAAAAAGATGGAACACCAACTATGGGTGGCTACAGTGATAAAGTGATTTGCAAGGAAAGTTTTGTTTTAAAGATCGCTGATCATTTAGACCTTTCAAGGGTTGCACCATTGCTTTGCGCCGGCATCACTACCTATTCTCCATTACGCCAATGGAATGTAAAAAAAGGCGATAAAGTAGGTGTTATTGGTTTAGGTGGTTTGGGTCATATGGCGGTAAAACTGGCCGTAGCAATGGGTGCCGAAGTCACGGTTTTAAGCACTTCAAAGTCTAAAGAAGAGGATGCATTAAATTTGGGGGCTCACCGGTTTACTGTTACCAAAGATCCAGAACATTTAAAAGAACACCGCAGCTACTTCAACCTGCTGATCAATACTGTGAGTGCCAAACATGATCTGAATCTTTATCTATCGTTGCTGAAGGTGGATGGTACGATGGTTTTACTAGGTGTCCCACCGGAAGCACCGGAAATCAGTGTATTCAATTTAATTTCCAGGCGCAGGCGTCTAGCTGGCTCGCTGGTAGGTGGTATTGCAGAAACTCAGGAAATGCTTGATTTCTGCGCCGAACACAATGTGATGGCTGATGTGGAAGTGATCCCTATCAATTACATCAATAAAGCATATGAAAGAATGATGAAGAACGATGTTCACTACCGGTTTGTAATTGATATGGCTACATTATAATTAAATATACGTTGGCAGGATTTTTTATATTCCCATTATAAAATATTATGCTAAAAAACTCCTGGCTTCTTTTGTTTATAATTTTAGGGTTATTTACAGCATGTAGCAGTTCCAAGGAAATGAATGGGGTGCCAACTCAAAAATCTGTTTACGATGGTAATTGGACTATCACTGATATTACGGCAAACGTTCCTGAAGGAATCAAAATATTTAATCTTTTTGATGAAGCACCACATACAGATTTCCTGAACAGTATTTGGATCCTGCAAGGAAATGGAAATGGTCACTTTGAATTAAAGAACGGTAACCGCCAGGATATATACTGGTCCCTGTTTAAGAATGACACCTTGACTATGTTGCAATTTAAAAAACTGGAAGCGGGGGAAAAGGCAAGGGACATTGAAACGGGTTATCGTCTTGAGATAAAAGAAAAACTATCCAACAGCTTTATTTTACAAATGCCCGTTCCCGTTAGTACCCAGGCAGATGGAAATATCCGGTTAACATTTACCAAGACGTAGCATATTTTATTAAAGTTTATGATTTCGTGTTAGTTTAACCCAAACAACTAACATGAAATTTTTTTTCATCCCAATCCACTCAAATCTATGCCACCAACCTGGGGTGCTCCATCACCTTTTTCTTTTCCACCTGTCAGGTTAGCGATTTGAGCTTTTATCATGGGATATTTTTCCCCAATATAATCAGTTATCACCTGAACGGCTATTTTAGCCTGGTCCTCGTTTAATCCAACTTTGCTTGTTAATTGACTGATAAGTTCCTGCATAATTTATGGTTTTAACTTATAAACTACAAAAATTATGCAATGAATAGATCATTGATATAAAATCAATACATCGGTTTTAATTGTTGATATCATTTCAAGAATGCCATGGCATAAATGTTGAAGACATATGTGAAAAATGTATGTTCCAGACTTTAGTTAATACCCAGAACCAGGCTCTTTGCCATTTATTATTTCATTGCTGTATGAAGGATGGTAATTTCCAGGAAGCAGAATTGAACCAGATATCAGAAAAAATGGTATTACTTGGATTGGATAAAGATCTTGATTTTAAGAAAGAAGTGATTAAATATCAGCAATACCGTCCTATGGTAAATGATGAGAAGGAATACCTGCGGCATATCATAGAACTTATCAGCCCGGTAAATGACCTGGCACTTTTATCCTATTGCACAGAACTAATGGTAAGTGATGGTTTACTGGAAATGACAGAAGAGACGCTGGTGGAAAACATTGCTAATGCACTGCATATAGATGAAACCTCCCGAAAAACAATCACTAAGCTGGCAATGCAGCGAAAAGTGATTGAAACAGGTAAAATTGTTTAATTAATATATCATCTTTACACAAACAGGCTTAAGCACATTAATTCGGTTACCCGTATCCGTCAGCATGCCTGTTTTTTTGTTACGACTGAAGATTACAACCTCATCAGATTCCTGGTTGGCTACCAGCAGATGTTTACCCGATGGGTGAATGAAAAAGTTACGCGGGGTTTTCCCTAGCGTTGATTCTTCATGAATAAATTTTAGTTTGCCTTTTTTATTGATGGAGAAAATACTGATTGAGTTCTGATCACCCCGGTTTGATGCATACAAGTGTTTCCCATCCGGCGACACATGTATATCCGCACTTCCAATCTTCCCTTTAAAACTTTGTGCATGGGTTGAAACCCGTTCAATCAGGTCCAGCGTACCCTCATCATAATCAAATACAGCGACCGTTCCACTCAATTCTTCCATCAAATAAGCTATTGACTTTTTTGGATGAAAAACAAGATGACGGGGACCGCTTCCGGGTTCTGTGGTTATAAATGGAACTGGTGCAGGTTTTAATACGATACCATTGTCAGGATTAAACGCATAACTCATAATTTTATCCATGCCCAGATCAGGAACAAACAGGTAATTACCATCGGGTGAAAAAACAGTTGCATGAACATGAGCCTTCTCCTGACGTTGTTCATTGATGCTTTTGCCTTCATGTTGAATCATTTGTTCAACATTTAATGAACCGTTGCTGTTAACAGAAAATAAGGCAACATTTCCACCACTGTAATTGCCGGCAACAACTTGTAATCCATCGGGGCTAATAGCAACATAACAGGGATCATCTCCCCCGCTTGGTCGCTGGTTGATCAATTTTAATTCACCATTATTTCTATTAAAAGAAAATGCACTGACCATCGGTTGCTTTTCCCCATGCGTTTCATTCACTGCATAAACATACCGTCCATCGGTACTTGCTGCCAGGTAAGAAGGATTTTGTACGCCCTCTGTATTGCTTACCCATGATGCCTTCCCGGTTTTTTCATCAAACCTGTATACATAAATGCCCTTGCTACCAGTCTGCGTGTAGGTTCCGATTAAAATATAATTGCTCTGACCCATAGTAATAATTGAAGAAACAGAAAAAAGCATGCACAATATTAAACGCATAGCATAAGTTATTTTGCAATTTACTTGATTTTTCATATCCCTGGAAAGTTGAAAACTTTGCCCACTTGCCGATTACATTTAACAGGAATCATTTACAAAAAAATTATAGGTAATAACATCATTCATTAAACAGTACCATTTCACTTCCAATTTATTTTTTAAAAAAAGAAACCGATTGGTTATTTAACAGGCCCTAATAAATCTACTAATATGCTTAGCATTACTTTTACCAACGTACTTTATCTTTAAAAAGCAATTAAATATTGAAGTTGTGCATGGATGCTTAATTGAAACTTTTCCGTTTATGACTATAAGCCTCTAACTATCTCGATTGACCGAAATTGTTCACTTTATGCTTCTTTTACCAATTTAAACTGTACCTTCGCAGCATTCATATACTCTCTCTAAGCAGACCCGGGATTCCCAAATGCTTCACCTGGTCATTTAATGAGCAGGATATTCAATCAATCTTTACATACAATTTGGAAGATTGTAATTCATTTAATTTAATTTTTATACGCATTGTTATTCGAAGACTTACAATTGATTGAGCCGCTTTTAAAAGCCCTCAAATCAGAAGGATATACACATCCTACGCCCATCCAGCAGCAAGCCATTCCGTTAGTTTTAAACCGTAAAGACCTTTTAGGTTGTGCCCAGACGGGTACCGGCAAAACGGCAGCATTCGCATTGCCCATTTTACAAATCCTGCACCAGGAAAAATCATTGCAGCGTGGTCCGCACCAGATTAAAGCGTTGGTTTTAACACCAACCCGTGAACTGGCTATCCAAATTGAAGAAAGTTTTAAAGCCTATGGCAAAAACCTCGGTCTGAAACATCTCGTGGTCTTTGGTGGTGTATCGCAGGTACCACAGGTTAATGCATTACGCAATGGGGTTGATATTTTAATCGCTACACCAGGTCGTCTACTCGACCTGATGAACCAGCGCTATATCACCCTTCAACATATTAATATGTTTGTACTGGATGAAGCTGACCGCATGCTGGACATGGGTTTTATTCACGACATCAAAAAAGTGATCGCAAAATTGCCGGCGAAAAGACAAACATTGTTTTTCTCTGCTACCATGCCACCTGAAATTGCAAAATTATCCTCCAGTATTTTAAATAACCCATCAAGGGTAGAAGTAACTCCTGTTTCATCCACCGTTGAAAAAATTGAACAAGGCATTTTTCATGTCGGAAAAAATGATAAGCCCGCTCTTTTATTACATGTATTGGATGATGAAGCCATTAAATCGGTTTTGATATTTACCCGTACCAAACATGGTGCGGATAAAGTAGTAAAACACCTGAACCGGTCAAACATACAGGCGGAAGCTATTCACGGCAATAAATCTCAGAATGCCCGGCAACGGGCTTTGACAATGTTCAAAAACGGGCAATTGAAAGTTTTGGTTGCAACGGATATTGCAGCAAGAGGCATTGATGTTGATGACTTGTCGCTGGTTATCAATTTTGAGTTGCCCAATGTACCCGAAACCTATGTACACCGGATTGGTCGTACCGGACGTGCTGGTGCTAGCGGCGTAGCCTTATCTTTTTGTGACGCAGAGGAAAAAGCATTTTTAAAAGATATTCAGAAACTGATTGCACGCAACCTGCCGGTTATTGTGGATCATCCTTATCATTTATCACCTTCGAGCAAACCAGTTGTAAATACCAATTCAGGGATGCGCAAACCGGCGGCCCATCAATCTTACAGAACAGAAAGAAGATGGACACCGAACCGCAGGGTGAACAGCTAAATAATTCAAAATTAAAAAGTCAAAATTAAAAAACTGCATGTTTTAGGTTTTGCATTTTAAATTTTACATTTTTCATTAAATAACTCCGGTTTTAAATACCCATCAATGAAAATTAATTGGATTGTGTGCATAATGATAAGCATACTTTTTTCATGTAATGACAATTCGGTCGTAACAAAAGAAGCTGAAACTACGCATGTTGAACAGGACACTGAATTTAAAAAAGACACCATTCAAACTATAGCTGATGCTTCTACCATTATGGCAAGGCCTCAGGTCCCCATTCTTTGTTATCACGATATCAGGCCAATAAAAGCAAATGCCAGTGCCAATGCTAAAGTTTATACTGTTACCCCGGAAGCTTTTGCGGAACAAATGAAAACATTATCCGATAGCGGATATCAAACCATATTGCCAGGCGATCTGTATAATTATCTTGCCTTTGGGAAATCCTTACCCCCAAAACCCATCATGCTGACTTTTGACGATACCGATCTGGATCAGTTTGAAATTGGAGCGGCAGAAATGAGAAAATATAATTTTAAGGGTGTTTATTTTATCATGACGATATCTATTGGACGTAACCGTTATATGAGCCGGGAACAGATCAAACAATTATCAGATGAAGGCCATGCTATTGAAGGACATACCTGGGACCATCATAGAGTCACTAAATACAGCCCTGAAGACTGGGATAAACAAGTAACAAGTGCTCACGAAACCATTGAAAACATCAGCGGGAAGAAAGTAGAATATTTCGCTTATCCATTCGGGTTATGGAACCAAGAAGCTTTTGTTCCATTAAAAGAAAGAGATATTAAAATGGCTTTTCAGCTCTCCACCAAAAGAGACAGCACGGAACCACTTTATACCGTTCGCAGGATGATCGTTTCCGGCAACTGGAGTACACAAGGCGTGTTGCAATCGATGAAAGCAACATTCAAAAATTAGGAAATTATAAAGGCAAATTAAATTTGGACCGCCGTGCCGCTGGCCACTACCATAAGCATACTGCCGCCACTTCCTACGGTTTCAAAATCAAGATCAATGGCCACAACGGCATTAGCACCCATAAGCACTGCTTTTTGTTCCAGTTCTTTTAAGGCGTTCAGTCGGGCTTCTTCTATTACTTTTTCATATGTACCACTGCGGCCACCCACAATATCCCGAATGCCCGCAAAAATATCTTTGAATATATTGGCGCCAATAATTGTTTCAGCAGTGACTATTCCCAGGTAATTTCTAATTGGTCTGCCCTCTATGGCGTTGGTTGTAGTAAGTAACATGTTCTTTAATTTTTTATGAAGTTAACAGATGTTTGCAGAGTAAAATACGCAGTTTCATTCACCCCAATAATTGAAATGAAAATGCCACCTATCTGGTGGCCATAAAAATTTATTGCAGAATAAAATTTACCTATAAACATATCAACTATTCAACTAAACCCCTATCCATTTAAAAGAATATTGCTTTTCGGGGATTTTAATTCGTTCTGCTATCCTACGCAACCTGCCTGGGAGTGCCATTAAATAGTCACGTGCTTTTTCCGCATTATCTGTCAACCCATTTACTTTATCAATGCTCCATTCCTTTAATAAAGATTCCAGGATTTCTATATAATCGAAGGTGGTATAAACATTTGTTCGTTGTGCAGCATCCGAAAAATGAGCAAACAATTCACCCTGGGGCTGACCGGATTCACGCAACAAATGCGCGGGCATCACGATCTTCTTCTTCATCATATCATCAAATGCAAGCATGATCTCGCTGGCATCCATTTCGAAAATCATTTTTATAAAATGAGAATATGCACTCGCATGCCTGGCTTCATCAGCAGCAATTACGCCACAGATTTTAGCTAATCGGGCATTACCGGTTTTTTTTGCACCTGAAGCTACCCGGCGATGTGAAATATTGGTAGCCAGTTCCTGGAAACTGGTATATACAAAGTTCCTGTAAGGGTCACGGCCAGTTCCAATGTCAAATCCATCGGCCAGCAAATATTGCGTGGAAATCTCCATCTGGCGCATATCTACCCTACCGGATAAATACAAATATTTATTAAGCAAGTCACCATGCCGGTTTTCTTCTGCCGTCCAAGCCCTTACCCATTTTGACCATCCATTCCGGCTGTACTGATCAATTCCTTCTACATCCATCAACCATGATTCGTATGTAGGTAAAGCTTCTTCGGTAATGGTATCACCAATCAAAACCGCCCACAGGTCATAATTCATTTCCCTGGCCAGGCCCTGAATTTCCCTTACTTCTTCAAAAAAATTCTCGTCTTTAGAATCAGGTAAGAGGTCCGAAGGTTGCCAGTTTTCTTCTATTGAACGCAGGTATTTTTCCATCAAATTATCCATTGATGGTTCCAACGCCTTCATTACTTCTAATCTCGTATTAGGTATAATCATCTGTTTTTTCTGATTGATTTGATGCCTAGATGAAATTTCCAATTAATAATTCTCTGAAAATTGGTATTCATTGTCATGGTGCTTTTAAAAATTTATTTACTTGTTTTAATAATATATAAGCAAATGTAATACCCAATCAGGTAAAATTATTCAACACCGCCTGATTGATAACCAACAAACTGAGGAAATAAAAAGTTTATCTGTTTTCAATCTTTTGTCAACCGCCTCATTAATTTTTTAAACTACTGTAAAACTTGTTAAAGAATTCGCCATTTATCTTATTGTACTTGCGTTAAAGAAGCGTTTCTTTATTTTTACAACAATAACACGAAAATCCTGAAAAAATTCCTGAATATACTGGCCCGCATTGTTTTATTTCTGTTACTCGCAATAATAGCCATAGGCATTTTTGTTCAAACACCTACCGGTCAGAATTGGGTGGTTAAACAGGTAACAAAAAAACTTTCCCGTGACCTGGAAACCCAGATAAGCATTAAACAGGTAGGTTTTAGTTTTTTTGACAAAATGAATTTGCAAGGTGTATTGATCCGCGATCAGCAGCAGGATACTTTGCTATACGCAGGCAGGATCAGAGTGAACATCACGGATTGGTTTTTTCTGAAAAACAGGATTGAACTCAAATACCTGGGACTGGAAAACGCTATTGTTAAACTACATAGAACCGACTCAGTTTGGAATTACCGGTTTATCCAGGATTACTTTATACCCACTACAGCCAGCCAAAAAAAGAAATCGGGTATTGATTTCAACCTCAAAAATGTTGATCTTAAAAATGTTGTGTTTGTACAGAAAGATGCATGGAACGGGAAAAATATGATGTTCAGCGTTGGAATACTTAGACTAGACACCAAAGAAGGTGATTTTGCCAAACGCATTGTACAGGTCAATAGTTTATACCTGAAAGATCCTATTGTCGCATTTTTCAATTACCCTAAAAAAAATCCAATATCGAAAGCCATCATTGATGAAACTGATCCCCTCCCTGTTAATATAGATTCACTTTTACAATGGAACCCTGCCGGTTGGGTTATTAATGTGGCAGAAATGAATATAGAAAACGGCCATTTTAAAAATGACAATGGTAATAGTGAACCGCTTTCACATTTTGATGGCAAACATGTATCGATAAGTAATATTAATGGCCAAATCAATTCCCTTCATTGGCGGAATGACACTATAACGGCATTGGTTAAATTGAACGCGAAGGAACGAAGTGGATTAAACATCCGCAACTTTGAAACTAATTTAAGGGTACATCCTGAAGCCCTGGAATTTAATAGCCTCCTTCTCGAGACTAATAATAGTGTTATTAAAGATCATTTGGTTTTGCGTTTTGACGATTTTGCTGATATGAACAATTTTATCAGCAATGTAAAAATGGAAGCTCGTTTACGAGGATCAGAACTCGATAGTGATGATATTGCTTTTTTTGCACCCCAGATAAAAAGCTGGAACCGTAAAATCAGGATATCAGGTGATGTACGGGGTTCCGTTAGTGATCTGAAACTGGAAGATCTGGTTATCCAGGCTGGAGGAAGCACTTATTTTGCAGGTAATGCAAGTTTGTTCGGATTGCCAGATATTGATCTGACTTTCATAGATCTCAGAGCGGATGATTTCAGAACCACCTATGCAGATGCCCTTACATATTTTCCCGATCTAAGGCGTGTTTCTCAACCGGCTTTGCATAAATTAAAATATATCCGTTTTAATGGAAGCTTTACAGGCTTTATCCGCGACTTTGTAACATATGGCACTATAGAAACAGCATTAGGTACCGTTTCAAGTGATCTTAATATGAAATTACCAAATGGAGCAACCCCGGTATACTCAGGAACCATTGCCACACAAAACTTTCAGTTGGGCACTTTTTTGGAAAATAATATGATTGGAAATATTGCTTTTGAAGGAGATTTAAGAGGACGTGGTTTTCAATGGAATTCCTTAATGGTTGATATTGATGGGAAAATAAAACATTTTGAATTTAATGATTACCGTTACCGAAATATTATAACAAAGGGAAAGTTGAATAAGCAGTTATTTGATGGATATTTCCAGATCAATGATTCAAATGCGGTAATGACTTTGAATGGGATTGTAGACCTGAATGGACAAACACCAAAATTTAATTTTTTGGCTGATGTTGAAGAGTTGAATTTGCAACCTTTGAAATTAACCAATGACAATCTTTCATTCAATGGAAAATTTAACCTCAATTTCACCGGAAGTAATATTGATAATTTTTCAGGTGTTGCCCGCATCAGTGATGGTTCTTTATTAAAAGATGGAATTCCCCTCTCTTTTGATTCCCTTTACCTGGCTTCTTCCTATGAAGGTGGAATAAAAACGCTAAGGGCAATTTCTAATGAATTTGATGCTACGGTTACCGGGGATTTTTTACTACAGGAATTACCCCAAACAGTTACATTGTTTCTAAATAAATATTATCCTGCATATATCCGGCAACCTGCTATCAGGCCAGGACCACAGGCTTTCAGCTTTGATATCAAAACCGGGTTGGTTGAAGAATATATTCAATTGATTAATAAAAATCTTACCGGTTTTAATAATAGTCATATCAGGGGTTCTTTAAACACTTCCAATAATCAATTGACTTTGGAAGCGGATATCCCCCGCTTTGCTTTCCAGAAATATGTATTTAATAATGCCCGGATAAAAGCTTCAGGCGACCTGGAAAAGTTAACATTGATTGGCGACCTTGATAATGTAATAATTGCCGACAGTCTAAACCTGCCACAAACCCATTTTGAGGTAGTAGCTCAAAATGATATCAGTAACATAATTATTGCAACAAGTGCCAACCAGGGCATCAATGATGCCAGGGTGGCTGCACAAGTTCAAACGTTCAGCGATGGTGTTAAGATAACTTTTCAACCCACCACTTTTGTATTGAATGGGAAGACCTGGACCATCCATGAAAATGGTGTATTGCAATTCAGGACAAGCAGTGTAGCAACAGGTGAACTTTTATTAACTGAAAGCAACCAGGAAATTAGAATCAATACCGTACCATCAGATATAGGAGACTGGAATGACCTGCAGGTAAAAATTACCAAATTAAATTTAGGTGATCTTTCTCCTTTTTTGTTAAAGAAAAACAGGTTAGAAGGTCTTATTTCCGGAAATATTTTTGTGGAGGATCCTGCTGGCAGAATGAGTATTGAAGGCGATGTTTTAACAGACCAGTTAAGATTAGATGATGACTCTATCGGACAAGTACAGGCGAATATTTCATATAACAATACCACCGGCGAATTGAAAGGTCGTGGGTACAACCTAGATCCTAACCATAAAATTAATTTTGATCTTAATCTTTTTTTCAAAGACAGCCTGCGGTTTAAAGATAATCGCATCACCGCAAACCTTCAATCCTTTCAATTAAATATTCTGGAAAGGTTCCTGGGTGATCTGTTTTCTGATATACAAGGCTATGTAACCGGTAACCTGGCCGTAACAGGACCATTTAATGAACTAACGTTTACAGGTAAGGGAAGATTAGAGGATGCTGGTTTACGCGTAAATTTTTCACAAGTATATTATAAATTAGATGATGCGGATATTGAATTAAAACCTACGGAAGTGAACCTGGGGACATTGAAAATGACGGACAGGTTTGGAAAGACAGCAACCTTAAACGGCTCCATACAGCATAATTCATGGAAAAATATGTTTTTTGATATCACCGCCCGGGTAGATAATCAACCCATGGAATTATTAAATACTACGGTAAAGAATAATGAACTTTTTTTTGGCAGAGCAAAAGGAACAGGGTCTTTTGCATTAATAGGTCCGCAGGCTGATATGTTTATGAAAATAGATGCTATGGCATCCCAACAGGATAGTTCCTATATCACTATCCGCAGCACCGAAACAAGAGAAAGTGGCAGGGCAGATTTTTTAGTTGAAAGAAAATATGGCCGTGAGATGACGGAAGAAGATGTAAAAACAAATCTGTCAAAGATTACTTATGATGTGGACATGACAGCAAACAACATGGTAAATGTAAAATTCATTTTAGATGATCTTACTGGTGATGAGATTAACGGCCGCGGAGAAGGAAACCTGAATATTAGGGCAGGCACGTTTGAACCCTTAACCATGCGTGGCCGTTTTGATATTGAACAAGGTGATTACACTTTTACCTTTCAATCCTTCTTCAAAAAACCTTTTGTATTAAGGCCCGGCGCCGGAAATTATATTAGCTGGAGTGGTGATCCTCTGGCAGCAACTGTAAGACTTACTGCACAGTACACCGCTGAAGATGTAAGTTTTGCGCCATTGGCTAATTCTTTAGGTTTAAATACAAGTTTATCAAGAGTAAGGGGTGATGTATTTGTTGTGGCTACGCTAACGGAAGATCTGTTCAGGCCGGTCATTGATTTCCGCCTGGAGTTTCCGCCTAACAGTGTAGCAATCACTGATCCATCATTATCATTCAGTATTCAGCAGATTGTAAAGAACCAGAATGAATTGTATAAGCAGGCATCTTATTTAATTGTATTTAACAGCTTTGCCAATGTGGAAAGTATTCAAAATACGGGCGGTGGTTCATTTGGAACGGCACTGAATGAGTTTGCATACAGCACGCTTTCGGGTATATTCTTCAATGAAATAAATAAACAATTAAACTCCATTCTTACAAAAATTTTTAAAAATGACGAGAATCTAACGTTTACCCTTAGTGGATCATTGTATAATCGAAACCTGATTGACCGCAATGCCAATAACAGTTTTAACATCAACCAGGGTAATTTCAATTTTACAGTTGGCCGTTCTTTCTTTAATGACAGGTTTCTTCTAACTTTTGGCAGCGGGTTTGATGTACCGCTTGCGAACAGTGCACAATATAATTTTCAATTTTTGCCGGATGTAACTGCTGAATGGCTGATCAACAAATCTGGCTCTGTTAGAGCTACTTTTTTTTACAGGGAAAATCTTGATTACCTCACCACAAGCGTCAGCAGCCGCACTACTAAACGTGCAGGAGTCAGTATTGCCTACCGGAAAGAATTTGACAGCCTGGATGAGTTATTAACTAAAAAGAAAAGAGAAGCGCAGGCGGAAATCAGAAATTTACCTGCACCACCAGTTTCCGGTACCAATGGAAATGATGAATAAAATAAACTGTTGAATTCAGTTACATAAACTCGTGACCCATTTTGTCGCGTTTGGTTTGCATATATTTTTCATTGTGCGGATTTGATTGAATATGCAACGGGACATTCTCGACTATTTCGAGACCATAACCTATCAACCCAACTCTTTTTTTAGGATTATTACTGATCATTCTTAATTTGGTAATGCCAATATGCCTTAGCATTTGGGCCCCAACACCATAATCCCGCTGATCCATTTGAAATCCAAGGTGAAGATTTGCTTCTACAGTATCCATACCTTCTTCCTGCAAACGATAAGCTTTTAATTTATTCAACAGCCCTATTCCTCTTCCTTCCTGGTTCATGTATAGAATAGCACCTTTACCTTCCGTTTCAACCATTTGCATTGCTTTATGCAATTGGTCTCCACAATCACAACGTAATGAGCCCAGTATATCACCCGTAAAACAGGAGCTATGTACCCTAACTAATACTGGTTCATCTTTTTCCCAAACACCTTTAATCAATGCAAGGTGTTCATTAGATGTATTTTTTTCCTGGAATGCTAACAATACAAAATCTCCATATTGCGTAGGCATATCAACCCTTACAATTTCTTCGATCAGTGAATCCCGCTTCATACGGTATTCTATAAGGTCCTTGATGGTAATCAACTTAAAATTGAACCTTTCAGCTACTTTGATTAACTCAGGCAAACGAGCCATACTTCCATCATCATTCATAATTTCAACCAATACACCTGCTGGTTCCATCCCGGCCAAACGGGCAAGGTCAGTAGTTGCTTCAGTATGACCAGTACGTCTTAAAACACCACCTTTTTTAGATCTTAAAGGAAAGATATGTCCGGGCCGACCCAGATCTTCGGGCTTTGTCTGGGGATCAATCAAAGCCTGGACGGTTTTTGCCCGATCATGTGCAGAAATACCGGTAGTGCAACCAAAACCCAGCAGATCAACTGAAACCGTAAAGGCCGTTTCGTGCAATGCGGTATTATTATTTACCATTACTTCAAGGCCTAGTTCATTGCAGCGATCTTCCAAAAGAGGAGCGCAGATTAAACCCCGGCCATGTTTACTCATAAAATTAATTACTTCAGGAGTTACGTTTCGGGCGGCGGTAATAAAATCCCCTTCATTTTCCCGGTCTTCATCATCCACCACAATGACCAATTTGCCGGCCTTAATATCTTCAATGGCACTTTCAATAGTGTCGAACATGTATGCAGAAATTTTTGCAAAGGTAAAACAAAACCACTGCCATATATAGGAATCATTTTTCTATATAATGTACGCAGGCAGCAAACAGAGGTAAAAAATTGTCTATTATCAACTCTGCAAATGGGTAACAAATTGTTAATATTTCGATGTTCATTTACACCATTATTTGTATTTCTTTGCACCCGTAAAACAACCACATATGTTTAAGAGCTTTTTAACCTTTTTAGGAATTTTATTATGTAGCATTCAACTAATGGCACAGGTTACCACCAGCAGTATGAGTGGATCCGTGAAATTATCGACCGATGAACCCCTGGTTGGTGCTACCGTAACCGCCACCCATTTACCCACTGGTACTGTATATCGTACGGTAACCCGAACCGGCGGTCGTTTTGATATAGTAAATATGGACCCGGGAGGCCCTTATAGTGTTGTGGTTTCTTTTATTGGTTTTGGCCAGTCTACCCAGTCTAATATAACTTTAGCTTTGGGTGAGGAACAACGGACTGATTTTATGATGACCACCGAAACCGGGGAACTTTCTGAAGTAGTATTATCAGCAACCAGGAATAACAGGGTTTTAAAAAGTGGTGCTGTTACCAATATCACTACCACGCAATTAAATAATCTTCCTACAATAAGCCGTAGTATAAATGACTTTACCCGTTTAACGCCACAAGCTGGTAATACCAGTAGTTTTAATGGCCGTGATAGCAGGTTTAATAATATTACCATTGATGGTGCAAACTTCAACAACAGTTTTGGTTTAAGTTCCAATAATTTACCAGGGGGGGATGCACAACCCATTTCATTGGATGCCATAGAAGAGATCAGTGTAAATATATCTCCTTTCGATGTACGCCAGGGAAATTTTACAGGTGCAGGAATAAGTGCAATCACCAGGAGTGGAACCAACACATTTACAGGTTCGGTATATACTTACTATCGTAACCAGGATTTTAATGGACGGGATGTAGGTAATTTCAAATTAGCGGAAACAGAAAAAACAGCTAACAAATTATATGGTGCACGTGTTGGTGGACCGATCATTAAAAATAAGTTATTCTTTTTCTTAAATGGTGAATATGAAACCCGCACTTATCCTGGTTTAAACTGGGTTGCAACAAGAAGTGGTGCATCGGGAGCAAACGTTTCCCGTACTACTGCTGCTGACCTGGATGCAGTTTCAGATTATGTAAGAAATCAGTTTGGTTATGAAACAGGCGCTTATGAGAACCTGGGTAATTTTTCTTCAGATAATATAAAAGCTTTAGGCAGGATTGATTGGAATATCAGTGATGACCATCGTTTAAGTGTTCGCTACAATTATGTAAAAAGTACCAGCGATCAGACCACAAATAATACTTCTGCACCAAATCCAAGAGCCAGTTCTAACCGCTGGAGCCGAAATGCAATGGCATATTCTAATGCGAATTATGGATTTGAAGATTTGGTTTCTTCCTGGACAGTTGATCTGAAAAGCAAATTTGGAAAATTCAACAACCAGTTATTGGGTACTTATACAAATATCGAAACAAACCGCACCAGCGGATCCTCTCCTTTCCCTTTTGTTGATATCTGGGAAGATGGTGACCAATATATAAGCCTGGGATATGAACTTTTCAGTTACCAGAATGCTGTAAAAAATAAAGTGTATACGATTACTGACAATTTATCCTATAATGTAGGAAAACATAGCCTGACCGCAGGTTTGGCATTCGATTACCTGTATTTTGGTAACAGCTTTTTGCGGTACGGAACAAGCTATTATCGTTTTAATTCGGTGAACGATTTCTTAACGAACCAGGCACCTACTGCTTATGCATTAACCTATGGTTATAATAATACTGATCCGATTGCTGATTTGGAATTTGGTCAGTTAGCTGGTTACTTGCAGGATGAGATAAAAGTAAATGACAAATTAAAAATAATGGCCGGTATTCGTTTTGACAAACCCATTTACTTGAAAGATCCGGAAGCCAATGCTGCTATTGCTGAAAAAACATTTCAGGACCTGGAAGGTCAGCCATACAAATTTGAAGTAGGAACATGGCCAAAAAGTAAACTGTTATGGTCGCCAAGAATTGGATTTAATTATGATGTTGAAGGAAACCGTAACCTGATCGTTCGCGGTGGTACTGGTATATTTACCGGACGTTTACCATTTGTGTATTATACAAACCAACCGACAAACAGTTATGGTTTACAGGCAACAGTTGAAGTAGTTGGTTCAGGTGCGGCAGCATATCCTTTCAACCCCGATCCAAATGCATACCGCGAAACTTTTCCACAATCATCCAGTACGCTGCCTTCAAACGCATCATTAGCGATTGTTGATAAAGATTTTGTTTTCCCACAGGTTTGGAGAACTTCATTAGGATTTGATAAACGTTTACCATGGGATCTATTATTGACGATGGAAGCCATTTATACCAAAGATGTAAATGCCATATTCCAGTATAATGCAAACCTAAAGGAACCTAATAGCGCATTTACTGCCGGTCCTGACCAAAGACCTCGTTTTAATGCTTCTGCTGACAGACCTGTTGAATCAAATATAAGGGAAGCGATGGTATTAACTAATACTGATCGTGGTAATGGTTTCAGCTATGCTGCAGTTATAAGCCGCAACTTCCGCAATGGTTTCTTTGGACAAATATCCTACAGTTATAATCACACCATGGATTTGTCAAGCAATCCTGGTTCGCAAGCTGCTTCTGCATGGAGCAATTTGAACAGTGTGCGTGGTAATAATGACCTGGACTTGTCCATTTCTCAATTTTCCGTTCCTCATCGCTTGACGGCGGTTGCATCTTACCGTTTTGAATATGCGAAAAGTTTAGCAACCACAATCTCCCTATTCTATGAAGGTAACTCGCAGGGAAGATTCAGTTACCGATATAGTAATGATATGAATAATGATGGTTTAAGTAATGACCTGCTATACATTCCCAAAGATCGGGCTGAGGCGGGTATGTTAATCCCTAATGCAGCAGAAGCAGATGCATTCTGGGCATATGTACAACAAGATAAATACCTGGATCGTAACAAAGGGAATTACGCTGAAGCTTATGGTGCATTATTACCCTGGTTGCATAATATTGATCTGAAGTTATTGCAGGATTTCTCTGTAAGAGCAGGTGGTAAGAAGCACACTTTGCAATTCAGTGTTGATATGCTGAACTTCACCAATTTTATAAATAAAGAATGGGGAGTAAGAGACAGGCAGGTGATTAACAATGGCGGGATATTGCGTTATTCCGGCTTGGCTTCAGGAATGCCACAATTTACATTAAACCAGGTGAGTGGCGCTTTCCCAACCAGGACTTTTGAGCCGTTGACTACAACAACCAGCACATGGGGATTACAGTTAGGATTACGGTATATTTTTTAATGGATTGAATACTTTTAATAAAAAGAAGCTGTCTCAAAATGAGGCAGCTTCTTTTTTTAATCAGTAATTAATTTGAAAATGATAACACTAACTGACTTTCAGCCCAAATGTCCAAATACCCAATTCCCAATTCCATACTCAATCATCCAATCAACTAAATCCCCATTTCAAAAACACGGGAAATGCTTTCCCCCAGGATGCCATATCATGGCGACCATCTGGCATTTCATAATAGAAGATGTCTTTGTTTTTATCATACCCTTTCGATTCCAGATCCCTGATCAGGTCCTGTGTATCATCAATGGAATCGATAATTCCATTATTGTTCCGGTCCTGCGTTTCATCCATATTGCCACATTGAAAAAAGAATTTCGTTCCGGGATAATGTTTCCCTTTACGAATTTGATTATGCATAATACGATGCTGATCATCATTGTATTTTATATCCTTTGCATCCATAGAACGCCACCATAATGAACCGGAAAAAACGCCTGCTATTTTAAAAACCTCCGGGTAATGCCAGACAATATCCAAGGCTGATAATCCGCCCAGGCTGAAACCAGCAAATGACTTTTGAGTGAAGGTTATTTCGGGATAAGTTTCTTGTAAAAAAGGCAATAATTCCTGCATGATAAATGAAACATAAAAACCAGCCTTATTACCAAAGCCAAGATAATCTGGAACACCAGCTACGCCATATTCCCGTTTGCGATCAGCACCAGCTTCAATTGCTACACAGCATATTGGATTGATTTCTTTTGTCTGAAAAAGCCCGTGAAGGATTTTCTCTAAACCTACTTCCTCCATATTCTGCCCATCATTAATTAATAATAAAGGCATGTTTTTTATCCCCGGGTAATCCTTAGGTAAGAAAACATGTATTAATACATTTCTTTTTAAAAAAGTGGATATAATAATGTATTTATAATGGATGACTTCTTCTTTCCTGATCGTTTGCATTTGTATCAAAAATAAGTAAACGTACCTGACATAAGATTATTAACCTTATGAAAAAGATAAATGGTTATTTAACTATATTACAATTGAAAAGTGAATTTGGTGGCGCCCTTTTTTACAAGCGCTGATTCTTTATCAATAACTGATCTTTAAATATTATCTATGAAAAAAATAGGCATATTGTTTGGAAAGGAAAGGTCATTTCCTATGGCATTTATCGAAAGAATAAATGGGAAAGCAATAAAAGATGTGATTGCTGAACCGGTTCGCATTGACAAAGCTATGCAGGGGGAACCCGGTGGATATGCAGTCATAGTCGACCGCATTTCCCAGGACGTTCCATTCTATCGTACCTGGTTGAAAAACGAAGCATTAACAGGTACTGCGGTAATTAATAACCCTTTTTGGTGGAGTGCCGATGATAAATATTTTAATAATTGCCTGATGACCAAGATTGGAGTGCCGGTTCCTAAAACGGCTATACTACCCTCCAATGAATTACCAACGGATACTTCGGGTGAATCTTTTTCAAACCTTGCTTACCCTATGGATTGGGAAAGTATTTTTAATTATGTTGGGTTTCCTGCTTACATGAAACCTTATGCTGGTGGAGGGTGGAAAAGTGTTTACCGATTAGAAGATGCAAGAGACTTTTATGAAAAACACAATGAAACCGGTCAATTAGTAATGTTACTGCAGGAAGAAATTGTATTTGATGAATATTATCGCTGCTATTGTATCGGGGGAAAACATATCCGCATCATGCCATATGAACCGCGAAATCCATTTCATTTAAGATATTCCGCTACTTTCAGTCCATCTATGGAAAGGCTGAAACAAATGGAAGATATCGTTTACCGGATCAATCAGTATTTGGGATATGATTTCAATACAGTGGAACTGGCATTAAGAGATGGGGTTCCATATGCCATTGACTTTGGCAACCCTGCCCCGGATGCGGAACAATCCAGTGTTGGCATTGATAATTTTGAATGGGTTGTTGAAACTGCCGCCAACTTTGCCATTGAAAAAGCATTGGATTATAAACCAAACAGGGATAACCTGACATGGGGCGAATACATTAAAAGATCGGCCACAAAGAAAAAGCTAGCTGAATAATAAAACAATGGTCATAAAGTTTATAATTTATAGGCTATAAATTAATTGGCAGTTTAGCAACCCTTAATCTTCTTAATACATAAAATTCTGTGCATGGCACAATTAAATTACAGTCATTTTACACTAGGCATTGAAGAAGAATATATGGTGATTGATCCTGAAAGCAGGGAATTAAAAAGCCATGAGCAAAAAATAGTTATTGAAGGGCAGAAAGTAATTAAGGATAAAGTGAAAGCGGAGATGCACCAGGCCGTGGTTGAAGTGGGTACAGACATCTGCAAAAATATTGATGAAGCTCATTCAGATGTTTCTGTGTTACGCAAAACCATGTCAGATATTGCTCAATCAATTGGACTTTCAATGGGAGCAGCTGGCACACATCCCTTCAGTCATTGGGAAAGCCAGTTGATCACGGATCATATACGGTACAATGAAATAGTGAATGAATTGCAGGAGGCCGCCCGCAGTAACCTGATTTTTGGATTACATGTACATGTTGGAATGGATACAAGAGAGATGGCTATGCATATCGCCAATTCCACCCGTTATTTTTTACCGCATGTTTTTGCATTAAGTGTTAATTCACCATTTTGGGAAGGGAGGCATACAGGTTATAAATCATTCCGCACAAAAGTTTTTGATAAATTCCCCCGTACAGGCATTCCGGATACATTTAATAGTATAGAAGATTATGATAGTTATATCAAATTGTTGGTAAAAACTAATTGCATAGATAATGCTAAAAAAATTTGGTGGGATATCCGCGTTCATCCATTTTTCAACACAGTGGAATTTCGTATTTGTGATGTACCGATGACGGTTGATGAAACAATTACGCTGGCTGCCATTTTCCAGGCATTGTGTGCTAAGATCTATAAACTGCGTTTACAGAATTTAAATTTTATCCAGTATAGTCGTCACCTGATCAATGAAAATAAATGGAGAGCCAGCCGGTATGGCATAGATGGCCGCCTGATTGATTTTGGAAAAGAGGAAGAAGTAAATACAAGGGTCCTGATTTACGAATTACTTGATTTTATAGATGATATGGTAGATGAGTTGGATTCCCGACACCGGGTTTCCTATGTTCATAAAATACTTGAACTGGGTACAGGTGCAGATCGCCAGTTGGCTGTTTATGAAGAATCCAAAAACCTTGTAAGTGTAGTGGATTATATCCGCAGTCAATTTCTTTACGGTATTTAAAATAAAAAAGTCTGTAAAAAACATATGTTTATTACAGACTTATGAATGATCAATTATTAAAGGTTATTTCCCTTAGCTTCCAGCCTGAACGATATTTTACAGATCACACCATAAGAAACGATCTTCCCATCCTTTACATGGCCCTTCATATCTTTTACATAAACCGAATCAATATTATGAATGGTTTTAGCGGCTTCTGTTACCGCGTTACTTACAGCATCATCAAAACTTGTAGGTGACGAAGAAATTACTTCTATAACTTTTACTATTGGCATAAAACAATACTTTTAACAGTGAAAAAATGATTTTAAATTGATTTATTGAAAGATAACGGTTATCCATGGGGTAAAAAAGCTCATCCTGTAAAATGGCATAACCACTGGTGCGATGCAGCATTAAAAACCACCCGCATCTACATCTTTAATAAATTTTATAATACCTTCCATAAATACCTGCTGATCATCCCACATAGCAAGGTGACTGCCATTGGGACAATGTAAGTAACGCCCGTTTTTTACTTTTTCACTTTGTTCCTTCATCATTTTTGGATCCATAGTATCATATTCAGCGCCAACCATTAAAGTAGGGATTGTAATTTTATCCAGGTCATCCATCCTGTCCCAGGTCAACAATCGTCCGGAAACTGAAAATTCACTGGGACCCTGCATCATAACATACACCGGGTAATTTACATGTTTAAATGTTCGGTTAACGGCATCTGGCCAAACTGGTAAACGGCAAATATGTTTATTGTAATATTCTGTTCTTAATAATTGCTGGTAGTTTGGGTCATCCATTTGTTTCAATGATTCATAAGCCATTAATGAATCCACTGCTGTTTTTCTCATGCCGGTTCTTAACTGCTCACCATATTTTGCATATAATGGAATACTTGCCATCATATTGCAAACGATTAATCCTTTCAGGTTTTGCTGGTATTTTAAAGCATATTCCATAGCTAATATACCACCCCATGAATTTCCCAATACATAAAAGTTTTCTTTATCAGCTCCTATTGCCTGTCTTACCTGTTCAACTTCTTCAACAAATCTTTCTGTTTGCCAAAGAGAACTATCCGTGGGTTGATCCGAATAATAAGACCCTAACTGATCATAATAATAAAATTCAAACCCTTCCTTTGGGAAAAAACTTTCAAAGCATTCAAAATATTCATGTGTCATAGCTGGTCCGCCATGCAAAAACAAAACTTTGATCCTGTTGTTATTTCCTACACGTTTGGTCCAGACATTAAATTCACCAATGGGTGTAGTGATGGGAATAAGTCGGACACCTCCCGATAAAACAGTGCTATCGCCATAATTAAAATACGTATGAACAGGCATTTCACTGGTATCTTCTCGTCCCGTTTTTTCTTTGCAGGACATGGAGATTATAGTCAATATTAGCAGGCAGATTCTCATGTTTTTTTATTTGGCTCAAAAGATAACCATTTATTTATTTAATTTGGCCTGCTTAAAGCCAGTTATGAAATTATTAGTTATCGTTTTTTTAATTATTTATTCCACCAATGTTTTTTCACAAACCCGCCAGGACAGTCTAAGGGTAATTGATCAATCATTGCAATTGCTTGATTTAAAATTTACCGAACCGGAATTGGATTCTATGTTAGATGGGGTAAAACGCAACACCCGGATATACGAAAATATGCACCAGTATTATCCACCGAATAATCTTCCATTCCCTTTTGCATTTAATCCTGCACCCCATGGTTTCGAAATTCCTGTTCAACAAAAGATAGTGACATGGGATATTCCGGAAAATATCGACCTGCCAAAAAACAGGAATGAACTGGCTTTTTATTCAATACCACAATTGGCATCTCTTATAATAAATAAAAAAATCAGTTCAACAGATCTCACAACTTTTTTTCTGAACCGCTTAAAAAAATGGGGCGATACATTGGAATGTGTGATCACGCTTACTGAAGAACTGGCTTTGCAGCAGGCAAAGCAAGCTGATCTAGATTTGGCCAAAGGAATTTATCGCGGGCCATTGCATGGTATTCCATACGGACTTAAAGATCTTTTTGCAGTTAAAGGGTATCCAACCACGTTCGGTTCCACCCCATACAAAGAGCAGGTAATTGATGAAAACGCTTATGTATACACGAAATTAAAAGCAGCAGGTGCCGTGCTTTGTGCAAAACTCTCTTTAGGCGCATTGGCCTATGATAATATCTGGTTCGGAGGGTTTACAAGAAATCCATGGAACCTTGAGCAGGGAAGCAGTGGTTCCAGTGCAGGCTCCGCGGCTGCTACCGTTGCAGGCCTTTTGCCATTTGCCATCGGCACGGAAACCCTGGGTTCAATCATTTCACCTTCTACCCGCACGGGTGCAACCGGGCTTCGTCCTACATTTGGAACAGTCAGCCGGAGTGGCGCAATGGTACTTTGCTGGAGTTTGGATAAAATCGGGCCTATTTGCCGGAGTGCGGAAGATGCCGCAATGGTTTATCATTTTATTCATGGCACAGATAATAAAGATGCGGGTTCAGTTAATCATGCATTTAATTTTAATGGAAAACAAGATATAAAAAAATTGCGCATAGCCTTTGCCGATAATTATTTTCAGCGCCTGCCGAAAGATGCTATGGAATGGTCCGTATTGGATACCTATCGTTCTATAGGAGTTGAAGTTATACCGGTACAATTTCCCGATTCACTTTATCCTTTTAATATAGTGAGTTTAGTTTTGAATGCAGAATCAGCGGCGGCATTTGATGAACTGACAAGAGATAACCGGGATGACCTGATAGAAAGACAGGACAAAGATTTTTGGCCAAATAGTTTCAGGACTGCAAGATTAATACCTGCAGTGGAATATATTAACGCTAACCGTTACCGTTATAAACTAATGGAAGAATTACATACATTTATGCAAAATTATGATGTGGTAATAGTTCCAACCTATATGGGCCGTCAGCTTTCCATGACCAATTTAACCGGCCACCCCGCAGTTGTTATGCCAATGGGTTTTAATAAATCCGGTTTACCTCAAAGCATCACCTTGCTGGGAAACCTGTATGATGAAGCTTCCATATTAGTTGCAGCTAAAGCTTTTCAACAAGCCACTGATCATCATCAGCAACATCCACCTAAATTTGTTCATTAATCAAACAAAGAAATAATCAGCAAATGCGTTTTAAAACTTTCTTCCAGTCTACTTTTCTATTTATTTTTCTTTACTCTTGCGGACAAAAACAACAAGCAGACCTTTTGGTTTTTAATGCAACCATTTATACGCTTGACAGTGCTTTCAGTACTGCCGAAGCGATGGTGATAAGTAATGGTAAAATTCTGGAAACCGGTGATCGTCGGGAGTTACAAAAGAAATATAATCCAACTGAAAAACTTGATGCGCAAGGGAAATTTATCTATCCTGGATTTATTGATGCACATGCCCATTTTTTTAATTATGGATTGGGTTTACAAACAGCAGACTTGAATGGAACAAAAAGCTGGAATGAGGTCATTGAATTACTCCGGGAATTTGGAACAAAAAACCCTGAAGGTTGGTTGATAGGCCGTGGCTGGGATCAAAACGACTGGACAAATAAGAATTTTCCTGAAAACAGCAAACTGAATGAGTTATTCCCTGATAGACCCGTAATACTTACCCGTGTGGATGGACATGCTTTAATAGCCAATGAAATTGCATTAAACTTAGCTGGCATTAAAGCTGGTGATAACTTAACGGGGGGCGAAATTGAAGTTAATAATGGCAAGCTGACTGGTATATTGATTGATAATGCACAGAACCTTGTTTCTAACCAAATCCCCATCCCTGATTCTATGCAGATCAGGAAAGCCTTGATCAATGCACAAGCAAATTGTTTTGCGGTAGGTTTGACTACGGTTGATGACTGCGGGTTAAATTATGAAAATGCATTGCAGATTCATGATGCGCACAAAAGTGGTGACCTTAAAATGCGTATATACGTGATGTTAAGTGATTCACCTAAAAATTACGAATGGGTTATTAAAAAAGGTAAGATGAAAACAGAACGGTTGAATGTTCGTTCTTTTAAAGTTTATGCCGATGGCGCATTAGGTTCACGTGGAGCTTGCTTGCTGCAACCTTACAGCGATAAAAAAAACTGGAGTGGTTTTCTCTTAAGTTCTCCCGGACATTTTGATTCAGTAGCATCTATAATTGAATCACAGGATTTCCAGATGTGCACACATGCTATCGGCGATTCAGCAAATAGAACTATATTAAATACATATGCACGGATTTTAAAAGGAAAGAATGATAAGCGCTGGCGCATTGAACATGCACAGGTCGTAAATAAAAATGATTTTGATATGTTTGGACGCTTCAGCATCATACCATCCGTTCAACCCACCCATGCTACAAGTGATATGTATTGGGCTGGAGATCGTTTAGGAAAAGAAAGAGAAAAAGGTGCTTATGCATTTAATGATCTTTTGAAACAAAACGGCTGGATTCCATTGGGGACTGACTTTCCGGTTGAAGATATTTCACCATTTAAAACTTTTTTTGCAGCGGTTGTGCGTAAAGATGCAAAAGGTATACCTGCAAATGGCTATCAAATGAATAATGCGTTGAGTCGCCAGGATGCATTACGTGGAATGACCATTTGGGCAGCCCGTTCAAATTTTGAGGAAAATGAAAAAGGCAGCCTGGAAAGTGGAAAGTTTGCTGACTTTGTTTTGCTGGATAAAGATCTTATGACCGTTTCTGAAAATGAAATTCTCAACACACAGGTTATGATGACATTTTTAAATGGGGAAAAAGTTTTTGATCATAAATGATAATATATCTCTGTTGAGAAATTTTTATTATTTATTAAGAATATACGCTATAGCTGTTAATAATTTACAAGTTCTGTAACCAGTAAAAGCTTATTAAAGCTGTATTTTTGCCGCTATGAATGGACAGGAGAAGAAACGAATAAGCATAGCGCTGCTTGATCTTTACGAAGGAGTACCTAACGAGGGCATGCGTTGTATCAAGGAGATTATTGATCATTGGAAAAAGATTAATAAACTGGACGTACAAT